>ERZ1370068.4563-contig-3629_pt1 | contig 68938 bp, 101 predicted proteins | sample MGYA00561227_ERZ1370068 | MGnify/ENA primary metagenome ERZ1370068 (study PRJEB38410, sample SAMEA6850437) | metagenome | study: Metagenomic assessment of the ecological functions of the soil: analysis of the soil microbiota associated with the...
GTATGCTTCGTTCAGTTACGTATTGCTCCGGGGTCGGCGCCGCGGCGCGCGCCTTCGGTGAACATTGGGCGGCGCCACCGCAGGCTGTAGCGGCCCGGCGCGCCGGAACCTGGCGCCGCGCCCAGGCGCGCGACACCTCGAGCAGCCAGCGCTGGTAGTCGTCGAGGTCGCCGTCGAAGGGCTCGACGCCGCCGTCGGCCGACCAGCCAGAACTCGTCGCAGACCTCGCGCAGCAGCGCGCGGTCGTGGCTGACCAGCATCACGCGTGCCTTCGAACTCGTTGAGCGCCATCGACAGCGCCTCGCGCGTGGTCGAGGTCGAGGTGGTTGGTCGGCTCGTCGAGCAGCAGCAGGTTGGGGCGCTGCCAGACCAGCATCGCCAGCACCAGGCGCGCCTTCTCGCCGCCGACAGCGTGCCGACCGGCTGCGTGCACCATGTCGCCGACGAAGCGGAACTGGCCGAGGAAGTCGCGCAGCTCCTGCTCGCGCGCCTGCGGGCCGAGCGTCGCGCGCGCAGCCGCGCACCATGTGCTTCAGCGGCGTGTCGTCGGCGCTGCAGCACGTCGAGCTCCTGCTGCGCGAAGTAGCCGATCGCCAGGCCCTTGCCCTCGGTCACGCTGCCGGCCAGCGCGCGGCAGTCGCGCGCGGCGATGGTCTTCACCAGCGTCGACTTGCCCTGGCCGTTGGCGCCGAGGATGCCGATGCGCTGGCCGGCCAGCACGCGAGCGCGTTGACGCTGCGCACGATGATCGCGCTCGTCGCCGTAGCCGCACGCCGACGTCGTCGCAGCGCCAGCATCGGGTTCGGCAGGCTTGCCGGCTCGCGGAACTCGAACGTGAAGTCGCTGCGGTCAGCACCGGCGCCAGCTTCTCCATGCGCGCCAGCGCCTTGACGCGGCTTTGCGCCTGCTTGGCCTTGCGTGGCCTTGGCCTTGAAGCGGTCGATGAAGCTGCTGCAGGTGCGCGATGCGCTCCTGCTGCTTCGTGAAGCCGGCCTGCTGCCTGCGAGCATGCGCTCGGCGCGCATCTCCTCGAACGCGCTGTAGTTGCCGGCGTAGCGCGTCGAGCTTGCGTCTCGTCGAGGTGCAGCGTGACGCGCGTGATCGCATCGAGAAACTCGCGGTCGTGGCTGATCACGATCATGCGTGCCGTCGTAGCGCTGCAGCCAGGCTCTCGAGCCAGACCAGCGCGTCGAGGTCGAGGTGGTTGGTCGGCTCGTCGAGCAGCAGCAGCGTCGGCCGGGCACATCAGCGCGCGCGCGAGCTGCAGCCGCATGCGCCAGCCGCCCGAGAAGCTGTTGACCGGCGCGTCGAGCTGGTCGACTGCGAAAGCCCAGGCCCAGCAGCAGCGCCTGCGCGCGCGGCGCGCGCGTCGAAGCCGCCGGCCTCGTCGATCGCGCTGGTGCGCCTCGGCGATCGCGTGGCCGTCGCCGTCCGCCTCGGCCGCGATCAGCGCGGCCTGCGCGTCCATCAGGCGGGTGTCGCCCTGCAGCACGAAGTCGGTGGCGCGCGTCGTCGGTCTCGGGCATGTCCTGCGCGACCTCGGCCGACGCGCCAGCGCGGCGGCATCGTCGACGTCGCCGGCGTCGGCGTGCAGCCGGTTGGTCAGCAGCGCGAACAGCGACGACTTGCCGGCGCCGTTGCGCCCGACCAGGCCGACCTTCTCGCCCGGCTGCAGCGTGACGCTGGTGCGCTCGAGCACCACCTTGACGCCGCGGCGCAGCGTGACGTCGCGCAGCGTGATCATCGAGCGGTTCGTCGCTGCGCTCAGCAGCGCGTCGCGGCGTGATCAGCAGCACCTGCGTCGTCGCCGGCGCTGGTCTCGCAGCCAGGCCGACCTCGAGGCGTCGGAAACGCGCGCTCGAAGTGCGCGCGCTCGTGGCCGATCTCGAGCACCAGCACGGCGTGCGGCGTGCATGTGCGCGGCGCGCGTCGCGCAGCACGCGGCGCACGAAGTCCATGCCGTCGTCGCCGCCGGCCAGCGCCAGCGCCGGCTCGGCGCGGAACTCGGCGGGCAGCGCGGCCATGCTGACTGCGCGTTGACGTAGGGCGGGTTGCACACGATCAGGTCGTAGCGGCCGCGCACGTGCCGAACAGGTCGTCGCCGTGCAGCAGCGCGATGCGCTCGCCGAGCTCGTGCCGGTCGACGTTGATGCGCGCCACTGCCAGCGCGTCGTCGCGAGATGTCGGCCGCGTCGACCGCGACCTCGCGGTCAGCGCCAGCGCCGCGAGCACCGCCAGGCTGCCGTTGCCGGTGCACAGGTCGAGCACGCGCTGCGTGCGGTCGGACAGCCAGCGCGTCGAGCGTGCCGTGCTCGTCGTCGACCAGCAGCTCGGCGATGAGCGAGCGCGGCACGATGCGCGCGCTCGTCGACGTAGAACGGCACGCCCTGCAGCCAGGCTTCGCCGGTGAGGTAGGCGGCCGGCTGGCGGGTCTCGATGCGCTGCGCGATCGAGCGCGTCGACCTGCGCGCTGCTCGCTCGGCGTCGAGCGCGCGCTCGGCCACGTCGTCCAGCGCGTCGAGCGGCAGGCCGAGCGACCACAGCACCAGCCACGCCGCTTCGTCGAAGGCGTTGGTCGTGCCGTGCCCAAACGAAACGCCCGCCTGTTCGAGGCGGGCGCTTGCGCGCGTCGATGAACTCGATGCAGTGTCATTGTCAGCAGCGCTTCCGAGCGTGCGCGCGGTAGACGTTTTTCAGCGGCTCGATGTCGGCCACGATCACGTTCTCGTCGATCTTGTGGATGGTCGTCGTTCACCGGCCCGAACTCCACCACCTGCGGGCAGATCTTCGCAATGAAGCGGCCATCCGAGGTGCCGCCGGTGGTCGACAGCACGGGCGTCACGCCGGTCTCGGCGCGGATCGCCGCGCTGAGCGCCTCGCTCAAGCGTGCCGGGCGGCGTGAGGAACGGCTCGCCGCCAGGCAGTCCAGGCGAGCTCGTAAGTCGAGGCCGTGGCGGTCGAGCACCGCATGCACGCGCGACTTCAGCGATTCGGGCGTCGATTCGGTCGCTGAAGCGGAAGTTGAAGTCCACCACCACGCTCGCCCGGGATCACGTTGCAACGCGCCGGTGCCGCCGTGGATGTTGGACACCTGCCAGCGTGGTCGGCGGGAAGTGGGCGTTGCCGCGGTCCCATTCGGTGGCGCGCCAGCTCGGCCAGCGCCGGCGCCAGTTGGTGGATCGGGTTGCGCGCCAGCTGCGGGTAGGCGATGTGGCCCTGCACGCCGCGCACGCGTGAGCTTGCACGACGAGCGAGCCGCGGCGCCCGTTCTTGATCATGTCGCCGAGCGTCTGCACCGAGGTCGGCTCGCCGACGATGCAGCAGTCGAGCTTCTCGCCGCGCGCTCTGCAGCGCCTGCACCACGCTGCACGGTGCCGTCGACCGACGGGCCTTCTTCGTCGCTGGTGATCAGCAGCGCCACGCGCACCAGCGTGCGACGCGTGCTGTGCGCGCGACGAACTCCTCGGCTCGCCACCACCATCGCCGCGATCGAGGTCTTCATGTCGGCGGCGCCGCGGCCAGTACAGGCGGCCGTCGCGGTGCGTCGGCACGAAGGGGTCGCTGCGCCATTGCGCCGAGCGGGCCGGTGGGCACCACGTCGGTGTGGCCGGCCAGCACCACGGTCGGGCCGGGCCGTTGCCCGCGGTGGATGGCCCACAGGTTGCTGACGCGGGCGCCTTCGGGGCCGAACGGCATCGGCTCGCACGCGAAGCCGAGCGGCGCAGGCGTTCGGCGATCAAGTCCTGGCAGCCGCCATCGTGCGGGGTGACCGACGGCACGAGCGATCAGCCGCTTCGACGAGATGCAGCGTGTCGTGCATGGCGAATTATCTGCGGCGGCAGCTGCGAGTCAAGGCCACCTGGTGGCCCGTCGCGGCTCAGCGCGATCAGCGACGTGTCAGCGGCGCGCTGCGCGTCGTCGGGCCGTCGGCACCACGTCGAGCGCGATCTCGGTGAAGAACGCGGTGTCGGGGTCGTCGCTTCTTGACCGGCGCGCGCGCGATCGGCGTCTGGTCGTTTTGCAGGCGCCACATCAGGTTGGTGGGCGAGTCGGCATGCGCCAGGCCTTCGTCGCGCGTGATGATGCCGTCGCCGATCATGCGCGCCAGGTCTTGCTTCGAAGGTCTGCGAGCCCTCGGCCAGCGACTTCTCCATCGCCTCCTTGATCGCCGTGAAGTCGCCCTTGCTCGATCAGCTCGGACACCAGCTTGGTGTTGAGCATGCACCTCCACCGCCGGCATGCGGCCGCCGGCCGTGGCGCGCACGCAGCCGCTGCGACACGATGGCGCGCAGGCCCGACGACAGGTCGGCTCAGCAGCGCAGGGCGCGACTTCGGGCGTGTAGAACGACAAGATCCGGCCCAGCGCGTGGTAGCTGTTGTTGGCGTGCAGCGTGGCCAGCACCAGGTGGCCCGACAGCGCGTACGAGATCGCCGAGGTCATCGTCTCGCGGTCGCGGATTTCGCCGATCAGGATGCAGTCGGGCGCCTGGCGCAGCGCGTTCTTCAGCGCCACCTGCAGCGTACTGCGTGTCGCGGCCGACCTCGCGCTGGTTGACCAGCGAGCTGCTTGTTGGTGAACAGCGAACTCGATCGGGTCTTCGATCGTCAGGATGTGCCCGGCCATCTGCTGGTTGCGCTGCTCGAGCATCGACGCCAGCGTGGTGCTCTTGCCGGTGCCGGTGGCGCCCACCATCAGGATGAGGCCGCGCTTTCGAGGCACCAGCGTGCGCAGCAGCGGCGGCAGGTTGAGCGATCGAGCGCCGGGATGTCGCTGCGGGATGCGGCGGATCACCGCGGCGATCGAGCCGCGCTGGCTTGAAGCCGCACAGGCGGAAGCTGCCGACGCCGTGCATGCCGATGCCCATGTTGAGCTCGCCGGTGTCGTCGAGCTCTTCGAGCTGCTGTGGGCGTCAGCAGCTCGGTCAGCAGCTGGCGCGGTTGGCTGCGGCGTGAGCGGCTGGTCCGACAGCTGCAGCATCTGGCCGTTGATCTTGATCAGGATCGGCGTGTTGGCCGACAGGTAGACGTCTGACGCGCTTCTTGTCCGCCATCAGCCGCAGCACGCGTCTCCATGTTGCCGCTCATGCGGTGCTCTCCGGTCCTGCAATCACCGCGTAGTGTGCCCGCTTCAGGCGCGCAACAGCTCGTTGATGCTGGTCTTGGCGCGGGTCTGCGGCAGTCGACGCGCTTCACGATCACGGCGCAGTAAAGGCTGTGGCTGCCGTCGATGCCGGCAGAGATGCCCGCTCACCACCACCGAGCCGGCCGGCACCCGGCCGTAGCTGACTCTGTCCGGTCGCGCGGTCGTAGATCTTGGTGCTCTGGCCGATGAACACGCCCATCGCTGATGACCGAGTTCTCTTCGACGATCACGCCTTCGACGCACCTCGAGCGTGCGCCGACGAAGCAGTTGTCTTCGATGATCGTCGGGTTGGCCTGCAGCGGCTCGAGCACGCCGCCGATGCCGACGCCGCCGGACAGGTGCACGTTCTTGCCGATCTGCGCGCACGAGCCGACGGTGGCCCAGGTGTCGACCATCGTGCCTTCGTCGACGTAGGCGCCGATGTTCACGTAGCGACGGCATCAGCACCACGTTCTTCGCCGATGTAGCTGCCGCGCCGCGCCACCGCCGGCGGCACCACGCGCACGCCGGTGGCGCGCATCTTCGGCGTCGTCGAGGTGGCCGAACTTGGTGCCCACCTTGTCGAAGAAGCCGAGGTCGCCGGCGTGCATCGGCGCGGTTGTCGCTGAGGCGGAAGCTCAGCAGCACCGCCTTCTTGATCCACTGGTTCACGTGCCAGTCGCCGACGCCGCGCCGCTCGGCCACGCGGATGCGCCCCTTGTTCAGGTCGGCGATGGTCTGCTCCACCGCCTCGCGCAATTCAGGGTCGGCGTTGGTCGGAGTTCAGCGCGGCGCGGCCTCTCCCAGGCCAGGTCGATGATCGATTGAGGGTTCGCTCATGGAGTGTTCGGCTCACGAGCCGTTGCGATGTAGTGGACGATGCGCTGAGCGGCTTCGAGGCACTCGGCGGTTTGCGCCACCAGCGCCATGCGGATGCGGCCGCGCCCGGGGTTGACGCCGTGCGCCTCGCGCGCGAGCAGGCTGCCGGGCAGCACGGTCACATTGTATTGAGCGAGCAGGCCGCGGGCGAAGGCAATGTCGTCGCCGGCGCGCCCTGGGCACGGCGGCCCACAGGTAGAAGCCGGCGTCGGGCAAGCTGCACGTCGAGCGCCTGCTGCAGCAGCGGCGTCACCTGGCTGAACTTGTCGCGGTACAGCGTCGCGGTTGGCGATCACATGCTGCTTCGTCGCTCCAGGCGGCCGTGCTGGCGCGCCTGCACCGCCGGGCTCATCGCGCTGCCGTGGTAGGTGCGGTACAGCAGGAACGCTTCGATGATCTGCGCATCGCCGGCGACGAAGCCCGAGCGCATGCCCGGCACGTTGGAGCGCTTGGACAAGCGCGTGGTCAGCATCACCAGGTTGCGGAAGTCGTCGCGCCCGAGCGCGTGCGCGGCCTGCAGGCCGCCGAGCGGCGCCGCCGTCGGCGTCGTCGCGAAAGTAGATCTCCGAATAGCACTCGTCGCTGGCGATCACGAAGCCGTGGCGGTCGCTCAGCTCGAACAGCTGTGCGCCACTCGGCCAGCGGCATCACCGCGCCGGTGGGGTTGCCGGGCGAGCACACGTAGACCAGCTGCGTGCGCGCCCAGGTGGCGTCGTCGATCTGCGACCAGTCGGCGCGCGAAGTTGCGCGCCGGATCGCTGTTGGCGAACGCCGTGCTGCGCGCCGGCGAGCAGCGCCGCGCCCTCGTAGATCTGATAGAACGGATTGGGGCAGACCACGGTGGCGCCGTCGCGCGTCAGGGTCGATCACCGTCTGCGCCAGCGCGAACAGCGCCTCGCGCGAGCCGTTGACCGGCAGCAGCTGCGTGGCCGGGCTCGACGCGCACGCCGTAGCGGCGCGGCAGCCAGCGCGGCGCAGGCCTCGCGCAAGCGAGGCTCGCCGACGGTGGCCGGGTAGACCGACAGGCCGTTCAGCGCGTGGATGATGCGCCTGCTTCGATCAGCGCCGGTGTGGCGTGGCGCGGCTCGCCGATGCCCAGGCTGATCGGCGACAGAGTCGCCGCGGTGCTGCACGCCCACGGTGAGTTCGCGCCAGCGTCGAAACGGATACGGGTGCAGCCGCGCCAGCAACGGATTCATGCACGCGATTATCCAGATGCGAGCGATCGAGACTCTGCGGACTCGGTCGCCTCACGAACCGGTCCAGCACGCAGGCCGTGCCCTGAAGGCGGATACGCAGGAATTCAGTGAGCAAGGACCACAGCGTCGCAACACCGAAAGCCAATCGACGTTGCGAAGGGTCGAGCGCGCCGTCGGGGTCATCACCGCACCTTGCAGCGCCTGACGGATCTCAGGCTCTTCGGGCGGCAAAGGCTGGCGAAGCAGCGCTTCCAGCAACTGGCGCGCCTTGGCCAGGCTCTGGCCGTAGAGCTCGAAGATCGCGCTCACGCTCACGTGCTTGGACGGATCGTCCATCCAGCAGTCGTAGTCGGTGACGAGCCCCACCGTTGCATAGCAGATCTGCGCCTCGCGGGCCAGAAAGACCTCGGGCACGTTGGTCATGCCCACCAGATGACAGCCGGCGCCACGCATGAAATGGCTCTCGGCGCGCGTGCCCAGGCGCGGACCCTTCGACGCAGGCATAGGTGAGCGCCGTGTGCAGCGTGAGACCGAGCGTCATCGGCCTGCTCGGCGACCCATGCGACAAGGTTGCCGCTCACCGGCATCGCGCGTGGACACGTGCGCGGCCACGCCGTTGCCCGAAGAATGCTGCGTTCGCGTGGGCCGCGGGTCCAGTCGAAGTACTGTGACGGCATCGCCAGACTCGCCGGGGGCCACGGCTTCGGCCAGACTGCCCACCGCCGAAAAGCCGAGAATCTGCGTAGCGCCTGCGCGCTTGAGCGCGAAGACGTTGGCGCGGTAGTTCACCTCGTGCGGCAGCAGTCTGTGGCCGGTGCCATGGCGCGCCAGGAATAGCAACTGAAGGCCATGCAGATGCCCTTGCAGCACCGGCCCCGATGCGCGGCCGAACGGCGTGTCGGAGCTCAACTCCCGTTCGATCTGCATGCCGGCCAGGTCGTACAGGCCGGTTCCTCCGATGATGGCGAGCATAGGCGGGCTCAACAGGCTTCGATGAATGTGCGCTCGACGCGCAGCGCGTCGTCCGATGGTGTAGTCGGTTCCTGCGCTGATTCGCGGCCAGTACGACGCGTGTGCATCGCTACCGTCTGGCCATTGTGCGAGAAGCTGCGCTGCCAGGCGGCATCGTCATAGTCGATCGCGATGGCGTCGAGGTGCAGCGCGCCGTGCTTGCAACCCGAAGCGGCGTTGCTGCCTCTCGAACGGGCGCGTGGCGATGCGCGTCAACAGGCCCTCGCGGGCGCCAGCGAGGTTCGGCATGCCGGCGGCGCCGTTGTTCAGCACCAGGGGCGCAATGAGTGCAGCGCCGTTGCGCGGGCGCTCTTCGAAGCCCTGGAACACCGGCAGGCACGTGTGGCTGCTGGCGAAGAAGTCGACCCGCGCTTGCTCGAACCACTGCAGGGCGAGCTGCTGTTGTCCCGCCACGCGCAGAGTCTCCTGGGCGAAGCCCCAACCCGACAACGACTGCGCGTCCCCATGCACGACGGCCACGCGGCGAGGCGCCGACATCGATGCGCCGCCACATCGGCAGCATCGCGAGTTCGCGGCAGGCGCCGGGCAGCGCGCGTGCGGTGCCGCGCAGCCGCGCGAGGATTCGGTTCGAACGCTCGACCACCGCATCGCCCACCCAATCGGGATAGGCGCAGCCGCAACCGCTGTCCATGCCGTCGTCTGATGCCGGCGCAGCGCAGCTCGGTTTCCACGCGTTGCCGCGCGTCGCATCCGAACTGCCAGCACGCCGCGCTGGATCTGCGCGAACGCGCTCGCGTCGATGTCAAACCAATGGAAGTCGCCATTGAAGATCAGTCGCTTGTCGCCGCGCTCGAGCTCGAACAGATCGAGCACACGATGCAACGCCTGCATGTTGCCGTACAAGCCGCCGACCACGTACAGCACCTCGCAGCACGAGCTGGCCGGCACCGCTAAATCGCTCGGGCTGTAGCGGTAGTGCAGCGGGCAGTTGCGGCCAGGTCGCTCGGCGTTGGTCATCACGAGGGCTCGAGCGCGACGATGTCGAAGTTGTCGTGTCGCCGGTCGACAGCAGCGCCGTGTCATCGGACCGGTACGACCGCGCCGATTCGACATCAGCGCAGCCATTGCGCGGGCAGGTGACACCAGGTCGGCGGGTTCGTCGATGTCGTGCAGCACCGGCAGCTCGACGTGGCGCAAGCCCAATGCGGCGAGGCGCTCACGTGTTAGCGCCATCACTTGGTCGTGGCTCCAGTGCATGCCGGTGAACAATTCGGGCGCCGCGCGCCGCAGACCTACCAGCGCGTAGCCACCGTCGGCCGCCGGGCCGAACACGGCGTCCGCTTCATTCAGCCGCTGCGGCGGCGGCACGCAGATAGTGCGCATCGAGCCGCGGCGCGTCGGTGCCGATCAAGAGCGCTTGATCCGTGCGTGAATAGGACGCGCTCGAAGGCCCGCGCCATGCGCTCGCCCGAGCCGCCTTCGCCCTGATCGCTGAGGGTTATCGAGCCGCGCTGCACGGCCAGCGCGAAGGCCGAGATGTGTGCGGTCCGGCGTCACGCACAGCTCCATCGGCCCGATGTCGGCTTCGAGCGCGTGCTCGAGCGTTGCGAACATCAGCCGCTCGGCCAGCATCGCGGCGCCTTGTGCGCCAATGCCGCGATCAAACGGGTCTTTGCGAAGCCGGCTTGCGGTGCCTTGGCGAACACGATGACCGCGCGCAGCGTGTCATTCGTAGAGCTTGGCCAGCCGTTCGGGCGGCGTGCCGATCCAGTACAGCCAGCGCAGCCGCCACGTGAGGCGATCGTGCGCAAGACACCGTCTGCGCTCCCAGCGACGGCCCGACGTCGTGACGCGCTGGCGCAGACACACCGCAGGCGCCAAGACTCGCAACCGCCTGCTCAGCTCGATGTCTTCCATCAGCGGCTGATCGGGGAACCCTCCGATCCGCACAAAGCTCTTGCGGCGCACGAAGATCGCCTGGTCGCCGGTGGCGATGCCGCCGCCGACGCGAGCGCAGGTTCATCATCCACGCCACCAGCTTGAGCAGGCGCGGGCGGCCCTCGATGCGCACGTCGAAGCGTCCCCAATGCGTGTGCGCATCGAGCAGCGCCGTCTCGATTGCGTCAATGCGTCGTCGGGCAGCTGGGTATCGGCGTGCAGGAAGAGCAGCGTCTCAGCGCGCGCCTGCGCGGCGCCCGCATTCATCTGGCGCGCGCGTCCACGCGGCGCCTGCAGCACGCTGGTCGGCCAGCGGCTCGGCGGATGCGACGGTGGCATCGGTGCTACCACCGTCGACGACGATCACTTCCGCACCGCGATCGCGCAGTGCTGCCAGTGCTCGCAGGCAGGCGTCGATCCGCGCCGCTTCGTTGAGCGCCGGTACGACGATGCTCAGGCGCGGGATCATCGCTGCGATCGAAGGTGTGCGATCAGGCCGCCAGCAGCGCGCCACCGCAGCTGCTGCCTTGTCCGGCCGTGCAGCCATAGCAATGGTCGGCGACGCGGATGTCGCGCTGCCATCGGCGCTGTGCTGCAACAAGTCGGCGCAGTTGCGCGCGCGGCCGGTCGTGCAGCCGCATCGGCAGACCGAGCATCTGGTTGAAGTCGCAGTCGAACAGCGCGCCGGCCCAGTCGACGCTGACCAGGTTCGTGCACATCACGGTGTCGAGGTTCTCGGCGCGGTACGACTGCTGAGCAGCCGCATGGTGCGAGTGGAACTCGCCCTTGCTGACCAAGGTGCTGCCGAAACGCTGGATCGGCATGTTGGCCAGCGCGAACAAGTGGTTGAAGCGAATGCCGAAGTGCGCTCCGAGTTCGCGCTGGTAGTCGGCCTGCAGCGCCTGCTGTTCGGGCGGTAGCGCTGGCCCCTGCGGGTTGTAGACCAGGTTGAGCGTCAGGCTCCGAGTCGGGCTGACCATAGCCGAGTGCGTTGAGTTTCTGCGGCGCGGCGATGCTCTTGTCGAAGACGCCGGTGCCTCGCTGACGGGTCGACCCGTTCGAGCGAGATAGCACGGTAGCGACGCCACGATCTCGATGCGCTCGCCGGCCAGGAACTCGGCAAGGTCTTCCGTGGCCCGGCTCGAGAGGATCGTCAGGTTGCAGCGGTCGATCACCTGCACGCCCAGTGCGCGTGCGGCGCTGGCCAGTGCGGCGGAAGTGCGGGTTCAGCTCGGGCGCACCCCGGTGATGTCGAGCGTTTGCAGCCTGGCGTGCGCGCAGCACCTCGAGCACGAGATCCACCGTGTCGCCCGACATCTCTTCGGTGCGGTTGGGTCCGGCATTCACGTGGCAGTGCAGGCAGCTCTGGTTGCAGCGGTAGCCGACGTTGACCTGCAGCGTATCGAGGCGCCGACGCCGCAGTGCAGGGAAGTCGCTCTGGACCAGCAAGGGCGGGTTGCGTGCATGTGTGTTCGGCAGTCGTGGGCTCAATATCGATGGCGCAGACGCGCGCCCAGGCAACGCGCCACAAGGCTTTGGTCGGAAGCTTCCGACCGCTACCTTACGCGTTTCGCGCGTTCAGCGTGGGAGCATGGGCTCATTCAGGTCGATGGTGCAGCCGGCAGCTCAATCGGTGCGGCCGCCTTCCACCCCTTCTTGCGGTGCTCGGCGCGTCACGTAGGTGCGGATGCCGCCGCGCACGTACCAGTCGGCGCTGCAGCCGCACGAAGCGCGGCTCGATCGCGCTGCACCAGGTCGTCGACGATGGTGTTGGTCACCTTCTCGTGGAACGCGCCTTCGTTGCGGAAGCTCCAGAAGTACATCTTCAGGCTCTTCAGTTCCACGCACAGCTTGTCGGGCACGATCTCGATCGTGAAGTGCGCGAAGTCGGGCTGGCCGGTGAGCGGGCAGCAGGCAGGTGAACTCCGGCACGTCGAAGCGGATGACGTAGTCGCGCTCGGGCGCCGGGTTGGCGAAGACCTGCAGGTCGCTTGCTCGGCGCGCTTGGCGGCGTGGACCGGCTTCGCGCGCTCGCGCGGAGCTGCGCGTGCGGGCCGCTGGATCGGGCCATGAGGTCGGAGAGGTTTCGACGGGGCGCGATGGTATCATCCGCGCGCTTGCGAGCACCGCGGGTGCGCGAGGTCACACTCACACGAATACCTCGACAACGGCGGCACTCATGCTGCCGTTGCACATCGGGCCCGATACTTTGCTTCCATGCGCCTGAACTCAGATCAAGCTCTCGGGCTTCAAGTCCTTCGCCGAACCCACCACGTTTCCAGCTGCCGGGCCAGCGCGTCGGCGTGGTCGGGCCCAACGGCTGCGGCAAGATCCAACGTCATCGACGCCGTGCGCTGGGTGCTCGGCGAGAGCAAAGGCCAGCGAGCTGCGCGGCGAGTCGATGCAGGACGTGATCTTCAACGGCTCGGGCCAGCGCAAGCCGGCCAGCCGCGCCAGCGTCGAGCTGGTGTTCGGCAACGAACGACGCGCGCCGGCGGCCAGTGGAACCAGCTTTGCCGAGATCGCCGTCAAGCGCGTGCTGACGCGCGACGGCACGTCAGAGCTACTACATCAACAACCAGCCGGTGCGGCGGCGCGACGTGCAGGACGTCTTCCTCGGCACCGGCCTGGGTCCGCGCGCCTACGCGATCATCGGCCAGGGCACGATCAGCCGCATCATCGAGAGCAAGCCCGAGGAGCTGCGGCTGTTCCTCGAAGAGGCCGCGGGCGTCTCGAAGTACAAGGAGCGCCGCCGCGAGACCGAAAGCCGGCTCAAGGACACGCGCGAAAACCTGACGCGCGGTCGAAGACATCCTGCGCGAGCTCACCAGCCAACCTCGAGAAGCTCGAGGCGCAGGCCGAGGTGGCGACGCTGTACCGCAAGCTGGTCGACGATCGAGCACGCTGAAGCTGCATCAGCTGTGGTGGCTCAAGCACCGCGACGCGGCCGAGCGAAGAAGAGCGCGTCAAGCGGGCGGTGGACGAGGCCGCACAACGCGTTGCAGGCGCGGCGTGGCCGAGCTGCGCCACGTCGAGGCCGAGCTCGAGACCGATCCGCCAGGCGCCACTACGCGGCCGGCGACGACGCTGCACGCGCGCGCAGGGCGCAGCTGGCCGAGCGCGGCGCTCGAGGTGAGCCGGCTCGAAGAGCGCATCCGCTATGTGGTCGAGGCGCGGCAGCGGGTGCAGCTGCGCGTCGGCGAATTGAACGCGCAGAACATCCAGTGGGACCAGCGCCGCGCGGCCGAGCGAGGCCGAGCTGGTGCGTTCTGGCCGAGCAGATCGAGCACGGCGAGCGCGCGGCAACCGAACAAGCGGCGCAGTGCGCAGTCGCATGCCGCGACGCTGCCCGCATTCGAAGACACGGTGCGGATGCGGCTGCCCAAGCCGATGTGCAGCGCGAAGCGGTGGATCGCGGTGCAGCAGCGCATTCAGCTGCTGGCTGCCGGACTCACGCAATCTGCAAGAACAGGTGAGCGCGCTGCGCACGCGGCGCGAGCGCTGAGCAGCGAGTCCGATAGCTTGAAGGCACCTGAACCGCAGCGCTTGGCCGACATCCAGGTCCAGGCACCGCAACTCGAGCAGCGCCACCACGCTGCCGAGGCGCGTCTGCACGAGCTGCAGGAGCAGATGCCCGCGCTCGACGAACACCGCCGCGCGCAACACGACGAGGTCAATCTTCAAAGTGCGAAGCAGGCAGACCTCGCTGCCCGCATGACGGCGCTGCGCGCGCTGCAGGAAAAATCCAGACCGAGGGCAAGCTCAAGCCCTGGTTGGCCAAGCATGGCCTGGAAAGTCTGCAGGGGCTGTGGACGCAGGTCCACATCGAGCCCGGTTGGGAAACCGCGCTCGAATCGGCGCTGCGCGAACGGCTCAACGCATTGCAGGTAGGCCGTATCGACACGCTACGCGCGTTCGCCGCCGACCCGCCGCCGGCGCGGCTGGCCTTCTACACGGTGCCGCAGGCGGCATCACCGACACTCACCGCACGCTGCCGCGGCTGGCCGATTTGCTGCGTTTGGGCGATGCAGGCCTGCACGCCCTGTTCAGCGACTGGCTCGAGGGCGTGTATACCGCGAGCAGCCTTGACGACGCGATTGCCCATCGCGGCAAGCTGACCCATGGCGAGGTGATCATGACCCGCGAGGGCCACACGGTCAGCGCGCACGCGGTGGGTTTTCATGCGCCCGACTCCGAGCACGATGGCCTGCTGGCTCGCGCGCAGGAGATCGAGAACCTCGAGCGCCAGTTGCGGGCTCAGTCGTTGATTGCCGAGGAAGCCCGTTCGGCGCTGGTGCGGCTGGAGGCGGGCTACACCGATGCCAGCCAGCGCCTGGTCACGTTACGCCGCGAAGCGGCGGAGACCCAGGGCAGTGCGCACCAGGCCCAGGTGGAGTTGCTGCGCCTGACGCAGCATGCCGAAGCCACCACCGCCCGCCGCTCGCAGCTCGGTGCCGAGCTGGCCGAGATCGATGGCCAGCTGCAGGCGCTCGGTGAACGTCAAGGCAGCAGCCAATCCGCTTTCGAGCAACTGGATCAGCAGCTGGCCGACGCCCAACAGCGGCATGCCGATCTCGATGAAGCAACGCGGGCCGTCGAGCGCGAGCTGGCCGAGGCCCGCGAGGCGCTGCGCACGCTGGAGCGGCAGGCCCAGGAGGCGCAGTTCGAAGCCCGAACGCTGGCTGCGCGCCGCGCCGAGCTGCAACGCGCGCTCGAAACAGCGGCTGAGCAGGTGGCCAACAACCAGCGCGCCGGCGAGCAGCTGACTCTAGAACTCGGCGCATTGGACGACAGCGCCGCGCAAGCCGGCCTGCACGCGGCACTGGCGCTCAAGCTCGACCGCGAACAGCTGCTGGCCGCGCGGCGCAGCGAGTACGACGACCTGAGCGCCAAGCTGAAGACCAACGACGAGCAGCGGTTGACCATCGAGCACAGCCTGGAGCCGCTGCGCGAGAAGATCACCAAGCTGCAGCTCGAGGAACAAGCCGCGCAGCTGGGCGGTGCGCAGTACATGGAGCAGTTGCAGGCGGCGCAGGTCGACCTCGAGGCGCTCGGCCAAAGCATCACGCAAGGTGGCGTGCGCCTGAGCGGCCTGCAATCCGAGATCGACCGGCTCGGCCGCGAGGTCGCCGCCTTGGGCGCAGTGAACATGGCGGCGCTGGAGGAGCTCACGTCTTCGCGCGAGCGCAAACAGTTTTCTCGACGCACAGAACGCCGATCTGCAAGAGGCCATCGGCACCCTCGAAGACGCGATCCGCAAGATCGATCTCGAGACGCGCGAGCTGCTGCAGCAGACGTTCGATCAGGTCAACGAGCACTTCGGCCGCATGTTCCCACGCTGTTCGGCGGCGGCACGGCGCGGCTGGTGATGACCGGCGACGAGATCCTCGACGCCGGCGTGCAGGTGATGGCGCAGCCGCCGGGCAAGCGCAACTCGACGATCCACCTGCTGTCGGGCGGCGAGAAGGCGCTGACCGCGATTGCGCTGGTGTTCGCGATCTTCCAGCTGAACCCGGCGCCGTTCTGCTTGCTCGACGAGGTCGACGCGCCGCTGGACGACGCCAACACCGAGCGTTATTGCGCGCTGGTCAACGAGATGAGCCGGCAGACGCAGTTCCTCTACATCTCGCACAACAAGATCGCGATGGAGATGGCCGAGCAGCTGATCGGCGTGACGATGCAGGAGCAAGGCGTCTCGCGCGTGGTAGCGGTCGACATGGACGCGGCTGTCAGCCTGGCGGAGGCCGCCTGACCATGAGCACGCCGGTACTGCACGAGATGGATCGCTGAGGTGACGCTCACCGCCGCGCTGGCCATCGTCGCGGCACTGGTGCTGGCCGCGGTGGTGGCGCACGGCGCGTGGAATGCCAGGCGAGCGAGTCCGCGGCAGCCGCAAACGCTGCAACCGGTGGAGCGCACCGAGCCGACGCTCACCACGACGGCCATGGCCGAGGTGGTGCGTGAGCCAGCGCAACTGCCCGCCGGCGCAGCGGCGGCGGCGCGGCAAGGTCCACGCATCGACGCCTTGATCGACGCCATCGTGCCGCTGCGCCTGGAGGCACCGGTCAGCGGCGACTTCGTGCTGGCGCACGCGCCGACCACGCGCCGCGCCGGCAGCAAGCCGTTCTTGCTCGAAGGGCTCAACGCGGAGATCGGCGATTGGGAGCCGATCGCGCTCGGTCGTCGCTACAGCGAGCTGCAGGCCGGCGTGCAGTTGGCCAACCGCAGCGGCGCGCTCAACGAAATCGAGTACTCCGAGTTCGCACAGGCGATGCAGGTGTTTGCCGACAACACCGGCGCGATGATCGAGCTGCCCGACATGCTCGAGGTGGCGGCGCGCGCCAGGAGCTCGACGCATTCGCCGGCATGCACGATGCGCAGCTGACGGTGACGCTGCGAGCCAACGGCGCGGCCTGGTCGCCGGGCTATCTGCAGCAGGTGACCGGGCGGCACGGCTTCGTGCCGGGCGCGGTGTCAGGCCGCCTGGTGCTGCCGTCGGGTGAAGACCACGGCCCGGCGTTGCTGATCCTGACCTTCGACGCGCGCGCGGCGTTGTCCGACGAGCCCGAGCTGGCCGCGGTGTACGAGGCGACGCTGTCGCTGGACGTGCCGCAGACGCCTGAAGTGGCCGAGCCATTCGCCGCCTGGCAGCAGGTCGCCCGCAAGCTGGCCGACGACATGGGCGCCGCGCTGGTCGACGACCAGGGCCACGCGGTCACGCTGCATGCCTTCAGCGCCATCGGGCGGGAACTCACGCAGATGTACCGGGCACTCGAAGCGCGCGACCTGGCCGCCGGGTCGGCCTCTGCGCGCCGGCTGTTCAGCTGAATAGCCGGTGCGCGGCGCGTCGATGTTCGCGCTGGCTGTTCAACTGAACAGCCGCCGGGCGGCGCGTCGAGACGCTCGCCGATCGTTTTCTCCAGTTGACGCGTCGTTTCAGCGTGCGCATCAGCACGAACTCTTCGGCCACGGTCGGATGCACCGCGATCGTTGCGTCGAAGTGCGCCTTCGTCGCGCCGGCGGTCATCGCCACTGCAAGGCTCTGCACGATCTCGGGCGCGTCGGCACCGAGCATGTGCACCGCGAGCACGCGGTCGCTGGCATCGTCGACCAGCAGCTTCATGTAGCAGCGCTCGCCGCGGCCGGTGAAGGCGTGGCGCATCGGCTTGAAATCGGCCTCGTAGACGCGCAGCTTGGCGCCGCTGGCTGCGAGCTCGTGTTCGCTCGGGCCGATGGTGCCGATCGGCGGCAGCGTGAACACCCCGGTGGCGACGCGATCCAGGTCGGGTTGCGCCACTGGCTGGCCGAATAGCCGATCGGCGACCGCGCGGCCCTCGGCAATCGCCACCGGCGTCAGGTTCTTGCGGTTGGTGACGTCGCCGATCGCATAGGCATGTGGCAGCGCCGTTTGGCACATCAGGTCCACGATCACGGCGTGTTTCGAATCGGTGCTGATGCCGACGGTATCGAGCGCCAGCGATGCGGTGTTCGGTCGGCGGCCGGTGGCGTTGAGCAGCCAGGGCACGTCGAGCGTGTCGCCCGACGGCAGCGTCAGCCGCCAGGCGCCCGCGTTGCCTTCGACTCGCGTGGGCACTTGGCCGGGCTTGGCCGCGATGCCGCCTTGCGCAAGCGCCGCGGCCAGCCGTGTGCGCAGGTCTTCGTCGAAGCCGCGCAGCGTCAGTCGGTCGCGGTAGAGCAGCGCGACGCGCACGCCCAAGCCGCGCCAGCATCGACGCAAACTCCACCGCGATGTAGCCGCCGCCGACGATTGCCGCGCGCGCAGGCAGCGCGGTCAGGTCGAGCAGATCGTCCGAGGTCGGGCACGGCGCGATGCCGGGAATGCTGTCGCGCACCGGCGATGCACCCGTGGCGATGATGAAGTGCTGCGCGCTGAGAAGGTGTCTGTCGACGGCCACGGTGTGTGCATCGACAAAACTTGCATGGCCGGCCACCAACTCGACGCCGCCTTGGACGAGCATGTCGCGGTACGCGCCTTCGAGCCGTGCGGTCTCGGCGGTCTTGGCGGCTTGCCAGGCTGCGCCATGTCGAAGGCCGGCCCGTCGAGAGGCAGTTGCCAGCCATAGCCTGCGGCCTCGGCGATGGCATCGCCGTACTGGGCGGCGTACATCAGCAATTTCTTCGGCACGCAGCCGCGCGGCACGCAGGTGCCGCCGACACGGCCGGCCTCGACGATTGCCACCTTGGCGCCGTGCGACGCCGCACGGCGCGACGCGGCAACGCCGCCGGAGCCGGCACCGAGCACGATCAGATCGAAGTCGTGGGCCATGCAATTCAACTCCGGTGGCGGATTTGGCGTTGGTCGCGCGCAAATCCGATTGCTGACAGTCCGCCGTTGTACGTGATGTCGGCCGGTCGTGCGCTTGGCGATGAATCCTCCGCCCGCCCACCCGGCGCGCCGGGTGGGCGGGTCACTGCCCGAGAATCGTCCCATGTCTTCTGCATCGAAAGCCACTGCGCGCGTCGGGCGGCTGAATTGCGCGCGCTGTTGCAGCGCCACGCGCACCGCTACTACGTGCTCGACGCGCCGGAAATCCCCGACGCCGAGTACGACCGGCTGTTCCAGGAGCTGCAGGCGATCGAGGCTGAGCACCCGGAGCTGCGCACCGCCAGACTCGCCAACGCAGCGCGTGATCGGTGCGGTGCTCGACGGCTTGGCGGCGGTGAGGCATGCGGTGCCGATGTTGTCGATCCAGACCGAGACCGACACCACCGCGGCCGGCGCGCGCAAGTTCGATGCCCGCGTGCGCAGCTGTGCTCGAGCTTGGCCAACGATGCGCCGCCTGTGACCTACACCGCCGAGTTGAAGTTCGACGGCCTGGCGATCAGCCTGCGCTACGAGGCACGGCGTCCTGGCGCAGGCGGCGACGCGCGGCGACGGCGAGACCGGCGAGGACGTGACGCACAACGTGCGCACGATTGGGCAGATCCCGTTGCGCCTGCACGGCGTCAGCGCGCCGGTGCTCGAGGTGCGCGGTGAGGTCTACATGCGGCGCGCCGACTTCGAGCGGCTGAACGAGCGTCAGCGCGAGCTGATCGCCGCCGGCAAGAAAACGAGAAGACCTTCGTCAATCCGCGCAACGCGGCCGCCGGCGCGGTGCGCCAGCTCGACTCGTCGCTGACCGCCAAACGGCCGCTGAGCTTTTTGCCTACGCCCTCGGCGACGTGCAGGGCTGGGACGTGCCGCCCACGCAAAGCGAGCTGCTCGACGCACTGAAGGCGATGGGCCATCCGGTCAGCAGTGAGAGCCGTGTCGTCGCAGGGCGCCGACGGTTTAGTGGCGTTCCATGCCGCGATCGCGGCCAAGCGCGACGGTCTGCCGTTCGACATCGACGGCGTGGTCTACAAGGTCAACGACCGCGCGCTGCAGCGACGCCTCGGCTTCAAGACGCGCGAGCCGCGTTGGGCAGTGGCGCACAAGTACCCGGCGCAGGAGCAGATGACGCGAGTGCTGGGCATCGAGATCCAGGTCGGCCGCACCGGCAAGCTGACGCCGGTGGCCAAGCTGGAGCCGGTGTTCGTGGGCGGCACCACGGTCAGCAACGCGACGCTGCACAACGAAGACGAAACGCGACGCAAGGACGTGCGCATCGGCGATACCGTCGATCGTGCGCCGAGCCGGCGATGTGATCCCGGAGGTGGTGGCTGTCGTCGTCGAGCCGCCGGCCGGCTAATGCGGCGATCGCCGTTCGACCTGAGCAAAACACTGAACGGGCAGTTGCCCGGTCTGCGGCAGTGCGATCGCGCGCGAAGAAGGCGAGGTCGACTGGCGCTGCAGCGGCGGCCTGTTTTGCCCGGCGCAGCGCAAGCAGGCGATCCTGCACTTCGCGCAACGCCGCGCCCTCGACATCGAAGGCCTTGGCGACAAGCTGGTCGACCAATTGGTCGACAGCGGCGCTATCCGCACATTGCCCGACATGTACAAGCTCGGCGTCGCCACGCTCGCCGCGCTCGATCGCATGGGCGACAAGAGCGCCGGCAACCTGGTCGATGCGCTGCGCAAGAGCAAGCGCACGACGCTGCAGCGCTTTCTCTACGGACTTGGCATTCGCCACGTCGGTGAATCGACGGCACGCGATCTGGCCAAGCACTTCGGAAAGCTCGATCGCGTGCTCGACGCCAGCGTCGAGCAGTTGCTGGAGGTTCCGGATGTCGGGCCGACGGTGGCGCAAAGCATCCGCACGTTTTTCAACAGGCCCACAACCGCGAGGTGGTCGAGCAGTTGCGTGCGGCAGGCGTGCACTGGGACGAACACGAGGGCGCGGTGGCCGACTCAGCACCCAAGCCGCTGGCCGGCAAGACCTTCGTGCTGACCGGCTCGTTGTCCACCTGTAGCCGCGACGAGGCCAAGGCGTTGATCGAGGCCGCGGGCGGCAAGGTCAGCGGCTCTGTATCAAGGAAAACCGACTACGTAGTCGCGGGTGAGGAGGCTGGCAGCAAACTCGACAAGGCGCGCGAAGCTCAACGTCGCGGTGCTTGACGAGGCTGGCCTGCGTGCGCTGCTTCCCAAGCCCTGAGCGCAGCGTACGAGGCTGGCCGCTGCCGATAATGGCGCAACGACCGATGCAGTGATCGGTCGGCCTGCAACGTGACAACTTTGAGCCATGGCCGTACGCGAGATCCTGAAGATGGGCGACCCGCGCCTGTTGCGCGTCGCGCAGCAGGTGCGCGAATTCGGCACGTCAGAGTTGCGCACGTTGATTGCGGACATGTTCGACACCATGGCCGCGGCCCGCGGCGTCGGCCTGGCAGCCCCACAGATCGGCGAGGACTTGCAAGTCGTGATCTTCGGCGTCGACCACAACGAGCGCTACCCCGATGCGCCCACGGTGCCGATGACTGTGCTGCTTAACCCAGTCATCACGCCGCTCACCGACGAGATGGAAGAGGGCTGGGAAGGCTGTCTGTCGGTGCCGGGTCTGCGCGGCGTGGTGCCGCGCTACACACGCATTCGCTACGGCGGGTTCGATCCGGACGGGCGGGCGATCGATCGCGAGGCAGAGGGCTTTCACGCACGTGTGGTGCAGCACGAATGCGACCATCTGATCGGGCGCCTGTATCCCACTCGCATGCGCGACCTCACGAAACTGGGCTACACCAGCGTGCTATTTCCCGATCTGGACGACGCGGGTGACGATTGACGCCCCGCGCAGCTCTCACCATGCGGCAAGCGGGGCAGGCGGTACTGTGACACGGCGTCTTCACGCTTCTTGACAGATCTGCGGGTCGCGATCGGTCGGCGCGCCACTTGCCGGCTGCGTTGAAGCACACATGGACACGATTCGCACCGGCCGTGTAAGTGACAGTCCAAAGGGCCTGGCCGCGAGGCTCGCCGCGCTGCTGTTGGCTTTGGCATCGATCGCTTCGCCGGCGTTTGCCGCTGACGATCCGCCGGGCCGGGTCGGTCGAGTCACCGAAGGACAGGGTCAATCCTGGGTGTTCGACAACGACGCCAGCGAGTGGATCAAACTCGAGCGCAATCGCCCGCTCACCAGCGCTGATCGGGTTGCGGTCGACGATGGCGGCCGGCTTGAATTGCGCATCGGATCGACCGCCGTGCGTCTGTCCGGTGGCAGCGAGCTGGAAATTCGCCGGCTCGACGACGATCGCATCGATCTCTTCTTGCACAGCGGCGGTGCGGCCGTGCGCGTGCGCTCGGTCGAGGTCGCGCGTGAGGTCGAGGTCGCCACCATCGAAGGGCGTTTTCGCCGCGCGGCGTCAGCCACTTCCGGTCGACCGTCGCGACGACTCGAGCGTCGGCACAGCCTGGAGCGGCGAACTGCAATTCGAGAGCGATGACAGTGCGCTCGCGATTCCTGCGGGCCGCAGCGCCGAGTTCTGGCGCGAGGGCGCGAAAACGCCACCCACTACGCCTGGGGCGAGCCACTGACCGACGAGTTCGCCGATTGGACGGCGCGCGCCAACCGCGAGGACGATCGTGTCGCGTCGCCGGGCTATGTGTCGCCGGAGATGACGGGCGCCGAAGACCTCGATCGTTATGGCACCTGGGAAACGAATCCGGAGTACGGGCCAGTCTGGACGCCGACCACGGTGGTGGCTGGCTGGGCACCGTACCGCTACGGCCACTGGGTGATGGTGCAGCCTTGGGGCTGGACCTGGGTGGACCATGCGCCGTGGGGATTTGCGCCGTTCCACTACGGACGCTGGGTGTTCCTCGGGAGCCGTTGGTGCTGGACGCCGGGCTACCGGGTGGCGCGCCCGGTCTATTCGCCGGCCCTGGTGGCCTGGGTCGGTGGCGGCGGGCCTTGCACGAGAGGCCCCTGGCCGTACACCGGCTGGGTGCCGCTGGCGCCGCGCGAACCGTACTACCCGCACTACACCAACGGTGGCAGCTACTGGCGTGCCGTGAACGCGGCGCAGTTGAATATGTTCCCGCAGAACACGCCACGCCGCCCGCCGACGAGTCCGACCCTGTACGCCAACCAAGGCGTCGCCGGCGCGGTGAGCGTCATACCGGGCAATGCGCTGGTGCCACGCCGACCGATCGCACCGATCGTCGCCCGATCGACCTGACCGTGCGCAACACCTTTGCCACGCAACCCTCGCGGACGCACGTGCCGCCGCCGGGGTTGGCACGGCCGATCGCGGTGCCGGGTGCCGTGCAGGGTGCCGCGCCTGGGGCGACGCCGGGCGGGCCACCACGGATGCCGGGACAGCCCTCGGCGATGCCGCGGCCACCTGGACAGCCGTCACCGGCCGTGATGGCGCAGCCAGGCACGCCGCCGCGCCACCGGCGAGCCGACTGGCGCCGCGATCGAGGAGCCTGCGCGCGGTGCCGCCGCCTCCGAATACGGTGCAGGTGCCCGCGCAGCCGCCGCGTGCAACGATCGCTCCTCCGGCAGGCACGAGGCCGCCGGCGCGAGCAACGCGGCGCCCCGGCGCAACCGCGGGCGGGCCGACGCCGCGCGGCCCAATACGCCGGTGCAGGTGCCTCAGGCTCCCGCCACGGTGCAGACCCCGATGGCGCCCCCGGCTGCCCACGCACCGGCACCGGCGGCGCAGCCGCAGGCGCCGGCCGCACCGGCCGCGCCGAGACGCGGCGGCGAGCCGGGAGATCCCAATGGCGCGCGATCGCCCGGACGTTCGTCAGCGCTGCCAGATTCCGCAGCCACCGCAGGTGCGGGCGATGCCGATGCCCGCAGCCCCAGCGCCATCGGCGACACCTCGCCACGCGGAGCGAGGTGGCGCCGCCACATCCGACCAGGCAGCCCGAGGTTCAACGCGCGACGGGTGCGCCGCCGGCGGCACGGGCCTGGGTGCGCGTTCCTGAGTGGTCAGGCCATCCGAGTCGCGCCCAGATGCGCTGACCCGATTGCAGTGCCTCGGCCGCATTGCTGGCTAGCGCAGCTGTCCGCGCAGCACCGGCCAGAACGTTGTCGAAGATGATCGTTTGCGCCTGGGCGTTCGGGTGCAGGCCGTCGTCCTGGAACAAACCCGACGGATTGGGCGAGTCGGCGATGCCGGCCAGCATGAACGGCACCAGCGCCCGCACCTTCGGCCTTGGCCAGCGTCGCAAACATCGACTCGAACTCCTGCGTGTAGCTGCGCCCGTAGTTCGGTGGCATGCGCATGCCGACCAACAGCGCCTGCGCGCCGCTGTCGCGCACCGCCCGCACCATGACCGCGAGGTTGTCGCCTGTCATCTTCAGCGGCAGGCCGCGCAATGCGTCGTTGCTGCCCAAGCTCGATGATCACGTGCGTGGGCTTGTGCGTGATCGAGCAGCGAAGCAGCGCACGCGTACGGCCTCCGGACGTCGGTGTCACCGCTGACGCTGGCGTTGACGACGGTGGCGCCGACACGCTCCTTCTGCAGGCGCTGCTCGAGCAACGCCACCCAGCCGCTGCCGCGTGCCAGCCGTACTCGGCGGACAGGCTATCGCCCACCACCAGCACCTTGGTGGGCACTGGCCATCGCGCGCACTGCCGGCATGGCGCCAGCGAGGCGGCGCACGCGCACGCCCAGTGCGCGAGCCAGGAGCGACGCGTGAGGTCGCCCGGCCGTCGAAGGACGACCTCAGGGCGCGATGCCCGCAGGCGCCCCATGCCGCGGGCGGATCGTGCGCTTGCAACCCCATGTCCGATCCGATCATTGCCGTAGAACGGAGTCAACAAACAGGTCCGCGATTCGAGCGGCACGCTCACGATTCTCCATGACATCGCCTTCGCGCTGCAGCCGCGCGAGTCGGCGGCGATCGTCGGCGCATCGGGATCAGGCAAGAGCACATTGTTGGGCATCGTCGCGGGGTTGGATACGCCGACATCGGGCACGGTTCGCCTGACTGGACAAGATCTGTTCGCGCTCGACGAAGACGAACGTGCCGCGCTGCGCGCACGCCAAGCTCTGGCTCGTGTTCCAGAGTTTCCAACTGCTGGCCAACCTGAGCGCAGTCGAAAACGTGATGCTGCCGCTGGAGCTGCTCGAGTGCCCCACGGTGCGCGCGAACGGGCCACCGAGATGCTGATGCGCGTGGGGCTGGGCGAGGCGATTGACGCACCTATCCGCGCACGCTGTCGGGCGGCGAGCAGCAGCGGGTGGCGCTTGGCGCGTGCCTTCGTCGTGCAGGCCGGCCGTGTTGCTGGCCGACGAACCCACCGGCAGCCTGGACTTCGCCACCGGCGAGCGCGTGATGGAGCTGATGCTTCGAACTCAACCGCGAGGCGGGCACCACGCTGCTGCTGGTGACGCATGACGTCGACGATCGCATCACGCTGCGACCGGCAGTTGCACATCGGAAGCCGGAAGATCATCAGGAGACGTACTGCGCACGGCGACGCATCTTCGAGTGGACACCGCGGATCCGGCTTGCCGGTCCGCCGGTGTCGCCCCCTTGAGGGGAGGCGGCCGCTAGGCCGCTTCGGGGCTCAACCTACTGCGTGCGTTCGAGAACTTGAAATCGGTCTTTGCGGCCTTGCGCAGATCTCTCCTGATCACTTCTCGCAGCTTCACTTGCGCCAGGCGCTGCTCGATCTGCGGCCTGACGTGCATCGAATGCCGGGAACTGCGCCTCGCGCACGTCTTCGAGCCGGATGACGTGGTAGCCGCAGACTGCGTCTTCACCGGGCGTGTCGGTCATTTCGCCCTTCTTCAGGATGTCAGGCCTTGCTGAATTCAGGCACATGCAGGCATCGGGCTGTGGCGAAGTCGAGGTCGCCGCCGTTCTCTCCGGAGCCGGTGTCCTTGGAGTTCTTCTTCGGCCAGGTCTTCAAACTTGGCGCCACCCTTGATCTGAGAATCAGCTTCTTGGCGCTCGTCCTCGCTCTCGACCAGGATGTGCCGCGCGCGATATTCGGTGCCGGTCGCTTGCGTCTTGACCTTGTCGTACTCGGCCTCGTGCTTCGGCGTCGGTGATCGGGTTCTTCTTCTTGAAGTCCTCGAACAGTTCGCGGATCAGCACCGTTTGCCGCACCAACTCCCATCTGTAGCGCGGTATTCGGCGCTGGCCGGCGTCGCCGCGCTTATCGGCCTCCTGAGCAGAAGATCTCGCGCAGCACGACTTCCTCGCGCGCGCGTTGCTCGAAGCTCGGGCGAGCGCTGCGCTGAGCCGCCGGCGCGCTGGCCTGGCTTCAGCAGCGAGTCGACGCGCGCCTTCGGCACGGGCTTCGCCGTTGACGACGGCCACGTTCTGGGCCAATGAGGCCAGCGGAGCGAGGGCAACCAGGGGCGATGCACGCCAGTCGCGCGATGCGGATCGAGTCGGTCACGGATGAATGCCTTTCGGACAGGCGTGGTGTAGTCGATGGGAGGGCGGGCGTTCCAGCCTGCTCGGTGAGGCCACTTGGACGTGGAGCTAGGTCCGTGTTGGCTTACCAGGAGGCACCGGGCTCATCGGGGGCGTGCGCTCGAATGGCCAGCGCATGGATGCCCGAGGGATCAAGCGAGTGCAAGGCATCATACACGAGGCGATGTCGAGCCACGCGGCCCAAGCCCGCGAAGCGCACATGCTGGTGATTCTTACCGAAAAGTGCCTCGCCTCACGGGCACCGGCATGCCCGGCATGCGAGGTGCGAGTCGTCGCATGATCGACAACGCAGTGAGTGCCAGCGCGTCGCGCGCAGCTGGCGCTCGATATCGTCGGCATCTGACGTTCATGAACGGTCTCGATGTCCAGCGCGGTTCATCGGCGCGGCTCGGCCGGTGGCTCATGACTCCAGGTGCCGACTCAGGCACAAGCCCTGCCCCAGCGTGAACACCAGCATGAGGCCGAGCGCTCCGAAGCAACTTGAAGTTGACCCAGGCGGACGGTAGAGAAGTTGTACGCCACCCAGAGGTTGAGCACGCCCATCAAGGCGAAGAACAGGATCCAGGCCCAGCTCAGGCGCTGCCAGTTGCCGTGGAGCAAGTGCCTAGTTGCGCGCCGAGCAGCACACGCAGCAGATTCTTACCTGAATCACCGGTTGGCTGACGGCGGAGTGCGAGACCCATCGTCCAGTACAGCTGCGCTGAGCTTCGCACTTGATGAAGGTCTCGCTGTGGAAACCACACCGTGAGGCCGCCGAGCACGACCACGCAGGCCCAGGCTGATCCACAGCATCAGGTCGACCTTTGACCGCGCCAGCTTCAGCCACGGCCACTCGAATCGGCGTGGCAAGAGATGACCACCATCGTGGCCAGCAGCACCAGCGCCTCTCAGGTGCCGACCACGCCCTCGCCACGATGCCACCCAGGTATTGGGTGGCAAATGCAGCGGCCCATGCCTCTGTTGGCTTCGGCGTACTTGAAGGTGCCGAAGAACAGGATGATCGGCGGGAAGTCGAACAGCAGTTTCATGCGCGGCGCGAGTGTAGCGTCGTGCGCGCTGGGCAGCGCCTGCATCCTGCTCAAGCCTTGGGCTCGAAGTCGATCGACGCCGAGTTGATGCAAAAGCGCTCGCCGCTCGGTTCGGGGCCATCGTCGCAACACGATGGCCGAGGTGGCTGCCGCCAGTTGGCGCAGCGCACTTCGAACGCGGGTCATGCCGTGGCTGTGGTCCTCCACCAACCGCTCGATGCGACCGGGGTCTGATTTCTTTGAACCAACTCCGGCCAGCCGCAGCCAGCATCGAACTTGGCGTCGCTCTGGAACAGCACTTGCCGCAGCCGACGGCGGCGGTAGCTGCCGTCGGCCCAGTGATCCCAGTACTTGCTCGGTGAATGCGCGTTCGGTGTCGCCCCCGCCGCGCGACGCGGTATTGCATCGGGTCCAGCGCCTTGCGCCACTCTTTGATCGCTCGCCGTGACCGGATAGCGCGCATCGTCGGTGTCGTCGCTCATGGTCTCAGCTCATCGATGACAAGCACGACACCTGCAAGGCTTGCGCCCAGTCGGGTGCAAAGCCGGCATCGGCTTCGTGCTCAGGTTGCTCGTCGTATGGCCGCTGCAACACGCCCAGCAGCCGCCGTGCGCCTCGAGAAGTCGCCCTCTTGCGTGCGCCGGATCGCCTGCTCGGCCGAGGTGATTGCGCAGCACGAATTTCGGATTCACCAACTTCATGCGCGGCCGGCGTTCGGCGTCGATGCTGCGCTCGTCGCGCAACCTCGCTGCATAACGTGCGGCCCAGGCATCGAAAGCGGCGCGGTCGATGAAGAGGTCGCGCATCGCGTTGTTGGCGGCGCCGGGGTCGGTTGGAAAAATCGGCCAGCCGTCGCATCGTGATGGTGTAGTCGGTGCGTTCGGCGGCCATCAAGCGCAGCAGCTCGTCGATCAGCGTCGGGTCACCTTCGTGCTCGGTGGCCAGGCCGACCTTGGCAGCGCAGCAATTGCTGCATTGAGTTGCCGAACTCGGCCTTGAACGGCTCGATCGCAGCGCCGAGCGCCGCGCGTTGGCTGCACCTCTCGCCCTCGAGCGCGCAGCAAGGCCTGCGCCAGCGCGTGCAGGTTCCACCAGGCGACGCTGGGCTGCCGCGAGTAGGCATATCGGCCCTGGTGGTCGCTGTGGTTGCAGATGTGCATCGGGTCGAAGCCATCGAGAAACCCGAACGGCCCGTAGTCGATCGTCAGACCGAGGATCGACAGGTTGTCGGTGTTCATCACGCCATGGCAAAAGCCCACCGCCTGCCATTGCGCCATCAAGCGCGCGGTGCGCCGCGACACCTCTTCCAACCAGGCGAGCAACGGCACCGGCGCGTCGCGGCATTCGGGATGAAATGCGGTCGATGACCGCAACGACCAACTGCGCAGCGCGGCCGCATCGTCGGCCGTGCGCAAAGTGCTCGAAGTGCCCGAAGCGCAAGAAGCTCGGCGCCACCCGCGTCACCACGGCCGCGGTCTCGACGTTTTCGCGCATCACCGGCGCCGGCGATGCCGACGACGGCCAGCGCGCGCGTGGTCGGGATGCCGAGGTGGTGCATCGCCTCCGAACACAGGAACTCGCGAATCGACGAGCGCAACACGGCGCGGCCATCGCCCATGCGCGAGTAGGGGTGCAGTCCGCTGCCTTTAGCTGGATCTCCTGCCGGCCGATGGGGCTTTCGATCTCGCCCAGCAGCAGGGCGCGCCCGTCGCCGAGCTGGCCGGCCCAGACGCCGAACTGATGACCGCTATAGACGCTGGCCAGTGCTGGACGCTCGGCGCGCGGCGCGTTGCCCGACAGCACTTGCAGCGCGCGGTCGCTGCGCAGCCAGTCGGCCAGGCCCAGGTCGGCGGCCAATGCGTCGCTGCGGGCAACCCAATGCGACCTCGGGCAACGCTGCTGCGCGGGCAATTCGGTCCAGAACGCCGGACCGAGCGACTGCATGAACCCGTGCTCGCGCCAGCGCGGCTCGGCCAGTGACCGGCGTGTTCCAGCGGGGCGTTCATGTCGACATTGTCACCGGCGCTGGCGGCGCCGCGCGCGTCGGAGCCGGGGATTTACCCCATGCTGCCGGCGATGCAGTGCACCTGCAAGATCGAAGCGCCGCGCGCCGCGTCGGCCGCGGAGAGACACGATGGCTGGGTTTGATGCAGGAGCAGCCGCTGCTGATTTCGTCGGCTGATCGAGTTTGCGCGCGCGACACCACGCACGACGCGCCAGATCGTCTCGCGCCGGGTCGAAGGCGACGTCCACCGCTACACCTACGCCGATGCGACGCGCGCGCGGCAAGTCGCGCGCGCGCTGGATCGGCTGAAGCTGGGCTTCAGCGACCGCGTGGCCACGCTGGCCTGGAACGGCTACCGCCACTTCGAGCTGTACTTCGGCATCGCCGGCAGTGGACGGTGATCCACACGATCAATCCGGCTGGCGCCCGGAGCAGGTGGCCTGGATCGCCAACCACGCCGAAGACAAGGTGCTGTGCTTCGATGTGACCTTCCTGCCGCATCGTCGAGGCAGATCTGGCAGCAGTGCAAGATCGGTGAAGCACTGGATCGCGCTGTGCGATGCCGACAAACTGCCGGCCGACAGCGGCATCACCGGCCTGCGCTGCGTACGAGCAGCTGGATCAGGCGTCGAGCCGGCCGACTACACCTGGCCCGAGTTCGACGAGCGCAGCGCTGCGAGCCATGTGCTACACGAGCGGCACCACGGGCAACCCGAAGGGCGCCCTGTACAGCCACCGCTCGACGCATGCTGCACGCCTACGGCGCGCGCGCTGCCCGACGGCATCGGCACTGCTCGGCGCGCGACGTCGATCCTGCCGGTGGTGCCGATGTTCCACGTCAACGCCTGGGGCCTGCCGTACGCCGCCGCGATGATCGGCGCCAAGCTGGTGTTCCCGGCGCCGCGCTCGACGGCAAGTCGGTCTACGACCTGATCGAGAGCGAGACGCGTCACTTTGTCGGCCGGCGTGCCCACCGTGTGGCTGGGCCTGCTCAACCACGTCGAAGCAGAACGGCCTGAAGCTGTCGCACGATGAAGCGCACGGTGATCGGCGGCTCGGCCTGCCCGCCGGCGATGATCACGCGCGTTCCGCGACGAGTTCGACGTCGCAGGTGCTGCACGCCTGGGGCATGACCGAGATGTGCGCCGCTGGGCACCGTGTGCCACGCTCAAGACCAAGCACGCTGGCGCTGCGCGGCGACGCGCAGCTCGGATGCTGACGAAGCAGGGCCGCGCGGTCTACGGCGTCGACATGAAGATCGTCGATCGACGACGGCGACGGAGCTGCCGTGGGACGGCAAGCCGCAGCGGCGACCTGCTGGCGTCAAGGGGCCGTGGATCGTCTGCGAGCTACTTCAAGGGCGAGGGCGGCGATCCGCTCGTCAGACGGCTGGTTCCCCACCGGCGACGTCGCGACGATCGACGCCGACGGCTACATGCAGATCACCGACCGCAGCAAGGACGTGATCAAGTCGGGCGGCGAGTGGATCAGCTCGATCGACCTCGAGAACATCGCGATGGCGCACCCGCGGTGGCCGATGGCCGCGTGCATCGCGCGTGCCGCACCCGAAGTGGGACGAGCGGCCGCTGCTGGTGGTGGTGAAGAAGCCCGGCGCGAGCTGACCAGCGCGACGAGCTGCTGGCGCTTCTTCGAAGGCAAGATCGCCAAGTGGCGGATGCCCGACGACGTGGTGTTCGTCGACGCGATTCCGCTCGGCGCCACCGGGAAGATGCAGAAGACCAGCTGCGCGATCAGTTCAAGCACCATCGCCTGCCCAGCGCTTGATTCGCAGGCATTTGTCCCGGGTGCGACAAGCCCGGTGGGGTAGTCCCTGAACCCCGACGCGCGCTGCTTCCGGTACCGTTGCGCCTTCTGGTTGCAGTGCGTCAATTGAAGTTGGAGATCGTGATGTCATGCAAAGAGTGTGATGAGCGCGTCGATCGCATCGGCGCTTTGTTGTTGTCCAGCGCGGCGTTTGCGTGAAACGGCGAGACCGTCAAGATCGGCTGGGTCGATCCGCTGTCGGGCTTGATGGCTCGCGGTGTGGCCAGAACCAGATCAAGAGCTTCCAGTTCGTCGCCGAGGTTTTCAATAAGAGCAATCCGGCGGGCGTGAAGTTCGAGATGGTCGCGCATCGACAACAAGCTTGAGTCCGCAAGAGAGCATCAACGCCGCTCAAATCGCTGATCGATCAGGGCGTGCGCTACATCGTGCAGGGCAACGGCTCTGGCGCCGCGCTGGCCATCATGGACGCGGTGGCCAAGCACAACGATCGCAATCCCGGCAAGGAGGTGGTGTATCTCAACTACGCGGCGGTCGACCCCGACCTCACCAACAGCAAGTGCAACTACTGGCACTTCCGGCTCGACGCCGACACCTCGATGAAGATGGAGGCGCTGACCACCTGCATCGAAGGACCAGCCAGGCCGTCAAGAAGGTCTACTTCATCAATCAGAACTACGCGCACGGCCAGCAGGTGTCTCAAGCTTCGGCCAAGGAGATGCTGGCGCGCAAGCGGCCCGACATCCAGGTGGTCGGCGACGATCTGCACCCGCTGCGCGCAGGTGCGCGACTTCGCGCCGTACGTGGCCAAGATCAAGGCCTCGGGCGCAGACACGGTGCTCACCGGCAACTGGGGCTCCGACCTCACGCTGCTGGTGAAGGCTGCAAACGACGCCGGCATGAGACGTCATGTTCCTCACCTATTACGCCGGCGTCACCGGAACGCCCACAGCGCTCGGGTCGTCGGCGGCCGGCCGCGTCTACGCCGTGGCCTACGCCGACTCCAACATGCCGCGGCGAGATCGGCAAGATCGCCAACGCCTTCAGGAAAGTTCAACGACGACTACTACACGTTGGCCACTTACAGCGCATTCGCGATGCTGAGCACGGCGATGGCGCAAGCTAAGACGCACCGACCCGGCCAAGGTGGCGCAGGCGATGGAGGGGCTGCAGCTTCAAGAGCTTCAACGGCGAAGTCGAGATGCGCAAGAGCGACCACCAGCTGCAGCAAGGCCTGTTCATCACGGTGTGGAAGAAAGCCGACGCCAAGAACCCGTACAGCGTCGAGAACACCGGCTACAGCTTCCAGACGGTCAGTACTACGAGCCGTACGTCGCCAGCACGCCGACCTCGTGTGAGATATGAAGCGTCCCGGCACGCTCCTGACATCAACGTTGCGGCGATGCCGCATGTTCGGGCGCAGGCCCGCCTGAGCACACCTCCGCCGGGCCTCTTCTCTTTGAGGGCTGCCTTATCCTCTCGGCGTGGACCAGATCCTGATCAATGTGCTGAACGGCGTCAGTTCTGGGCTGCTGCTGTTCATGCTCAGCTCGGGCCTGACGCTGATCTTCAGCATGATGGGTGTGCTGAACTTCGCCCACGCCAGTTTCTACATGATCGGCGCGTATTTCGCACACACGCTGACGCGCTTCGTTGGTTTCTGGCCGGCGCTGGTGTTCGCGCCGATTGGCGTCAGGCTGCTCGGCGCTTTGTTCGAGACCACTGCGCTGCGGCGAGTACACAAGCTCGGCCACGTGGCCGAGTTGTTGATCACCTTCGGGCTCAGCTTCGTGGTGCTCGAGCTGGTTCAGATCGTCTGGGGCCGCACGCCGGTGGCCTTCGATCCGCCGGCGTTTCTGCAGGGGCCCGCGTTCACGGTGGTGCAATCGGCCGATGGCCTGAGCCTGGCGCTTGGCGCCGCGCAGGACGCGGTGTGCCACGCGGCCAAGTGCTCGCGCTTTCCGATGACGCGCGCGTTCATGATGTTCGTGGCGCTGGCGATGCTGGTGGGCCTGTGGCTGCTGCTGACGCGCACGCGCATCGGTCTGGTGATCCAGGCGCCGCTCACGCACCCTGAAATGGCCGAGGCGCTCGAGCCACAACGTGCCGCGCGTGTTCATGCTGGTGTTCGGCAGCGGCTGCGCGCTGGCGGGCCTGGCCGGCGTAATCGCCGGCGTCACCTTCATCACCGAGCCCAGCGATGGCAGCCGTGGTGGGCTCCGATCATCTTCGTGGTGGTCGTGGTCGGTGGCATGGGGTCGCTGGCCGGCGCTTTCATCGCGTCGCTGCTGATCGGCCTCTTGCAGACCTTGCCGTTGACGGTGGATTCGTCGGTTGCCGATGCCGTCAACAGCCTCGGTGGCCACGTCGATGCCAAGAGCACGCTGTGGCCGCTGCTGCGCATCACGCTGGCGCGAGGCGGCGCCGATCCTGCCGTACCTGCTGCTGGTGCTGATCCTGATCCTGCGGCCGCGCGGGCTGTTGGGCACGCGCGAAGGGTGAACGTGGCGCATGCTTCCGAGCACCTGACGCGTCGCGACTGGATCGTGTGGGTCGTCTTCGCGCTGGTGTTGCTGGTGGTGCCGCTGCTGTGGCGCTCGAGCTTTGCGCAGACGATGTTGTCGCAGATCGGCATCGCGATCATCGCCTGCCTGGCTTCACAACATGCTGCTCGGCCAGGGTGGCATGCTGAGCTTCGGGCATGCGGTGTACAGCGGGCTGGGCTCGTTCATCGCGATTCACGCGCTCAACATGGCCTCCAAGGGCCATCTCGGCATCCGGTGAGTTTGATGCCGCTCGTGGGCGGACCTCGCGGGCTTGTTCTTCGCCGCGATTCTTGGCTACGTGACGACGAAAAGTCCGGCACCACGTTCGCGATGATCACGCTCGGCATCGGCGAGCTGGTGGCTTCGATGTCGCTGATGATTCCCGAGTTCTTCGGCGGCGAAGGCGGCATCCAGGGCAACCGCGTGTTCGGCAAGCCGGTACTGGGCATCACCTTCGGTCCGCAGATCCAGGTCTACTACCTGATCGCGGTGTACTGCTTCATCAGCACCGCGGCCATGTACGCGCTGACGCGCACGCCGCTGGGCCGCATGTTGAATCGCCGTGCGCGACAACCCCGAGCGCGTGGAGTTCGTCGGCTACAGCACGCAGCACGTGCGCTACATCGCCTTCATGATCTCGGGCTTCTTCGCCGGCATCGGCCGGCGGCATTGGCGCGCTGAACTTCGAGATCGTCACCGCCGAAGTGGTGGGCGCGGCGCGCTCGGCGGCCTACCTGCTGTTCGTGTTCCTGGGCGGCGCCACGTTCTTCTTCGGGCCGATCATCGGTGCCGTGCTGCTGGTGATCGCGCTGGTGCTGCTGTCAGAGCTGACCAAGGCCTGGCTGCTGTACCTGGGCATCGTGTTCCTGATCATGGTGATGTACGCGCCGGGCGGCTTCGCCAGCCTGATCATGATGAACCTGCGGGTGGCGGTGTTCGGCAAGCTCAACCGGCTGTGGGTGCACTACGTGCCGCTCGCGTTGGCGGGCCTGGTTGCGCTGACGGGCGCGGCCGCGATGATCGAGATGATCTACCACCTGCAGCTCAACGAGGCGCTGGGGCCGGAGATGCCTTTCTCGGCCTCACGCTCGATGCCAAGGGCGTGGGCACGTGGATCGCCGCGATTGCGCTGTGCTTGCCGTGGGGTGGCGCTATTCGAGTGGCGACGCCGCGGCTTCTACCGCGAGTGGAGCCGCATCCAGGAAGAGATCGCCGCCGAGATCCAGCGCCGCGGAGGCTGCAGCATGAGCACTTCGCCCACCGCCGCCGCGCCAGCTGGCGTGGAGTTGCGCGATCTGCGCAAGAGCTTCGGCAAGACCGAAATCATCCGCGGCACCAGCCTGGCGGTGAAGCCGGGCGAACGTGTCGCGATCATCGGTCCCAACGGCGCTGGCAAGTCGACGCTGTTCAATCTGATCAGTGGCCGCTTCCGGGCCCAGCAGCGGCGAGATCCTCTTGCGCGGCGAGCGCATCGACGGCAAGGCACCGTACGAAATCAGCGCGCCGCGGCCTGGCCCGCAGCTTTCAGGTGAGCAACCTGTTCACGCGGCTGTCGGTGTTCGAGAAACGTGCGCTGCGCGGTGCTCTGCTCGATGGGCCACCGCTACGCGTTCTGGCGTTTCCTCTCCGACCTGAAGGATGCCAACAGAGCGCGCCGAGCAGGTGCTGGCCATGATCAAGCTCGAGCGCCGCCGCAACCACCTGGCGATGAACCTCACCTATGCCGAGCAGCGCGCGCTGGAGATCGGCATCACGATCGCCGGCGGCGCCGACGTGATCCTGCTCGACGAACCCACCGCCGGCATGAGCCGCAGCGGAAACCGCGCGCTTCGTCGATCTGATCCGCGAGATCACGGTGGGCAAGACGCTGCTCACCGTCGAGCACGACATGGGCGTGGTGTTCGGTCTGGCCGACAAGATCGCGGTGCTGGTGTACGGCGAGGTGATCGCGTTCGACGCGCCCGACGCGGTGCGCGCCAACCCGCGGGTGCAAGAGGCCTACCTCGGCTCGGTGCTGCGCGCAAGGCCATTGAGATGTTGAAGCTCACCGACCTGCACGCGTTCTACGGCAAGAGCCACGTGCTGCACGGCGTGCGACTTCGACGTCGGCGCCGGCGAGATCGTGAGCCTGCTCGGGCGCAACGGCTCGGGGCGCTCGACCACGGTGAAGGCGATCATGGGCCTGGTCGAGGCCAACGGGCTCGGTGCGCTGGCGCGAGCAGGAGATCCGCGGCAAGCAAGGCGTTCGAGATCGCGCGCCTGGGCCTGGGCTACGTGCCTGAGAACCGCGACATCTTTCCGACGCTCACGGTGCATCAGAACCTGCAGCTCGGCGAGAAGCGCGACAGGCACGCGCGCCGCGCTGGAGCGCCGACGACATGTACCGCCTGTTCCCGCGCGCTGAAGGAGCGGCAGCACACCGCCGCCGGCGTGCTATCCGGTGGCGAGCAGCAGATGCTGACGCTTGGCGCGCACGCTGATGGGCGACCCGGACCTGATCATGATCGACGAGCCCACCGAAGGGCTGGCGCCGAAGATCGTCGACCTGGTGGCGCGAATACCTCCGCGAGGTGCAGCGGCGCGGCATCTCGGTGCTGCTCGTCGAGCAGAAGCTCGACCATCGCGCTCGAGGTCTCGCGAGCGCTGCCTGCGTGATGGGCCACGGCCAGATCGTGTTCGAGGGCACGCCGGCGACGCTCGAAGGCCAATGGCGACATCCGCAAGAGAGTGGCTCGAGGTCGTCAGAGGCTGCCGCCGCCTCTCAGGGCACGACACTAGCGGTCCGGCGACGCGGAGCTGGGGTGTTCCTTGGTTGCCCATCCTCCACCAGAGGCCCGTGCTCAGGAACACAATCGCGCTGTCGCGGCAGAGACAAACGCTCGCCGTGCGCCCCTAGAATCGAACGACCGTTCCATTTCTTCTTGGCGGGCTCGCCGCCTCACGAGGTTCCATCCATGAGTGCCAGCTACGAAGTTCGCGACGGCGTCGCCGTCATCGCGCTGAACAATCCGCCGGTCAACGGCCTGAGTTTCGAGACGCGGCGCGCCATCGCCGACGGCCTGAATAAGGCGCAGGCCGACGCGGCCGTGCAAGCCATCGTGATCACTGGTTCAGGCAAGGCGTTTTCCGGCGGCGCCGACATCCGCGAATTCGGCTCGCCAAAGTCGACCAGCCGAGCCCAACCTGCTGAGCTTGATCCGTTTGACTGAAGAGTCGACCAAGCCGGTGGTCGCAGCCATCAACGGCGTGTGCATGGGTGGCGGACTGGAACTCGCGCTCGGTTGCCACTACCGCGTCGCGGCGCCCAGGCGCCAGGTGGCGCTGCCCGAAGTGAAGATCGGATTGATCCCCGGTGCCGGTGGCACGCAGCGCCTGCCGCGTGTGCTGGGTGTCGAGACCGCACTCAACATGATCGTCAGCGGCGAGCCGGTGCCCAGCGACGTACTGGCGGGGCTGCCGGGCCAGAAGCTGTTCGACAAGGTGATCGAAGGTGATGTGGTGGCCGGCGCGATCGCGTTCGCCAAGTCGGTGGCCGACAAGCGGCCGCTGCCGCTGCGTGCGCGAGCTGAAGGTGTCACATCCGAATGCCGATGCGTACTTCCAGTTCGCGCGCAACACCGTCAAGGCGATGGCGAAGAACTTTCCGGCGCCGCCCAAGTGCGTGGATGCTGTGCAGGCCTCGGTGACCAAGAAGATCGACGACGGCCTGGCCTATGAGCTCGAGACTGTTCAACGGGCCTGATGCTCACGCCCGAGTCGAAGGCGCTGCGCCATGCCTTCTTCGGCGAGCGCGCGGCCAGCAAGATTCCCGACGTGCCCGAGGACACGCCGCAGCGCGAGATCAGAAGGTGGCGGTGATCGGCGCCGGCACGATGGGTGGCGGCATCTCGATGAACTTCCTGAACGCCGGCGTGCCGGTGACGATCATCGAGATGAAGCAGGACGCGCTCGATCGCGGCATCGCGACGATCCGCAAGAACTACGAGTCGCAGGTCAAGAAGGGCAAGCTCAAGCCCGATGTCTACGACAAGCGCATGGGCCTGCTGAAGACCACGCTGAGCTACGACGACATCAAGGATGCCGATCTGGTGATCGAGGCGGTGTTCGAGGAGATGGGCGTCAAGGAGAGGTGTGTTCAAGAAGCTCGACGAGGTGATGAAGCCCGGCGCCATCCTTGCCAGCAACACCTCCACGCTCGACGTCAACAAGATCGCGTCGTTCACCAAGCGCCCGCAGGACGTGGTGGGCCTGCACTTCTTCAGCCCCGCCAACGTGATGAAGCTGCTCGAAGTGGTGCGTGGTGCGAAGACCAGCGAAGGACGTGCTGGCCACCGTGATGTCGATGGCCAAGACGATCAAGAAGACCGCGGTCGTCTCGGGCGTGTGCGATGGCTTCATCGGCAACCGCATGATCGAGCAGTACTCGCGTCAGGCCGGCTTCCTGCTCGACGAAGGCTGCACGCCGGCAGCAGGTGGACAAGGCGATCGAGCGCTTCGGCTTCGCGATGGGGCCGTTCCGCATGGGCGATCTCGCCGGCAACGACATCGGCTGGGCGATCCGCAAGCGCCGCGCCGCGGAGAAGCCGAACCTGCGCTACAGCAAGACCGCCGACTTGCTGTGCGAGATGGGCCGCTTCGGCCAGAAGACCGGCGTCGGGCTGGTACGACTACCAGGCCGGCAAGCGCGATGCGATCCCATCGCTGGTGGTCGACAAGATGATCGAGGACCACCGCAAGGAGCTCGGCATCACGCCGCGCAAGAGTCAGCGACGAAGAGATCGTGCAGCGCCTGGTCTACGCGCTGGTCAACGAGGCGCGCCACATCCTGGAAGAGGGCATCGCCAGCAAGGCCAGCGACATCGACATGGTCTACCTCACCGGCTACGGCTTCCCGCTACACCGCGGTGGCCCGATGTGCTATGCCGACAGCCAGGGCCTGTTCAACGTCGTGCAGAGCATGAAGCGCTTTGCCGCCGAACCCGCGCGACGACGCGTCGTTCTGGCAGCCGGCGCCGCTGCTGGCCAAGCTCGCGGCCGAGGGCAAGACCTTCACCTGAGTCGCACGCTGCGCATCGCACGAGCCGACCATCGAAACTTTCAAGGACACACCATGACCCAAGCCGTGATCGTCTCCACCGCCCGCACGCCACTGGCCAAGAGCTGGAAGGGCGCCTTCAACATGACCCACGGCGCCACGCTCGGCGGCCACGCGGTCAAGGCGCGCCGTCGAGCGCGCCGGCATCGAGCCCGGCGCAGTCGAAGACGTGCTGATGGGCTGCGCAAACCCCGAAGGTGCCACTGGCATGAACATCGCGCGCCAGATCGCGTTGCGCGCAGGGCTGCCGATCACCACCTCGGGTGTCACGATCAACCGCTTTTGCTCCAGCGGACCTGCAGACGATCGCGATGGCGTCGCAGCGTGTGATCGCGGGCGAGGGCGATGTCTACGTGGCGGGCGGCGTCGAGAGCATCTCGTGCGTGCAGCAAGAGATGAACACGCACATGCTGTCCGATCCCGCGCTTCAGAAGTCCAAGCCCGAGATCTACTGGACGATGCTGCAGACCGCCGAGAACGTGGCCAAGCGCTACAACATCGGCAAGCAGCGGCAGGACGAATACGGCGCCGGCAGCCAGCAGAAGGCCTGCGCCGCGCAGGAGGCCGGCAAGTTCAAGGACGAGATCGTGCCAATCACCGTGACGGCCGGAGTGGCCGACGCGGTGCTGGGTCTGCGCAGCAAGGAAGTCACCGTCGATCGCGACGAAGGCTTGCGTCCCGGCACCACGGTCGATGGCATCAAGGACATCCGCCCCGCCGTGCCGGGTGGCGTGGTCACAGCCGGCAACGCCAGCCAGTTCTCCGATGGCGCGGGTGCCTGCGTGATCGTCAGCGACAGCTATGCGCAGAAGAAGGGCTCAAGCCGCTGGGCCGTTTTCTCGGCTTCGCGGTGGCCGGCTGCGAGCCCGACGAGATGGGCATCGGCCCGGTGTTCGCGGTACCCAGGGTGCTGCAGCGGCTCGGTCTGAAGGTGTCGGACATCGACTTGTGGGAGCTGAACGAAGCCTTTGCCGTGCAGGTGCTCTACAGCGCGCGACAAGCTCGGCATTCCGATGGACCGGCTCAACGTCAACGGCGGTGCAATCGCGGTGGGCCACCCCTACGGCGTGAGCGGCCAGCGCCTCACGGGTCATGCATTGATCGAAGGCAAGCGGCGCGGCGCCAAGCGCGTGTGCGTCACCATGTGCATCGGCGGCGGCATGGGCGCGGCCGGCGTCTTCGAAGTGCTCTAACCGGGAGCGTGCGCATGGAAGTCTTGCGCACACCGGACGAGCGCTTTCGCAATCTGCCGGGTTTTGCGTGGTCGCCGAAGTACATCGACGACCTGTCAGGATTGATGGCCTGCGCGTCCACTACGTCGACGAGGGCCCTCGCGAGACCGCGGTGACCGCGTTGTGTCTGCACGGCAATCCGTCGTGGGCGTACCTGTACCGCCACATGATCCCGGTGTTCACCGGCGCCGGTGTGCGCGTGGTGGCCCCTCGACCTCATTGGCTTCGGTCGCTCTGACAAGCCGGCCGATGCCGCGTGGCACACGTTCGACCGGCACCGCGCGATGTTGATGCGATTCATCGAGCGGCTGCAGTTGGATCGCATCCTGCTCGTGTGTCAGGACTGGGGCGGATTGCTCGGGCTGACCTTGCCGCATGAGATGCAAGGCCGCTTTGCGCGCTTGCTGGTCATGAACACGGGCCTGGGCACTGGGCAGGTCACCGAAGGCTTTCGGCAGTGGCGCGCCTATTCGAACTCGCAGACCGATCTGCCGGTGGGCAAGCTGATCGCACGCGGCAAACCCGATCTGAGTGCCGCGGAGATCGCTGCTTACGACGCGCCGTTTCCCGACGCACGCCACAAGGCGGCGTTGAAGGCGTTTCCGAATCTCGTGCCCGATGGCGACGACGCGCCGGGTGCGGCGATCAGCCGCCGTGCGCAAGAGTTCTGGCGCAGCGATTGAACGGCGAAGCCTTCATGGCGATCGGCATGAAGGATCCCGTATTGGGCGAGGTGCCGATGCGAGCCTTGCAGCACACCATCCGCAACTGCCCACCGCCGATGGAAGTGGCCGAGGGCGGTCATTTTGTGCAGGAGTGGGTGTGCCGATCGCCCACGCGGCGATGCAACGGTTTGGATTGGGGGCGACGTGAGCTATCGCCGGGCCGCCCCAAGATGGCTCGCTCCCCGCGGGGTTGAGGCGGACGCAGCACAGTCCCTGCGGACTGGGCTGCGCCTGCCGAAGCGGGCCGGCGTGCAGGCCGGCCCGTGGACGGCGCGGTGCGCGCCAAGGGGGCCCGGTGAGCGAGGCGTCTCATGCCGCATTGCTGGCCAGAGGGGCGCGTGAGGTGCTCGACGAGCAGCCGTTTAGCCGTTTGCTGGGCGCGCGTCTCAATGTGCTGGCACCCGGCCGGGCCGAAATCGAGTTGACCTTGCGCACCGAACTGCTGCAACAGAACGGCTTCGCGCACGGCGGCGTCGTGAGCTACCTGGCCGACAACGCACTCACCTACGCCGGCGGCTCGGCGCTCGGTTTTGCCGTCGTGACCTCGGAGTTCAAGATCAACTACGTGCGGCCGGCCATCGGCGAGCGCCTGATCGCGCGTGCCGAGGCGGTGGCGCTCAGCAGGAGCCAGGTCGTCTGTCGCTGCGATGTGCTGGCCTGGCGCGGCGGCGAGGAAAAGCTGTGCGCGGTGGCGCAAGGCACGGTCGTGCGTTTCGTTGAGCGCCGATGAAGGTCGACCTGCAGACCTTGCCCGGCGTGCTGGCGATCACGCCCGCCATCAGGCGCTGACGAGGCCCGACCCAGCATGCGCGACACGCTCGACTTTCTGCTGCACGACTGGCTGCATGTCGAAGCGCTTGCTCGAGCGACCGCGCTATACCGACCACTCGCGCGAGACCTTCGACGTCGGTGCTCGACACCTGCGAGCGCATCGCGCGCGAGAAATTCGCGCCGTTCAATCGCATCGCCGACACCGACGAGCCGCGCTTCGACGGCGAGAAAGTGATCCTGCCGGCGAGTTCGCATGCCGCGGCGCAGGCTTACGTCGCGTCGGGCATGCTAGCCGCAGCGCAAGACCACGAAGACGGCGGCATGCAGCTGCCTTGCGTGGTGGAGATGGCGGCCAATGCCTTCTTCGCGAAGGCCGCGATCGGCCTCGGAGGCGGTGGGCCTGCTCACCAGCGGGCAATGCCAACCTGCTGATGGCGCACGGCACCGTCGCTGCAGAAGGCCGTGTTCGCGAAGAACGAGTTCGCCGGCCGCTGGTTCGGCACCATGTGCCTGAGCGAGCCGCAGGCCGGCTCAGCCGTTGTCGGACATCGCCACGCGCGCCACGCCCGACGGCACCGAGTTCGAAAGCCGATCCGCTCGGCCCGCGCTACCGCCTGCGCGGCAACAAGATGTGGATCTCGCGGCGGCGAGCACGAGCTCACCGAGAACATCGTGCACCTGGTGCTGGCCAAGATCCCGGGCCCGATGGCAAGCTGGTGCCGGGCACCAAGGGGCATCTCGCTGTTCATCGTGCCGAAGAAGCTGGTCGACCCCGACGGGCGGCTGACCGGCGAGCGCAACGACGTGGCGCTCGCCGGCCTGAACCACAAGCTCGGCTATCGCGGCATCCACCAACACGCTGCTCGAACTTCGGCGAGGGCAGTTCGCTGTGCGCGGCGCTCCAGGAGCGATCGGTTACCTCGTCGGCAAGCCCGGCGAAGGCCTGCGCTGCATGTTCCACATGATGAACGAGGCGCGCATCGGCGATCGGCCTGGCGCGGTGACGCTGGGCTATGGCCGGCTATGAAGCGAGCGCTGCGAGCTACGCGCGTGACCGCACGCAGGGGCGCCGCGTCGGGCCCGGCGGGCAAGGACGCCGCCACAGCCGCCGGTGCGCATCATCGAGCACGCCGACGTCAAGCGCATGCTGCTGGCGCAGAAGGCATATGTCGAAGGCGGCGCTGGCGCTGGCACTGTATTGCGCACGGCTGGTCGACGAGCAGCACACCGGCACCGCCGGCACGCGGCAGCGAGGCCGCGCTGCTGCTCGAGAGTGCTGACGCCGATCGCCAAGAGCTGGCCAAGCGAGTGGTGCCTGGAGGCGAACAGCGCTGGCGATCCAGGTGCACGGCGGCTACGGCTACACGCGCGACTTTCCCGGTGGAGCAGTACTGGCGCGACAACCGCCTGAACATGATCCACGAAGGCACGCACGGCATCCAGGCGCCAGACCTGCTGGGGCGCAAGGTGGTGATGGAAGGCGGTGCGGGCTGAAGCTGCTGGGCTCGCGGATTCAGGCCACCATCGAGCGTGCTTCGCGCAACAAAGACCTCGCCCTCACGCGCTGGCACTGGCTGCCGCGTTGCAGGCCGTCGACGTGGCCACCCGCGCGGCGTGGGCGACAGGAGACTCCGACGATGCGTTGACCAACGCGATGCCCTGTATGCGGGCGTTCGGCCATCTGGTCATCGCCTGGATCTGGCTCGATCTCGGCTTGGTCGCCGGAGATGGCGCGGCGCGGCCGATGCGACAGCCGGCCGGCTGCAAGCGATGCGCTACTTCTATGCCTGAGTGAGTTGCCCCAGGTCGAGGCTTGGCTGGCGGTGGTGAATGCGCGCGATCCGGTGTGCCGCGAAATGCGTGATGAATGGTTTTGAACCCAAGCGAGAAAGCGATGTCGACCCCCGTGCAGAAGTTATTCGACTTGAGAGGCCAGCACGCGCTGGTCACCGGCGGCTCGCGTGGCCTGGGGCTGCAGATTGCCGAGGCGCTTGGCGAGGCCGGAGCCAAGATCATGCTGACGTCGCGCAAGGCCAGTGACCTCCGAGGAAGCCGCCGCGCACCTGCAAGACAAGGGCATCGACACGCGCTGGATCGCCGCCGACGCCAGCGATCCCGCGCAGGTGCACAGGTGTGCAGAGAGACGCTCGAACGTCTCGGTCAAGTGGACATCCTAATCAACAACGCGGGTGCGGCCTGGGGCGCGCCGGCCGAGGACCATCCGCTCGATGCCTGGGACAAGGTGATGAATCTCAACGTGCGCAGCATCTTTCGTGTTCAGCGCAGGCCATCGGCAAGGCGAGCATGCTGCCGCGCAGGAAGGGTCGCATCGTCAACATCGCGTCGATCGCGGGCCTGGGCGGCAACCCGCCGGGCATGGACACGCTGGCCTACAACACCAGCAAAGGCGCGGTGGTCAATTTCACGCGCGCGCTGGCTGCCGAGTGGGGCGAGCATGGCATCACCGTCAATGCCATCGCGCCCGGATTCTTCCCGAGCAAGATGACCAGGTACACCTTGCAAACCGTCGGCGAGAAGGAGCTGGCGTCGCATCGCCGCTGCGTCGCATCGGCGACGATGACGACTTGAAGGGCGCAGCGCTGCTGTTCGCGTCGGCCGCCGGCAAGCACATCACCGGGCAGATCCTCGCGGTCGACGGCGGCGTGTCGTGCGTGACCGGAGGATGATCTGGGCATGTCGAGCCAGCGCATCCCGTTTCCGTACCGCATTCCCTTTGTCGAGGAGCTGGGCCTCGAGCTGCACAGCGTCGGCGACGGCAAGGCCGAACTGCGCGTCGACCTGGCCGAGGCGCACCTCAACTCCTGGGAGGTGGCGCACGGTGGCGTTCTGATGACGATGCTCGACGTGGCGATGGCCCAGGCCGCACGCAGCGCGCATCGTCACGACGGCGTGTCCGGCCCCGGGGTAGCGACGATCGAGATGAAGACCAGCTTCGTGCGCCCCGCCGAAGGCGAGCTGCGTGCGCTGGGCAAACTGTTGCATCGCACGACGACGCTGGCATTTTGCGAGGCGTCGGTGCTCGACGGCGGCGGCCATCTGTGCGCTCACGCCACTGGCAACATTCAAGCATCTGCGCGCGTTGCCCATGCCCAGGGCGCGGCTGAAGGTGCAGCGCAGTGCATCAACGAAGGAGTGAACATGGCCACGATGAACAAGCGTTTCGTGCTGGCGTCGCGCCCCACCGGTGGAGCCAACACCGCAGAACTTCCGCCTCGAAGACGTGCCGCTGCCGACGCTGAAGGACGGCGAGGTGCTGGTGCGCCCACCACTACCTGAGGCCTCGACCCGTACATGCGCGGCCGCACGCAGACGAAGGCAAGAGCTACGCGCAACCGCAAGCGCTCGATGCGGTGATGGTGGGTGGCACCGTCGGCGAGGTGGTCGAGTCGCGCCAGGCCAACTACAAGGCTGGCGACAAGGTGGTCGGCTGCGGCGGGCTGGCAGCAATATTCCGATGGTGCCCGCCGGTCCAACCCGGCGTGCTGCGCAAGGTCGACACTTCGCGTGTGCCGATCTCCGCCTATCTCGGTGCAGTGGCATGCCGGGCGTCACAGCGTGGGTCGGCCTGTCGAAGATCATCGAGCCCAAAGAGGGCGAGACCATCGTCGTCAGCGCGGCCAGCGGCGCGATTGGGCAGTGCGGTCGGCCAGCTGGCCAAGGCGCGCGGCTGTCGCGCGGTGGGCATTGCCGGTGGCGCCGACAGAGTGCAGCGTACGTCGCGTGCGCGAACTCGGCTTCGACGCCTGCGTCGACTACAAGCAGCTCGATGGCGCGGCCGGCGATTGCCGGCGTCGTTGAAGCAACAATGCCCGAACGGCATCGACGGCTACTTTGAGAACGTCGGCGGGGCGATTCTCGACGCCGTGTTGCAGGAACGCCAATGCGTTCTCGCGCGTGGCAGTGTGCGGAATGATCTCGGACTACAACGGCGCGCCGATTCCGTTGGCCGCGCCGCAGCTGATCCTGACCAATCGCATGAAAGTGCAAGGGTTCATCGTCAGCGAGCACATGCCGTTGTGGCCGCAGGCGCTGGCCGAGTTGGGAGAGCGCGTCGGCCAACGGCACGCTGAAGTATCGCGAGACGGTGGCGCAGGGCTGGAGAGCGCTCCCGAGGCATTCATCGGCCTATTGAAGGGGCGCAACTTTGGCAAGCAACTGGTGAAGCTCGATCTGAACTGGCATTGTCGTGCGTTGCGCAGCGCTGAGATCTCGGTGTCGATACTGGCGCTGACGACATGCTCGCCTGCGCGCGAAGGTGTTCATCTTGGAGCAGGGGCCGCACCTGACCCCGATGGGTGCCGACCGTCATGGCTGGCATCTGCTCGGCCGTGACTAGAATCGGGTGCGCTGTTGCGGCTTACCTGCGCTTGTCGATCCCGGCGTGAAGTTCGACGAACCCGCCATCGGTCGAGGTCGTCGTCGATCGCGAGCCGGTGCGTGGGCAGGGCATCGGCCACGATCTGGTGCGCGAGGGCATCGCGCCGTGCTGCGCTGTGGCCAGGAACAAGCCATCCGCATCAGTGCGCAGGCGCACCTGCAGGGCTTTTATCGGAGCCATGGTTTCGAGACCGTGTCGGACCAGTACCTCGACGATGGCATTCCCCACGTCGACATGCGAAGGAGTGGGTCGAGTTCAACCACGCCACGAGGTCATCAACCAGAGCACGCCGTTTGTCGACATCAACCTGTTCGACCAGCCGACCATGCGCTGCGACGCCTGAAGTTCAATTCGGCTCGACAGGCAACAGACGCGCTGTCGGCGCTCGGCGCCGGGCGGGCTCCGCCGACGGTGGCCCACGCGCGTCCGGCCAACGTGCGACGACGCCCGAGTTGCATACGCACGACCGCTTCGGCCGTCGCGTCGACCAGGTGGAGTTTCACCCCAGCTACCACGCGCTGCTGGGTCGGCGCCGTGGCGCCATGGCCTGCACGGCACGCCGTGGTCGCGCGGCGCAGGCTGCGCCACGTCGACCGCGCCGCCGGCTTCACTCGACGCAGGCCGAGGCCGTCGGTCCTGTGTCCGGTCTCGATGAGCGTTACGCGGTGACGCCGGCATTGCGCCAATGCGCCGCGATCTACGCCGCGTGGCGCACCAAGCTCGCGCAGCACTGCGGTACGACGCCGCGTTTCGCGCCCGATCGGCGCCAAAGACACGGCGTGACGCATGGGCATGGGCATGACCGAGAAGCAGGGCGGCTCGGACGTTCGCGCCAACACCACGCGGCCGAGCGCGATGGCAGCGACGCCTGGGGCGCGCGCTACGCGCATCACCGGCCACAAGTGGTTCTTCTCGGCGCCGATGTGCGATGCCTTCCTGGTGCTCGCGCAGACGCCGGCGCGGCTTGAGCTGCTTCTTCCTGCCGCGCTGGCTGCCCGATGGCAGCGCTCAACGCGCATCGCGCATCCAGCGCCTGAAGGACAAGCTCGGCAACAAGGCCAACGCCAGCTCCGAGGTCGAGTTCGACGGCGCCGCCGCCTGGCTGGTCGGCGAAGAAGGGCCGCGGCATGCCGCAGATCCTCGAGATGGGCACGATGACGCGGCTCGACTGCGCGCTGGGCACCAGCGGCCTGATGCGCCAGGCGCTGGCGCTGGCGCTGCACCACACGGCGCAGCGCCAGGCGTTCGGCAAGGCGCTGATCGAGCAGCCGCTGATGAAGAACGTGCTGGCCGACCTGGCGCTCGAGAGCGAGGCCGCCACCGCGCTGGCGCTGCGCCTGGCGCGCGCAGTCGACCGCAGCGAGAACGGCCAGATCGAGCGGCCACGAGGCGCTGATGCGCCGCGCTGCTGACGCCGGTGGCCAAGTTCTGGATCTGCAAGCGCGGCAGCCACTTCGCGCAGGAGGCGATGGAGTGCCTGGGCGGCAACGGCTACGTCGAGGAGCACGGCGAGGGCGTGATGGCGCGCATCTACCGCGAGATGCCGCTCAACTCGATCTGGGAGGGCGCCGGCAACATCATGGCGCTCGACCTGCTGCGCGCGCTGCGCACCGGCACCGGCGGCCGACGCGTTGATGCACGAATTGGCGCCAGCGCGCGGCGCGCTACGCCGGCTTCGACCGTCTTGCGCCGAGAGCCTGCCGGCCGCGTCGATCGGCGCCACCGACGAGGCGGATGCGCGTCGCTTGTCGCGCGCGACGTGGCGATCGTCGTGCAAGCCGCTCGCTGAAGCAGCATGCGCCGGCCGCTGTGTTCGACACCTTCTGCGCATCGCGGCTGGGCGATCAGACCGGCGGTGGCGGCGTGTTCGGATTGCTGGCCGCCGGTGCACCGTTGGATGCGCTGATCGCAGCGCGGCGATGCCGCGCTGACCGATTGATTCGATGAGGACGATTCGATGAGCGACAAACATTTGGGCCGTGGCGACACCGCGGTCATCACGGGCGCCGCCTCGGGCTTCGGCCTGGAGTTGGCGCGCCTGTGCGCGCAGCGCGGCATGAACATCGTGGCCGCCGACGCAAGCCGACGCGCTGGCGCGCGCCGAGCATGAGCTGCGCCGGCTCGGCGCGACGGTGCTGCCGTTCAGCTGGATGTCTCGCGCGCGCCGAGGTCGAGGCGCTGGCGCGGCGACGGTCAAGCGCTTTGGCGTGCCGCATCTCGGTGTTCAACAACGCGGGTGTCGGTGCCGGCGGCGCTGATCTGGGAACACACGCTGGCGCGACTGGGAGTGGTGCTCGGCGTCAACCTGATGGGCGTGGCGCACGGCGTGCGCGTGTTCACGCCGATTGATGCTCGAGGCCGCCGATCAGCGACCCGGCCTTACGAAGGCCACGTGATCAACACCGCGTCGATGGCCGGCCTGGTGAACCCGCCGAACATGGGTGTCTACAACGTCGAGCAAGCATGCGGTGGTGTCGATCAGCGAAACGCTGTACCAGGATCTGTCGCTGGTCAGCGAGCAGGTGCGCGCGCACGTGCTGTGCCCGTTCTTCGTCGCCACCGGCATCGGCCAAAGCAGGCGCAACCGGCCCGCGGAGACTGAGCAACCCGTCGACGAAACCGACGCAAAGTCAGCTGATCGCGCAGGCGATGACCGACAAGGCGGTCGGCAGCGGCAAGGTCACGGCGGCGATGGTGGCGCAGTTCGTGATCGATGCGGTGCGCGACGATCGCTTCTACATCTACAGCCATCCCAAGGCGCTGGGCTCGGTGCAGACGCGCCTCGAAGACGTGATGCAGCAGCGCAATCCCACCGATCCGCTGAAGGACGTGCCCGGAGATGGAGCGGCAGTTGCGCGCGCGCATTGCGTGCACGCTGAGCCACTGCGCGCTGCGCGTGCTGGCCGGCCACGTGCGCGCACGCATTGCGCGAACACGGCCTGAGACGCGACCGATGTGCGCGCGGTCGCCGGAGCCGCCGGCGGACCCAAGGGCCTGGTGCTCAATCCGCTCGACCGATTTGTGTTCGGTCACTGGCTGCAAGGCCACGTCGCGATCCGGTGCACTCTGCTGGGCGCATCGATCGAGCGCCTGGCGACATGGCGTGCGCTTGCCGGCCCGATGCCGACGCCGCGCTGCGCCGAAATGGCCGAGGACTACATCGCGCAGCGCTACGAGCACAAGCCCGGCCGCGCGCCGCGCCGAGCCACGTGAGCGCGGGTGTTCAGCGACGCGCTTGCAGCGCCGCTTCGGCGGCCGCGAGTCGGAGGTGCTGTCGCATCCGGGCCGACGCCTTCATATGCTTCACCAGCCGTGGCAAGGGTCTGCTGGCGCGCGAAGGGCGCTATCCGCACGCCGGTGGGGTACTTCGGCGCTTTCGCGGCCAACTTGCTGCATCGCCAAGCGTATGGGCCTTGCTGCTCGATCGCGTCGTGTTTTCTGATTCGCGCGATGCGTTGCCGCTGGCCCTGCACGAGTACCCGACGCACCGGGTGTCGTTGAGATGCAGGCAATCTGGCTGCGGCGATCCTTGCGAGCTGCTCGATTCCGTTCTGGCTCGACGCGGTGCACGATATCGCCGGCGCGCCGCGCGGCGCGTATTGGGACGGTGGCATCACCGACTACCACATGCATCTGGACTATGCGAGCCTGGGCGAGGGTCTCGGTGCTGCTGCCGCACTTCCAGCCCACCCTGGTGCCGGGTTGGCTCGACAAGCCGCTGAAGCGGCGTCACCGCGCCAGCGCGCGGCTCGACAACGTGGTGCCGCTGGTGCCGCAACCGCAGTGGGTTGGCCACGTTGCCCGGCGGCAAGCTGCCCGACCGTGGCGACTTCAAGGCCTATCGGCGACGACGCCGATGCGCGCATGCGCGCATGGCGCATCGCGCTCGCACGAGAGTCAGCGCATGGCTGATGAATTCGAGCGACTCGTGAGCGCATCGTCGGTGGACGCAGAGCCGCTGCCCTAGGCGATCCGCGAAGACGCCTCGCGACTCGCAGCAGCGTTGCGCGCATCGCGCCGCTTGCATCCATTCCAAACGAGGCCGCGTAACACGGCCCCAGACACATCGTGGCACGCACGCTTCGGTGGTCCTGCATCCTGTCGGCCCCGCTCGGCAGGGTCGGTCGTCAACACGTTTTCGAGGACCCTACCCATGATCGCAACCTTCAAGTCTCGCGCGCCTGCTGCCGATCGCAGCGGCGGTCGCCCTGGGCGCCGCCGCGGGTGCCGCGCTGGTGCCAGCCCATGCATCCAGTCACCGCGAAGCGCCGTACATCACGACTCGTCCGAAAGTCGACGGCACTGACTTCTACATGTTCCGCAGCTACGAGGGCGTGTCCGCGGATGGCACGGGCGGCCGCAGCGACTACGTGACGCTGATCGCCAACTACCTGCCGCTGCAGGACCCGTATGGCGGCCCGAACTACTTCTCGCTGGATCCGGATGCGCTGTACGAGATTCATATCGACAACAACGGCGACAGCCGCGAAGACATCACCTTCCAGTTCCGCTTCAAGAACAACCGAAAGAATGTTCAGCTCGACATCGGCGACAAGAAGGTTGCGATTCCGCTGATCCAAGCCGGCCAGGTGGCCGACCGCAACGCGGCTGCACTGAACGTGAACGAGACCTACAGCGTCAGCATCGTGCGCGGGGATCGTCGCAACGGCACACGCTCGGCGATTACCAACGCGGCCGAATGGCAGCAGCCACTTTCGACAAGCCGGTGGACAACATCGGCACCAAGACCATCCCCGACTACACCGGCTTACGCTGCCAAGCACATCTACAGCGTGAACATCCCGGGTTGCGGCCAGCCGGGCAAGGTGTTCGTCGGTCAGCGCAAGGAGCCGATTCGCGGTCAATCTCGGGACCATCTTCGATCTGGTCAATGCGCCGGTATCGGTGATCACCAATCCGAACCTGATCAACGCAGTGCCAAACACCACTCGACGACGCCAACATCACCACGCTGGCGCTCGAAGTCCACAAGAGTTGCCTGACACAGGACAACGAGCCGGTCATCGGCGGCTGGACCACGGCCAGCTTGCGGCAGGGTTCGTTGCTGCAAGACAAACCGTCGAAGCTGCTCAAGGACCTGCCGTTCCCCGACGCCTCGCGGCGGCGCCTGGGTGCAGCTGTCGCGCCTGGGCATGCCGTTGGTCAACGAAGTGGTGATCGGTCTGCCCGACAAGATCTCTTCAATGGCAGCAAGCCCAAAGACGATGGCGCAGTTCTTGACGTACGTCACCAATCCCACGCTGCCGCGTCTGCTCGAGATCGCGCTCGACACGGACCCGGCGTTCGGCGGCACGGCCGCAGGCAAGATCGCGCCGAAGAACTTCCCGCGCACCGACCTGGTGTCTGCCTTCCTCACCGGCATCACCGGCCTGAACAGGCCCGCCAACGTTGGTGGCCCAGTGAGAATGATGCGGCTCAACACCGCCATCGCCGGTGCCGTCGCGATGCAGAACCGCCTTGGCGTAGCAGGTGAGCTGCTGCGCGCGGTGGTGCGGCCAGCATCGCGCAAGCCGTCGACCTCGCGGGCTATCCCAACGGTCGTCGTCCGAAGGATGACGTCGTCGACATCTCGCTGGTGGCAGTGGCTGGTGGACTTGTGCGTGCTCAACACCGACAACGACTTGCGCTGAAACTGAACACGCCGCTGACGGGCGTGACGAGCCAGTGCAAGCCCAGCAACGTGCCGCTGGGTGCCACCTCGCTGCAGCGCTGCACGACGCGGTGGACCAGGCGCAGATCCCGCTGCTGCCGACGTTCCCGTACCTGTTCACGCCGACGCCGGGTGCCGGTGCCGGTTCGAACTGAAGGAGGCGACCATGAAGCAACCGAAACCTTAGCCGCTGGTCGCTCGCCGTGCCGTGATGATGCTCGCGGCCTGCGGTGGCGGCGGGGGCGGCAGCGATGCACGCCGCGCTCCGGTGCAGGCGGATCCGCTCGATGCGTTGCCCAGTCGAGAGCCACGCAGTCGGTGTCAGTGCTGGATCGCCTTCCTCACCGCTGCGATGTCGACCAATGCCGACTGGTGCGCGACCCTGCCGCGTTGGCTTCAAGACGCCCCGTCGAGCCGCGGCCTGTCGAGCGACCAAACGACGACGTCGCCGAACCACGTCTTCAATAGCGTGCAAGTCGCCCATGCGTCGCCGCCAAAGCGGTGGCGCCTGCATTTCTGCGACGTGGATGTCAGCCACGGCGATGCAGCACGATCCGGAGGGCTGAACTACAATTCGCCCTGCTCGCAAGCCACAAGGGATCGGGAAGGGCATCATGGTTATGACACCGCGAACGGCCGCGCACCACCACCGACACCCGATCGGTCGCACGCGCACGTCCATAGGTTCCCAGATCCTGACCATCACGAAGCGCGGCACCAGCCGCGTTTTTTTGCATCGCAGGAAGCACTGCCATGATCACGATCACGTTGCCCGACGGCTCCCGCCGCGAATTCGCGCAAGCGCCGACTGTGGGTGAAGTCGCTGCGTCGATCGGCCCGGGGTTGGCGAAGGCTGCTCTGGCCGGGCGGCGTGGGGCCAGGCCACGCAGGCCAAGCTGGTCGATCTGAGCCACCGCTATCGTCGGCCGACGGCAGCGCTGGCGATCGTGACCGACAAGGATGCCGACGGCCTGGAAATCCTTGCGCCACTCGACGGCGCACCTGCTGGCCTACGCGGTGAAGGAGCTGTTCCCCGAGGCGCAGGTGACGATCGGCCCGGTGGTCGAGAACGGCTTCTACTACGACTTCGCCTACAAGCGCCCGTTCACGCCCGAGGACCTGGCGGCGATCGAGACAGCGCATGGCCGAGCTGGCCAAGAAGGACGAGCCGGTGGTGCGCCGCGTGCTGCCGCGCGACGAGGCGGTGGCGTACTTCAAGGGCCTGGGCGAGCACTACAAGGCCGAGATCATCAGCAGCATCCCGGCCGGCGAGGACGTTTCGCTGTACCGCGAGGGCGGCTTCGAAGACTTGTGCCGCGGCCCCCACGTGCCGAGCACGGGCGGCTGAAGCACTTCAAGCTGATGAAGGTGGCCGGCGCATATTGGCGCGGCGACCAGAACAACGAGCAGCTGCAGCGCATCTACGGCACGGCCTGGGCCACGAAGGACGAGCTGCAGGCCTACCTGCGCATGCTCGAGGAGGCCGAGAAGCGCGACCACCGCAAGCTCGGCCGCGAGCTCGACCTGTTCCACTTCGAGGACTACGCGCCCGGGTCGGTGTTCTGGCATCCGAAGGGCTGGATCGTCTTGCAGAGCTGATCGGCTACATGCGCACGCCGCAACGCGGCAGGGTACGTGGAGGTCAACACGCCCGACGTGATGGACCGTTCGCTGTGGGAGAATCTCGGGGCCACTGGGCGAACTACCGCGAGAACATGTTCCAGACGCAGACGGAAGACAAGCGCGTCTACGCGCTTGAAGCCGATGAACTGCCCGGGGCACGTGGCGCTGTTCAAGCATGGCATCGCGCAGCTACCGCGAGCTGCCGATCCGCTTCGCCGAGTTCTGGCAAGTGCCATCGCTACGAGCCGACGCGGCGCTTGCACGGCATGCATGCGCGTGCGCCACTTCACGCAAGACGACGGCGCACATCTTCTGCACGCCCAAGCAGCTGACGGCCGAATGCCGCGACGTCGGTGACGCTGATCTTGTCGATCTATGCCGACTTCGGCTTCAACGACGTCACGCATCAAGCTGTCGACGCGACCCGACAAACGCATCGGCAGCGACGCCGACTGGGACCGCTACGAAGGTGCGCTGAGCGAAGCGCTGACGTCACTTGGCCATGCGGTTCGAGATCACACCCGGGCGAGGGCGCCTTCTACGCGCCGAAGCTCGAGTTCGCGCTGCGCGGACGCGATCGGCCGCGACTGGCAGTGCGGAACGCTGCAGATCGACCTCGAACCTGCCCGAGCGCTTCGACGCCACCTACGTGGCCGAGGACAGCTCGCACCAGCGCCCGGTGATGCTGCACGTGCGCCAACGTCGGCTCTGCTCGAGCGCTTCACCGGCATCCTGGTCGAGCAGCACGCCGGCGCGCTGCCGGCTCGGCTGGCGCCGGTGCAGGCGGTGGTGGCTACCGATCGCCGAAAATCAGGCCGATTACGCCGCTGAAGTGGCGAAACGGCTTCAAAAACAAGGGGTTAGAGTCGCGGCCGATTTGCGGAGCGACAAAATCGGCTATAAAATCCGCGAGCATTCGATGCACGAAGGTCCCGTACATCCTGGTCGTTGGCGACAAGGAAAAGGCAAGCGGGGCCGTTTCGGTGCGCGCCCGGGGCAACGTGGACCTCGGCGTGCATGCTCAGTCGCAAGCGTTCAGTCGAGAAGCTCAGGCAGACGATGCGGCCTGAAAGGCCTAGAGCCTTCGGCGCGCTTTTGCTTTTGTTTCGGCCCGATGCTTGCCTGAAGGGTCGTTGAAGGAGTCCAAACCATCGCTACTTTTCTCGACCGCCGTACTCCCAACGCCGAGCGCAAGCACAGGCTGAATCGAGAAATCACCGCGCCGCGAAGTGCGCCTGAACGGGCCCGAGAACGAGCCTCTGGGCGTCGTGCCTCTGATGGAGGCGTTGCGCACTATCGGGCGAATACGACGTGGATCTGGTCGAGATCGCTGCCACTGCCGGATCCGCCCGGTTTGCCGGCTGATGGACTACGGCAAGTTCAAGTACCAGGAGCAGAAGAAAGCGGCCGAAGCCAAGAGCAAGCAGAAGATCATCGAGGTCAAGGAAGTCAAGTTTCGTCCAGGCACCGACGAAGGCGACTACAACATCAAGATGCGCAACCTGCGCCGCTTCATCGCCGAAGACGGCGACAAGGGCAAGGTGACGTTGCGATTCCGCGGCCGCGAGATCACGCACCAGGACATCGGCATGCGACTGCTCGGAGCGCATTCGCGACGAGCTGGCCGATGTGGCGGTGGTCGAGCACATGCCCAAGCTCGAAGGCCGCCAGATGGTGATGGTGCTGGCACCGAAGAAGAAGTAGACGAGCAGATTTCAAGACGCCCTGCCGCGGTCTGGTCGCCGGCGCTCGTGGATACAAGCCCGCCGCAGGCTCGACAAGCGGCGCGACGACCATCGCGCCGCCTGCGGCAGCAACGCAAGAAGGAGCAGTCATGCCCAAGATGAAGACCAAGAAGAGCGCGGCCAAGCGGTTTCGCGTGCGTCCCGGGTGGCACCGTCAAGCGCGGTCAGGCGTTCAAGCGCCACATCCTCACCAAGAAGTCCACGACGCGCAAGCGCCACCTGCGCGGCGCCGACGGCGGTGCACGAGACCAACATGGGCCACGTCGCTGCAGATGCTGCCCTTTGCCGGTCTGTGATCGACTGACTCGCACGAAGGAGATCTAGACATGCCTCGCGTCAAACGCGGCGTCACCGCCCGCGCACGCCACAAGAAGGTCCTCGGACTGGCCAAGGGCTTCCGAGGCCGCCGCAAGAACGTCTTCCGCATCGCCAAAGAGGCGGTGATGAAGGCGGGCCAATATGCCTACCGCGACCGTCGCGCCAAGCAAGCGTGTGTTCCGCCAGCTGTGGATCGCGCGCATCAACGCGGCCGCGCCGCGAACTCGGCATCACCTACAGCAAGTTCATGGCTGGCCTGAAGAAGGCGGCAGATCGACATCGACCGCAAGGTGCTGGCCGAGCTGGCCGTCAACGACCCGGCTGCCTTCGGCAGCATCGTTGGACAAGGTGAAGGCCCAGCTCGCCTGAACGCTTGACGTGCGCTCGCGAGCGCTGGTCCGCGCCACCGGCAGCTCGCCGGCGCCGCGGGCAGCAGCTAACGGAGCAGGCCGTCACCTCGGGTGGTCTGCCCTTTTTCTTCTTGTCGATCGGCGAACATGGACGACCTGGACCAACTGGTGCGACCGTGCGCAGCAGGAGTTCGCGCGCGCGCCCACACCCGCCGAGCTGGAGAACGCGAAGGCGCGTTCCTCGGCAAGCCGGGCGCGTCACCGAGTTGCTGAAGGCGCTCGGCAGCCTGTCGGCGGACGAGAAGAAGTCGCGCGGCGCGCTGATCAACCGCGCCAAAGCAGCGCATCGAGGCGCGCGCTGCAAGCGCCGGCGCCAGGCGCTGGCTGCAGGCCGAGCTCGACGCGCAGCTGCAGCGCCGAGGCGCTCGATGTCACGCTGCCCGGCCGCGCGCCGCGGCGACGGCGGCCTGCATCCGGTGTCGCTGCACGATCGAGCGCATCGAAGCGATCTTCGGCTCGATGGGCTTCGACGTTGCCGACGGCCCCGAGATCGAGACCGACTGGATGAGCTTCACCGCGCTGAACAACCCGGAGAACCACCCGGCGCGCTCGATGCAGGACACCTTCTACGTCGACATGAAAGACGCCGAGGGCCGCTGGCTCAACCTGCGCCCGCACACCTCGCCGATGCAGGTGCGCTGCGCGTGCGCATCGCGGCACGCTTACGCCGGCGCCGCGACGATGCCCGAGCATCCGCGTCATCGCGCCGGGCCGCACCTACCGCGTCGACAGCGACGCCACGCACTCGCCGATGTTCCACCAGTGCGAGGGCCTGTGGATCGGCGAGAACGTGAGCTTCAAGGACTTGAAGGCGGTGTTCACCGATTTCTGCCGCACGTTCTTCGAGAGCGACGACCTGCAGCTGCGCTTCGGCCGTCGTTCTTCCCGTTCACCGAGCCGTCGCGCGGAGATCGACATCGCGTTCGGCAGCGGCCCGCTCAAGGGCCAGTGGCTCGAAGTGTCCGGCGCAGGCCAGGTGCACCCGACCGTGATGCGCAACTTCGGGCTCGACCCGGAGCGCTATATCGGCTTCGCCTTCGGCATGGGGCTCGGATCGGCTGGCGATGCTGCGCTACGGCATCGACGACCTGCGGCTGTTCTTCGACGGCGACCTGCGCTTCCTGTCGCAGTTCAAGTGAGACGGAAGCGCCGAGATGCAATTCCCCGAGTCGCTGGCTGCGCGAGTTCTGCGATCCGCCGCTGTCGCACCACGCAGCTGCGCCGAGCTGCTGACGATGTCGGGCATGGAGGTCGAGGAGCATGCGCCCGGTGGCGCCGCCGTTCACAGGCGTCGTGGTCGGCGAGATCGTCGAGTGCCGAGCAGCACCCTGAGCGCCGACAAGCTGCGCAGTGTGCCGCGTCGATGGCCGGCAGCGCATTCGCGCGACGGCGCGCTGCAGGTGGTGTGCGGCGCGCCCAACGCGCGCGTCGGGCATGCGCGTGCCGCTGGCACTGGTGGGCGCCATGCTTGCCGCCCGCGGCGACGGCGGCAAGCGCGCTGGACATTCAGGTCGGCAGCAGCTGCGCGGCGTCGAGAGCCACGGCATGCTGTGCTCGGCACGCGAGCTGGAGCTGTGCGACGACCACGGCGGTCTGCTCGGGCTGGCCGACGATGCTGCCGCCGGGCGCCGACATGCGCCAGGCTGCTGGCGCTCGACGACACGCTGTCTCACGCTCGAAGCTCACGCCCAATCTCGGCGCACTGCCTGTCGGTGTACGGCGTGGCGCGCGAAGTCGCCGCGCTGACCGGTGCGCCGCTGCACACGCCTGCCATCGGTGCCGGTGGCCGCTGACGTCGCAGCGACAGCTGCCGGTGCGCAGTCGAGGCCACTGACTTGTGCGGGCGCTTTTCGGGCCGCATCGTGCGCGGCATCGACCCGCGCGCCAAGACGCCGGCCTGGATGGTCGATCGCCTGCAGCGCTGCGGCCAGCGCCCGGTCGACGCGCTGGTCGACATCTCGAACTACGTGATGTTCGAGTACGGCCGGCCGTCGCACATCTTCGACCTCGACAAGATCCACGATCAGCTGGTGGTGCGCTGGGCGCGCGGCGCGGCGAGACGCTGAAGCTGCTCAACGGCCACGACCGTCGAGCTCGACGCCGCAGGTCGGCGTGATCGCCGACGCGCAAGCGCGTCGAGTCGCTGGCCGGCATCATGGGCGGCGACGCCACGGCGGTGAGCGACGCCACGCAGCAACGTCTACATCGAGGCGGCGTTCTGGTGGCCCGAGCGCGGTGGCCGGACGCTCACGGCGCTTCGGCTTCGCCACCGACGCCGGGCATCGCTTCGAGCGCGGCGTCGATCCGTCGACGCACCGTCGCAGCATCGAACGCATCACGCGCGCTGGTGCTGGCATGGTGTGCGGCGGGCGCGCGGGCCCGATCGACGACCAGCAGCCCAACGCTGCCGCAGCGCGAGCCGGTGACGCTGCGCGTGGCGCGCGCGGCCAAGGTGATCGGCATGCCGGTCACGCAGCACGACTGCGCCGGTGTGTTCGAACGCGACTGGGCCTGCAGCACCAGCGACGGCGACGGGCACGTTGACCGTGACGCCGCCGCCGTGGCGCTTCGACCTGCAGATCGAGGAAGACCTGATCGAGGAGGTGATCCGCGTCATCGGCTACGACAAGCTGCCGTTGCCGCCGCCGCTGGCGCCGGTGTGGCCCACGCGCGCAGCCCGAGGCGCGGCGCAGCGCGCACGCGGTGCGCCGCGCATGCGCGCGACTCTGGACTACCAGGAGACGATCTCGTTCAGCTTCGTCGAGGACGCGCTGGGAAGCATGAGCTGGCCGGCAACGACGACCCGATCGCGCGTGCTGAACCCGATCGCCGCGCCGCTGGCGGTGATGCGCTCCAGCCTCGTCGGCAGCCTGGTGGACGACGCTGCGCCGCAACCTGGCGCAACGCATGCGATCGCGTGCGCGTGTTCGAGGTCGGCGCGCGTCTATCGGCGTGACCCGAGCGTCGCCGCAGCCGACTGATGCGTGGCCGGCGTCGCGCCAGCCGATGCGCGTGGGCGGCGCTGGCCTACGGCGATGCGCTGGCCACGCAGTGGGGCAGCGCGGCGCGCGCGCGTCGACTTCTACGACGTCAAGGGCGACCTCGAGGCGCTGCTGGCGCCGTTCGGCCGTGCGCTGCACGCCGGCGCAGCATCCTGCGCTGCATCCGGGCCGCAGCGCGCGACGCTGTGGCTGGGCGGCGCGCGCATCGGTGTCGTCGGCGAGTTGCATCCGCGCTGGCGGCAGGCCTACGAGCTGCCGCACGCGCCGGTGCTGTTCGAGCTGGAGCTGCGTCCGCGCTGCTGCAGCGTGAGCTGCCGTCATTCGCGCCGATCGGCCGCGTCACCAGGCCGGTGCTGCGCGATCAGGCCTCTGTGGTGTCGGAGCGGCGTCAGCCACGACCAGCTGCTGCGCGGCGCTGCTCGATGACCCGACGCGGCCTGGTGCGCCGCGCCACGCTGTTCGACCTCTACCGGCCCGCCGTCCGCGGCTGACGTGGCCCCTGGTGAACACAGTATGGCCGTGCGTCTGGAATTGATGGACGATGCGGTCACGCTGACCGACGAGCGCATCGAGGCCGCCTGCGGGCAGCCGCGTGAGCGGGCGCTCGAGCGGGTCGGCGCCAGACTGCGCACCTGAACGCAGCGCACGCGATGTCTGAGGGAACCCATGACCATCGACCAAGGGACGCCAGCACGACCGGTGGCTGTGCCGTCGCTGCAGACGCCGACGCTGACCAAGGCCGAACTGGCCGAGCTGCTGTTCGAACGGCTGGGCCTGAACAAGCGCGAGTCCAAGGACATGGTGGAGGCATTCTTCGAATCTGGTGCACGCCACGCTGGTCCAGGGCCACGACGTCAAGCTCTCCGGGCTTCGGCAACTTCAACATCCGGCGCAAGGCGCCCCGGCCCGGGCGCAATCCCGCGCACCGGCGAGGCCATTCCGATCAAGGCCCGGCACGTCGTGACTTTCCACGCAAGCCACAAGCTGAAATCAATCGTGCAGGGCGACACGCCGCCCGAAGGCGAGTTCGAGTAAAGTCTAGCTTTGCTGCGCCACCTCATTGATTTCAATGGAGAATGGGCTTCCCGCGATCCCGGCCAAACGCTACTTCACGATCGGTGAGGTGAGCGATTTGTGCGGCGTGAAGCCGTACGTGCTGCGCTATTGGGAACAGGAGTTCACGCAGCTCAAGCCGGTCAAGCGGCGCGGCAACCGGCGCTACTACCAGCACCACGAAGTGCTGCTGATCCGGCGCATCCGCGAGCTGCTGTACGACCAGGGCTTCACGATCAGCGGCGCACGCAACCGCCTTGCCGAGCAGGCACCTGCGGTGCGCGTGGATCGCAACAACGGCGATGCCGTGCTGTGCCGATCGAAGCGCTCGATCAGACATGCCGACGCCGCAGCGAGCGTCGAGGTGCGAGCGCTGAGCGATGATCTCCCGGTGCCTGAAGTGACCGAGCTCGACCTCGCGCAACTGCGCGCGCGAGCTGCTGTCGATCCGCAAGCTGCTTGACAGCTGAGCGCTCGAGGCGTCCGAGCGCGCCCCTATAATCCGTCGCTTCGTCGGGGTGTAGCGCAGCCTGGTAGCGCACTTGCATGGGGTGCAAGGGGTCGCGAGTTCGAATCCCGCCACCCCGACCAGTGAGGAATCAATGGGTTAGGCACCGCAAGGACCTGGCCCATTGCCCTGCCTGGGGTTCACGCCCCCACATACGCCCCCACAGACGTGCCCATGCCCTCACGGGGCGTCAGGCGGGCCTACAGGCGCCAGATCGGCGCGCTGCTGGTGATGGGCCTGGGCGCTGCGGTTAGCACCGCCAGCGGTCACTGGGCCTGCGGTCGGTGGCACAGTGGTGCCTGCGCACTCTGCCGCTGGCTCTGGGGCATAACGTCACAGTAAATTGCGACACCGCACCAATACCGGCAAGCGACGTCGCGCTGATCGCGAAGCCACCACCGTACTTCTCCTTGTTCTTGCTCGCGTTCGCGCTCGTTGCCATCACGCGGCTCAGGCGGCGCCGGCCGCGCGTCCAGCGTTTGGCCTCTCTATGTCAAGCGCCCCCTGTCTCGAGCCGGAGCAGGGTGCTCTACCACCGTTTGACTCGTGCTTTGCCAGACCACATCGTTCTTGCCCAGGTCCAGGGTTCTCCGGGTGCTCGGGGTGAAGAATGGGCCAGCCCTGAATGACGGACACGGTCCATCGCTTATCTTTGCGGATAGGAGTAGGACTGTGAATACGAATAGGCATACGGAGACGATCGAGGTGGTGACCACAGACCAGCGCCGGAGGCGCTGGTCTGTGGCGCAGAAGGCGGCGCTGGTACGGCGCACCTATGAGGCGGGGATGACGGTGTCATTGGTGGCGCGTCAGGAAGGGGTGGCGGCCAGCCTGCTGTTCCAGTGGCGCAAGCTCGAACGCCAGGGTGCGTTGACGGCCGTGTCGGCTGGCGAGGCCGTGGTGCCGGCCAGCGAGCTGGCGGCTGCGCGCACCGAGATCGCCAAGCTGCAGCGCATCCTGGGCAAGAAGACCCTGGAGAACGAGATCCTCAAGGAGGCGGTGGAGTACGCCGCCGAAAAAAGTGGATTGCGCGCTCACCCTTGTTGCCCAAGGACGACGAGCAATGAAGGCCGTCTGCCAAGCACTGGGGTTGGCGCGCTCGCACATCCATGCGCTCAAGCACCGGCCGGCGTCGTGGAGCGATGGCCGAACGGGGCGCACGCCCGCAACCGACGCGCAGCTTGTGATCGACATTCGTGAGCAGATTGCCGAGCTGCCCAGCTATGGCTATCGGCGTGCGTGCGCCTTGGTCAATCGGGCGGGCCGTCTGAGCGATCGGCCGCGCGTGAATCCCAAGCGCGTGTACCGCGTGATGGCGAGCCACGGCTCTGCTGCTGCCGCGCGCGCCGCGGCGACACCAATCGAGCCGGCCTCACGAGGGCACGGTGGCGGTGCAGGCCAGCGATCTGCGCTGGTGCTCTGACGGCTTCGAGATCAAGTGCGACTCCGGCCAAACCGTCACGGCGACCTTCGCCAAGGACTGCTGCGATCGAGAGGTCATGAACCGCCCCGGGAATTGAGGAGGCTCCAGACTCTGAGAGGATGGAGCCATGAACAAGTCGAACAAGTTTTCACCTGAGGTCCGTGAGCGCGCAGTGCGCCTGGTCCAGGAGCACCGAGGGGAATACGCCTCGACGTGGGCGGCAATCGAATCGATCGCACCCAAGATCGGTTGCGTGCCGCAGACGCTGCACGAATGGGTCAAGCGCGCGCAGGTCGACACTGGCGCACGCGCGGGCGTGACGACGGCCGAGCGAGCAGCGCATCAAGGATCTCGAGCGCGAGGTCAAGGAGCTGCGCCGGGCCAACGAGATCCTGAAGCTGGCCAGTGCGTTTTTCGCCCAGGCGGAGCTCGACCGCCGCTTGAAGTAGTGGTTCGGTTCATCGACCAGCACCACGACCGCTTCGGGGTCGAGCCGATCTGCACGGCCCTGCAGATTGCCCCGTCGCGGTATTGGCGAGAAGCCGCACGGCGGCGCAACCCTGCGCAGTGCCCGGCCAGGCATCAGCGAGATGCTGCGCTGGCGCCCGAGATCGAGCGCGTGTGGACCAGCAACCTGAAGGTCTACGGCGCCGACAAGGTCTGGAAGCAACTGGCACGGGAAGGAGTCGCCTGTGGCGCGTTGCACCGTTGAGCGGCTTGATGCGCTGCCACGGGCTGGCACGGTGTCAGGCGCGGCAAGCAGGTGCGAACCACCGTTGCCGACGAGAAGGCTCCGTGCCCGTTGGACCGAGTGAACCGGCAGTTCCGGGCCGAGCGGCCGAATCAGCTGTGGGTCTCGGACTTCACCTATGTGTCGACCTGGCAGGGCTTCGTCTACGTGGCCTTCGTGGTCGACGTGTACGCGAGGACCATCGTGGGCTGGCGAGTCAGCCGATCGATGCACACCGACTTCGTGCTCGACGCGCTGGAGCAGGCGCTGTATGCACGCAAGCCTGAACGCGACGGTGCGCTCGTCCATCACTCCGACCGTGGTTCGCAGTACGTGTCCATCCGATACAGCCGAACGCCTGGCCCAGGCCGGCATCGAACCATCGGTGGGCAGCCGCGGCGACAGCTACGACAACGCGCTGGCCGAGACGATCAACGGCTTGTACAAGGCCGAACTGATTCATCGTCGGGCGCCCTGGAAGACTCGCGAGGCGGTCGAGCTGGCAACGCTCGAGTGGGTGTCTTGGTTCAACAACCATCGTCTGTTGGAACCGATCGGCTACATCCCGCCCGCGGAGGCCGAAGCCAACTACTATCGTCAACTCACCGAGCAGGCCATGTCGGTCTGACTCAAACCAACAGGCCTCCACGAAACCCGGGGCGGTTCAGCATCTTCCGATGCAACGGGAGCCCGGAAGCGATGTCTTCCGCAATCTCACTTGGCTTCGTTGATGTCAGCGCTTCCGAGTCAGCAAAGCAGTCCTTCAGCACAGCTTGGATTTGCCCCGGATTTGCCGCAATGGGCACATACCCGGCCGGCTCCTACACAAACGAAGCGAAAATCGACAAAGTCGCTGCTGCCAACGCGGTGTCGGCCCTCATTAAGAGTTGGGCAGAAGCCAGACGGCACACGGTGGAAACTTCAGAATCTTCCTGAGCCACAAAGGGATCAACAAGCCGCTCGTCAGGAGATCGACCGCGCGCTTCGATTGTTGAACCTGAAGACTTGGTTTTGACCGTGACGACCTAAACGCGGGCGACACTCTTGTGCGGGAGGTGTTGATCAGGCATTCTCGGGTGCTCGGCGGCTGTCTTCTTCATCTCAAGGAGTATGTCGACGCGGGGAGTGATTCGGAAGGAAGTCGACCGCGCGCTACATGAAGCCGCAGTCGAGGTGACTCTTTCCGGATACATTCCCCTCGATACTGAGACAGCATGGGGGCTCCGATGACCATGTTCCAGCCCGCTACAGACGTTGGTCTGGAAGACCGTGGACGTGCGTTCAGATCGTGCCAACTATCCTGAAGGCGCTACCGGTCCATGTGCAGGTACAGATTGCGTACGCGAGCGCCCCAAGAACTGACGGCTAACTCATCGCTGCAGCCGACCTGCTACGGCTGGGCTTCGCCAGCCCCCGTCCAAGTCCGCTGACCAGGATCGCACCAGGCTCGGCGAACGCAGGCGACGTGCTGGGCGAGAGCTAGCGGGCTCACCGTGGATGCGCCAGCGCTCGGTACCCAGGGGGTCAAATCTCCTGGCTGACTACCCCAGCTAGGACCACCGTAGGCGTCACCCAGACTTTTTTACTCACTAAAGGCGAGCCGGGGGCGGTGGAAAAAGTCGGCACGCCAACGCCGACCATCCTGGCAGCACCACGCAGCGACCTGCACGCACCACGCACCGACGTGCACGGGTCACGCGAAGGTTCATCTGCTGCGACCGCAAATTTTTGTAGGGCGCGCGCCTCGCAGATTGTCCGCGTGGCGCCCTTGGTGCTCCTAGCTGAGAGGCAGTGCCAGAGAAATTGATGGCCCCCGGTGTCCACATCGCTCACGCTTGCGCCGCGTCGTCCACCATGCCGCGAGTCCGATGCCCGCCAGCAGCGCGATGTACAGCGCGGGAACAGCCATTGCGAGTCGAGCAGTGCGCTCATTTACTTTTGCCCTTGTACTCAAGGCGCTGCTGCACCGTCGCTGCTGCCGCCGCTCGTGCCTGCACGGCGATCGCGGTCCCGCTGTCATCGCACGCGGCGTCGCCTGCCGCCGACCAAGCGCACCGCGCGGTCTGCAGAGGCTGTGAGCCCTGGCACCTCACCGGGGTTGAGCGCGCGGCCGCCACTGTCGCGGGGCGCAGCAGTCGGATGGACCTTGTGAGGCTGCCTCATTGCGTGTCCTTCCATCGCAGGTGCTTGTCCGCTTGAGTCAGAGGCTGTAGAAAGCGCGCGTGAGCCAGCCAGTTTTCCGGCGCAGAGACGTTGCCGCTCATAATGATTGCGTCAGCGCAGGGCCGGCGACAAAACCGGAGTCAACAACATGACCCGCTCTATCTTCTGTCTCGCCGTCCGCTATTGACTGCATGCGCCACGGAGCCGCAGCCCCCTATCTCCTCGACACGCCAGATCAACCGCATAGCGCCGCCGACGCAGTGGACGTTGCGCTCGATCAGGGGATCGCCGACAGGGTCGAGCCGCCCAGTGTGATCCTGTCCGGCGAAGCACGCTGCCTGAGCGCTACCGCAGCGGCGATGTCTGGAAACAGGTGTTCGTCGGCGAACCCGGCAAGGCGCCGGCCACGCCACTGCGCATCACCTCCTGCACGCCTTGAAGCGTCACCACGCCGCGTTCAAAGCAACCTCCTGCGCTACACCTACACCGCGGACGCGATCGTGCTGCGCGACGGTGTGGTTCCATCGCTTCCCGTTCGAGGGCCTGCAACGCGCGTCACTGTCCCTACCACGTCCGACGTGCGCGATGCGGTGCAGGGATTTGCCAGTCGCTTCGATGGCGGTGCAAGTCAATGCGCCCGCTCGACTGGGCCCCACGCGCGCGACAGCCCAGGTGCTGGCGCGTAAGCCAGTGATTAGCATTGATGGTGCCGCGCTGGAGGCCGCGCCAGTCTAGCGCGGCACGCTGATGAAGAGGTGCAGGGGTGCCGCGGTTCGAATCCCGCCACCCCCCCGACCGTTGAACGTCAAGAGCCCGGTGTCCAGCTGCACACGGGGCTCCTTTTTGCTCTCTGCACCCCTGATTGGCGATCGCCGAGCGATCCGCCCGATGCGCTAGCGCTCATCGGGCTTGGTCATCCCAATCGACCCACTGGACCGGATGAATGCGCAGATAGGCCCGTACTGGCCTCCCCGAGCGTTGGACAAAGGTGTCGGGCCCGAAAGCGGGCAAAAAGAGCTCCAGAAGCGCTTCAGCTTGCGTCGCTGCACCGGATCAACGCTCATCTCACGCGAACCACGGCGCGATGCCGTCGAGCGCGCTGGCGCCGATCGACGTCCAGCTCCTCAGACAATCCGCGGCACGGCGTCACGTCGGCTGCTGGTCGCCGGCTCGGCCGCCGCCGACGACGCGATTGCGCCGGCGTCGAGCGAATTTCGCGACCGCTGTGCGCGCAGGCGGTCGTGAAACGGCGCGCCTCGCGTTGGCGAAAAGAACGGCTGGCGCGTCCCAGCGAAACTGAGACCAGAAGCTGGGATTGCCTGGGCTGGCTTGCGGATAGCGCCAGGCCGATATCGTCGATGAGCCCGCCAGGAGCTGGGCCACGCGACCGAGCACCGCGGAGCATACGGAGCGCCAGCCGAATCCCACAGAAACTCGATGACCGCGATGACGATCGCCATGCCGATGCCGGGAATCGCGCCGAACACGCGCGACGCCGGCGAAGCAGACCATCGACAGCCAGAACTCCCAGCGCTGGATGCGGTAGATGCGGCCGAGGTCGGCGACTTCGATCAGGCCGATGGCCGATGCGATGACGACGGCGGCCAGCGCGGCGTACGGGCAGGTGTTGCAGCAGATCGGGCGCCAGCAACGAGCAGCAGCGGCGATCGCCAGCGCGCCGACCACGCCGGTCAGCTGCGTCTTCGCGCCCGGCGGCTTCCGCCACCGGCGTGCGCGACGAGCTGCTGCTGATCGGGAAGCCCTGGAAGAAGCCTGGCGGCCAGATTGGCGGCGCCCAGACCGACCATCTCCTGGTTGCGGGTCGACGCGTTGCCGGTCCGCGCGCGGCGTAGGCGCCGCGACAGCACGCTGGTGTCGGCGAAGCGACACCAGCGGCCATGCCGCAGAGCCGCCGATCAAGCACCGGGCGCAGACGTCGTCGAGGCCGATCAAGGGCAACGGAGAAGCGTCGGCAGTCCCTGCGGCAGACGGCCGAGGACCGGCGACGCCGGCGCGCGCCGACGAGATCGAGCGCGCGCGACGACCACGGTGCGCGACCGACGGCCGCGATCAGGATGCCCGGTACGCGCTGGACGCGCGTTGACCAGCAAGATCGCCGCCAAGCGTGCCGGCGCCGACGCGCGAACGTCACGCCAGTTGGTCTGGCCGGCCAGCACGCCGTCGACGGTCGGCCCAGGCTGCCGCAGCTGGCCCGTTCGGCGTCATCGAAAAGCCGAGAGCTTCGGCAGCTGACTCGAGGATCACCGTCAGCGCGATGCCGTTCATGCTAGCCATAGCGGATCGGCTTCGACAGCAGCTCGGTGACGAAGCCGAGCCGCGGCCAAGCCGGCCAGCGACGCACAATAACGCCGGACACGATGGCCATCATGCTGGCCAGCGCGATCGCGCGCTGCGGGGTCGCCGGCCGGACAGCGGCAGCGACGACGGCGAGGATCACGGCCGCCAGCGACGGAGTCCGGGCCCCAGCACCAGGATGCGGCTGGGGCCGAACAGCGCATAGGCCAGCAGCGGCACGATCGTCGCGTAGAGGCCATAGATGCCGGGCACGCCCGAGGCCTGCGCGTAGGCGATGCCGACCGGTACCAGCATCGTGGTCAGCACGAGCGCCGGCGACGATGTCGTGACGCAGCCAGGCGCGTTGAGCAAGATCTGAATGGCGCGCACGCCCGGCAGCCACCGCTGCCACGCGCCGCCGCTTTGCCTTTGCGAAGGATTGCTCACCAGAATTCAGGCGCAGCCGGTGACCCGCCGATCATCCGGTCGCGACATCCAGTGTCATCCGGTACCGGGCAGTTTCAGGTTGCGCTGCGGCATGACGAACACCGCGTCCAGTGCCAACGACGGTGATGCCTGGCGATCAACGCCCCATGCGGCTGTCATAGCCGCGCGAGACGCGGTCGATCAGCTGCACGGGTTTGCCGCACACCGTTGGCGTCGAGGCTGCACGCGCACGCTGCCGTCCGGCCTGTTGGCGCACTGTGGCGGTCTGCGGTTCCGTTTTCGACCTTGCCGACGATGGTGCCGCTGCTGCGGTCTTCGACAGTGATGGCCAGGCCCTGATCGCGCATGGCGCCGGCTGCAGCGCTGAACGAGCGGTCGAGACTCGCCGGTGCTCCGGGCGCCACCGTGCCACGGCGCCCGGGTACGCCAAGTAGGTGCAAGCCGGCAGTGCGAGCACGACGCCGGCGGCGAGCGACGCCAGCATCGAGCGAGTCAGGGCCGCGCCGTCTCGAGGCAATCGATTCGCGTCCACCGCCTCATGGCAGCTCCGCTCGGGTCAGCCGTGCATCACTGGGAGGGCGATCTTACGTCGGCTGCAGCGCGTCATGGTCGGTACGAGCAAACCGAGTGTCAGCGCCGCCGCACCGATGCACGAACTGCAGAGACATGCCTGATCGTTGTCAAGTGCGCCGGCTCCGCCCGCACGTTGCCCAACACGACGCGCCAGCTACCATCCACCGCTGTCGTGACCGCGAGGGCATTGCCGCCGCCAGCGCCGATCGGAAGAAGGCACGGAGGGTCGTCCATGTTCGAGCGTGTGGTGTCGGCGCTTGTTCGGGTCTGCCGCCAAACCCAGCGGTGCGGATCCGGCAGGTTGATCCGCGACCTTTGACGGACGCGTTTGTCGGAAACGGTCGAGCCCCGCGTGCGGTTGCGTTCCGTTACCGAGAAGAACTGGCGGATAACGTGGCGCGCACCGTCACCGCACTTGCGCGAACTCGATGTGCAAATGCCGAGCGATCCCGTGGCGCTGAGCCGCGCCGCATGGTCCGAAGTCCGCATCAGGGCGTTCGTCGCTGCCCGCCGCCGACGTGGCCACGTGCATCGGCCGCAGCGACGAGGTTACGCAGATGCCCCGACGCGCCATTTCGGATTGCACCGACGTGTATGCTTACGCTGGGCATGCAGCGCAGAGGCGCACCGTGCTTCGCGGCGTCGTCGGCGGGGGCGAGGTGCTCAAGCCAGGTACGTCCAGCAGACCACGATCAGCTTCAGCGGCCATCGCTTGCTGGCGGTGGCGCCCGACATGGCGCAGGCGCCTGGCTCGGGGGTTGGCCGCCGCACGCCATCGCGGAGGCTCGCGCAGCGGCGCGCGACGAGAGTCTTGAACAGCGCGCAGCAGGTGAACGGCCACGCACCTGCACTGAGCCATGCTCAACACGCGTTTACGCATGCTGCACCAGTGCGCGACGGCAGCGCCATTGATGGGCGGGGCTACAGCCATCAGGCAGCAGATCCTCGACACGTCGAACGCGATCCGAAAAGAAGTTGACCGACGACTACACCGAGGCACGCGGCAACGTGGCGCACCTCGATGCTCTATCGATCCTGATGAACGCGGTGCTCGCGAACCCCGAACAGGTGGCCCTCGCACACCTGGCGCTGCGAATCATGGGTGTGAAGGTCGAGCCAGGTCAGGCCGGTGAGGCCGACTCGGCTCGACCTCACCAGTTCCGTCGGCGAGGGCCTGCAGGCGACGATCCTCGTGCATCCGCGCGACGAATTTACGCACGAGAGGACTTGCTTTCGCAGGCCCATCGGACTCTCTGGCGGCGCGCACCCAAACACGGTGTTCCTCGGCATGGGCCGCGAGGCCACGCTACGACGAGCGGTCAGGCCTTGAACGAACAGGGGCCAGGCCGGGGGTGGCCCGGCCCTTGGATGGGGCATCGGCAGGTCAAATCGGCGGGCTGGCTTGTGCGCGAAGTTCGGCGACCACCGGCGCGAAAGGCACCGCAGTGACAGTCACCTCGACGATGCGACCACCACCTCGATCGATTACCTAGCAATGCATAACG
>ERZ1370068.5404-contig-4427_pt1 | contig 68927 bp, 99 predicted proteins | sample MGYA00561227_ERZ1370068 | MGnify/ENA primary metagenome ERZ1370068 (study PRJEB38410, sample SAMEA6850437) | metagenome | study: Metagenomic assessment of the ecological functions of the soil: analysis of the soil microbiota associated with the...
CGGCCATGGTGGAGCGATCGCGATCGAGCGCCGCACGCCTGGTGAATCGTCGGCCAGCGCGTTCGGTGGCGTTGCAGCTTCGTCCGCAGCACGACATTCATCAGCGACGCCGAGCTGCGGCACCGTGGTGGTGAGCTGCTCGGCTGAGCTACAGCCGTCGGTCTTCCACATTCCGCTTGACGTCCTCTGCGTGACGCCGACGGCAGCGAACGCGAAAGATCGCTCGGCGTCGACGGCTTGACGCGCCAGCCGATCGGGCTCGCCCTTTGTAGAAAGTCCGCGCTGATTTGTCCGGCGTTGATAGGACCGCGCCGTCGCCGCGCGTCCGACGCTGGCGGAACGCGCGCCCTCGACGCGACCGATCCCCATGGTCTCGACGTAGGCCGTGGTGACGGTCTGGTAGTAGTCGACGTTGCTGAACGGCCTCGGGCGGGCGACGCAGCCCGATCATCGTGCCGTTCGGGGCATCCACTCTCGCGCAGCGGCGGCATGGCCGTCACGTCCCTGGGCGACGCTCTGCACGCCGCCGCCGCCCGAGCGCCTCGAGCAGCCGCCGATAAAGCCCGCTTCCCGGGCTTGCTGGTGGTGGTTTGGCGCGTGACCGCGAAGGTCATTGAGCTGCCCGCGCTGGAAACCGGAATCGACGTCGACAGGTTCATCACCGTCCGGTTGTTCGGCGCCGATGACGAGCGCGGTTTTCGAGCGCGCACTTCCGCCGCGACCGCCTGCGCCGGACCCGGTTCCGCCCGGCGCCGGTTGTCGTCTCCAGGCTGCCTTCCTTCAGCGCGCGAGCGATGTCTGGCGCCAGGTGCAGCAGCGGCGCCAGCTGAACACGGCGCCGGTCACCAGCCCGATTCCGGGCAAGTGGAAGGTCAAGACGCCGAGATCGAGCGCGACGTCGGCGGAGCGCGGTGCGCCCAGGCACGCCGCGATCAGCGCCCACGCCGGCGACGCCGGCCACCCCAGCCGAGCGCCGCCCCGAGAACGGCTGTAGCAGGCACCGACCATGAACTGACGTGCAGCGTGCCGCCAACTGGCGCCCAGCGCGCTGCGGACGCGAACTCCTGTGCCGCATCTTCGGCGCGCGCGGCGCAGGTTGGCGAGGTTGGCGCACGCGATCAGCAGCACGAACATCGGTCACCGCCCCTGCAGCACGGAATACCGCGTCCGCGCGTTGCCGACAATCTGTATCTGTAGCAAATCGAGGCGCAGCCGTGATGCGGTTCTTCGTATCCGGCGTGTGTGGGCCCGTTGGTCGCCATCGCCGCCTGCAAAGCGATCGAGCCCGGCCAGCCCGCGACAGCAGCGTGTCGAGCTCCGCCTGCGCGCTCGCAAAAACGCCGCCGGCGAGCCGGCCGATCAGGTGGAGATAGTGGCTGCTGCGGTTCATGCGGTTCGCGGGATCGATGGCGAGCGCGGCGCCCACACCTCGACGTGCTGGATCGGCGACGTCGAAATGCGGCGGCATGATGCTCGACGACGCAGCGCCGCAGGCCGTTGAGTTCGACCTCGGCGAGCGCTGGCGCTGCCGCCGAACGCCGATCGCTGGCCAACCGTAGGTGGTGACCACGACACGGGGGCCGTTGGGCAGCGTCTCCGCAGCCTCGAAGGTCCGTCCGTAGATCGGGTTCACACGCGCTGCCGAGCGTTCTGGCAGCGAGCCCCAGCGCCCTCTGCCCGGCCCACGCGGGCCGCTGCGTTGCCGCCGTCAGGTTCGCCTGCCCTGTCGCGAACGCGCCGACGGCGAAAACGCACGGCTGCGTTCCCGGAACTCGAGATACTCCGGAGGCGATCCAGAACTGATCTGAATCCCCATTTGCGGGAACTGACCTGAAATGACGAGGCGGTCGGGCTCAGGGATAGCCCACCGGGCCAGGAGGATGACGAGCGTTCACCACCGAGAAGATCGCGGTGTTTCAGCGCCGATCCCGAGCGCCAGCGTCCCGATCGTGACGACAGCGCGGAACCCCGGCGTTCGCGAGCGGTTTGCCGGACCGCGTGCCGAACGTCGTTGAGGCGATGGGTGTCGCGGCCATGACGCGTGCCAGACGCCGCCGGAGGCGGCGTCATGGGTCGGGGATGGGAGAGGGACTGGGGTGGGGTTCCCAGTCCTGTGGTCCCCTCGTCCCTTCGTCGCTTCGTCGCGCCCAAGTCCGCTTTCTCCGCGCGATCTTCGACGTCGACCGTTATCTCCATCAGAGGCGCGGTGAGCATCTTCGACGCAGGGCGGCGTCCCTCGGCTCTCTTCGCGACGCCCGGTGAACCCGCAGGCCGCCTCGAGCCCCTTCAATCCGTAGGCCGTGACCATCTCGAAGCTGACGACGAGGCGAGTCCTTCCAGATCCCCGGCGTCGCCCGTCGCGTCGCGCATGTCAGCCGTCACCGGCTGCGCGCGGACGACCGTGCGATCGCCGACGCGCCCTTGCGGCCGAGCGTGCCGCCGGTGAGCGCCATCGTGCGTAGCAACGCCATGCGCGCGGCGGCTATCAACTCCTCGGGGGCTCGATCTTGCCGCGCCCGGGTCGCCTTGATGCTGCGCGGGAAACGAGACCGGCAGCGAGAACGCCGCGCGGTCACACCGCTTTCAGCTTCGCCCTGCCTTCGGCCACCGATCCGGTCCACGTCCGACGTCCACGTGCCACGTTCAAACTGTCGCGACGACACCTCCACGGTCCCTCGCTGCCTGCCTCGAGGTTTTCCCAAAGAGAAGTGCGGCCGGTCACTTGGTGGTCTATCGCTCCCGCAGCACTGGCGTGCCCTACGGCTGCACACCGTCCTGATCCAACCTGAGCGGCGGTGCCACGCGAACGGCGCTTTCCATCGCTTCGGCCGGGCGCCGGCGTCAGCGGATGCAGGATCCAGGCATCCGGCGGCGCCGACGACCGCTCGCGCGGCGCCAGCGAGCTGGCGACGCCGTTATTCACCGCCGACGATCGATCAATCACACGCTGCTGCGATAAACGCGCTGGTGCGACGATCGCCGACGCGGCGCCGCACAGCAGCATCGCCTGATCGCGTCCCGGTCACCGAGCGCGTTGACCACGAAGGTGGTGGCGGCGGAGTGACGCCGGGGGCGGCGCGCCCTGCAGGCGAAGCCGGCGCCGCCACGAGGGCGCCGGAGTGCAGCGCCCATCAGGCGATCGACGACGAAGCTTGCGCGAACACCAGGGATCAGCGCGCCCCAACGAGGCCGCCCGGGGGGCCCCGCGATAGGCGCATGCCCGGCGGTATTGGTGACACCCATCACCGAGGCTGGCCATCCAGACGCGCTGCGGACCGATACCGGGTGATCCCCGCACTACGGAGCGGAGCAGCCGGTAGCCCGCGAAGCACGGACAACGCGCCGCCGAGGATCAGCAGGATCGCCGCAGGAAGAGCGTGAAGGCGGCGGAAGCATCACGGCGTCACCGGAGTCTGACCTCGCGCCGCCCTTCGAGCGCTTGTGCATCGTGACTCTCGTCGGCGTACATCGAGGTCGCTGCCGACCGGCACGCCCATCGCGATCCGCGTCACCTTGACGCCGAGCGGCTTCAGCAGCTCGCGCCAGATAGAGCGCGTGGCTTCGCCCTCGACGTTGGGGTTGGTCGCGAGGATCACCTCGTTCGACGCCCTCGCTGACGCGCGCCGTGAGCAGCCCTGATCTTCAGATCGTCGGGACCGATGCCCTGCAGCGGCGAGAGCGCGCCCATCAGCACGTCGTATAGCCCTTGAACTCGCGCGTCTTCTCGATCGCCGTCACGTTCTGCGGCTCTTCGACGACGCAGATGATGCGTGTGGTCGCGGCCGTCGCTCGATCAGTAGACGCACGGATCGGCGTCGGTGATGTTGCTGCAGACCGAACAGTAGGTCACGCGTTCCTGACGTCGCGCATGGCGTCGCACGAGACGCTCGACTCCGTCGCGCGGCGTCCTGAGGATGTGGAAGGCGAGCCGCTGCGCGCTCTTTCGGCGCCGATGCCGGGCAGGCGCTGCAGCTGCTTCGATCAGTCGCATGAGCGGATCTGGGAGCGGCAATTACATCAGACCTGAAGCTTCGATGCCCGGATGCTATCATGCCGCCCATCTGCTCTGCGACATCTCCTCGTCCGCCTTTACGCTGCGCGTCGTTGATCGCCGCGACGATCAGATCCTGGAGCATCTCGACGTCTTCCTTCGACACGACCTCGGGATCGATCTTCAACGACTGCACCTGCTTGGCGCCGTTCGATGACGGTGACCATGCCGCCGCCGGCAGTCGCCTCGACGCGCATCTCCGCCATCTGCTTCTGCAGGCGCTCCTGCATCTGCTGCGCCTGCTTCATCATCTGTTGAATGTTCGTTCACTTACATTTCCTCGACGTCGCGGATTTCCGCGGGAAACACCTCGAGCATCGTCCTGCACGGCCGTGTCGGCGGAGCGCCTTTTCCTTGAGCATCGCTCCTGGTTCCCGGCATCCGGCACGCCCCGCGTGCCGGCTGAGGCGATCGCCCGCCGCCGCCGACACGTCGGCCACCACCGAACACCTTGCGGCCGGCGATCTGCGTAGCGGTCTTCTGCCTGCAAGAACGGCACGTAGCTTGCTCGAAGGCTCGGCTCGATCTTCTGCGACGCCGCGAAGCATGAGGACCAGTGGCCGGTCGCCCTGTTCTTCGATCCGCCTTCGCCTGGGCCAGCGCCGACATGGCTAGGCCGCCGCCTGCTTTGACTTTGCCAGGAACGCGTCCTTGACGCCGCTCGACGCGCGGCGCTGATGTCCGCCATCGCCGGAGCCAGTGCCAGGCCGTGGGCGTTCGGGACCGGCGCCGCGCTGCTGGGTGGACGCGCGGCCATCGCCTGCACCGCGGCTGCTGCCGCCGCGCGCAGGCGGCGACGGGATCGGCCTCGGCGGTGCCGCCAGTGGCCGGGGCGCGGGCGGCCGGCAGGCGCTCTCGCCACCGGTGGTACCGCCGCCGGCGCGGGCAGCGCGGAGGCTCGCCCCTCGGCTGCGCCAGCACTCGGCGATCAGATCTTCGATCGGCAACGAGCTTGCGCGAGGTGCATCCAGCGCAGCAGCGCCATCTCGAGGTGTGGCACCTGAGCTGCGCCGCGCCCTTGATCTCGCGCCTCGGTGCGGGTCAGCAGATCGAACGCGCGCAGCGAGGTCCTCGCGCGAGAAGCTGCGCGACGCAGCGCCTTGAGGCGATCGCGCCGCCTTCGCCGGCGATCTCCGGATCGTTGATCGCGCGACGGATCGACCGACAGCACGAGCAGCGTCGCGGACCACGCGCGAGAGCTCGCGGCAGACGGCGCGAAGAAGTCGTAGCCCATCTCGACGGCGCGCGCGGTCAGCGCGAACTGACGCCGGCGCATCCTCGTCGGCCACCGCCTGCAGCGTATCGAGCAGCAGATCGCGCCCGACCAGGCCGAAGCACCGTGCGCGACGTCCTCGGCCGTGATCGCGCCGCCGGTGAAGGCGATCACCTGATCGAGCTTGCTCTGCGCGTCGCGCATGCTGCTCTCCGGCATCGCGGGCGATCAGCTGCAGCGAGTCGTCGCCGACCGCGATGCCCTCGTTCGCGTCCATGATCGTCGCGCAGCTGCGTCGCGATCGCCTTGGTGCTGATGGCGCGGAACTCGTAGACCTGCGAGCGCGACAGCACCGTCGTCGGGAATCTTCGTCGAGCTCGGTCGTCGCCATCATGAAACACGACGTGCGGCGGCGGCTCCTCGATCGACTTCAGCAGCGAGTTGAACGAGGCGTCCCGACAGCTGGTGGACCTCGTCGATGATGAAGACCTTGTAGCGCTGGCAGCGCCGGCAGGATGCCGAGGCGCGGCGATGATGACCTCGCGGATGTTGTCGATGCCGGGTGTGCGTGGCGGCGTCGATTTCGAGCACGTCCATGTCGCGCCCTTCGGCGATCTCCGCGCAGGCGTCGCAGGTGCCGCAGGATCGGCCGTCGGCCCCGTTGACGCAGCTCAGCGCGCGGCGAGGATTCGCGCCGTCGTCGTCTTGCCGACGCCGCGCGGCCCCGCGAACACAGAACGACTGCGCGAGCCGGCCGCTGGCGAGCGCGTTGCGGAGCGTCCGCGTCACCGCCTGCTGCCCGACGACATCGTCGAACTCCTGCGGCCGCCACTTCCGCGCGATGACCTGGTATGACATGTCGAGGATTGAGGGCTACCGGCTGCCGGTTGTTGCGGACTGAACCGCGGCCCGGAGTTCCCTGCGGCACATTTCAGCATCCGGTGACGCTGCTGCCTTCCGGCCCTGACGCGGTTCGCAGACTGAAATTGCAGCAGGTTCCGGACCGCGGTGCAGTCCGCAAACCTTCACTTTACTACACCGGCACATGGGTCGCGAGGATCGATGCACTTCGCCAGCACTTCGCCGACGACGACGGTGAAGAAGTCGACGTAGAGTGATGCCGGTCGCTGACTGCGTCGAGCGGATCTTCGCCGTTTCCAGGTGAGATACGACAGCACCGCCGGCGCCGGCGAGGCCGAACGATCACGCGCTGCCAGAAGAAGATGCGTCCACCGACATGATGCGCGGCGGAACGTCGGGCCGACGACCGGGTTGGCGGCGCGCGTGGCCGTCGATCGCAAACCACACCGCCGCGCCGACCACCGCGATGCGCGCCAGCAGCGAACCGATGTGGACTGACGATCGACTGCGATGCGACGATCCTCGCAGCGACGGAATCACGAGGTACCAGTGGCCGAGGATCATCGCCGTGCAGGCGCCGCCGAGCATCGCGCTGGAGGTGACCCGAAGCTCGCGACGGTCGGTCAGCGCGAACGGCTGCGAGCCGGAGACCTGAGCGCCTGCAGCACGATCGCGATCAGCCTGGTGGCGAGCGGCCAGGCCGAGAATCGCCGGCCTGACCTTCGCCAGCACCCGGCCGACCGTGGCCCAGTAGATCGCCATCAGCACCGTCGCGGCCACGAGCGCGGCGATGTGCAGCGCGGAGAACAGAGTCGAGCGTGATGGCACCGGCACTGACCCCGCCGCCGCTGTCGAAGCGTGGTCGCAGCGTCCCGAACCGGAACGCCAGCGCGATCACGAGGAGGATCGCCGACAGCCCGGCGTTGAAGCGGAAGAACTTGATGCCCGCCTCCTTCGACACGAGCGACGAGCGTAAGCGCGATGCCGACGACCCCGAGGTGCGCGAGGAAGAGGAAGAGGTGACGTGGAGAGAGACATTATGCGGGGCGAGTCAGGTGGAAGGGGCAGGTCCTCAGCACCTGGCCCTTACCCGACCTGCCGCTGCTGCGGGCGCCTCACCCGGCCCTCAGCGCAGCCGCTTGTTGATCTCGGCAGCCCGTTCACGACGCGTTCCACCAGGCGTCGATGTAGTCGGGCCGGCGGTTCTGTGCATTTCGGGTAGTAGGCGTGCTCCCCAGACGTCGATGCCGAAGATCGCCTTCTTGCCTTCCATCAGCGGGCTGTGGTCCTGGCCGAGGCTGCTTTCGATCGCCAGCTTGCCGCCCTGATCGATGACCCGCCGCCCACCCGCTGTGCCGAAGCGGCCGACCCCGCCTCTTCAGCTCTTCCATGAACTTGTCGCGCTGCCAAAACGACGCAGGTGATCGCGTCGGCGATGGCGCCGCTCGGCGCCCCTCCGGCGTTCGGCCCCATGATCTGCCAGAACATCGTGTGGCTGATAGCGGTCCGCTGCTGCTGTTGCGCACGGCGCGTGCGGATGTCTTCCGGCACGGTGCTGATGCTCTTCAGCAGATCCTCTGGGACGCCTTCGACGCCAGATCGGATGCTCGAGCGCGGCGCGTTCAGGTTGGCTGTACGCGTTGTGATGCTTCCGTGGTGGATCTCCACCGTCTCCGCTTGTCGATGTGCGGCCTGGAAGGCGCATCAGTCGCATAAGGCGAGAGAGTGGAGTGAGGGCCATCAGACGTTCCTCCTGTCGGCCTTCGACGCGGCTCAGACCGACCCTGAGGGTTGCTTAGTAGTCGCGTCGATCGGACGGGCGCGCAAACGAGGATCATCAACTCGAGCGGGCGGAGCGCGCAAGGGAGCCACCACCGGCTGAGCCACCATGCGCGGTCGGCGCAGCCGAGGTGCCGCGCGCGCCCTCACCGCAACGGCTATGAGATGGACAACATCCGATCGAGGGCGACCTTCGTCCAGTGCTTCGGTCGTCCGGCACGACGGATGCGGTTGTGGACCTGGCCTTCGGGACGAGCCCCTCGAGCACCCAGAGCAGGTGATTCGGCGAGCCGCGGAACATCGTCGAGCAGATGCAGCCGAACTGGTCGAGCGAGAGGTGCGCGTCGTGGCTCCACTCCCCGCGCGAGGCGGTTGATCCGAGATGGATTTCCGTGCCGACCGCCCAGATCGACCCGACAGGCTTTCCCGACGGTCCTGGATGATGCCGTCGATCCGGTGCTCGTCGGCAGCCTGGACGACGTCCCATTTCTGGACCTCGGATGCACGATGACGCGGACGCCGGGATGCCGGGCGCGCACTGTTCGATCTGACGGACCGTGAAGCGGGCATGCACCGAGCAGTGACCCTTCCACAGAATCATGCGGGCGCGCTTCGAGCGGCGTACCGGCTCGAGGCCGCTCCCAGATCCGGTCCTTCGGATCCCAGCACCACCATCTCCGTCGAGCGGCACGCCGAGCTTGTAGGCGGTGACTCTCGTCCGGAGGTGCTGGTCGGGCAGGAACACGATCTTCCCGCCGCGCTCCCACTCTCCATTTCCGACGTCGCCGCGGCATTCGACGAGGTGCGCAGACGACGCCGCTGGCGTGCTCGCCGCAGAAGGCTGGATCGACGCGGCGGAGTTGATATAGTGACCGGATGATCCCGCTCGCGCTTGCCGAGCATCTGCTCGGATCGGTCCAGCACAGCGCGAGTTGATCCTCGGCCGCCATGTCGGCCATGGAGCAGCCCGCAGAGTCGGGGCAGGTATGACCTGCTGGCGGTCGCCGCTCAGCACGTCGGCGCTTTCGGCCGATGGTGGACGCCGCAGAACACGATGAACTCCGGCGTCGGGGTGGCGGCTTGATCTCGCCGGCGAGCCGTGTGGAATCCGCCGGTGTGAAGTCGGCGAACTTGATGACTTCGTCGCGCTGATAGTGGTGGCCGAGACGAGCGAGGCGGCCGAGTGCGCCTCTGGCGGCCTGATGCGGGCGGTCCATTTCTCGTCCGGACAGGCCGAGAAGCGCGCCCCGGCAGCGCCTGCGCTCAGGAGATGTGCCTTTCTCGTATTACCCGGTCAGCAGCGGAATCGAATGCATTGAATGTTTACTAACGTTTCCTACAACCATTGTGAAACTTTTCGCAAAGCCCCGCGTCGAGAACACGCGACCAAAGCATATAACAATTTCCCGGCCCGGCGGCACTCCTCGCCTGGCGCGACGCTGCTGGCGCGATGGCGTTTCGGCGAGCGGCGACGCCAAGCCGACGGCGCGTGGACGACGTTGTAGAGGGCAATCGCGCTCGACCGGCTCGCGCGGCCGCGGCGCGGACCAGCCGCTCGAGCTCGACGCGTCGTCATCGCGCTCGGGCGTGCGCGCCCCGGCCATGTGGTAAATCTTCTCTTCCTGCACCGTGCCGTCGAGATCGTCGACGCCGAACCACAGCGCCGTCTGCGCGACCTCGACGCCGGTCGCGATCCAGAACGCCTTCACGTGCGCGATGTTGTCGCAGCATCAGCCGCGCCACGGCGTGCACCCGCAGCGTGTCGGTCGCGGTCGGCGCCGGCAGCTTGCGCATCTGGTTGTTGTCGGGATGGAACGCGAGCGGGATGAACGCCTGGAAGCCGCCCGTCTCGTCCTGCAGCGCCCGCGCGCGCAGCATGTGATCGACGCGCTCCGCCGCCGGTCTCGATGTGGCCGTAGAGCATCGTGACGTTCGATCGCATGCCGAGCCGGTGCGCGGTCGCGGTGGATCTCGAGATAGCGGTCGCTGTCCGCACTTGTCGTGCGCGATCTTCGCGGCGGACGCGCTCGGCGAAGATCTCCGCGCCGCCGCCGGGCAGCGAATCGAGCCCCGCCGCCATCAGCTCGCGCAGCACCTGCTCGTCGGTCATGCCGTAGAGATCGGCGAAGAAGGCGATCTCGACCGCGGTGAAGCACTTCAGGTGGATGTCGGGCCGGATGCGCTTTGAACCCGCGCAGCAGCTCCGTGTAGTAGTCGAACGGCAGGTCGGGATGCAGGCCGTTGACGACATGGATCTCGGTCAGCGGCTGATGGGCGCGCTGCCGCGCAGCTTGTCCCACGCCTGCTCGAGCGACATCGTGTAGGCGCCGTGCGATCGCCCGGCTTGCAGGCGGGCGAACGAGCAGAACAGGCAGCTCGCCGACGCAGACGTTGGTCGCCTCGAGACGGATGTTGTAGTTGTAGACGGTGCGCGCGCCGTGGCGCTTCTCGCGCTCGCGGTTCGCGAGCCAGCCGACGGCTCAGCAGATCGGGCGTCGAACAGCCGCACGCCGTCGGCCGAGATCGAGACGGACGCCGGCATCGAGCTTGTCGGCGATGTCGAGGAGACCGGCACTCGCCAGACGGGCCTGCATCTGGTGATTGGATAATCGAGTAACCGGGTAATCGATTACTCAGATTACCAGATTACCCAATGACCCGATTGATTGCGCGATCGCTGCGTAGTCAGGAGACGCCGAAGATCTGCACGCGCAGCGATCGCGCCCGCGGGCCGTCGAGCTCGGCCATCAGGATCACGCTGCCATTGACCGAGCACGACCTCACCGCCGCTGATCTGCAGCGTGAGGTTGTGGCCGAGGAGCATGCGCGCAGGTGCGAGTCGGCATTCATCCGATCGCAGTCGGAGTGCTCGCGGATCGTTGTGCATGCAGTCCGCATCGCGGGCGACCATCTGCTCGAGGAAGCGCTTGATGTCGGCGAGCAGCGCGATCTGGAACTCGTTGATGAAGAGCGGTGCAGGTCGTGTGCATCGACCAGAGGCTGACCAGCCCTTCGCGGATGTTGAAACGCCGGACGAACTCCATGATCCGGTTCGTCAGGTCGACGAGCTCGATGCGCTGATCGGTCTCAGATGACGAGCGTCTCGCCGTGAATCGTCAAGGCCGCCAACCGTCGCTGACGCGCCACATCCTCGACGAGGCCTCTCGCGAACGGTGACAGTCGAACTCTTTGCTCATGCGTTCTCCTTCTGTGACTGCGGTTCGATCCGGTCGCGCGTCGCGGGCGGCGCGTCCCGCCTGCGATCGTGGCTCAATGATCCCTGATACCAACCGAGTATGTTACCTTTTGAGGAAATCAGTTACGCCTGAGGCAAACTCCGCGCGACGCGGGACTGGAAGTCCCGACCCCGGACCGGTCCGCCCGTCTCATGGGCGGACACTGGCGTGCGCTCGACAGCTCGGCGCTGACCCGGCGGTTACGCGAAGTGGCGCAACTCCCACACGGTCCCGCCACCGTAAGCGGCTTTGCTGCTTCGCACTGGTTCTGGGCGCCCGGCCCCCGTTTCCCGTGGGTCCAGGACCCCCGGCGTCCGCCACTGGGCTTTTCGGCTTTGTGGAAGGCGCGCGAAGCCCGGATTCACGCCGCGAGTCAGGACACCTGGCCACCGTGTGGGCGTCCGACATCCACGGCGCGTGAGACGCCGGAAGCGAGCGCCATGAACGTGTCCGCGCCTCTCGCGGCTGGCTGAGGCCTGCCGCCCTCTCGTCGTCTTCTGATACTCATCTCCGCCATGGCACGGCGCTGGCGCTCGCCGCCGAGCGCGTCGCTCGGCGGCACGGTCGTCGATCAACTCGGCGAGCCAATCGCCGGCGCCGCCGTCATCCTCATGCACGACGGCACGCGCGAAGCCGAGACGGCCAGCAATCAGCGCGGCGAGTTCGGCTTCGACAGCGGCTCCCGGAGGGCCGCTATCACGTCGAGGTCACGGCCGCGGGCTTCGAGCCGCGGAGCTCGGACGCGATTTTCCGTCGGCGCGCTGGGCGCGTCGCCGTGCAGGTGGGGCTGCAGATTGGCGGCGTGACGCAGCACGTCGTGGTCACGGCGGCGGCCGCCGAGCTGCCGCAGTCGCAGATCGGGGCGTCGGTGACGGTGATCGACGCGGCGCTGCTCGACGCCCTCAGGAACACCGACCTGGTCGAGTCGCTGCGCACGGTGCCCGGCGCCACCGTCGTCCAGCGTCCGGTGCGCGCGGCGGCACGGCGTCGCTCTTCGTCCGCGGCGGCGCGTCAAACTTCACGAAGGTGCTGATCGACGGCGTGCCGGCCAACGACATCGGCGGCGCCTTCGATTTCGCGGACCTGGCCACGACCGGGATTGAACGCGTCGAGGTGCTGCGCGGCGCGAACAGCGTGCTGTATCGGGACCGACGCCCTGACCGGCGTCGTCAACATCACCACCAGGCGCGGGCGCTCGCGCATTCCCGAAGGCACCTTCTCGATCGACGGCGGGAACTTCGCCACCTCTCACGCCGACGCGTCGATCGGCGGCGCGGCGACGCGGGTCGACTACTTCGGCACGAGCTGTCGCGCCTGCAGACCGACAACGCGTGCCGAACAACGCGTATCGGAACACCACGTTCGCGAGCCGGCTTCGGGGTGATGCTGGGCACGACGACCAACCTCAGCGGAACCGTGCGCCACATCGACACGAGCCATGGCACCCCAACGCGTTCAGCTTTTTCGGGATCGCCGACGATTCCTCGCAGAAACGCAACACGACCTACGCGTCGGCGGTGGCACAGTCCCAGATCTCGACGCGGGTGACCAGCACCGTGCGCTTCAGCGTCGCCGATCAGGACTATCACTTCGTGAACCTGTCGCCGACCGGCGAGCGATCGGATCCGTCCCCGTTCGCCAACTTCCCGGGCAACACCACGACGATCACCGGCGGCAACGGCTTCACCGTGACCGGCCGCGGGATCCTCGATTTCTCCGACGACTATCCGTCGACGTTCGACCTCGAGCGTCAGCGCCGCCGCCTGCTGCACGCCGACAGCAGCGTGCATCGTGACCCAGGATCGACCTCGCCGGCGGTGTCCGCATCGAGAACGAGCACGGCACCTCCGGCGCGACATCCGCCACCGATCGGACGAACACGGGCGCGTTTGTCGAAGCCCGGGGCCAGGCGCTCGGGCACCTCTACGTCACACGGCGGCCTGGGGTTCGATCACAACAAGATCTTCGGCAACGCATGGTCGCCCCGGGTCTCGGTGGCGGCCTACCTCCGTCAGCCGTCGGCCCGGGAGACGCTCGGCGACACGAAGCTCACCTTCAATGCCGGCAAGGGGATCAAAGAACCGAGCCTCGGCCAGGAACTGTCGTCGCTGTTCGTGCTGGTGCCGCCCGACACGGCGAGCGCTCTAGGGCTCGAACCGATCGGGCCGGAGCGAAGTCGCGGCGTCGACGTCGGCATCGAGCAGGGATCGCCCGAGTGCCGGGACGGATCCGCCTGACCTATTTCGACAACGCGTTCCGCGACCTCATCGAGTTCGTGAGCAGGAACGTGCTGCCGCAACTAGGCGTGCCGAGCGCCGCCGCGGCGCGCGGGCTTCGGCGCCTACGTCAATTCGCAGTCGAACGACGCCGCACGGCATCGAACTGTCGGGTGAAGCCAAGCTTGGCCGCCTGAAAGCCCTCGGCTATGCACATCGCTCCTCGACGCCGTGGTGACCGAGTCGTTCGGCAGCGGCACGCTCAGCCCGGCCGAGAATCCCGCCTTCCCAAGCATCGTAAAATCGGGCAGTTCGGGCCGCTCGCCGGCAATCGCCCCTTCCGGCGGCCGGCGAATTCATGGAGCCTCGTCCTCTCTTACGTCGATCGCGAGGCACAGCTCTCGCTCGCCGGATACTTTTTCGGGCGCGCAGGACGACGATGCACCTCGCTCAGCGACCAGTTCTTCGGCAAGTCGCCGCTGCTGCCCAACCAGGATCCGGATCCGGCGTTTCAGTAGTTCGACCTGAGCGGCTCGTACCCAGATCCACCCGCGCGTGCGCGCGCTACCCGACCATCGAGAACCTGTTCAACGAGACCGTTCGCCCAGGCGGCCGGGTTTCCCGCGCTGCCGCGCGCGGCCCGGCTCGGCGTGACGGTCCCGCGTCGGAGGGAACTGACGGGTGCCTCGGGCTGCCATTATCGTGGAGCGGCGGCAAGGACAGCTGCGCCGCGCTCCTTCGCACGCACGCCAGCTTCGACGTCGTGGCCATGGTCACGATGTTCGACGAGCCGGTGGAGCGCAGCTGTTCGCACGGGCTGCGGCCCGAGGTCCTTTCCGCGCAGGCCGAGCGGCTACGCCTGCGCCAGGTGATCGGCCGCCGCACCTGGCCCACCTACGACATCGCGTTCGCGGCAGCGCTGCGGGCGCTGAAAGACGATGATGTGACGCACGTCATCTTCGGCGACATCCTGTTCGAGGAGCAACCGCCGCTGGGCTGAAGGGATGCGGGGCGGCCGGGCTGACGGCCGTCGAGACCGCTGTTCGGATCGTCGACGCTCGCGCTCTTTACGAGGAATGGACCAGCTCCGGCGCCGACGCGGTGATCGTGACGGCGCGCGCGGAGCCTTCGACGAGAGCTGGCTCGGCCGCCCGCTGCGCCGCGAGATGCTCGACGAGTTCACCCCGGCTCGGCGTCGATCCGGTGCGGCGAACGCGGCGGAGTACCACACGGTCGTGACGAACAGCCCGCTGTTCGACCGGCCGATCACGCTCGAGACCGGCGTGGCCGTCCAGCGATCGGGTTGTTGGGCCCTCGATGTCGTCGTCGCTGCTCAGTCTCCTCGTACGTAGGGTCCGGCTTCAGCCGACCGTCGGGTCCCGCCTGGAAGGGGGACATTACGCAGGTTCATGAGATGACTTCTGGCGGGGAAGGTTGTCAGGCCGATACACCGATGCTCGAAGTCACCGATATCTCGTTCGCCTATTCGTCGCGCCGCGCGGCGCCGCAGCGGGTGCTCGATGCCGATCTCGTTGCAGGTGCAACGCGGCTCCGGTGGTGGGGCTGCTCGGCCCCAACGGATCGGGCAAGACGACGCTGCTGCTGAAGATCGTCGCCGGAGTGCTCACGCCGCAATCGGGCCGGGTGCTGATCGATGGACAGGCGATCGAACAGCTGACGCGCCGCGATCTGGCGCGGCGCCTCGCGGTCGTGCCGCAGGAGACCCAGACGACGTTCGACTTCACGGCGTCATCGACATGGTGCTGATGGGCCTGCTACCCGCACCTCGGCGCCTTCCAGCTCGAGGGCGCGGCGGACCAGGCGATCGCGCGCGACGCGCTGGCGGCCACCGGCACCGCGGCGCTCGAGGCGCGGCCGTTTGCCACCCTGAGCGGCGGCGAGAAGCAGCGCGTCGATCGCCACGCGCTGGCGCAGGCCTCCGACATGCTGCTCCTGGACGAGCCGACCGCCGCGCTCGATCTCGGCTATCAGTTCGAGATCGCCGCCCTCTCCTCCGGCGGCTGAACGCGGAGCGGGGCACGACGCTGATCGTGTCGACGCACGACCTCAACCTGGCCGCGGCGCTCTGCGAGCGGGTCGTCCTGCTCAAGCAGGGCCGCGTCATCGCGCAGGGCACGACCGGCGAGACGTTGACGGCCGCAAACGTCCGGCTCTCTACGACGTCGACGCGGACGTCCAGTACCATCCACGCGCCGGTCATGTGACCGTGGTGCCCATTGGCCGCCCGCGCTGATCGTCCTCGCCGGCGGCCCGCAGCGCGCGCCGGTCCGGCAGCGCATCCTGTGGACGGTGGCCGGCTTCGGCACGCTGGCGGCGGCCGCGATCCTGCTCGCGCCGCTCGTGGGTAGCTCGCGGATTCACCTGGGCACGGTCTTCGATCGGTCCATCCCGCACGCCGACAACATCGACGCGCAGATCTTCTTCGTCGCCCGCCTGCCGCGGGTGCTCGCGGCGGCGCTCGTCGGCAGCGCGCTCGCCGTGGCGGGCGTCGTGTTCCAGGCGCTGCCGCGCAACCGCTGGCGTCCCCCGATACGCTTGGCGTGTCGGCCGGCGCCTCGCTGGGCGCGATGATGGCGATCACCTTCAACCTCGACTTCTCGCTGCTCGGCGTGTCGGCGGTCCCGCTGGCCAGCTTCGCGGGGTCGCTGGGCGCGCTCGCGATTGTCTACGGGCTGTCGACGGCGAGGCGGCGCGGCACGTCGGCCTCTCGTGCTGCTGCTCGGCGGCGTCACCGTCCAGGCGCTGCTCTCGGCGGTCATCGCGTTCGTGCAATACCTCGCCGACTTCACGCAGACCTTCCGCAACGTCCGCTGGCTGATGGGATCGCTCGACGTCGCCTCCTACTCGCCGATCCTCGCGGCGCTGGCGCCGATGGCGGTGGCGTGGGCCGGCTTCGCGATGCGCCTGCCGCGGGTGCTCGACCTCATCAGCGTCGGCAGCGAGTCGGCGGCCGCGCGCGGGTGAACATCGAGCGGACCGAGCGGATCGCGCTCTGTCAGCGCCTCGCTGGCGACCGGCGCGGCGGTTTCCCTGGCCGGGCCGGTGTCGTTTGTGGGCATCATCGTGCCGCACCTGGTCCGGCTCATTGTCGGCGCCGATCACCGCCTGGTGCTGCCGGCATCGGCGCTCTTCGGCGCGGCGTTTCCATCGGCTGCGATCTCATCGCGCGCAACGATCATCGCGCCGCTCGTGCTCCCGGTCGGCATCGTGACCGCCATCCTCGGAGGCCCGGTGTTCCTATGGCTCCTGTTCCGACGCAGATGAGGCGGATCGCCGCCGCCGTGGCGGTGGCGGTGTGGTTCGGCAGCGGTACATCAGGCACGGCTTCAGCGGCGCTGCCGCCGAAGATCTCCCCCGCCGCATCATCTCGCTCGTGCCGGCGACCACCGAGATGCTCTTCGCGATGGGGGCCGGCGACCGGATCGCGGGCGTCAGCAACTACGATCGATTTCCGCCCGAGGCGGCGCGGCTGCCCAAGGTCGGCGGGGTTGATCGATCCTGACGTCGAGCGCGTCCTCGCGCTCAAGCCCGATCTCGTCATCGCTCACGACACGCAGGCCGACCTGAAACGGCAGCTCGAACGCGCCAGGGTGCCGATGCTTCCGCACCGCGCACCGCGGCCTGGCTGACATCACGCGGCGACGCTGGCGCGCGCTCGGCGCCTGCGCGTCGGGCGAAGGCGGCGGCGGACGCCGCCGCCGCGCGCATCGGTGCCGAGCTCGCGGCGATCAGCCGCCGCGTCGCCGGGCGGCCCCGGCCGAGAGACGCTGCTGGTGTTCGGGCGCGAACAGGGCGCGCTGCGGCAAGTCACCGCGAGCGGCGGCTATGGCTTCCTGCACGACGTGCTCGAGGCCGTCGCCGGCGGCGCGGATGTTCCCGGCGATCTCCACAAGCAGTCGGTCGAGATGAGCGCCGAGATGATCCTGACGCGCGCCCCCGAGGTCATCATCGAGCTGCACTACGGCGATCCGATCAAGCCGGAGAACTTCGACGCGGAACGGCGCGTCTGGGACGCGCTGCCGTCGGTGCCGGCGGTCAGGAACCAGCGCGTCTACCTGCTCGACGGCTCCGAGTCTCGTCGTCCCTGGGCCGCGCATCGTCCTCGCCGCGGAGCGCTTCGCACGCACCCTCCATCCGGGAGAAGGTGAATTTGGAAATTCGACGGCCTCCTTGTGCAACGCGCAGCGACCATCTGTTTGTCGCCCAGAAGACAAGTCAAGCTTCGCGATGAACTCGGCACGCGAGCGCGCGACGCATGTTGCGCGATAGTTGGCGGCGGCTGATGTTGCAGATTTCGCCAACTGGCGTCCCAGGAGATCACCTGAAATCGAGCGCGGAAAAGCGTCAATCAGCCGCAGAACATCGAGGGCAACTTGCATGGTTCGCTGTTTCAACTGGTCGCTCTGAATGCTCATCGCATTGGCGCGATCGCACGGGCGATGCCAACCGAAATCGCGCACAATCCCCAACAATCAAACAATCAAACAACCAAATAACCAGATAACCAGATAGCCAAATATCCAAATGCCAAAGTGCCTTGGTCTCCTGGTCGAGCGGGAAGGACAGCGCGTGGATGGTGCACGTGCTCCGTCAACGCGGGGACGTGCGCAGCTCGGCGGCCTGCTGACCACGATCAACGAGGCGGCGCAGCGCGTCGCGATGCACGCGGTCCGCGTCGACGTGCTGCGGGCGCAGGCGGAGGCGCTCGGCCTGCCGGTGTGGGAGATCCCGATCCCGTCGCCAGTGCCCGAACGAGGTCTATGAACGGGCGATGGGCGAGGCGGTGTCGCGCGCGGTCGAGGACGGCTTCACGCACGTCGCGTTCGGCGATCTCTTTCTCGAGGACGTCCGCGCGGCTACCGCGAGGATCGGCTCGCCGGCACCAGGGCTGGCGCCACTGTTTCCGCTGTTCGGGGCCGACACCACCGCCCTCGCGCGCGAGATGGTGGCCGCGGATTACGGGCGCGAATCACCTGCCTGAACCCGAAGGCTCTCGATCGCCGGTTCGCCGGACGCGAGTCTCGACGCGGCGCTGCTCGCCGAGCTGCCGGCGGAGATCGACCCCTGCGGCGAGCGCGGCGAGTTTCATACCTGCGCGCATTACGCGGGCCGATGTTCCAGCCGTCCCGTCCCGATCGAAACGGGCATCACCGTCGAGCGCGACGGTTTCGTCTTCACCGACCTGACCACGAACATATCAGATATCTAGATATCTGGATATCTAGGATATTGTATGACCAGGTATCCGACCCGCATCGTCTGCCTGACTGAGGAAACGACCGAGACGCCTCTATCTGCTCGGGCAGGGCGATCGCATCGTCGGCGTCTCGGGCTATACGGTGCGGCCGCCGGAAGCGCGGCTCAGCCGAAGGTTTCGGCCTTCATCAACGCGAAGTTCGACAAAGATCCAGGCGCTCGAGCCCGATCTCGTGCTGGCGTTCTCGGATCTGCAGGCCGACCTGGTCGCCGGAGCTCAGGTGCGCCGCGGCCTCAACGTCGTCGCTCTTCAACCAGCGCTCGGTGGCCGAGATCCTTCCAGATGATCGCGATGCTCGGCGGCCTGGTCGGCTGTCAGCGCGAGGCCGAGCAGCTGGCCGATCGCCTCGCCGCGGATCTGGACCGCAGCGGATCCGCGCACGCGGCGGCGCGCCTGCCGGTGCGGCTGCGCGTGTTCTTCGAGGAATGGACGATCCGCTGATCCGGGCAATCCGCTGGGTGGAGGAGCTGGTCGAGATCGCCGGCGGCGCGCCGATCTTTCCGGAGCTGACGCACGCCGGCCTCGCGAAGGGATCGGATCGCGGATCCGGCCGAGGTCGTGCGCCGCGACCCGCAAGTCGTGTTCGCGTCGTGGTGCGGGAAGAAGATGAAGAAAGCGACGATCGTGTCGCGGGCCGGGACGGAATGCGGTCAGCGCCGTGCGGGACGACCGCATCTTCGAGATCAAGTCGACCTCCACATCCTGCAGCCCGGGCCGGCGAGCCTCACCGACGGCGTCGTGGCAGATCCACGAGATCTTGCGGGCGTGTATTCAACACAGAGGACACGAAGGCTCGCGCGTAGTGCCCGGCTTCAGCCGATCGTGACAGTCCGCCTAAAGGCGGACACTCGCTTACGTCTGCGGCGAGCTAGAGAAAGAGCGTGCTCCCCGATCGTCGGGATGATCCCGGTCGCGGCGGCGCGCTCGGAATAGCAGTTCGACCGCTCGCCTTCCTTCTGCGCCCAGATGCCGACCGGAGACTACCGTTCACGTAGAGGTCGCGATGGCGTGCGACGTGACCTCTTCGCTCATCTCCCGGGCATGTTCGCGCACGCAGCGGCAGGCTGGCGTCGCGGTGCGCGAACGCGCATCCACGCTTCTTCGCAGCACGCGGTTGATTCGCTGCTTCACGCCATCCGGCAGCGCTCGGTTGACGACGATGCCTGCCTAGCGGGATGGAGCGCCGGTCTGGCCCTCCCAGAACTCGCCGAGGTCGATGGATTTTCTTCAACCCCTTCGCTTCGTAGGTGAACCGGTTCTCGTGGATGATCAGCCCGGCGTCGAACTCGCCGTTCGACACCGCGGGCTCGATGGCCGAGAAGACGAGCTTCGGTCCGATCGAGCGCCTCTGGAAACGCCCGCAGGCCGAGCAGGAAGTTGGCGGTGGTGTATCGACCGGGAATCGCGATCCGGAGCTTGCCGGCCGCCACTTCGTCCTTCGAGATGGGCCGCTTCGAGACGAGCAGCGGTCCGCAGTATGCGGCCGAGCGCGCTGCCGGCGCGTCGAGCAGCACGTAGCGGGACGCGCAGTACGCGAACGCGTGGTAGCTCAGCTTGGTCACGTCGGCTCGCCGGCAAAGGCCGCGCGGTTCAGCGCTTCGACGTCGGCCAGGCGCACCGAAAACTCCAGGCCTTCGCTGTCGATCCGGCGGTGGACGATGGCGTCGAACATGAAGCAGTCGTTCGGGCAGGGCGAGAAGCCGAGAGACAGAGCCATTGGTGCTCGAGGATGCTTGCCAGCGCAACGACGCCGAGCGCGCCGATCGCCTCGGCCATCTTCCAGGCGTCGCGGTTGCGCCGCCCGACGACGTTGGACACGCGCGCGCACCTGGGGCGAACTGGATCTCGTGGATCAGGCAGGACTGCATGAACGCGGCGCCCTCCATGCTTTCGACCTGCGGCCGGCAGCGCATCGTCATGGCGGCAATCGACCGCTCGTTGCCGTGGACGGTGTTGACCGTGATGCCCCGGACCGCCGGCAGACGGCCGAGCGCGGCGTTCGCCGGCGGCGCGACATTCCGGAACTCGTCCTCGGCCGGCAGGTTCAACTCGTGGATCGAGACGAAGGCCTCGCCGTCCTCGGCGCCGAGCTCCGCGAGGCAGATCGGTGACTACCTGCACAACGTCGCCGGGCTTCAGGGCCGGAGTCGAAGCTGCCGCACACGCCGAAGTTCAGCGCCAGGTCGTAGCGTGAGAGCGCCAGCACGTGCGAGCACCAGGCGGCCGTCGCCGACCATCCCGACGCCGGTGATCAGCACGTCGACGTCGTGCGCGGCATGCGCGTAGCGCGTCAGCCGTGGGGCCGCGCCCGACAGCGCGCGCAGCCCGGCGACGACGGGAGCCACCTCGATGGGGGTCGCGGCGACGATCAGGATGCGCATGTCGACACGCTTCAGGCCGGCGGAGCGCTAGACGTCGTCGTCAGGGCTGGTCACCACGTAGGGCTGGGACGCCCGCTTGACGACGATGGTCATGCCGAAGAGACGAGGACGGTCGACGCGGCGAGGCCCAGGTAGATGCCGATGCCGACCGCGGCCGCCGGCGCGGGCGGACACCGGGCGGTTCTCGACGATGGCGAAGGCCTGGGCCACTGTGTAGGCCTGCTCGCCGGCGGTGCGCGGCAGGATGCGCCACGACAGGAACATCAGGCCGCAGTGCGAACAGTCCGATGACGAGCAGCGGATGGCGCGAGTTGCGGCGCGTCACGAGGCTGAGCATCGCGAGGACGGCCGCGATCGCGCCGAGGCCGGCCACCCACATCGCCCAGACGTCGGGGACGCCGGGAATCGCCACGTTGTCGACAATGACCCAGGGAAGAAAGGCGCTCGCGGTCAGGATGAGCGCCGGCGCAGAAGGGGATGAAGTAGGCGCGCATACCCGGGCGGAAGATTCCGCCCGCGCCTGTCATTGCGCGTCCTTCCATTCCTCGTACCGACGCCATCTGGATGGCTTCGAGCTTCGACTCGTTCGACGTCTTCGGATCGTCGTCGAAGCCGTCGAGCGCGATGACCTTTGTCACGCAGGTCGGTGAAGCGCACCGTCAGCGGATCGAGGCCGGGGAACTTCTCCGCGAGCGCGATGCCGATGTCCTCGGTGCTGGCCCACTTCATACATCGACCTCCTGCGACCTTGCGATCCTTGCGGTCCGACTTCCCGAGCTGGATCCGCCGCCCTCCTGCACGTAGTTGCGCGTGTACATCGGCAGCTCGCAGACGACGTCGCCGGAGATCACCGCCTGGCAGCCGAGGCGCGACCGCGAGGTCAGCCCCCACGCCGTGTCGAGGCGGTCGGCTTCGTCGTCCTGCATCTCGCTCAGGTTCTCGGCGCCCTCGCGGATGATGACGTGGCACGTCGTGCAGGCGCAGCTGCCGCGCAGGCGTGCTCGAGCGGACGTGGAAGTGCTTCGCGAGGTCGAGAAACGACTCGGGCTTCCCGTGATTCGGTTACGGCACCTGGCCGTGCTCGAACTCGACGACCGTCGTCTCGCCGTCGATGATGTAAGTGACTTTGGGCATGGGTTCTGTTCCGCTTCGTTCCGCTCGGCTAAAGCCTTCGCGCTACAGGGGCGTGCCACACGTTGTCGATGTTCTTCCCGGCCAGCGCCGCCTTGACCGAGCGGTTCATCATCACCTCGGCCAGGTGCTGGGTCGCGTCGTTCAGGGCACTGGGTCCACTTCTGAATCGTCTCGCGGTCGGTCGAGTCTCAGGGACCATCTTCAACCCGGCCAGCACCGATTCAATCTTCTTCCGTTCGCCGGGGGCGAGCTCGGCTTTCTCGATCTCGTCGAAGTCCGGGTTGCGGAGCGATTTCGGCGGTCGCCTGCATGACCGCCCTCGGCCTCGTTGCGCGCGTCGATCAGCAGGCGCGCGGCGAAGTCGGTCTCCGGCGTGCCTCGAAGGACTCGAGCAGCATCCGCTCGACCTCGTCGTCGGTCAGGCCGTGCCGACGGCTTGACCTCGATGGTCTGCTCGATTTCGGTGCGCAGCTCGCGCGCGGTCGCGCTGAGGATGCCGTTCGCGTCGATTTGAAACTGCACCTGCACGCGCGGCATGCCGGCGGGCATCGGCGGGATGCCGCGCAGCTTGAAGCGCGCCAGCGATCGGTTGTCGGGCACCAGCTCGCGTTCGCCCTGGAGCACGTGGATGTCGACGGCGGTCTGATTGTCGACCGCGGTGGTGAACATCTCGCTCCCGGTCGCGGGGATGGTCGAGTTGCGCATGATGATCTTCGAGGTTACGCCGCCCATCGTCTCGATGCCGAGGGAGAGGGGGTGACGTCGAGCAGCAGCATGTCGCGATTGCCGGTGACGAGGATGTCGGCCTGGATCGCGGCGCCGAGCGCGACGACCTCGTCGGGGTTGAGGTCGCTGTGCGGCGTCTGGCCGAACAGGTCGCCGACGGCGCGGCGCACCAGCGGAATCCGCGTCGAGCCGCCGACCAGCACGACTTCGTCCACCTGCGCCAGCGCCAGGCCGGCGTCGTCGAGGCCTGGCGGCAGGGCGCGAGCGTGCGGTCGACGATCGGCGTGATGATCCGCTCGAACTCGGCGCGCGTGATGTGGCGCGTACGGCGCGGTGGCACCTGACCCCTCAGGCGGAGCGACGACGATGTCGGCCGCCTCGTGCTCCGGACAGATCCCACTTCGCCTGGATGACGGCCTTGCGGATCTCCTGAACGAGCCTCGGCGTTGGTCCGATCGGTCCGGCCGAAGCCGGACACTATGCATGCGAGCCGACTGGATATCGCCCAGCACGACGTCCATCAGGAGCACGTCGATGTCGTCGCCGCCGAGGTGGGTGTCGCCGTTGGTCGAGAGCACCTGAAACACGCCGTCCTCGACCTTCAGGATAGAGATGTCGAAGGTGCCGCCGCCGAGGTCGTAGACGGCGATGATGCCGCTGCGCCGCTTGTCGAGCCCATAGGCGAGCGACGCCGCGGTCGGCTCGTTGATGATCCGCAGGACCTCGAGGCCGGCGAGGCGGCCGGCGTCGCGGGTGGCGGTGCGCTGCGCGTCGTTGAAATACGCGGGCACGGTGATGACGGCGCGGTCGACTTCGTTGTCGAACTCCGCCTGCCCGGCGAAGAACGCTTCGGCCCGGTGCTTCAACTCGCGGAGGATGAACGCGGAGATCTCGGGCGGCGTGAATTCGCGGTCGCCGAGCCCGATGCGGACGACGCCGCCGGCTTTCGCCGCTGACCCGGAACGGGAAATGTTCGGCCTCGTGCTGCACGTCTCTCGCGGCCCTTGCCCATGAAGCGCTTCACCGAATAGGCGGTGCGGCGCGCCTCGGTCAACAGGCGGCGCTGCGCCTCCCGCCCGACATGGATCTTCCCGTCGTCAGCCACCGAGACGACAGACGGGACCAGCCCGTCGCCGCGCGCGGTCGCGGATGATCGTCGGCGCGCCGTCCTTGACGTAGGCGACGAGCGAGTTGGTGGTACCGAGATCGATTCCTACGACTTTGCTCATATCAGCGTTTGCAATCAACAGCTGACACAAAGGTCTTTGACAAGAAATATAGAGTTCTTCTCTGTGTCCTCTGTGTCCTTTGTGTTGAGTAACGCTCACGAATTCAGCTCTCGTTCGATGCCCGCCAAGCAGGTTGGTGATGTAGTTGCGCTCGAGAAACCGGTCGCGCAGCGCGCCGAGAATCGCGCGGCGATCGCCGTCGCTCGCGCCGGCTGTCCCAGCGCGCCGCCAGTTCCTGCAGCTGCGCCTCGTGGTCGACGCGCTTGGCCTCGATCGGCTGCCGGGCGCGCTCGAGGCGCGCGCGCCAGACCTCCGCTGCCGCACCGCCTCCCGCAGGCCGCGAATCTCGTCGAGCTCCTCGTTCAGCGCGAACACTTCCTCGAGCAGCCCCGGCGGCACCTGACGGGACGCCTCCTCCGGGTTCTTCGCGCCAGGCCTTCCAGTCTCAGGAGGTATCTCGATGCGCGCGACCGGCTGGCGCAGCGTCCGGTAGGCGTCGTTCAGCTACGACGACCGTTCCAGGCTGGCGCGGCGCTCGGAAGGCGTCGCGTTGTAGAAGTAGTCCGGGTGAAACTGGCGGCTCAGCGCGCGGAAGCGCTCTTCGAGCAGCGCCGCATCGAGATTCAAGCGCCGCGGCAGCCCGAAAAAGCCGTAGTAGTCGGCGCGACGGTGAAGCGGGAGGATTTTCGAGCACTGGGGACAGAAGTGCTGGTCAAGAGGCGCGCCCGCTCCGCAACTCGGGCACGCTTGCATCGTCGGTGCGGTGGTGGAGGGTGACATCAGGAAGTCTGAAGCTACGAAGTCAGACGATCAGGCACAGTTCGGAAGCGACTCAGACTTCGCATGCTCGCACTTCGACCTTCTTCAAGCCCCGAAGGAGCTTCCACAGCCGCAGGTCGATTTCGCGTTCGGGTTGCTGAAGACGAAGCCCCTGGCTGATCAGGGTGGTGTCGTAGTCGAGCACCGTGCCGTTCAGAGTACAGCAGGCTCTTCTTGTCGACGTAGATCTTCGAGCCCTCCGGGCCCTCGAACACTTCATCGCCGAGGCGCGGCACGCTTCTCCCAGGCGAACGTATAGCTGAGCCCGGAACATCCGCCGCCCTTTACGCCGACGCGCAGCCCGCCCTCGGTGATGCCCTGCTTGGCCATCAACGTGCGGATCTTGCGCGCGGCGCGCTTCGCTGATCTGGATCATATGCATCACGGCAGGCCTCACGGCCTGCGCTACGACGGTGGCGCGGACCTCGAGGTCCGCTTACGCCGTCGTCTCGAACAACCTTTCAGCGGCCTTGCCCTCGACCGCCTGCTTCTTCTTGTAGTCGGAGATGGCCGCCTTGATCGCGTCCTCGGCCAGCACCGAACAGTGGATCTTCACCGGCGGAAGGCTCAGCTCGGTGACGATGTCGGTGTTCTTGATCGCCAGCGCTTCGTCGACGGTCTTGCCCTTCAGCCATTCGGTCGCCAGGCTCGAGCTGGCGATCGCGGAGCCGCACCCGAACGTCTTGAACTTCGCGTCGTCGATGATGCCGGTCGCAGGGTTCACCTTGACCTGCAGCTTCATGACGTCGCCGCATTCCGGCGCGCCGACCAGGCCGGTGCCGACATTCGGATCGTCTTTCGGCATCGAGCCGACGTTGCGCGGGTTCTCGTAGTGGTCGATCACTTTCGTTGAGTAAGCCATGTGTTCCTCTGAATTTGGTTATCTGGTGATCTGGTTATCTGTTATCTCGATTTGGCCATTGCGCGATGAACCACCAATAGCCAGATAACCAGATGCCTTCAATAACCAGATCTGCTTAGTGCCCTTCGGTCTGCCACACCTATCGTGGACAGGTCGACGCCTTCCTTGGCGAGCTCGCATAAGCGGAGACATGTCGCGCAGCTTGGTCACCACCGACGTCAGCTTGTCGGCGACGTAATCGACTTCCTCTTTCGTCGACCAGCGGCCGAGGCCGAACCGGATCGACGAGTGCGCCAGATCGTCGCCGGCGCCGAGCGCCTTGAGCACGTAGCGACGGCTCGAGGCTGGCCGAGGTGCACGCCGACCCTGACGACACGGCGACGTCGTTGATGCCCATCAGCAGCGATTCGCCTTCGACATACGCGAAGCTGATGTTCAGGTTGTGCGGCAGGCGGTGCTCCATCGAGCCGTTGATGTAGAGCTCGTCGAGCTGCTTGTGCAGCTTGTCGTTCAGGTAGTCGCGCAGCTGGCGGAGCCGCTCGCTCTCGGCCGCCATCTCCTGCTTGCACAGCTCGCGCGGCCTTGCCGAAGCCGACGATGCCGGGACGTTGAGCGTGCCCGAGCGCATGCCGCGCTCGTGGCCGCCGCCGTCGATGATCGCCGAGAGCAGGCACGCGCGGGTTCCGGCGCCGGACGTAGAGCGCGCCGACGCCCTTCGGCCCGTACATCTTGTGGGCGCTGAGCGACGCCATGTCGACCTTCGAGGTCGTTGACGTTGAACGGGACCTTGCCGACGATCTGCACCGCGTCGGTGTGGAAGAGAATCCCCTTCTCCTTCGCGATCGCGCCGATCTCGGCGATCGGCTGGATGACGCCGATCTCGTTGTTGGCCGCCATGATGCGTGATGAGGATCGTCTTGTCGGTGATCGCCGCCTTCAGACTCGTCGAGGCTGATCCGGCCGTCCTTCTGCACCGGCAGATAGGTGACCCGGTAGCCGTCCTTCTCGAGGCGCTTGCAGGTGTCGATGATCGCCTTGTGCTCGGTGACCGCCGTGATGATGTGGTTGCCCTTCTCGCGGTACATCTCGGCGACGCCCTTGATCGCCAGGTTGTCGGACTCGGTCGCGCCGCTCGTGAAGACGATCTCCTTCGCGTTGGCGCCGATGAGGTCGGCAATCTGCTTGCGCGCTGTCTCGACCGCTTCTTCCGCCTCCCAGCCGAACGGATGGTTGCGGCTCGCGGCGTTGCCGAAGTGCTCCGTGAAGATACGGCAGCATCGCCTCGACGACGCGCGGGTCCACCGGCGTCGTGGCGTGATAATCCATGTAGATCGGAGGCTTGACAGCCATCATTTTCTCTCTGCGGTCCATCGAGGACCGCCGTTCCGTCGCTCGGCCACTGCGCCGTCGCGCTGCACATATGCGTATGCAGCACCGCGGGACGCGCCGGCGGCGGCGGCGGCGGCGGCGGATCCGACGCCAACTCCGCGATCGTGCACTCGCCCAGTGCGGCCAGAATCCGGTCGCGCACGCGGTAAAGCGGATCGCGCACGATTACATTTCGAGAACTGCTCGCACTGGCCTCTCTTCCGTCGAACAGGCCGTGACCGTCACCGGCCCCTCGATCGCCTGGATGACGTCGGCCACCGTGATCTCAGCGCCGGGACGCGCGCGAGTTGATACCCGCCGTGCGTGCCCTGCTGCGACGCGAGGAGGCCGCGGCGAACGAGGCGCTGAAGGACCTTGGCCATCAGCTCGATCGGGATGTCGCATGGCAAGCCCGCGATTTCGCGGGCGCTCGACGATCCGCGATCGCCGCGCAGCGCCAGGTGCTTCATGGCGATCAGCGCGTAATCCGCCTTTTTGAAAGCCTTCAACATATACATCCGACCGCGATAGTCCGTATATTAGCACACCCTCAGTCACTGGGCTGCGTCGGGTCCACCTTGTCGATCCAGTCGAGAATCCCGCCCTTGAGGTTCAGGATCTTCTTGAACCCGACCGAGCGCAGGAAATCGGCGGCCTTCGCGCTCCGCCCGCCCATCTTGCAGTGCACCACGATCTCGTCGTCCGGGTTCGAGCTCGCTGTAGCGCTTGGGCACGTCCCCCAGCGGAATGAGCATCCGATCCGGCGATCCGGTTGATCTGGTACTCGTTCGGTTCCCGGACGTCGACGATCTTGAGCTTGTCGCCACGGTCGAGCCGCTGCTTCAGCTCGACGGAGGTGATTTCCGGTCGCATTGTTCACGGCAACCGGCTCCGGCGCGGCCGGGACGACGCCGCAGAACTGCTCGTAATCGATGAGCTTGGTGACGCGTCGGATGCGTTCCGCAGACCGGGCAGTCCGGATCCTTCCGCAGCTTGAGCTCGCGGAATCTCATCTTCAGCGCGTCATAGATGAGGAAGCGGCCGATCGAGCGGCTCGCCGATCCCGATGATCAGCTTGATGGTCTCGGTCGCCTGCACCATCCCGATCATGCCGGGCAGCACGCCGAGCACGCCGCCTTCGGCGCAGCTCGGCACGAGCCCGGCGGAGGCGGCTCGGGATACAGGCAGCGGTAGCACGGGCCGTCCTTGGTCGCGAACACCGACGCCTGGCCTTCGAACCGGAAGATGCTGCCGTAGGCGTTCGGCTTTCCCGAGCAGCACGCAGGCGTCGTTGACGAGATAGCGCGTCGGGAAGTTGTCGGTGCCGTCGACGATGACGTCGTAGGGCGCGAACAGCTCCATCGCGTTCTCGGACGACAGCGCGACTTCGTGCGTGCGAATTTCGATCTCCGGGTTGAGCGCCGTCAGCTTGTCTTTCGCCGACGCCAGCTTCGGGCGACCGACATCGGGGTGCTGTGCAGGATCTGCCGCTGCAGGTTGCTGAAGTCGACGACGTCGAAATCGACGAGGCCGATGGTGCCGACGCCGGCGGCCGCGAGATACATCGCCACCGGCGATCCCAGCCCGCCGGCGCCGATGCACAGCACCTTCGCCGCCTTCAGCTTGCGCTGACCGTCGACGCCGACCTCCGGCATGATCAGGTGGCGCGAGTAGCGCTTCACCTCGTCGTTGGTCAGCGTCGGCAGCTCGCGGTCCGGGACGGTTCGTGCCTCCTGCTCCGTCGGTCGCCGGCGCACCGCCCGCCACCGACGGGATGATGCTGACCGTGTCGCCCGCCGCCACCGGCGTCTGCTCTTTCTGCAGATAGCGGATGTCCTCGTCGTTCACGTAGACGTTGACGAAGCTCCGCAGCTTGCCTTGCTCGTTGTAGAGATGCGCCTTGAGGCCGGCGTGCTTCGCGGTCAGGTCCGCCAGCAGCTCGCCCACGGTCGCGCCTGCGGCGTCGACCGCGTCCTGCTTATCCGTGTACGGCCTGAGCGGTGTCGGGATGAGAATTTTCGCCATATTGAAGACTGCCCTCTTCGAAACTCGAACGATCGTCCTTCAGATACCACACGGTCATGTCCGCCGCGGATCGGCGGCGACCGCGACGATGATGTAGCGCAAACGTCGGCCAGGCGTGATCGAGGTCGTATTGCGACGGCCGCGCCGGATGATCCGGATGCGAGTGATAGAACCCGAGCAGCTCGGCGCCCAGCTCGGTGGCCCGCTCGCTCGGCTTCGCGGTAGTCGGACGGCCGCACGAGAAAGCGGCGCCGCGGCCCTCCTCCGTCGTATTCGGCGAGCGCCACGACGGCGGTGACCGTGGTCGTCGCGACCGACGAGCGCCCCGCAGCATTCGTGGGGATAGGTTTCCTCCCGTGCGCGCGAATCGCCTGGCCGACCCCGCGGCGATCGATCAGCTGCCGGCTACTCATCGATCGTCCAGAATTTCTCGTTCAGATATTTCTCGGCGCCGTCCGGAAAGACGGTGACGATGACGCCGCGCTCGAGCCGCCTGGCGACGTCGATCATCGCCGCGACCGCGGCGCCCGGACGAGATGCCGGCGAGCAGTCCTTCCTCGCGCGCGAGGCGGCGCACCATCCGGTAGCGAACGCTCGGTGTCGATGCGGAGATCCTCGTCCGCGAGCGTCGGATCGTAAATGCCCGGCACGATCGCCGACTCCATGTGCTTCAGCCCTTCGAGGCCGTGGAACGCCGAGTCGGGCTGAAACGAAATCAGCTTGATCGCCGCGCTGAACTTGCGCAGCCGCCGCCCGGTCCCGACAAACGTGCCGCTCGTGCCGAGGCCGGCGACAAAGTGCGTCAGGCGACCGCTGGTCTGTTCGATGATCTCCGGCGCCGTCGTGTCGTAGTGCGCCTGCCAGTTGGCGTCGTTGTGTATGCTGGTCGGGATAGAAGTAACGGTCCGGATCCTCCGCGTAGAGGCGGCGGGCTTCGCGGATGGCGCCGTCGGTGCTCCTCGAGCGGGTTGGTCAGCACGAGCTCGGCGCCGAGCGCGCGCAGGATCATCTTCCGCTCGGGGCTCGCGTTTTCCGGCATGCACAGCTTCACGTTGTAGCCGCGCGCCGCGCCGACCATCGCGTAGGCGATGCCGGTATTGCCCGAGGTCGCATCGAGAATCGTCCGGTTCGGGGTCAGCCGGCCCGTCGCTTCACCGTCCAGGATCATCCTGGCAGCGGCGCGATCCTGACCGATCCGCCGGGATTCCTGCCATTCGGCCTTGCGTAGCAGCTCCACGCCCGGGGTCTCGCGCTCGAACTGGTGGAGCCGCACGAGCGGCGTCCGCGCCGATCATCCTCGAGCACCGAGGAGTCGGGTGCCCGATCGAGGAGCGAGGTGGTGTCGGAGGAGGACATTTGGATATACGACCGTTTGAGTCCTGATTTTATCAACCTCGGGAACCCTGTCAAACTGGCGCGCCGTCCCGTGCCGAATCAGACCGACCTCACGACCCGTCTCGGCGGCTTGGCTCTTCCGGCATCGGACCGCGCTTCCGGGTCCCCGTCGCCCTCGCCATCGTCGCTGCTGCCAGGCAGCCCATCAGCGTCCCCGTTCCTCGCCGGGGCCGGGGTCGCCATCACCATCGTCGGCGAGCTGGTCCGCATGTGGGGCGTGCACCACATCGGCGCGATCTCGCGGACGCGCAGCGAGCGCCTCGGGCCGCTGGTGGCCAGCGGCCCGTTCGCCCTGGTGCGAAACCCGCTCTACGTCGGCAACATCCTGTTATGGGTCGGCTTCGCGATCGCGGCGCGGCTGCTCTGGCTCGCGCCGATCGTCTTCGTGCTGCTCGCCCTCGAGTACCACGCGATCGTGCGGTGGGAGGAAACGCTGCTCGAGTCGCGCCTCGGCCAGGCGCTACCGGGACTACGCCGCGCGCGTGCCGCGATGGATTCCGTCGTTCAACCGTGGCAGACCGCGGCCTGCGCCGCGCGACGGACGGGCTTTTCGTGGCGCGCGACGCTGTTCAGCGAGCGCGGGACGCTGATCGCCATAGCAGCTGGATATCGTTGCTGCTCTGGCTCAAGGCTGAAGCTCAGGCTGCAGCTCAGCTCTAGCTCCAACGCTCAACTCAGACGCTCAACTTTGACGTCTGAGAGCTGAGACTTCAACCTTGAGACTTTGCCAGAGTACCAGGACGCCACCGATCGATACGGCTTCCACGCCTCTCCGATCTTCAGCACGCGCTTTCGCGTCGGGCTTCTTGCGCAGCCGATACAGGCGCTGAATCGCGGTGACGATGCCGAGGTCGCCCGCCGGCAGCACGTCGGGACGATGGAGGCGGAACATCAGGAACATCTCGGCGGTCCAGCGGCCGAAGCCCTTGACCGCGGTCAGGCGCTCGATCACGCCTCGTCCGGCAGCGTCTCGAGCTCGTCGAGCTGCAGCCGGCCGTCGATGATGCGCGCGCTCAGATCGCGCAGATAGCCGACCTTCTGTCCGCTCAGCCCGACGCCCGCGAACGCGCGCGTCGCTTTGCGCGGCGATCGCCGCGGCGTCCGGAATGTGCCCATCGGGAAAGAGCGCGACGAACCGCCCGGAAGATCGTCGCCGCCGCCTTGGTCGAGAGCTGCTGGCTGGCGATCGAACCGCACAACGCGCTGAGGTGATCCTTGCGCTGGCGATCGGCCATCCCGCACGGGCCGATGCGCTTGATGGCGGCGCCGAGCACCGGATCGCGGCGCATGAGGTGACGCCGCGCCCGCTCGTAGCCTTCCGGCGTCAGGGCGTGCGAGAGAAGGTCGGCGGGCGCCTTCATGTCATCGAATCATCGAGGTCGTGACGGTGACGCGCGACCGGATCTCGATCAGGCCGGGCTCGACCGGCGTCGGCGCCGCGTCCGCCGTCTTCATCGCGTAGGTCATCATCGGCCGCGGCGGCGCGCCGGGTTCCCGCGCGTCTTCGATCTTGATGATCCGGTCGACCTGGCGTCCGGCGCCGGCGGCGGCCGCCACGGCACGGCTGCGAGCGTCGGCGACCGCGAGCCGCAGCGCGTCGCGCTCGGCCTTCTCCCGGTCCTGGATGTCGAAGCGCACGCCGCTGACCGACGTCGCGCCGCCCTGGACCGCGACGTCGAGCAGTTCGCCGACGCGCGCGGATCTCGTCGACGCGCAACTCGACGGCGTTGCGCGCCACGAACTCGCGCGGCACGCGCTTCCCTGCGCGAAGTCGAACTCCTGCTCGAGGTCGTAGCCGAGCGTGCGGATCGCGTCCTTCGCGACGCGCGCCGCCGCCAGGCGCTGCTGCACGGCGGTCATCGCCTCGGCGTTCAGCCGCTGCGCGTCGCGCGGGCTCTTGGCCCGCGCCTCGACCGTCACCGTCAGGAACGCGCGATCCGGCGCGCGGCGCACCACCGCCTCGCCGTTGGTGACGATGACGTTCAGCGCGTTCGCCGCGTCCGGCGGCTGCGCGGATGCCGGCGGCGCCGCCAGCACGAGCGCGATCAGCATCAAGGTGCGCATACGATCCTGAATCCGATGCTGTGCGCGTACGTGTCGGGCGGCACCTTGTGCCGGTACGCGTGCCGCAGCATCGAGACATCCGAGTTCACCCACGAGCCGCCGCGAACCACGCGCAGCCCCGAGGCCGGACCGCGCGGATCGCGCATCTCGCCAAGGCCGTAGCATCTCGGCACCGTACCAGTCGGAGGCCCATTCCCACACGTTACCGCACATGTCGTAGAGGCCATAGGGATTGGGCGCATACGTGCCGGTCGGCCGCGTGCCCCGCTCGTGCTTGGCCGCCGGGTCGGTCAGGTAGTTGGCGCGCGAGCTGTCGATGTCGTTGCCCCACGGGTATTTGAGCGCCTCGGCGCCGCCGCGCGCGCGCCTTTCCCATTCGGCCTCGGTCGGCAGGCGCACCGGGCGTCCGATTTCGTCCGACAACCAGCGGCAGTACGCGCACCGCGTCGTCGTAACGGACGAGCACGACCGGATGGCTGCCGTGGCCGGACGGCGGTTGATCGTGGTCCCAGACGTAGGGCGTGGCCCGCTCGCGGAAGCGTCGATTCGCGATCGCCGCGGCCGATGAGCGGAAGGTCGCGGATGGCCGGCGACGGGTGGTTGGTCGCGCGTACGAACTTCGCGTACTCATCCTGCGGTGACGGCATAACGCCCGATGCAGAAACTCGCTGACGAAGACGCGATGGACGGACGCTCGTCCTCCTCGGCATCGGCCGCGCCCATGAAGAAATCGCCGGCGGGGATGCGCGCCAGGTCTGGCGCTGTCGGGAGGTCATCGTGCGCGCGCATGGCCACGGCGCTGCCGTGCGTCCGGTGACATAAACCGGTCAGGAACCGTCCAGTATAGTCCAAGACCTGACACCAATTCGCCCGCAAAAACGAGGTAAAGTCAGCGCCATGCGAATCGAGCCTTTTGCCCTCGAACGGCTGCAATCCACCTACGAAAACGAGGTGGAGTTCAACCTGTCCGAGAGCGGTGTGCACCCGCTCCGCCTCGGCGAACTGGTCCACGACACGGCGGCCCGGGACGCCCTGCTCGCCGAGGCGCTGCGCTACACGCAGACCAACGGCACCCCGGCCGCTGCGCGCGCAGATCGCCGCCATGTATACCCGGCGCGACGGCCGCCCATATCGATGGTCACCAACGGCGGCTCGGAAGCCAACTTCGTCGCCACCTGGAACCTCGTCGAGACCGGCGACGAGGTCGTGATGATGGTGCCCGAACTACATGCAGATGTGGGGCCTCGCGCACGCGTTCGGCGCGACGGTCACGGAATGGCCGCTCGTCAACGACGGCGCGCGCTGGCGCATGGACGTCGACGCGTCTGAGCGCATCGTCTCGCCGCGGACGCGGCTGATCGTCATCTGCAATCCCGAACAACCCGACCGGCGCGCGGTTCGAGGCGGCCGATCTCGATCGCGTCGCGGCGCGTCGCCGCGCGCCACGGCACCTGGGTCGCTGGCCGACGAAATCTATCGCGGCGCGGAGCTCGACGGCCGTGAAACGGCGACGATGTGGGGCCGCTACGACCGGGTGATCGTCACCGAGCGGCCTGTCGAAGGCGTACGGGCTGCCGGGCCTGCGCATCGGCTGGGTCGTCGGGCCGCCGACGATCGCCGCGGCGCTGTGGTCGTACCACGACTACACGACGATCGCGCCCGGCGCGCTGAGCGACGCGCTGGCGCGGCGCGCGCTCGAACCGGCGCGCCGGACCGCGATCCTCGCGCGCACGCGCGGCATCCTCGAATCAGAACTTTCCCGATCATCGCGCGCTGGCTGGACGCAGCACGGCGGCCTCTTCAGCTACGCGCCGCCGGACGCCGGCGCGATCGTCTACGCGCGCTATCACCACGCGCATCAACTCGACCGAGCTCGTCACCCGCCTGCGGCAGGAAAAGAGCGTGCTCGTCGTGCCCGGCGATCACTTCGGCATGGACGGCTATCTGCGCCTCGGATTCGGGACGAGCGAACCGTCCACCGCTGCGGTGCCGGACTCGATCGTGCGGATGCGGTGCATCTGCTCGATCTCGGCATGCGGAATGCGGAACGCTGCAGTTGACGTTCGACCTGATTCTGGTCGGCTTTGGCAACGTGGCACGGCGCTTTGTCACGCTGCTGGCGGAGCAGCGCGCCGCGCTCGCCCGCGATCTACGATCTGACGACGCGCGTGGTCGGCATCGCCACGCGGCACGGTCACGCGTCTGCCGCCGACGGTCTGCGCATCGCAGGTCCGGCTTCAGCCGGACCTACGCTCCGGCGTCAGGACGGACCGCCTGAACGGCCGGCACTGACGACGATTTCGTCGAACGACCGTCAACGACCCTCGCCTTCCTGCCGCAACGCGCTGAAAAAGCCGCGCCGCCGCGCGTCAGGGCGCCTCGTCGTCGTCGAGACGACGACGCTGGACATCGCGCGCGGCGAGCCGGCGATCGGCCACATCCGCGCCGCGCTCGCCGGCGGCGCGCACGTCGTCACCGCGAACAAGGGCCCGGTCGCGTTCGCCTACCGCGCGCTCTCGCGCGCGGCCGCGCGCGCCGATCGCCGGTTCCTCTTCGAAGGCGCGGTGATGGACGGCGTTCCGGTCTTCAACCTCGTGCGGGAGACGCTGCCGGCCGTCAACGTGATCGGCTTCCGCGGCGTCGTCAACAGCACGACGAACTTCATCCTGACCGCGATGGAACAGGGGCAGTCGTTCGACGCGGCGCTGGCGGAGATGCAGGCGAGGAGGCATTGCCGAGGCCGACGCGTCGCTCGACGTCGACGGCTGGGATGCGGCCGCGAAGACCGCGGCGCTCGCCAACGTCCTGCTCGGCGCCGGCATCACGCCGCACGCGGTCGATCGGCAGGGCATCACGCCTGACGCCGGGCGCCGCGCGGTCGACGGCACGCGGCGGCGGGACGGCGGCTGAAGCTCGTGGCCAGCGCGCGGCGCGACGGCCGCCGCGTGATCGCGCGCGTCGGCGCCCGAGGAGTTGCCTGCGAGACGATCTGCTGGCGCGGGCTCGAGGGCCAGCAGAACGCCCTCATCCTGCGAGACCGATCTGCTCGAGGAGATCGCCATCGTCCAGCGCGGCGGGAGCCTGACGCAGACCGCCTATGCGCTGCTGTCGGATCTCGTCACGATCGCGCGCGCCAGGCGGCAATCGCCGCCGCCAGCGCCGGGACGTCGTAGCCCTTGACGATCTGCGTCGCCGAAGACCGTGACCGGGATCGGTCCGCCATCCGCGCGGCGATGCAGCTCGTCGTACGCGCGGTCGTCCTCGTCGACGTTGTGCGCCGTGAAGGCAGGCCGCTCTCGTGAAAGCAACTCTTTCACCTGTTCGCAGCTTCGTCAGGCGCTGCCGGCGTAGACGATAATCATCCTGACATTATGGCGCCACTCGACGGGATCACGGTTCTCGACCTGACGCGCGTGCTGTCCGGTCCGTATTGCACGATGCTGCTCGCCGACATGGGCGCGCGCGTCATCAAGGTCGAGCAGCCGGGCAAGGGCGACGACACGCGCGCCTGGGGCCCGCCGTTTCTCGAGGGCGAGAGCGCGTACTTCCTCAGCATCAACCGCAACAAGGAGAGCGTGACGCTCGACTTCAAGCACCCGAGGGGCGCGACGTGCTCGATCGCCTGATCGCGCAAGAGCGACGTCCTCGTCGAGAACTTCCGGCCGGGCACGCTGACCAGGCTCGGCCTCGACTACGCAGACGCTCGCCGCCGCGGCATCCGCGCCTCGTCTACTGCTCGATCTCCGGCTTCGGCCACACCGGGCCGCGCTGCGAAGGAACCGGGCTACGACGCGATCATGCAGGCCGAGGGCGGCCTGATGAGCATCACCGGCGCGGCCGACGGTCCGCCCTACCGCCTCGGCGTCGCCATCGTCGACATCGTCTCCGGGATGTTCGCCGCGTACGGCGTGGCGATGGCGCTGTTCGCGCGCGAGCGCACCGGGCGGGGCCAGGAAGTGGACCTCGGCGATGCTCGATGCGACGGTGCGCGCTGCTGACCTATCAGGCCGGGAACTACTTCGCGAGCGGCACGGTGCCGGCGCGGCTCGGCAACCGCCACCCGAGCATCGTGCCGCTACGAGACGTTTGCCGCGTCGGACGGCGAGTTCGTCCTCGCGGTCGGCAACGACGATCAGTGGCGCCGGTTCTGCGCGATCGCCGGCGTTGCCGGAGGACGCCCGCTTCGCGACCAACCGCCAGCGCGTGACCGGCTATGCCGAGCTGCGGCCGTTCGTCGCCGATCGGCTCCGCGACGAGCCGCGGCAGCACTGGATCGATCGGCTGACCGCGGCCGGGGTGCCGTGCGGCTCGGTCCGCAACTTCAAGGAGCTGTTCGAGGATCCGCAGCTCGCCGCGCGCGAGATGATTGCGCGCGTCGAGCACGCGACGATCGGCCAGCTGCAGGCGCTCGGCGTGCCGGTGAAGCTCTCCGACACGCCGGGAGCGGTCAAGAACCGGCGCCGCCGACGCTCGGCCAGCACACCGCGGCGGTGCTCGTAGAGGATCTCGGTCTCACCGCCGACCAGGTCGCCGCGCCTGCGCAAGCAACAGGTTATCTGGATGGAAATCTCTGACACTCGAAAGCGGCTGAATCAGACCGATGGAGCGCGCGAAGCGGCAGGCGGCCGAACGGCGCGCCCGCGGCGACGAGGCCGGCGCGCGCCTTCGAGACGTCTGCTCTCGACGATCGCGGTGCCGCTGTTCCGGCAGGTCGCCAACATCCTTCGCGTCGGAGGGGTATCTCTTCAGCGTGTTCACGCCGTCGGGCAGCGTCCGGCTGATGTCGGACCGCGCCGCCGAGGACTTCATCGAGCTCTCGCTCGATACCGGCCGGCGACCAGCCGCAGGTCATCGGCCACGCCAGCCGCAGCCGCGGCGACGCGTGATCGAGTCCGAGCGCGCGATCGGCGAGCCCGGCGACGCTGACCGAAGAGATGGTGCTGGAGTTCCTGCTGAAGGAGCTGGAGACGTTCGTCGAACGGTAACGGACAGGTCTAACCGCAGAGATCCGCTGAGCTCGCAGAGAAGCTCAGTTGCTAACGGGCTCGCACTCTGCGTCGATCTCGCTGTCAGCGCGTAAAGCGTTAGGCGAGGGTTACGCCAGGCGCTCGACGAACGACGTATCGAGGCCCTGGCGGTTGAGCGCGGCGAGGAAGCCGGCACGGTCCGGCGATCGGCGGTAGGCCTCGCGCGCGTCGACCGATCCGTTCTGCACGAGGCCGACCAGCGTGTCGTTCGAGCGGCATCATCCCGTAGCGGCGCGCCGCCCTCGATCGCCATCGGCAGCTGCGAGCGTCTTGCCTTCGGCGATCACGCTCGACACCGCCGGCGTGTTGAGCAGCACCTCGCGCGCCGGCAGGCGGCCGCCGCCGATCTTGCGCAGCAGCGTCTGCACGATCACGCCGCGCAGCGAGTCGGCCAGCGCGAGCTGCACCTGGCGGCGGTGCTCGGGCGCGTAGAGGTCGATGATGCGATCGATCGCGCCGGTGGCGGTGTGCGCCGAGAAGCCGCCGACCACCAGGCGCCCCGACGCCGCGGCTTCGAGCGCGACGTTCATCAGCGCGCCGGTCCGCAGATCCTCGATGACGAGCACGTCCGGATCCTCGCGCAGCGCCGCGCGCGCCGCCGCCAGCATGTCGTCGTCGCTGCCGCGCACCTCGCGCTGGCTGATGAACGAGCTGGCCGCGCTCGTGGACGATGTTGATCTCGCGCTCGATCGTGATGATGTGATCGCGGCGCGTGCGGTTCATCAGGTCGACGAACGCCGCCATCAGCGTGCGCTTGCCGCTCGACCGCGGACCGGCGACCAGCACGAGCCCTTCCGGCTCGATCGCCAGCGACTGCACCTGGCGCGGCAGACGCGAGCTGATCGGCCGACACCGAGCGCGTCGGCATCAGGCGGAAGACGCCGCCGGGCCCGCAGGTGATCGCGGAAGCTCATGCAGCGGACGCGGCCGACGCCTTCGATGTCGACAATCCACTCGGTGGCGGCGCCGGTGCGCAGCGCCTCGTGGCTGCGCTCGGGCATCAGCGTGAGCAGCAGCGATTCGACGTCGCGCGACACGTGCACCGGCTCGGCGTCGAGCACCTGAAGCTCGCCGTCGACGCGCACCGACGGCCGCGAGCCGGACGAGAGATACAACGTCGAGGCGCCGCGCGCCGCCGACACGCGCAGCAGGCGCTCGAGCGCCGGACAGCGTCGGATCGGAGACCATCGGCGGCGGCTGGTCTGAGCGGATCGGGTTCCGCGCGATCGGCAGCACCACACGCGGCTGCGAAGGCACGCGTGGCGCGGCCTGGCGGCGACGGTCCGACCGCGGTCCGGCGGCGACGCCGCGAGCGGCGGGCGATCTCGATCGGCGACGCGTCGCCTCATTGCGCGGCGCGGCGCCGCAGCATGGCATCCGCCGCAAGCGCGTCGGCGAACGACCGGCGCATGCACCATCGGCGTCGCTGCCTCGACCGCCGGCGCGGCCGCTACGGCTTCGGGCATCTCCGCGGCAACCGGCTCTGGCACAAACGCCGGCGGGCGCATGCATGCACGACGGCCGGCTGCTCGGCCGGAGAACGGCGACGGCGGAGGCGAACTCGGACGTGGCCTGGTCAGTGCGGCGGGGCGGAGTCCGTCCGGCCGTAGCGGCGCATCGCACGGAAGATTCTCTGCCTCGACGGCGTCCGCTGTCGGCGGCTGGTCAACCGGCGGCGACGCGCCCGGCGGCGAATTCGTCCATCGACGCCGCGATCGAGCGGCTCCGGCATGCGCCGCGGGCTCGGAGACATGAACGGCGGCTCTTCGGCCTCGACGGTCGGCCGCCGGCTCGTACCTCGGACATCGGCTCTTCGATCTCGACGCTTCGGCAATCGCGGCGGGCTCGTAGACGACCGGCGGTTCCTCGATCTCGACCGGCGGCGCGGCCGCGACACGGCTTCAGGCAGCGGCTCCACGACGGCGGGCGCCGGCAATCGCGGCGGGCTCGTAGACGAACGGCTCGGCTTGACCTCGGCGGCGGCTCGACGCGAACGGCGGCTCCCGATCGCCGGCAGCGACTCGGCCGCGACTGGTTCAGGCAGCGGCTCTTCGACGCTGGCAGTCCGACATGCGCGGCGGGCTCGTGGACGACCGGCGGTTCTTCGGCCTCGACCTCGGCGGCGGGCTCGATCGCGAACGGCGGCTCTTCGATCTCGATCGGCTGCTTCGACCGCGACTTCGGCAATCGCGGCAGCGGCTCGTCGACGGCGGGCGCCGGTGCGCCGCGGGCTTCGACGACGGACGGCGCCATCGGCCTACGACCTCGGCGGCCGGCTCGTACGACCGGCGGCTCTCGATAACTCGACGCGGCCGGCTCGGCACGCGACCGGTTCAGTTCTTCGGCTCTCGACCGGCGGGCGCGACGTGCGCGGCGGGCTCATGGACATAACGGCTCTTCGGCCTCGACCTCGGCAGTCGCGGCTCGTTCAGACGACCGGCGGTTCCTCGACTTCGACTGGCGGCGCGATCGCACGGCGTCAGGCATCGGCTCTGCGACCGGCAGTTCGACAATCGCGGCGGGCTCGTGACGAACGGCGGTTCTCGACCTCGACTGGCGGTGCGGCCGAGACCGACGGACCTTCCGGCGCCGACAACGGGCGGCCGTGACGACCGGCGGTTCGACTTCGGCCGGCGGAGCGACGGCTACGACTTCGGCCCGGCCCACACTGGCGACTACGGCGGCGGGCTCGTGGACGACCGGCGGTTCTTCGACCTCGACTGGCGGCGCGACGCGACGGCCTCGGGCATCGGCTCGCACGACCGAGCTGTCGAACAAATCGCGGCGGGCTCGTAGACGACCGGCGGTTCTTCGATCGCGACTGGCGGCGCGACCGCGACGACCTCGGGCATCGACTCCACGACCGGCGGCTCGACGGCAAGCGCGGCGGGCTGCGTGGACGACCGAGCGGTTCCTCGGCCTCGACCGGCGGCGCAGCCAGCCACGAGCCTCGGGCCTCGGCGCTTCGGACTGGCGCTGCGGCCATCGCGGCCCGGGCGCGTAGCACGGCCGGCGGTTCTGCGCGGCTTCGACCGGCAGGCGCCACGGCCACGACTTCCGGGCTTCCGGCTCGACGACAGGCTGGCGCCGACAATACGCTGCAGGCGCGTAGACGACCGGCGGCTCCTCGGTCTTCGACCGGCGGCGCCACGGCCAGCGACTTCGGGCATCGGCTCTTCGACCGGCGCTCTTCGCGATCCTCGTGGCGGCCGGTCGGGGCCGCTGGCGTCGATCGTCGGCATCTGACGGCGACCAGTGCCGGCAGCGCGGCTCCACGGTCGGCTGCTCGATCGGTCGCGGCCGGGCTGACGATGGCGGCGGCCGTCGGACTCTTCCTTCCGCGTCGTCGTCGACGATCGATCTCCAGGTCTCGCGTCGAGATCGATTTCTGATCTCCTGGCGCTCTTCGTTCTCGTCCTTCGAGCGCTCCTCGGCCACAGCTGCGCCGCGGTTGCGGAAGGTTCGGGTCGTCGTCCAGAACTGCTCCGCGCGCTTCCTCGAGCGAGTTGCACCAGCACCGGCGCGCGCGACCGGCGGCAGCGGCGTGACCTGCCATGACAGGCGGCGGCGGCGGCGGCGGTGCGACGTTCTGTGAGATCGGCGGCGGCGCCGCAGCGGGCTGCGCAACATTGCCGGCGGTGCCGGCGCGTGCACTGCTGGCGGGGCGCTCAGCCGACGACCCGAGAAGAATTCTTCAGGCACGACTGTCGTCGTCCGGCACGCGGCGGCGGCGGATTTCGGTCCAGAGATCGTCGCCGCCACGCGCAGCCACGACGGTGAAGTGCTCGCCGGGAAACTCCGGCATCGCCGGCAGCTCGTACTGCACCGCGCCGAATTCCTGGAGCGCCTGCCTGGAGGGCGATCGGCAGACAGCTGGTTGACGACGCCGTTGACGGCCTCGAGCGTCAGGCCACGGTTGGCGAGGTCGACCTGACCGGTCGGCGACACGACATACGGCTTGTCACCAGCGTGCATCACCAGCGCTTCGCCGTCGAGGCGGACGATCGCCTGGAGCAGAGACGGAACGAAGCTCATTTATTCACGCAGGCTGCACAGGCTCGCACACAGTACTGGGATCGCTCACAGAGTCAGTCGTCGGCAAGATTGCGCATCTGGCATTAGCCGTCTGAACAGTGGATGAGTCGTCCTGGCATTAGTCGCGGCGCGGCGTGCCGACTTCGTAGATCCGGACCATCTCGACGAGCTTGTAGCCCTTGGTCTGGTAGGGCGGGACGATGCGCTCGGCGCGCAGGTACTGGAGCATGCCTTCGTCGCCGTAGTCGGGCGCGCGCCGACGTCGGCGATCGCCGTCAGCGGCTGCCTCAAGGCCCGCCGAGCGTCATCAGCGTTCTCGGTGACGGTGCGCGACGCTGGGCAGGACGCCGAACCGTTTCACGCCGCTCCTGCGCGATCGACGGTCGCGAAGCCGACGTAGACCTCGTTGCTGATGAAGTTGTAGTCGGCGTCCGATCGCGTCGACGGCGCATTCTCGACGCGCACCAGGCGTGACGGCGTCGAGCTCGCGCAGGCGGTCGATCACGAGCTGCGTGAACGTCCCCTCGCCCGTCCACGCCGACGTATCAAGTCTCGAATGGCATGGTGAATCGCCATCAACCCGCCGAGCACGGGATAGCATGCGCACGCGGCGTGAAGCCGCGCGCCTCGAACATCCGCGCCGACCGCCGCGGCGCCGGGATACTGGCGGATCGACGCGGGAATGTATCGATACGTGTCGGGATCGCGGTGCAGCGATCCATCCGAGCGTCGCGCCGACGATGCGTCAGGTAGGCCAGATAGACGGAGCGAACGATGCGCGTTGGCCGGACGGTTGAAGTCGAGCGACAGCACCTGGCCGCCAGGCGTCAGCACGCGGCCGATCTCGTCGATCGCGGTCGCCAGGTCGGGCACGTTCCGCAGCCCGTAGCCGGTCGTCACGATATCGAACGAGCGCGCCGCGAACGGCAGCGCGAGCATGTCGCCGACGAGAAATGCGGCCGGCGCCGTATCGGTGCCGCGCTCACCTTCGTCCCGCGCCAGCTCGATCATCCGCAGCGTGATGTCGAGGCCGACGACGCGCGCGCCCTTCGCGGCGAGCGCGAACGCGATGTCGCCCGTGCCGGTCGCGAGATCGAGCGCGCGCGCGCCCGGCTCGCGGCGCGGCCAGCGCGATCAGCCGCCGTTTCCACCGCCGGTCCTGCCCGTAGGACAGCGCCACGGTGATGAAATCGTAGCGGTCGGCGATGGTCGCAAAGAGCGCCGCACATAGCGGCGCTTGCCTGTCGGGCGTGGCGATGCGGTGACGTAGGGACATGGTCGAATAACGGATAATATGCGTCGCATGCTCCCGTCGAGCACCGTCGAGAACTACTCTGAAGGCGATTCACCAGGGCCAGTCGTCGCTCGGCGCGCGACCAGCGCCTCGTGCCGATGGGGCAGGTGGCGAGCGCGCTCGGCGTCACGCCGGGCACGGCGACGACGATGGTGAAGGCGCTGGCCGAATCGGGCCTGGCGGACTACGAGCCGTACAGCGGCGTGCGCCTGACGCGCCGCCGGCGAGAAGCTCGCCGGCCTCGTCCTGCGGCGCCACCGCCTCGTCGAGGCTGTTTCTCGTGCAGGTGCATGGGGATGAGCTGGGCCGAAGTCCACGACGAAGCCGAGCACCTCGAGCACGTCGTCTCCGAACGGCTGATCGAGCGGATCGACGAGATGCTCGGGCGCCCGACGCACGATCCGCACGGCGATCCGATTCCCGAACCCCGATGGCGCCATCACGACGCGGCACCTCGACAGCCTGCTGACCTGCGCCGCTCGGCACGCCGCTGAAGGTCACGCGCATCACCGATCAGGATCCGGCGTTTCTGCGCTTCATCGAGAGCAACGACCTGAAGCCCGGGCAGCCGGTCGAGGTCGAAGCGCGCGACGCTGCGGCCGACTCGGTGATGCTGCGCGGCAGGACGGGCGCCGATCACGATCGGCGCGCGCGCGGCGTCGAAGCTTCTCGTGGAGCAGTTCGAAGTTTGACGTCTGAAGTCTGAAGTCTGAAGTCTGAACTCAAGCGACTTCAGAAACGCCAGCAGCGCGGCACGCTGATCGGCCGGGAGGCGCGGCGGCCCGTTCACGCGCGGACCTGGCCTCGCCGCCGTGCACGGCGATGGCGTCTTCGATCGTGGCCGCCGTGCCGTCGTGCAGCAGCGGCCGCCGCAGCCGCAGCCCCACAGCGCCGGCGTCCTGAACTCCTGCGGCGTCGGCCGCCTCCTGCCGGATGCCGTCGCCGGTCCCGATGTCGTGCAGCAGCAGGTCCGAGAAGAGCGGCACGACCTTGCGATTGAACAGCGGGTTCGCGCTCGGGCCCGTCTGCAGCGATGGCACGTGGCACGACGGCGCAGCCGACCGCGCCGAAGAGCGCCTCGCCGGCGCGCACGGTGTCGTCGACCGTGCCCGCGCCCGGCCGGCGCCAGGAACTTCATGAACGCCTCGAAATTGTCGATGCCGCGGCGCCGCGTCCGGCGATCCGGCTGATCTTCGGGATCAGGAATCCGGTCGCACAGCTTCATCTGCTCCGGCGTGATCCCGAACGCGAGCTCGTCCGGAAGAGATCGTTCGTGATCCCCATCTCGTTGCGGTAGGCATCGCCGGCGAACGCCAGCAGCGTCGCCTGCTGCGCCTTCCATCCGAAGCGTCCGACGCGGCGCTGCCCGGTGGCGATGTCGGTGATGATCGCGGCCCGCCCGCTGATGCCGTCACGATCGCGATCGTCGCTGTCGTCGAGCGCCAGCAGCGCCTCGTCGGGAATCGCTTCGACCAGGCCGGCGCCAAACAGCGGAATCGGCACGCGCCGCGCGATCACGTTCGCCTCCGGCGGGAATGATCGGCTGGCACGTGTGCGTGGGAATCGAGAAAGATCTGGAACAGCGAACCGGACGTCGGCACCAGCTCCACTGAACTCGCCGTGTTCGTCGCGGCGCGCCGCGCCGGACCTCGGCGACCACGCCGGCGCCGCCAATCGACGGGACGCTGTGGCAGACCGCGCAGCTCGAGCCGTTGAACGCCGGGCCGAGGCCGTCCTCGACCGTCTCGACCTCCGTGAAATCGTCGAGGCCGAGCCGGAACTCCTCGAACTCGCCGGCTGGTGATTCCCGGCAGCGGATCTCCCGGAAGCGGGCGGGCGGTCTGTCCGGCGAGGTGGACCGCAGAGCACCGCGACATACACCCGGCTGCCGACGCCATCAAGCGCTTCACGCTGTGACACTCCTACTCCTCGACGGTGATGAGACCGCGCATGAAGCTGTGGCCCGCGCCGCACATCTTCGAGCACTCGAAGGTGTAGCGGCCGGCGGTGTCGGCGCGGAAAATCAGCGTGGCTTCGCCGCGCCCGCGCTTCGGGATGATCACGTTGCGCGTCGGAACCGACGATGCGGAAGCCGTGATTGGTGTCGTCGCTCTGAGCCGGAACTCGATCACGGTGCCGCGCTTCACCTTGATCTGCGACGGCGTGAACGTGAAGCGCTCGGCCGTCACCTGCACGACCTTGCGATCCTGCGACGATCCGCGCGGCGGCGCGCAGGAAGACGAGCAGCGCCGCACAGACGAGCGAGCCGCGGCGGACGAGGCCGTGGCTGCGCATCAGAACCACCAGCCGAGCCCGATGTTCAGGCTGTCGACGCTGCCGAACAGCGCGCTGCGGTTGCGGATCGATCGAGTAGTCGATCTTGAGGCACGACGTCGGGGTCCGGGAAATACGACGCCCCGACGACCCAGGCGGCGCGATCGAACTGCTTCAGCGGCAGCACGCCTTCCGGCATGCGGTACTGGGTGTCGAAGTTTTCGTAGCGCACGAAGGCCGCGAAGTCGTAGCGCAGCCCCGGCAGCGGCCGCACGGACGGCTCGACGTAGAAGCCGCGCATCTGGCTGGCGATGTTCGGGTTCACGCCGGTGCTGCGCTGCAGCAGATCGTTCAACTCGGCGGCGCCGCCGACGATAGACGCTGCGCGAACTCGCCGCGGATCGCGAGCGGTCCGGTGTGGTAGCGGCCGTCGAATTCGACGACGCCGACACGCGCATCTTCGCGGCGGAAGTTGAAGCCGCTCTTGCCCTGCCAGAAGCTCGTGCCGAGCACCAGCCCGCGAACCCGCCGTACTCGAGCCGCGCGGTCTGCGCGATGTTGCGGACGTTCGACTGAAACCCTTCTGGCGCGCCTCGGCCGAGCCCCTCCTCGGCGGTGATCTCGTGGCGTCGAGCGGCGCCATGAGGTAGGCGCGATACTGCCAGCCGCCGCCGAACGTGCCGTGAACGCCGGCGCCGCGCGTCGAACCAGGTCGTCGGAATGATGAACGTGTCGACAAACGGCCGCTCGACGCCGTGAAACGACGGCGGTTCGTGCCGCTCGTTGATGATGCCGACCGGCGCCAGCATCATTCCCGCCCGGATGTTGAACGCCGGCGTTCACCCGGAAGTCGAGATAGGCCTGTTCCAGCTCCGAGCTCGCCTGACTCTTCGAGGCCTTCGACCAGCGCGTGCTCGACCTCGAGCTCGCCGATGAACCGCAGGCGGTCGGTGAAGCTGTGGCTGAAGAGGCAGGACGAAGCGGTGGAAATCGAGCACCGGGTCCTCGTGCTCCGGCCGGTTCAGGTGAAAGTCCATGTAGCCGGAAATCGGCCCTGTCTGGGACACCGGCGACGTCGTCGCTGGCCTGGCCGCGGCTGGCGCGGGCCGCGTGCGCTGAGGCTCCGCAGCCGCCCCGTCGGCTGGGCTCCGCGGACGGCCTCGCCGTTCTCGCCCTCCAGTTCGACGGACCCGCGCGGCCAGCTCCCGAAGCTGCCGCTCGAGCTCCTCGATCCGCGTTTCAGCCGGCGTTTTCTCGCGTGCGGACGGTGGTGCGGCGTGGTTCAGGAGGCTGTGCGGAAATGCGTGACCCGCGACGAGAAGTGCACCAAAAATGCGATCAACGTGCGCAACGACGAACCTCCCGCCTCGACAGTGCTCTTCAAAACATTATTTTTGATTGAGCGAAACCAGGCACACAATGTATATCACGATTTCGCCGAGGCACAGTGGCCTGACCAGATCAACTCTGGCACGACTCGACGCCGACTCGCACTGACCGACACCGACCTCCGACGCACCGGAGGAGGCTGGTTGCGCCGACCGCCGCACACGCGATAACGTCTTCAGGTGAGGTTCCAAGTCATGCGACACGTTTCCCCGCTGACCGCCGCGATGGTGGCCCTCGGCGTCACTATCGGGCACGGCCAGACCCCTGCGCCGGCCAAGACCGTTACCGTCTACAAGCAGGTGGGCTGCGGCTGCTGCTCGATCTGGGCGGAGCATCTGCGGAAGGCGGGCTTCAAGGTCTCGTCGACGGAAGTGTCCGACCTCGATCGCGTGAAGGCGGCGCACGGCGTGCCGCGAGCCGTGCAGACCTGCCACACCGCCCTCATCGACGGCTACGTCGTCGAAGGCCACGTGCCGCTCGACGCGATTCAGAAGCTGCTGAAAGAGCGGCCGAAGATTGCCGGCATCGGCGTCGGCGGCATGCCCATCGGCTCGCCGGGGATGGAAAACGGCTCCCAGAAGGATCCGTACGACGTCGTGGCGTTCGACCGCGAGGGCAAGACGAGCGTCTACCTCAAGAAATAGCCGGCGGCTACATCAACTTGCCGAGCGGGCCGAGGTCGAGGTTGAGCTCCTCCGGGCGTGAGACCGAACTTCTTCCCGATTTCCCGGACGGTCTCCTCGAGCTTCATCAGCGCCTCGCCGACCACTTCGACCTCTTTGCGCGTCAGCGTCTTCTGCTCCATGCGGCGGATCGCCTGCCGCTCCATCAATCGGCGCAGGAGCTCGACGATCGTCAGCACGAGCTGAACGACCGATTTCTGCACCTCCTCGGCTCCGGGTTCCACCGCAGCGGCGCGCCACCCTTTGCGCGGGCGCCGGCGCGCTGCGGCGCCGCGCGGCGGTTGGCGTCTTCATCCGCCGCTCGATCTCGCCCTTGAGCGCATCGCAGCTGGCGGCGCTGACCGCCATCGCCGCGACGGCTTTGCGCCTCGGCGCGGGACGCTTGCGCGCCTTGACGGCCGCGCGCGCTTTTGCTTTTCACGAGCGTCGCTTGAGCGGGCGCGCGCCGCCGGCTACGCGAGCGCCGCTTCTGGCCGCGGCCACCGGCAGATAGCGCTCGCCGAAGATGCGGTCGGCGGCGCACAGGAGCGTCGACAACCGCAGGTAGATGAGGTCGATGCCGCGCGACGCCGAGGGTCACGTCGCCGTTGAGCATGACCCCTTGTTCAGCAGATTGTCGAGCAGGTCGAGCACCGTCGTATCCGGCGCCTCCGAGCACCTGGGCGCTGACCGTCGGCTGAAGCACTCGCTTGGGCAGGCGTGCCATGGTCAATCCTGGACGAATGAATACGGCGGCCACGGGCCGGTCACGGTGAGCGCCGTAGCCGTGGCGCGCGAGCGCGCGCGATTCGCGGGCTGCAGCGCCCGAAACGACGCGCGCCCTTGTCCGCGGCACGAGGAACGCCGCGTCGAGCAGCAACGGGTCCGCCCTGGACTGGAAGATCGCCGGCGAGCCGCGCGTTTCGCCAGTCGCGAGCGGGCGGCGAGCCGATCGTACAGCGCAGCGACCGTCTCGTGCGCGTGCGTGGCGAGCTCCACCACCGCGTCGCGCTGCGCTTTCTTGCGCGTGAGGTAGGCCAGTCCCGACGGTCCACCAGGCGATGCGTCCTTCTTCTTCGGCGCGGCCGCGACGTCCTTGCCGCGATCGAGCACGACCCTGACGCCCCACTCCTGGTGATTGGCCACTCGCTTGACGACGGTCGCGATGCGCCGGCGCTCGGCGCGCACATGTGCGAGCGCCGCGCTCGTCTGTCGTGAACAGCGTGAACAGCTTCATCGGCAGGACGGCCGTCTCCTGGATGAACGACTCGACGACCGCATCGTGCGCGACGGCGGCGCGCGAGCACCCAGCCGAGATCGGAAAGGCCGCGGTTGATCGCCGCTTCGCCGTAGCGATTGAGTGGAGCGTCGGCCACGGCGGCGAAGAGACCGTCCTCGACGTCGAGCAGCCGCACCGGTCCCATCCCCGTCAGACCCGCGCGGGACGCGCGTCAGCCGCGGACGCTCGCGCCGCCGCGATCACGCAGAAACGTAGGTGCCACGCTTTGTAGTCGTCCAGTCGTCAGTCCTCAGTCTTCAGTCGTGAGTCGTCAGTCTCCAGTCTCAGTCGTCAGTCCCTAGACCGTCAGTCCGCCGAGACCCAGCAGGCTCCCCAGCGTTCGAGCGCTTTGACGCCGCGCGGCGGCAGGTGCGGACAGCGGCGTTCGGATGATAGCGCAGCCGCGCGGGGCTCGCAGTGCAGCCACCTCGCGCCGTTCGGCCGCGGCGGTGGCGCGGCAGCGCGCGCAGCGTCCCGGCGCCATCGTCAGCGCGTTGAAGATCAGCGGCAGGCGTCGACGAGGTGCAGGCGTCGAAGCCGCGTCAGCAGCCGCTCGGTTTTCGCGCCGCGGCACCTCCGCCGCGCGCGTCACGACGATGAACCGTGTCTGCGTGGCGTCGTGGAGCAGGCGCTGCAGCTCGCGGATCGACTTCGAGACACCTCGACGAGCTCGGCCGCCAGCTGCCCGGGACGCACCAGCGATGCGATACTTCAGCAGCACGCGCAGGAGCACCTGCATCCACTCCCGGGCGGCGTCGGGCATCTCCAGCAGCCGGAGCGCGTGGCCGGTCGGCGCCGTGTCGACGACGATGACGTCGAGTCGGCGCGCGCGTCGACGACCGAGAGGATGCCGAACAGCTCGTCGATGCCGGGCGGCGCGAGATCGATCAGCTCGCGGCCGATCCCCGACGCCGGGATCGCGGCACCGACGACGCCCCGGTCGGCGTCGAGGTCCGCAGCGATCCCGGACGCCCCGACCGCCGACGCGATCTCGTCGAGCGCCGATTCGAGGTGCGCGCGCCGCTCGGCGAGCGCGGCCGCCGCGTCCAGCTCGCGGACCAGCAGGTTCGGGGGGCCGCCGCGGATCGCGTGCGCGCGGTATCGCCGACCGCGCTCTGAACACGTCGGCGAGCGAGTGCGCCGGATCGGTCGACAGCAGCAGCACCTGCCGCGACGCATCCGCACGCGCGAGCCGCAGCGCCGCCGCCGCGCGCGGCGGTGGTCTTGCCGACCCCGCCCTTTCCGCCGAAGAACAGGAGCGATGCGCCGTCTGAGCGCGCCGATCGCGTTCCGGCGGAGTCGTCGCTCGCGACAGCGGCACCGCTAAAGCGGTGCTCACGAGCGCTGACCGGCGTCGCGCTGCAGGGCGCCTGGCTTTGGCGGCTGCCGATCCCGAGGCCTCGCCATCGTCGCGCGCCGAACGTCGCGAGCGCCTTCAGCCCGCGGGGCTCGCGCATCGCCGCGGGGATGACGCGCACGCGTCGCCCGCGTCCGAGCCGCCGGCGGATCGCCGCGAGCACGCGGCGCTCGTCGCCGCGGCGCCGGTCGCAGACCGGGCAGGGCCCCGCGTCCGGCAGCACGCGGTTCACGAGGATCTCGGGGACGCGCAGGCCGGCGCGCTCGAGCGCGGCGATGGCGTCTCGCTCTCGGCCAGCGACAGCTGCTCGGGGAGCGTCACCCAGTGGAACGCGGTCTGCCGCGGATCGCGCAGCCGCTCGGCAGTTCGCGCGCCTGCCCGGCGAGCAGCGCGATCAGCGCGTCGGCGGCTTCCGGCCGGCCGACCCGGGCCAGCTGTTCGCGGATCAGGCGGTGCTCTTCTGCAAGCAGATCGAGCACGGCCGCCGACCGGCCGCCACCGCGTCTGGCGCCGCCAGCAGCCGCAGCGTGTGCCCGGTGGGCGCCGTGTCGACGACGACCACGTCGTAGCCGGAGGCGGTGGATACGCGCCTGCCGCGCCCGCGATCGAACGGCGGCGAGCCTCGCGATCTCCATGAGGCCGACGAGCTCGTCGACGCCGGGTATCGACAGGTCGAGCAGCGCGTCGACGTCCTCGTGATCGAGCCAGGTGCCGTGCTCGAGAATCTCGCGGAGCGGGCCGCGGTGCTCCCGCAGCCAGCGCGCGAACGCCCGCGAGGCATCGAGCTCGACGGCGTCGAGCCGGGCGCGACCTGGCGCGGCTGCGCCGACAGGGTCACGCCGAGCGCATCGCCGAGCGAGTGCGCGGGGTCGGTGGAGACGACCAGCGTCGAGGGCACGCGCGCGGACTCGGCGACGCCTCGCGCCGCCGCGCACGTCGTCTTGCCGACGCCGCCCTTGCCGCCATAGAACAGAAATTTAGTGGTCGTCGAAGCTCCGATGTCGACGCCGCTGATCCTGTCCTGGGGAGACATCGAGATCGGGCCCTGCTGCCGCCCTTGATCTCGCGGATCGCGGCAATCACGTCGCGCTCGATCACGGCGAACTCGTCCTCGGTGATCTCGCCGAGCTCGAGGCGCATCTGCGCTTCCGAGCAGCTGTTCGCGCAGCGCCGAGTCGTCCTGCGCCTCGGCTTCGGCGGCCTGCACGACCTTGTCGAGCACGAACCGCAGGCTGCCGATCAGCAGGGAGTCCAGGATGAACATGGCTGATGGCTGATGGCTAATGGCTAATGGCTGATGGCGCGCCTCAAACGCGTTCCAGTTTGAGGCGGATATTGACGAAGTTATACGGCGGCCACGGGCCGGTGAATCTGAACGTCAGCTTGTCGAAGCGGCTGGCGATCGACTTGACCTTGCTGTCGAACGCCGTTTCCTGGTCGCGGGCGATCAGGAACGCGGCGTTCATGATCATCTTGTCGCCGATCGGCTTGTTGATGCGCGAGGCGACGGACACTTCGCGCAGCTGCTCGAGGATGTCGGCGACGTAGCGCTCGGATCGCGCCTGCAGCGCCGAATCGATGAGCCGTCCGTGCTGCATGCGGGCGAAATAGGTCGGGCCCTTCTGGCCGGAGATCTCCTTCTTCAGCCGGCTGATGTCCTCGTCCTCGTGCTCGACTTCGCGAATCGCCTGGTCGCGATCCCACAGCACCTTGAGGCCGAACTCGAGCTTGTTCTGCATCTTGTTCAGCACGTCGCCGAACGCCTCCGCCGCCGACCGCAGCAGCTCGACGATGTCCTCGCGGGTCTTGAAAATCGTGCCGAACGACATCGGGATGACGGTGTGCTCGCGCATGACGGTCTCGTTGACGCGCTCGTGGGCGAGGACGTTCTCGCGCGTCGAGTCGAGCACTTCGAGCGGCGCGTCCGACGACCACCGCCGCCAGGTTCTTGTAGTGCACGGTGTAGACGTCCGACGGGTCCGCGCCGATCCCGATCGGCCCGAAGCGCAGCGCGTCGCCCGACTCGATGATGCAGTAGACGTACTTGCCGCGGCTGGTGCTGCCGACGGTGTCGGCGCGCCGGGGACGGTCCGGCCGGCGTGGACGATTTTCTCCGACGCGCGCCGTTCCGGCCCGGCCGGACGGCGCGCGCCGGCGGCTTGGCGATGGCGCGGCCGGCGCCGCCATTCGACTTCGACGCGGGCTTGGCCGCGCGCGGCGGCCTTCTTCGGCGCTCGACTTGATCGAGGGCGCGCCGGCGCCGGGCGCACAGGCGAGCCCTTGCGAGGACTAGCTGGTCTTGGCATATTTCCCGCTCCTGCGGCCCTTCTTCGTTGACGAGGACGTCGGCGGCGCGTCGAGGATCTTCCGGATCTCGCGCACCAGATCCTCGGGAAGGCACGGCTTGGTGACGAACGCGTCGCAGCCGGCTTTCTTGGCGCCTTCGGAAATCCCCGCCAGCGCGTGCCCCGTCAATGCCACGACGGGAATCGACGCGGTCCGGTCGTCGGCCTTGAGCCGCCGGGTCGCTTCCCAGCCGTCCATGACCGGCAGCGACAGGTCCATCAGGATGATGTCCGGCGAGGTGTCGATGGCACGCTGCAGTGCCTCCATCCCGTTGCCGGCCTCGACGACCTCGAAGCCGGAAAACTCCAGGTACTCGGTATGCATCTCCCGCGCATCCGGATAGTCATCGACGAGCAGCACTCGCGGACGATCGGACTTTGTATTCATTTCCGTCCCTTGGTCGGTAACGTCAGGGTGAAGGTCGATCCTTTGCCGACCTGACTGTCTACTGAAATACGCCCGTCGAGCATCTGGGCGAGGCGTCTGCAGATCGAGAGTCCGAGGCCGGTGCCGCCGTAGGCGCGGGTCGGGGAATTATCGAGCTGTCGGAAATCCTCGAAGATCCGTTCGAGGTCGGCGGCGGCGATGCCGATGCCGGTGTCGGTCACCCGCAGATCGAGCGCTTTGTCCTTGGCGTTGCGCCGGGCGCTGATCGTCACGCCGCCGTGATGCGTGAACTTCAGCGAGTTGCTGAGCAGGTTCAGGAGAATCTGCTTCACTTTCTGGCGGTCGGTCGTGATCGGCTTGATGTCGCGCGGCAGATCGATGGTCACCGAGAGCTTGCGCTGCATGATGATCGGCTCGAGCTCGGCCTTGACCTCGCCGACCAGGTCGGGAATCTTGAAGGTCGCCATCTGCAGCGGCATCCGGCCCGCCTCGATGCGGGAGATGTCGAGGATCTCGTTGATGATCGTCAGGAGGTGGCGGCCGTTCGACTCGATGCGTCCGAGCTGGCGCTTGACCGGCTGCTCGACCGGCCCGGCGACCCCTGGAGCAGCATCGAGGTGTAGCCGAGCATCGCGTTGAGCGGCGTCCGGAACTCGTGCGACATGTTGGCGAGGAACTGGGACTTGAGCGCCGACGCCTGTTCGAGCTCGATCGCCTGGCGCCGCAGCAGCTCGTTCTGCTGCGCGATGTCGGCGGTGGCCGCCTGGATCCGGCGCTCGAGCTCGTCGGCCGCGACCTGCAGCTGCGTGTAGAGCCGCGCCTTTTCGAGCGCCTCGCGCCGGTCGTGCAGGATCGTGACCACCGCGGTCAGCTCGCCGTGCTCCGGACAGGACCTTGCCGGCAATCGCCTCGACCGGCATCGCCTCGCCGGTCCGCGGATCGCTCAGGCCGATCTCGCCGACGCGGCGCTGGTCGGCGCTGACCAGCATGCCGGCGATGAACGACGAGAAGTGCGCGTCGTTGGCCTGCACCCAGCGCTGCTCGATGGCGCTGGCCCCGGCCGGAATCGTGAACAGCCGCTCGGCCGGGTCGTTCATCAGCGAGGTCCCGCCGCCCGGCGTCGGTGACGACGATCGGGTCGGCCACCGGAGTCGATGATCAGGTTCGAGCCGGTCGCTTTCGGCGCGGGCCTGCACTTCCGCGATGCGCATCTTGCGGTAGTTCTCTTCGATCTCCTCGCTGGCGCGGCGCAGGTCGGTGACGTTGCGCAGAATCGACACGACGCCGCTGCCCTGCCGCGGATCCTCGGTGACCGTGCTCAACAGCTCGAAGACCAGGTCCGACCCGTCCGACCGGGTTGACGAGCAGCAGCTCGCGCCGGGTCGCGCCGGTTTCCTCGATCGCCTTGCTCGAGAGCGCCGACGACAGCAGCATGTTGTTCATGCGCGACGGCGCCGCGCCGCCCTTCGCTTTCCTCCTCCGACGCGGTGAAGAGCGTCAGGGCGCGCGCGTTCGCGATCAGCAGCGCGGCCTTCCGTGTCGGTCAGGAGAATCGGGTCGCTGACCGCGTTGATGATGTTGTAGAGGAGCGTCCGCTCGCGCCCCTGCTTGCGGTCGCCTTCCGCCCAGCACGTTCTGGCGCAGCAGCTGCTCGAGCTTCTGGCTGAGGACGCTGGTGAACCAATGGACGTCGGGGCCGATCGCCGCCGCGCCGCCGACCAGCAGCAGGCCGAACGCATCGTCGGACACGCCGGAGACACCGAGCGGGACGGCGTGGAACGCCGCATCCTCGAGCGGCGTCGAGGGCCGGCGCTTGCGATCGGCGGCCGAGTGCGGCGCCGGGAAGAAGAGCACCTTGCGCTGGTTGAATCCCGGGACGAGCGGGTTGCTCCAGTCCTCGAGGGAGACGGCATAGCTGGTGACGGAGGAGCCGAGGCCGTAGGCGCCGACCACGAACAGCGACGGTTCGCCGTCGGGCCGGATGAGGCAGATCGACTGCCGGATGCCGAGCGATTCGCCGAGCCACTGCAGCGCGAGCTGCGCGGTGTCGGCGATTTCCGAACGGCCGACGAAGCCTCGAGCAGGCGGACCTCGCGCCGTCAGGAAGTCGTCGTCGGCGACGCCGTTCGTCGACCGCGACGCGGACGCGCGGAACGCCCATGTGCGGAGCCGACCCGTTGCGCTTAACCGCGGTTCTGCGCGGCGCGCCGACGGCCAGCAGGGCGGCGGGCGGGGATGGCATTGAGTTGGGCCCCGAGCGCGGCATTTTCAGCAACGACTTCCTCATACCCCTTGCCTTCGATCGCCGGCTTGGACACCGGAGTGATCTGGCCGACCGCCTCCGAGTACTTCAGGTACGTCTCGATCGACGCGACGACGATGCGTGCCTCGACGGTGATCAGGTCGATGCCGACCAGCGAGACCCGAACCCACGCGTCGATGACGATTCCCTTGTCCAGCACGCGGTCGAGGACGTCGATGAGACTAGTGCCGCCTGCGGCTCGTTCAACGGGCATCGGACACTCCTTGTGTCGTGCTTAGTCTGTCTGGCTGCCGGGCGCCAGGGCGCCTTACCGGGATGCCGGCGCGGAGCGCCGGCGCGTCAGTGACGCGAGCTGCCGCTCGAGCGCCCGCACCTGTTTCTTCAAATCGTCGTTCTCTGCAGACAGCGCCTGCTTGCCGGGCGAGAAGTGGTGATCGTACTTCCACCAATCGAGGCCAATCTGCTCGGCTTTGTCGATCGAGCAGATGAGCAGCCGGATCCGGATGGTCAGCAGCTCGACTTCGGCGAGCGAAACCTTGATATCGCCTGCGACGACCAGCCCCTTGTCGAGCACACGGTCGAGAACGTCTACGAGACCCGTCGATCGCCCGTGTCCCTCTGTGAGTGCCGTCGGCATAGGTTCGGTATTCTATGAACTTTCTCGTGCGCTCGCTATCGACGCAATTGGCGAGGAACTGATTTACCTCAGCAATGCGAATGCCATGGTTGCCATGGCGTTTCGACAACGAATTTCGATGTGCCTGCATCGAAGCCCGACAACGGCACACAAGGCGAGCGCATAAATTCACTACAAGGTCAGCAGTTCCGCGGGCGCATCAATCTCTCGATCCGCGGGCGCGAGCTCGTGGCGCGGGAAACCCGCATACCCGGAATCCATACCGCGCGAGGCACACGGGGTCAACGCAGCGCGCGCCGTCCGCCAGTCGATGATCGAATCGCCGACCAGGAGCGTCGATTCGACGGAGACGCAGGCCTGCGCGATCGAGTGATGCAGCCCTGCCGGATCGGGCTTGCGCGGAAACGGCCCGTCGCCGCCGACGACCGCGTCGTCCGGGAAGTGGCGCGCGAGATCGAGTCCGGCGAGAATCCGGCGCGTCGACGCCAGCGGCTTGTTGGTGAGCACGGCGAGCCTCGCGCGCAGCCCGAGCAGCTCGAGAACCTCCGCCATCCCGGGATAGGGCCGGGTGTGGTTCAACAGCCGTTGATCGTAGAGGGCGAGATACCGATCGAGCGCGTCGGCCGGCGCCGCTCGAGGCCGCTCGCCTCGAACGCGCGCGCGACGAGCGTCGCGGCGCCGTCACCGACCATCCGGCCGATCGCCTCTTCGGACAGCGGGCCGCCGCCGCAGGACGCGAGCAGCGCGTTGGCGGCGTCGGCCAGATCGCGTCGCGAGTCGATCAGGGTCCCGTCCAGGTCGAAGACGACCAGACGGAAACTTTCAACGCTCAACTCTCAACTCTCAACGCTCAACGCTGAGAGTTGCCACTTGAAACTTGAGAGTTGACCGTTGTCATGCCCGGTATTCCGCGAATGACGTCGGCGTCTCCCAGACCGTGACCCGAACCACGGGGAGGCCGTGCTCGATGGCCTTGTCGAAGATCAACTTGGCGATGCGTCTCGACCGTCGGATTGCTGTCGAGGAGGTAGACCGGCTCGCCGAGCGCCTGGAGCGGCGCGACCAGCGGATCGTCATGCCGCAGCAGCATCTTGTGATCGAGCTCCTTGTCGATCCAGCCCTTGACGATGCGCTTGATGTCGCTGAAGTCGCAGACCATGTTGCGGTTGTCGAGCGTGCCGGTGCGGACCTCGATCTCGGCGGTGGCATTGTGCCCGTGCGGATGCTTGCAGATGCCGTCGTAGTCCAGCAGCCGATGGCCGTAGCAGAATTCGATGCTCTTGGTAACGGAGTATTTGGTAATCGGGTAATCTGGTAATCGGGTATTGATTGGTGGATTGGGTGACCTGATCGCCAGCAATCGCCCAATCGATTACCAGATTACCAGATTACCCAATTACCAGATGCAGACCGCAGTGCTGCTTCCGGCGGTCTTGACAGCGCGGTTCTGGTCGCCGACGAGGCGGCCTCGAGCGAGGTTCAGCCGATCTACATCCGCGTCGGGCTGGCCTGGGAGAGCGCCGAGCAGTCCATCGTGCCGCGGTTTCTCGCGAGCGCGCCGCTGGCGGCGCACGGCGCTCGCGTGCGGCCGCTCGTGTCGCTCGGCGTCGACATGCGGGACGTCTACGCCGCGACGCACTGGGCCGTGGAAGGACGGCCGCCGTCGTATCACACGCCGGACGAGGATGTATCTCCCCGGCCGCAACGTCGTCCTCTTCGGCAAGGCGGCCGTCTACTGCGCGGCCGCGCACATCGGCCGGCTCGTCATCGGCACCCTCGCCCACAACCCCTTTCCCGACGCCACGCCGGCATTCAGGGCGGCGATGGCGAGGCGCTGTCGCTCGGCCTCGCCCACGACCTCGAGATCGCCGCCCCCTACGCGGGAGGCGCAGCAAGGCCGACGTCGTCCGGCGAGGCGCCGCGCTCGGGGTGCCGTTCGAGCTGACGCAGTCCTGCATGAACCCTCCGCCATCAGCCATCAGCCATCCATCGGCCATCAGCCATCCATCAGCCATCAGCCCTCAGCCATCAGCCATCCACTGCGGGATGTGCAGCAAGTGCCGCGAGCGCCACGATGCCTTCGTCGACGCCGGCGTGAACGACCCGACCGAGTACGCGACCACGGTCAACCTGAGATAGCGACCACGACCGCATCCGTACGTAGGGCACCGCTTGACGGTGTCTCGCGGCACGGCTAAAGCCGTGCCCTACTGCGATTTTCACGGATTCTGAGTTGATTGTCGTGGCGCCGGCGGGTCGTGCCACGGGCGTTTGACTCCCGCGGCCACGGGCGCTATCGTGCCCGCGTGGATCCGCCACGCCGACCGGTGCGATGTCCTGGTGGTCGGCGCCGGCCCGGCCGGCAGCACCGCCGCGGCAGCTGCTGGCCTCGTGGGGCTGGTCGGTCGTCCTCGTCCACCGCGCCGCCTCGCCGCCCGGACGCCCTCGCTCGCCGAGTCCCTTCCGGCGAGCACGCGCAAGCTCTTCGCCTTCCTCGGTCAGATCGAACGGATCGACGCCGCCGGCTTCCACCCGAACGAGGGCAACGTCGCGCGATGGGCGAATGCGTCGCGCGTCACGCGGTCAGCGGATGCCGGCTTTCACGTTTCCCGCGGCGCCTTCGACCAGGTGCTTCGCGACTGCGCCGCCGCCGCCCGCGCCCGCATCGTCGACGCGGTCGTCCGCCGGGTCGAACCCGGCGATCCGGCGACCGTGACCTACGCCGCCGACGACGGCCAGGTCGGGACGTGCGCGGCGCGACTGGTCCTCGATTGTTCCGGGCGCGCCGGGATCGTCGCCCGCCGCGGACTGCGGCGCGCCGACTCCCGCTACCGCACCCTGGCCATCGCCGCGGAGTGGGAATCGCCGGCCTGGCCGGCAGACGAGCATACACGGACGCTCGTCGAGAGCTATCCGGACGGTGGGCGTGGTCGGTGCCGCTCTCGAAGACGCGTCGCCAATGCACCGTGATGATCGAGCCGGATCGCCCGGCTAAAGCCTGCGCGCTACGTGCCGACGCCGTCCCGCTCCGCGAGCTTTTACAAGCGCGAGCTCGACAAGTCGGTCGAGTTGCGCGAGCGGCTGGCGCACGCGACGCTGGCCTCGACGCCGTGGACCTGCGACGCCTCGATCTACGACTCGGCGCGCGCCGCCGACCAGGGCGTGCTCCTCGTCGGCGATGCGGCGTCCTTCATCGAGCCGCTGTCGTCGGCCGGCGTGAAGAAGGCGCTGCTGTCGGCGTGGCGTGCGGCGGTGGTCGCCAATACCTGCCTGAGGAACCCGGCGCTCGCCGGCGCCGCGCAGGACCTGACATCGCGCGCGAGCGACAGGTCTACGCCGAGTGCATGCGGCGCTCGAGCGCGTTTTCGCGGAGGCGGCGGCCGCTTACGGCACCCCGTTCTGGTCGGCGCGCGCCGAGGAGGCGCACGGCGCCGGCCCTGCCGCGGAGGACCGCGACGTCTTCGCCGCGGACATGAGCGACGCCGCGCCTCGCCCGCGACCCCGACGTCCGGTCGGCGTTCGAGCATCTGCGTGCGTCCGACCATCTCCGGTTCCGCGCGCTCGGCGGCGCTCCGCTTCGCGCCCGTCGCGATCATCGAAGGACGCGAGGTCGTGATGCGCGACGCGCTGATCGTCCCGGCCTCGACGCGCCGCTCCAGTTCGCCGCCGGCATCGACCTGGCCGCGCTCGCGCGCCTCGCGACCGCCGGCGGCGACGTGCCGGCGCTGATCGCGGCCTATCACGCGAAGGTCGGGCCGGTGCCGCTCGACGGGATTGCTCACCGGGCTGTCCCTGCTCGTGGCGCGTCACGCGCTGGTCGCGGAGGCGCCATGAAGGGGCAGGTGGAGCAGCGTGGGTCAGGTAGGTCAACACAGAGGGCACACGGTACCTGACTGAATTCACCGGCATGGGTGTCCGGATCGCCGTGATCGACAGCGGCGTGCACGCGGAGCACCCGCACGTCCGGGGAGTCGCCGGCGGCGTCGCGATCCGCGAGGACGGCACGCTGCACGACGATTACGTCGATCGCCTCGGCCACGGCACCGCGGTGACCGCCGCGATCCGCGAGAAGGCGCCGGCCGCCGAGATTCTGGCGATCAAAGTCTTCTGGCGCTCGCTGTCCACCGACATCGCGACGCTCGTCCACGCCATCGACGAGGCGGCGGACCGCGGCGCCGCGCTCATCAACCTCAGCCTCGGCACGTCGCGGATGCAGCACCGCGAGCTCCTCGAGGCCGCGGTCGGGCGAGCCTGCGGGCGGGGGCGCCTGATCGTCGCCGCCAACGACGATGCGCGGCGTACGGTGGCTGCCGGGATGCCTGGAACACGTCGTGCCGGTCCGGGCGGACTGGGCCTGCGAGCGCGACGTCTACGGCATCGAGTTCGTCGAAGACCGGCCCATGCTCTCGACCTCGCCCTATCCGCGCGGCATCCCGGGGTGTCGCGCGAGCGCAACGTCAACGGCGTCAGCTTCGCCGTCGCCAACGCCACCGGATTCGTCGCCCGCGCGCTCGAATCGGACGCGGCAGGAGCCGGCCCGCAGCCGCCGACAGCGCGCGACTCTTCGCGGCGCTGGTCGAGGCGTGTCCCGCCCATCAATCGGTGTCATCGGGTCATCGGGTAATCGGGAGTGATGAAGGCCGCCACCTGCGCGCTCCTCGTCCTGTTCGGCGCCGGCGCTGTGGCCCAGGCGCCCGACGACCTTCGCACCGTCCTCGGGCGCGTGAGCGAACGCGTGCTGCACTACTACGGGCGCGCGCAGAGCATCGTCTGCATCGAGCGGGTCACGGTCCAGCCGCTGCGCCACGACCTGTCGCCCGACGGGTTCGGAAAGGTGCTCGAGTTCGAGCTGCGCATCGACTGGGACGCGCTCGCCGAGAACGACCTGCCGCTCGAGGCCCGGGTGATTCGCGAGCTGCGGAAGGTCAACGGGCGCACGCCGCGGCCGAACTACGAGGCCGGTTGCCTCGACCCGAAGTCGGGCGCGCTCGAACCGCTCGCCTTCCTCGCTGCCGCACCATCGCGACGGCATACACCTTCGCGTGGAACGGCGTCGGGCGCCTGAAGGATCGCCGGACGATGATGCTCGACTACAAGTCGCGCGCGCCGGGGCCGATCGACGCGAAATGGAAGGGCGACTGCGTCAGCATCGACGCGCCGGGACGCACCAAGGGGACGCATCTGGGTCGATGAAACGACCCACGACGTGCTGCGGCTCGACGAGCAGCTGACCGGCCAGTTCGAATATCGGGTCCCGCGCGAGCACTGGGGATTGCATCGGGCCCCAGACCTGGATCATCGAGCGATCGGATTCGTCGATCCGTTATCGCCCGGTGGGCTTCGAGCGACCCGGACGAAACGGTCCTGCTGCCGGAGTCATCGAGGTCGTGACGGTCTTCAGGGGCGCGCAGTCGTACCGGATCACGCAGAACTTCTCCGGCTACAAGCGCTTCATGACCGCCGGGCGGATCGTCAAGTAACCAGGGCCTGCGGCGCTGCTCGGATCGTTCCGCGCTCAGCGTGCGCTTCAGCGTGATCGAACCGTCGCCGGTGCGCAGCCGGACGCTCCGTCCGCCGGCGCCAAGCGCCCGCGGAGGTGTTGCGGCCGAACTTGCCGGTGACGTTCGAGACCGTGACATCCTCCATCCGGATGCCGCCGTCGCCGGTGTGCGCGTCGAGCTCGGCGCCGAATCCTCCGGCACCGCCAGCGTCACCGAGCCGTCGCCGGTCGTGATGTCCCAGTCCGCACTCGGCACGCTGCCGGGATCGGCGTGAATCGTCACGCTGCCGTCGCCCGACCGCGCGTGCACGCTCGTGAGCGTGCCGGCGAGGGTGATGCTGCCGTCGCCGGTGTCGACATTCAGCGTGCCGTTGACGCCATCGAGCTTGATCGATCCGTCGCCGGTGTGCGCGTTCACGTCGCCGGCAAGCGATCGGCCGCGGATGCTGCCGTCGCCGGAGCGCAGCTGCAGCGCTGGCCGGTCACCTGCTCGATGTCGATCGACCCGTCCCCGCTCTTGGCTGGAGACGTCCGACGCGCCGGGGCAGCGAGACAATCAGCTTCGCCGACCGGTTGCCGAAGTGGAGGTTGAAGCCGCCCACTTGCTTCGGCTCGGTCACGGTGACCTCGACGCGGTCGCCGTTCTGGGCCGCCTGAACTACGATCGACGCGACGTCCGTCCTTGTCGCTGCCCGCGCTTCTCGACGACGACCTGGACGTCCGGGCTTGTCCCAGGTGCGAATCTCGATCGAACCGTCGAAGGTGCCGAGCACCACCGTCCGGCTTCCCGTCACCGGGAAGTGCTTCTCGTCCCGCTCGACGTATTTCGCCCTGCCCAGGTCGGCGCCGACGATGTCCACGCAGCCGGCGCCGGCGAGCAGCACCAGAAGTGCCGCGTGCAGGCCCACGGTCGTGGTCGAGCGAGCAGACAAAGCCATACGAGATCCTCCGCGGGCTTAGACGGACGGAGAGGCCTAACGTCCTGATCCAGCCAGCCAGCGGCGATCTCTGTTGCTGCGTTCCTCAGTGTTGAGCCGTTCCCGTCAGCGTCCGCTACCTACACCCGCGCATAAACGAGCTTCCCGCCCAGGTAGGTCTGCACGACACGAGGAAGTTCGCGTCCAGCACGACCAGGTCGGCCACTGCGTCCGGCGCCAGCACCCGTGCCCGACGAGGCCGAGCTCGCGGGCCGCCGTGGTCGCGCAGACGGTGGCAGCGTCGACGAGCGAGAATGCCGACCCGGCCGACCAGCGTCTGGAACGCCCGGTCCATCGTCAGGATGCTGCCGGCGATCGTCACGCCATCGGCCAGCAGGGCGGTCGACGGCGCCGGCGATGATCGGCTGACCGCCGAGCGACGCGCGCGACCCCGGTCGGCAGTCCGGCGGCCGCCGTCGCGTCGGTGATGGCAAAGACGCGCGACGGCCGCTTCGCGGCGATCGCCGTGCGGATGAGCGCCGGGTGCACGTGCGCGCCGTCGCAGATGATCTCCGCGGCCACCTCGTCGGTCTGGAGCACGGCCCCGACCAGCCCCGGCGCACGATGGCCGAGCGGCGGCATGCGGTTGAACAGGTGCGTCGCGTGACGCGCGCCCGCGGCGATGGCGGCGAGCGCTTCGTCGTAGGTCGCAGCCGAGTGGCCGAGCGAGACGCGGTGCCCGCGAGCCACGAGCCAGCGCACGAGGTCCAGCCCGCCGTCCAGCTCGGGGGCGAGCGTCACGATCCCGACGTCGGGCGCGGCGCGCTCGATCTCGCTGCAGGATGTCGGCGCCGTCGAAGCCTCATTGGCTCCACCCGCCGCACGTGCTCCACGCTCAGCGCTCAGCCTCGCGCACTTGTTCTACCTGCCCCACGCGCGGCCTGCGAGGCGTGCGCAAGCAGCCGAGGGCTGCGCACCTCTGTATTCAGGATTGATGAAGTTGCTCTCGAGATGCGCGGGAGCACGCCGCGCCGCGCGGGCCGACGGCGTCTGCGCGCGCGGCGCACCTGATCGAGGACGCGCCGCAGCGCTACCGGGCCGCAGGCGACGGTGCGTCGGGCAGAACGCGGTGACGCCGTAGCGCGGCAGGCGCTCGGCGATCGCCGCGACCGCGTCGCCGCCGTCCGGCCGGACGTCGAGCGAGTCGATCGCCGTCCACGCCGTGCACGTGCACGTCGATGAAGCCGGGGACGATGTAGTGACCGTGGAACGCGAAATGCGACGCGGACGTGGCCGCCCGACGGCGCGTCGGGCCGGATCTCGGCGATGCGTCCCGTCGTCGATCAGCAGCGTGCCGGGCGAGAGGATGCGGTCAGGCAGCACCAGCGAGGCGCCCGACAACGACGATCATGGCAGTGCCGCGCCCGCCAGACGCGCCGCGCCGATCGCCGCGGCATCGTTCCCGAGCGTCGCCGTTTCGATCCGCAGCCCGTCCATCATCGCCTTGGGCAGGCGCCGGCCGAGCTCGATCCGGATCGGCTCGAGCAGCAGATCGGCGGCCGATCGCCATGATGCCGCCGAGCACGAGCCTCTCCGGGTCGGCGACGACGACGAGGTTGGCCGCGGCCATGCCGAGGTACTTCGCGGTGTCCCGCACGACCGAGATCGACACGCCGTCCCGCGCGCGCGCGGCCGTCGAGCACATGGTCGACGGTGATCGCGCTCAGATCGTCCTTGACCGCGTCCTGCACGCGCGAGCGGTCGCCGGCCTTGATGCGCCAGATCATCCGGCCGCACGATGCCGGCGGCCGCGACTTCGGCCTCGAGCGCAGCCGGCTTTCGGTAGTCCTCGCGCTCGACCGGGTTGAGCGACAGCCAGCCGACCGAGCCGGCGCGCCCGTGCGCGCCGGTGACCGCCGCGCCGCCGCGGACGATCCCGCCGATCGCGTGCACGCCGACGGCGAAAAACGCGACGTCCTGCACACCGCGCCCCGCGCCGGCCCAGGCTTCGGCGACGGCGGCCGCCGTGCCGGCCAGGGACGCGCGCCGCTCTGACGAACGGCCCGGCGAAACGTGCTGCGAGCGCGGCGACGACCGCCACACAGCGGCGCATCGGATTGAGCGCCGCGGCGAGCCGAGCACCAGACCCAGGTGTCGGCCCCGGCGCCTGTGCTTCGAGCGCAGCGCAGTCGCCGCGGCGCGGCAGATCGCCTGCCGCGTCGACCGCGGCGCGCGCCTGCACGCTCGCCGCGGTCGTCGACCTTGACGGCGATCGCATTCGCGAGTCCTCGAGGGTACCGTAGCATAGGCGCTACGTAGGCGGATTCAGCAATCTGCGGTCGGAATTCGCACTGTCATATCATCGTTCCCGCCCAGTCCGTGTTGATCCTGCAGCTTGCGAGCCGACCAGCGGCTGCGCCACCGGCTCGTCCGAGTCCTCGGCGTGGAACAGCGTGCGGTCGACGCGGTCGAGCAGCGACGACATCTGCCGCTCGTCCGGGCGCCTGAATACCAGGACGCCGCCGCTCGACGTCGGGCGGAAATCGCCGATCGTCGAGGTAGTCGCGATCCATGGTGACCAGCGTGCCGGCAGCTGCTGCGCCAGCTGGTAGTGCTTCACGTCCGGACGCGCGGCGCAGGTCGTCCTCCTCGAGCACGAACAGCACGTCCCAGTGCAGCCGCAGGCGCATGTGCGCGACGATGCCCGGCCGGCACGTTCGCGTCCGCGTAAATGCGCGGACGCGGCACCAGCCGTCTGGCGTGCGGCGCCAGCTCGGACGGAGCAGCCCAGAAGTTGTCCGAGTGGTTCGAAGTAACGTGACTAACGCTCGGAAGCGTGTCCCTACTGCGACTCAGGACTTCAGACTCGCGCTTCTCCCGAGCGGCTTTGGCCTCACGCGTGAGGTCCGCGACCAGCCGCTCGCGCTGATGCACCAGCTCCTTGCGCGGGCGGCGGCCGTTCGGCGATCCCGACGGCGTACTCCAGAAGAGCGGAAACGCGATCGTCGAATCGCAGTAGGCCACGACGGTGTCGGGCAGCACGCCGGGATTCACCTTGCCCCAGCTCACGGCTTCGGCCGGCGTCGCGCCCGACAGCCCGCCCCACACGACCGAGTCGGTCGTGATCTGGATGAAGTAGTCGTTGCCGCCCTTCGGAATGCCGTAGACCTCCCACAGCGTCGGCTGCGCCTGCAGGTAGAAGTTCTTCGGCGATCCGCCGCCGAGGATGACGCAGCCGTTCTGCTTGCCGGCGAGGACGATCGCGCACACCTCGTTGACGTCCTTGTTCGGATCGATCATGAAGCGGCTGCCGTTCATCAGCTCGTGATACGCGATGTTCATGCCGATCGAGCTGTCGCCGGGCGACGAGGTGTAGAGCGGCACGCCGGCGACGCGCGGCGCGCGCGACGACCGAATGCTCCTCGCAGCCGGGATAGTCGCTCGAGCAGATCGCGTCCCGAGCCGGTAGTGGAACTCCGACGTCGCGACCGGCTCGTTCAGGCCGGAGCGGACGATGAAGTCGCGGATGTAGGCGTCGGTTTCGAGGCAGCACCGTCGCGGGAAACAGCACGTCGTAGATGCGGATGACGCCGTCTTCGTACAGCTCGACGTCGTTCGGCGAACGGCGAGCCGCGGTGCAGCGTGAAGTTCAGCGCGTAGTGCAGGTCGTGATAGAGGTTCGCGCCGGTCGAGATGATGAAGTCGACCAGGCCGCGGTCCATCATCTCGATGACGCAGCCGCCGAGGCCCGCCGGCGTCATCGCGCCCGCGATCGTCAGCCCGATCGTCGTGTCGTTTTCCGGCGCCAGCATCTTGTCCGCGAAGATGCTGGCAGGCCTCGGACAACCGCCCGGCGTTGAAGGCCTGGAAGCCGTTGTCGATCAGGTGCCGGATGTCGGGCTGCCTGTCGGCCGGTAATACGTGATCGGCTTGCCCGACAGGGACTGCTGACGGGAATGCCCGGGCGTGCCGGGGCGCGCGATAGGGCAAAGGGTGACTCCCTCAGGTGAATGTGTGCGAAATAGCTTAACATCTGGCATTGTGACTGGCGAGTCGGCGATCTGGGTCTGGTGGGTGCTCGGGCCTCGGCCGCTGTTTGCCGTCGTTGCTGGTCGGCCTGTGGATCTGGCGAAAGGGCCGCCAGTTCGCGCACGGGGACGTCTTCCGCGCCAGCCGCCTGAGCTCGGGCAACCATCTCTTCCCGACGCAGGTGCTGATTACGCCGACCAGCGTCGTTCAGTACACGCCGCGCTGGATCGGCCGGCAGGAAGAGACCATCCACATGGCGCACATTGCGTCCGTCAACATCGAGACCGGCATGCATCCTGTCGGACGTGCTCATCGAAACCAGCGGCGGCAGCGACCGATCATCTGCCACGGCCACCGCAAAGGCGACGCGGCGCCATGAAGACGCTGATCGAGCGCTACCAGACCGACTATTACCGGGACCGGGCACCGGCCCTGTCGGCGGCGGCGAGTCGGGCCGATAAGCCCAGCGGATACATGGATGATCTGACCTTCAGCGCGCGGCGCGCGCAGCGCGACTGCTACTGCCAAACGGCCGAGCCGGCCGATCTCGACACGCGTTTCCGCAGCCTCGTGCAGTCCCTCTGCGGGCCGGGCTGCTGCGCTATATCAGCGCCCGGCCGGACGAGAGCTTCGACGTCGAGTCGCTGATGCAGACGTTCGGGCGCCTGCGCTCGACGTCGAGAACTGCGTCAAGGAGCTCGTCGACTTCGGCGTCGCGCGGATCGTGCCCGGCGAGCAGCCGCCGCGCTACATGGCCGAGCGGCCGCCGAACGAGCGCGGTCGCCGAGCTGCTCGACCACTTCCTCGAGCGCGCGCGCCGCGGTCAGCACCGAAGACCAGTCGCCGTCGGTCCAGCGCTTCCGCGAGATGATCGGCCGCGACGAGAAGATGCTGATCGTCTTCGAGTGGATCCGCACCGCCGCGAAGTCGGACATCTCGGTGCTGATCCTCGGCCCGACCGGATCGGGCAAGGAAGTCGTCGCGCGGATGATCCACGAGCTGAGCCGGCGCGCAGGTCGCGAAGTTCCAGGCGGTCAACTGCGCGGCGCTGCCCGACACGCTGTTCGAGTCGGAAATCTTCGGCTACGAGAAGGGCGCGTTCACCGGCGCGCACGACCGCAAGCCGGGCCGCGCTCGGAGCTGGCCAACGACGGCACGCTGTTCCTCGACGAGATCGGCGACATGTCGCTCATCGCGCAGGCCAAGCTGCTGCGCGTGCTCGAGGAGCGCCGCTTCGAGCGCCTCGGCGGCCAGAAGTCGATCTCGGTGGATTTCCGCCTGATCTCGGCGACCAACCGCCCGCTCGAGCAGTTCGTCCGCGACGGCCGATTCCGCGAAGATCTCTACTACCGCGTGAACGCGTTCGCCATCCGGCTGCCGTCGCTGCGCGAGCGCCAGGTCGACATCCCGGTGCTCGCGCAGCGCTTCCTGGCGCGCTACTGCGCGGCGCAGGGGCTGCCGCTCGACAGCAAGAGCGTTCTCGCGCGAAGCGCTCGAGCTGCTCGTCGCCTATCAGTGGCCCGGCAACATCCGCGAGCTCGAAAGCACCGTCTCGCGCGCGGCGCTGTCGGCGCCCGGCCGCTCGATCCGGCCGTCGGACATCGAGTTCCTTCACGCGACGACGCCGACGGCGCACGATTACCGGCGATCGGATGCCGTCGCTGGCCGAAGCCGAGCGCGCGCACATCGTCCGGGTGCTCGAGGCGACCGACTGGAACAAGAAGGAAGCCGCGCGGGTGCTGGACATCAGCCGCGGCACGCTCTACCGGAAGATCGTCGAGTATCAGCTCGAACCGGAAACCCGCCGACGGCCGGCGGAGCCGGGAAGCCGCGAACCGGTCAGAGCTAAGTCCGCGGGCGCTTCGAGTATTCCCCGGGTCGTCTGGCTTCCCCAGCCGGAGTGATGTGAAGGACCTCCCGTTATCGGCACGGCTCTTCGTCGGGGCCGTCTCGCCGCAGGCGCGCTGGTTTTCGCGGTTTTTTGCGCCCCATTCGATCGCCAACTCTCGTCCTGTTCGCCGGTGCTGCTCGGGTGCTCGTCGCTCGCGTCGGCGCTGAAGGTCAACCTTCCGCTCGCGACCAGCGGCTCGACGATGTCGGTGTCGTGCGCCGTCGATTTCGCGGCGCTGCTCCTGCTCGGCGCGAACGAGACGATGATCGTCGCCGCCGCCAGCGCCTGAGCGCAGTGCACGTTCCGGACGCAGTCGCGATCGGCGCCCACCGCACGCTCTTCAGCATGGCGTCGCTGGTGCTGACGGTGAAGACGGCCGGCTGGACTTACGCTGCTCGGCGGCACGACCATCGGCGCTGCCGTTTTCGCTGCTCGCGATCGCCAAGCCGCCGGTCGGCGCGGCGACCACCTACTTCGTCGTTCAACACGCTGCTGATCGCGACCGCGATCGGGCTGTCGACGCGCGCAGTCGATCGCGCGCGTGTGGAACGAGAACTTCCTCTGGAGCGCGCCGAGCTACTTTGTCGGCGCCGGCGCGGCGGCGATCGCCGCGACCGTGATCGCCCGCGGCGGCTACTGGATGGGCGTCGCTGGCCGCGGCGCCGCTTCTACCTGACCTATCGCACCTACAAGGTGTCATGGGCCGCATCCAGGATCAGCAGCGGCACGTCGCGCAGGTGTCGGACCTGCACCTGGCGACGATCGAGGCGCTGGCGCTCGCCATCGACGCCAAGGATCAGACCGCGCAGAGCCACATCCGCCGCGTGCAGGTCGTACGCCGCCGGGCTGGCGCGCGCGCTCGGCATGCCGGAGACCGAGATCCAGGGCGTCAAGACCGCGGCGCTGCTGCACGACATCGGCAAGCTGGCGGTGCCCGAGCATCTCGAAACCAGGCCCCTGACCGCGAGAAGCGAATTAGCAATACGTAACTGAACGAAGTTAC
>ERZ1370068.7327-contig-6251_pt1 | contig 68894 bp, 101 predicted proteins | sample MGYA00561227_ERZ1370068 | MGnify/ENA primary metagenome ERZ1370068 (study PRJEB38410, sample SAMEA6850437) | metagenome | study: Metagenomic assessment of the ecological functions of the soil: analysis of the soil microbiota associated with the...
GATGGCGCGCTTCCCGTTCAGTTACGTATTGCTAGCTGCCGGTGACTGCCTCAGACGAGCGTCCCTCGATCCACCTGTCCTCCACGGCACGAACTCGGCTTCCGCCACCACGCTGGCGGAACTGCGCGAGCGCGGAAGCAGTACGCGGGCGGCCCCGCGCTCTCGGCAGCAGGCAGCAGGCGGCAAAGAGGATTGATGAGGCGGCGCCCGGAGTCTGCAGGCCGAGGGCGTACCCCTGATGCGTTAGGCTCGCGGTGAGGCGAAGAATCTTTCCAACAACAGATAGACCCTTATCGGCCGCCTGCTTTCCTGACCAGCCTAGCCCGGTGATGTCACATACCTCGGTGTCTGTCCACGCAAACTCTCAGTCGACTCGACTGCCTCGCAAAGGTACTCCAGGGAGATCGGCGGCGTGCCATGGTGGTTCCTACGTCTTCAGGCGGAGGGCGCAGGGCTGTCGCATGCTCTCCGATCTCCTCGTGGCCACCGACAGCGACGAGGTCGTCGAGGCCTCACGCACGCACCACATCCCGGCCGTCCTCACTCCGCTGAGCATCGTTCAGGACGGACCAGCCTCAGTGGGAGGTCCTCGCGAGGCGCGGGTGGCCGACGGCTGCACATCCGAGCATCCAGGGAGACGGGCCGCTCGTGACCACCGGACACATCGAGGCGCTGGTGCGGCCATTCCTCCAGAGCCCTCGAGGTCCAGGTCACCACCTCCTCGAGATCCGGGCCACGCCCGACGAGGGTGCAGAGCCGCGCCGCGGGCCGAAGGTGCCGTGACTCGACTGATGCTTGCGGCGATGCTCTCACTTCTCCCGGCCACGCCGCATTCCGCCTCGATCGCGACAGAAGACGAGCGACGTCGTTGCACTGGAAGCTTGCGTGGGCATCGCCTGCGCCTCCTCGGCGGACCGTCCTCGACACCTTCCACTCCCTTCCCACCGTCGCTGGGCGCTGCCGAGAATCTCGAGCAGCTTCGTCTCCTCGGAGCACGGGTGCATACCGATCCGCGTCCTGCGAGACGCGCGACGCCACCATCGGCGTGAGACACGGAAGAGGGACCTCGGGGCGGTCGCTGCGCTCGTGCGCATCACGCTCCTCGTGAGCGGGATCCGGCCTCCGTCGGGACGGTGGCGGCTCTCGCCCTCATCATGGCCGCCCCGGACCTCTCAGCCAATGTGGGCCCCTCGGGTTCCATCCATCGCCGCACTCTGATCCGCGAGACGACCTCTGCGCTGTCCGGTGGCTGAGGCGGGCTCCTTCATCTCCGCGTACTCACATCGGGCCCGTCGCTCATGTCCCTGCCCGCGGGCTGGATGGCTGACCGCTGGCGTGCTGCCGAGGCATGGTGCTGCGGGCCAGGCGCTGATCGCGGTCGACGGTGGTGGCGGTTGGCGCGGCTCCCACGCCTTCCGCTCGCGGCGCAGCATGGTCGTGTCCCGGCGCGGGCTACGGCATCCTCAACTCCCACCACGACCAAGGCCGGCATGGCTCTGGTTCCCGCCGCGACAGCGCGCCACCGTGGTGGGGCTCAAGCAGGTCGGGCTGCCTCTGGGCGGCGCGCTGGGCGCGCTCGTCATGCCGCCCTCGCCCTCGCCTTCGGCTGGCGAACCGCCGTCGTGCTCCCGGCGGCGCTGGTGGCCGTGCTCGCCCTCGTGACCTGGCTGCTCTACCGCGAGCCGCCCACTGCACCCCAGGGTGGCACCTCGGTCGCGCCTCTCTCGCTGCGGATGATCCTCGGCCATCGCGATCTCTGGCTGGTCGCCTCCTCCACCCCTCGTCTTCGCCGGCTTGCAGACGGTGCTGATGGGCTTCCTCGTCCTGTACCTGACCGAGGTGCTGCCATCTCTCGCTGGTCGACGCGGGGCACTACCTCGTGATGGCCCAGGTGACCGGCATGGTGGGACGGGTGAGTCTTCGAGCATACTCTCCGACCGTGTCTTCGGTGGACGCCGGCGCGTCGGTGCTGGTCATTGCCGGCGATCGGCTCCACGTGTGCTCGCTGGTCATGGCAGGCACGGGACCGGGCACCTGGCTGGTGGGCGCTGGCGCCGCTCGCCCTGGCCTTCGGCTTCTTCGGCATCGGCTGGAACGGCGTCCAGCACACCTCCTCGCCGAGTTGGTTGGCCCGCGGGGCACGAGGCACCGCCGTCGGACTCGGACTGGCCATCTTCGTCGTTCGGCGTGACCATCTCGCCCGCCACTCTTCGGCCTGGCCGTCCAGCATCTCGGCAGCTTCCGGATTCCCTGGATCGGGCTCGGCGTCGTGATGGCCCTCAACATGTGCCTCCTCATCCCGGTGCGTGAGAGAGAAGGGAAAGCTGGTGACGCGCGCTTTTCTCCTCGCTGACACGCGGGCGCGCTTTCCTGCTAAAAATACGCAACGATTCTGCTAACTTTCTCACCACTCACGGCCTAGTGACTGCTTCCACGAGGTGCGATTCTCACGGTCGGTGGCAAGCCCCGCCGCCCGTAGCCTGTCCAACTCGACTCGAGGGAACTGCCGCCCGGCACGGGCGGTTCAACAAATCAGACAGTTCAACAAATCAGGCGGCAACAACATCAAAGGAGAACCAAGTCAATGGCGACTGAGAAGCGCGACGATAAGCATCAAACGGCAGCCACCTGGACCGCCGCACTTTCATCAAGACCACCGGCGTGGCCCGCCGGTGTCATGCGGCGGAATCGAAGGCATCCTGGCCGCCCGCCGGGCGCCGGCCTTCGCTCAGAGGCACCAAGATCCACTGGGTGCGCTGGGTCGACTTCATCCCCGAGTCCGACGTCGAGCTGAAGCGCCAGATGCCCGAGGCCTCCAAGGCCCCTCGGCGCCGAAGTGCGTCCTCGAGACCATCAACGCCAACGATCTCCAGGCGCGCATCACCGCCGCCATCCAGTCGGGCGCGGGCGCCGACATCTTCAACTTCCAGTACAACTGGGCGCACCTCTACCAGAACGCCGTCGTCGGATGTATCCGACGTGGCCAATGAGCTGGGCAAGGCCGAGGGCGGCTTCTACGAGGATCTACCCGCCTCGCTGCCAGGTCAACGGCAAGTGGCTGGCCCTGCCTCACTCCATCGTCGGCAATGCCGTCGCGCTATCGGAAGTCGTGGCTCGAAGGAGGCCGGCGCCAACGAGTACCCGAAGACCTGGGACGACGCTCGCAAGGTCTTCACCGCCCTCAAGAAGAAGGGCAAGCCCTACGGGCAGACCCTCGGCCACACCTTCGGCGACGCACCGACCTTCACCTACACCATGCTGTGGGCTTTCGGCGGCGCCGGAGACGGACAAGACCGGCGGAAGAAGGTGGTGCTGAGCAGCAAGGGCGCCGTGGAGTCGGTCAAGTTCATGCAGGCATTCTGGAAGGACTGCTGCGACGAGGGCGGGCTCGCCTGGGACGATACCAACAACAACCGCGCCTTCCACGCCGGCGAGATCTCGGCCACCCTGAACGGCGCCGAGCATCTACATCGTCGCCAAGCGGCAGAAGGAAAAGATCAAGGACGACAAGGGCGAGCCGATGTACACGGACATCGGGCATGCGCCCGCTGCCCGGCCGGACCGTCGGGCTCGTACTCTCCTCTTCCTCAACCAGTCCAACGCCCTCATGAAGTACTCGAAGAACCAGAAGCTCGCCAAGGACTTCCTGCGCTGGGTGCACAAGAAGGAGAACTACGGCAAGTGGTTCACCGACGCAGGAGGGGTACAGCGTCGGCGGCACCAAGATCTGGGAGAACGACCCGATGTGGGCCAAGCTCGACGAGCCGCTCAAGATGTTCCGGACGGCCGCCTGCAACACGCGGCTCTTCGGCTATGCCGGGCCGTCCACCGCAACGCCGACCGAGGCTTTCACCGAAGTACGTCATCACCGACATGTACGCCAAGGGCGTGCAGGGCATGAAGGCCGAGGACGCCGTCGAAGTGGGCCGACGGCGAGCTCGAAGAAGATCTACGAAGCGTGATCACCGATCCGACATCACGAAGGAGACTCAGTCAATGACGACAGACAACCGCAAAGACGCCGCATCGACCCGCCCACAGGTTGACCGCGCGGACCTTCATCAAGACCACGGGCGTGGCCGCGGGCGCCGCGGCGGCGGTCGGCCTCGAGGGGATCCTGGCCGCGCGCGCGCCCCGGCCTACGCCCAGGGCACCCGGCTCAACATCGTCCGCTGGGTGGACTTCATCCCCGCCTGCGACGTGGAGCTGAAGCGCCAGGCGCCCGAGGCTTCGAAAGCGCTCGGCGCCGAGGTGGTCTTCGAGTTCATCAACGCCAACGACCTGCAGGCCCGCATCACCGCCGCCATGCAGTCGGGCGCGGGCCCCGACATCATCCAGATGCTCCACAACTGGCCGCACCTCTACGCAGAACGGGCTCGTCGACGTGAGCGATCTCGTCGCGTGGCAGGTGCAAAGAGCAGGGCGCGCTTCTACGCTCTGTCCGAGCGCCAACGTCAAGGTGGGCGGCAAGTGGCTGGCCCTGCCGCACGGCGATCGTGCCCGGCCTCATCGCCTACCGGAAGTCGTGGTTCGACGAGATCGGGGCCACCGACGTTCCCCAAGACGTACGAGGAGCTGCGCCAGGTCGCCACGAAGCTCAAGAAGAAGGGCAAGCCCTACGGCCAGACCCTCGGCCATACCTTCGGCGACGCCCCGGCCTGGGCGTACCCGCTGCTGTGGAACTTCGGCGGCGATGGAGGTCGACAAGAGCGGCAAGAACGTCGCGATCGACAGCAAGGGCGCGGTGGAGGCGGTCAAGTTCATGACCGCCTTCTGGAAGGACAGCTGCGACGAGGGCGGCCTGGCCTGGGACGACACCAACAACAACCGGGCCTTCCTGGCCGGCGAGATCTGCGCCACGCTGAACGGAGCGTCGATCTACATCGCGGCCAAGCGCGGGCAGGACAAGATCAAGGACGACAAGGGCGAGCCGATGGTGCGTGACATCCAGCACGCGCGCGCTGCCCGCGGGTCCGGCTGGCGCGTCGAGCTACCAGGCCTCCTTCCACCACGCGGTCATGAAGTACGGGAAGAACCAGAAGCTGGCCAAGGACTTCCTGAAGTGGCTCCACGGCAAGGAGCAGTTCGGCAAGTGGTTCCAGGTGGCGGAAGGCTTCTCGATCGGCTCGACCAAGATGTGGGAGCAGGCTCCGCTGTGGAACACGATCGACGAGCCGATGAAGGGCTTCCGCACCGCCGCCGACAACTCCCGCGTCTTCGGATACGCGGGCCAGCCGTCGGCGAAGGCCACCGAGGTCTACTCGAAGTACATCATCGTGGACATGTTCGCCAAGGGCGTGCAGGGCATGAAGGCCGAGGATTCGGTCAAGTGGGCGGCCGGTGAACTGGGTAAGATCTACGGCTAGACGCGATGAAGAAGCCGATCGCGGGCGGATCGGGCGGCACCGCCGGGCTCGCGGCGACGCTACCGCATGCCGGGGCGCCACGCGCCCCGGCGGCTGACGCAGCTGGCTCGAGAGCGAGCGCCTGCTCGGCGACGCTCCTGCTCGCGCCCCGACCATCCTCCTCCTCGGGCTCTTCATCGCCTACCCGTTCGTGATGGGCGTCTGGCTGTCGCCTGTCGAGCGTCAGCGTGGGCAATCCAGGCGAGTTCGTGGGCCTCAAGAACTTCGTCAAGGCGTGGAACGACTCGATCTTCCGTACCGCGTTCGTACAACACGAGCTTCTACACGTTCTGGGCAACCATCTTCAAGCTGGCCCTCGGGATGTGGCTGGCCCTCCTCCTCAACCGGAGCTTCCGCGGCAAGCGCATCGTGCGGGCGTCCATGCTCCTGCCCTTCATCGTGCCGACCGTGCTGACGCACCTTCGCGTGGCGGTGGATGTTCGACCCGACCTTCAGCGTGCTCAACTGGCTCCTCTACCAGGGCGGCTTCATCACCACCAAGCTGCCCTTCCTGTCCGACGGCACCTACGGCATGTGGTGCGCCATCGTGGTCAACACGTGGCGCGGCATGCCCTTCTTCGCCATCACCCTGCTCGCGGGGCTGCAGACCATCAGCCCCGACCTCCAGGAGGCGGCCTCGCTCGACGGCGCCAACGGCTGGCACCGCTTCTGGCACGTGACCTGGCCGCTGCTCAAGCCGGTCACCGTGGTGGTGGTGGTGTTCTCGATCATCCAGACCTTCTCCGACTTCCAGCTCATCTACGTGCTGACGGGCGGCGGGCCGGCCAACGCCACCCACCTCGTCGCGACCTACGCCTACCAGATCGGCATCGCCACCGGGCTGCTCGGCGAGGGCGCGCGCCATCTCGCTCTTCATGCTTCCCGTGCTCTTCATCGTGGTCGTGGTCCAGCTGCGCTACCTCCGCCGCGCTCGAAGGCGCCTGATGGCACGCTCCGTCGGCTCGATGGTCGATAGAACGCAAGTGGAAGCGGTGGGTGTACTTCTACATTCCGCTGACCGTGCTTCGTGATCGGGACGCTCTTCCCGTTCTACTGGATGCTCATCACGGCCATCCGCCCCGACGCCGAGCTCTACCGCTCCTGGCGCGCAGCCAACAACGCCCCGTTCTGGACGCTCCATCCGACGCTCGAGCACTTCGTCGATCTGTTCGCGCAAGACCACCGTTCCCGCACTGGCTCTGGAACACCTTCTTCATCGCCTGTCGTCTCACGGCCATCTCGCTCTTCTGCGGGCTCCTCGCCGGCTATGCGCTCGGCCGCCTCAAGTTCCCCATGGCCGGCACGCATCGGCACGTCCATCTTCGTCACCTACCTCGTGCCGCCCACGCCTGCTCTTCATCCCGCTCGCCAACATCATCCGGACCTTCCAGCTCGGCGACACGCCCGTGGGCGCTGATCCTGACGTACCCGACCTTCCTCATCCCCTTCTGCACCTGGCTCCTGATGGGCTACTTCAAGACCATCCCAAGGAGCTGGAGGAGTGCGCGCGCATCGACGGGGCCACGCGCTTCGGGGCCATGATCCGGATCATCTTCCCGATCGCCGTGCCCGGCATCCTCTCCGCGGGCATCTTCGCCTTCACCCTGTCCTGGAACGAGTTCATCTACGCCCTGGTCTTCCTCTCCTCGCCCGAGAAGAAGACGGTGCCGGTCGGGCGTGGTCTCGGAGCTGATCCGCGGCGACATCTACTTCTGGGGCCAGCTCATGGCGGGGGCGCTCCTGGGCTCCATTCCGGTGGCCATCGTCTATTCGTTCTTCGTCGAGTACTACGTCACCGGCCTGACCGGCTCGGTCAAGGGCTAGGGCAGCGGACGGTACCCGGCGTAGTCCGGTTGTGCTAGTATCCGCCTCGAACCGGGAGACCGGCCTCCCGTGCGGGTGTCCTACATCCCGAGAATGAAAGAGGTCGCCCATGGCACAGGTAGTTCTCGAAGGACCTGAACAAGAAGTACGACGAGGTGCACGCCGTCAAGGACGTCAACCTGACGATCCGGGACAAGGAGTTCATGGTCCTCGTCGGGCCGTCGGGCTGCGGCAAGACCACGACGCTCCGCATGGTGGCCGGGCTCGAGGAGATCACCGCCGGCGAGATCGCCATCGGCGACCGGATCGTCAACGATCTGCCGCCCAAGGACCGCGACATCGCCATGGTGTTCCAGAACTACGCGCTCTACCCGCACATGAGCGTGTACGACAACATGGCCTTCGGCCTCAAGATGCGGAAGTTCCCGAAGGCGGAGATCCAGAAGCGCGTGCAGGACGCCGCCGAGATCCTCGGCATCCAGGAGCTGCTCAAGCGCAAGCCGCGCCAGCTCTCCGGCGGCCAGCGCCAGCGCGTGCGCCGTGGGCCGCGCCATCGTGCGGCACCCGCAGGTCTTCCTCTTCGACGAGCCGCTCTCCAACCTCGACGCCAAGCTGCGCGTGCAGATGCGCGTCGAGCTCAAGCGCCTGCACGAGCGCCTCGAGACCACCGCCGATCTACGTCACCCACGACCAGGTCGAGGCGATGACGCTCGGCAGCCGCGGGTGGTGGTCATGAAGGACGGCTGGGTGCAGCAGGTGGGCGAGCCCATGGAGATCTACTGCCAAGCCTCAGAACAAGTTCGTCGCGGGCTTCATCGGATCGCCGTCCATGAACTTCATCTCCGTCACGCTGACGGACGGCAGCGGCGCGCTCTTCGCCGAGGCCAGCCGGCATCAAGATCAAGGTGCCGCCCCAGATGGCGCCAGAGCCTCGATGCCCTACAAGGGCCAGATCGGTCACGCTGGGCGTTCGCCCGGAGGACCTGCGCGTCGGCGCGAGCTCGGACTCGTCCGACCTGTCCTTCGAGGCCGTGGTCGAGGTCGTCGGAGCCGCTGGGCGCCGAGATCCTGCTCGACACCAAGGCCGCCAATCAGCAGATCGTCGCCCGCGTCGAGCCCACGGTCAGGACGCGACCGCATGAGAAGATCCGGCTGACCTTCGTGCCCGACCGCATCCACTTCTTCGACGCCAAGACCGAGCAGGTGATCAAGTAGCCTGCCCCAGCATCGGCGGCGAGCCTCACCGAGGCCCTCCGAGGCGCGCTCGTGTTTCGTCTGGTCTGCATCTGCATGTCTCGCCAGTAGAGAGCCGATCTGGGCTATGGTTCGGGTCACCATGACGCGTACGCGGCGCCAGCGCGATATCCGCACCGCCTATCTGCTTCTGGCGCCCGCCGTGCTCCTGCTCCTGGTCGTGCTGGCCTACCCCTCGGCTGGGAAGTCTGGACGAGCTTCACCAGCTTCGTCGCCGCTCCAGGACGGAGCCACGGCCTTCGTTGGACTGGAGAACTATCGCCGGCAGCTCGACGACCCCCAGTTCTGGCGCGCGGCCGCCGTCACGCGTCGTCTACACGGTGGTCACCAGCGTTGCGAAACTGGCGCTGGGGCTGGGCTTTGCCCTCCTCCTCGCGCGCCCGTTCCGCGGCCGGGCCCTCGTCTTCCTCGCCATATTCCTCCCCTGGGCGTACCCCGCGAGCGTGAGCGTGATCGGTTGGTACTGGACCCTGAACCCTCCGATCTCCACCGCCTACTGCCGTCTTCATGGGCAGCGTGAAGTACAGCTTCGACAGCGCCTTCGGCGGCGGGGCCTGGGCCTTCCTCAGCGTCACCCTGTTCAACATCTGGCGGGGCAGCTCCTTCATCGGCGTCCTCCTCCTGGCGGGACATCAATGCGATCCCGCCGGAGCTGTTCGAGTACGCGCTCCTGGAATCGAAGAGCCCGTGGCGCGCTTCCGGCTGGTGACGCATGCCGCTGCTCAAGCCGCTTCCTCGCGCTCGGAGTGTTCCTCTCCCTGACGAGCGCTTTCGCCGACCTCGCGAATGTCTGGATGCTCACGGCGGGTCGCATCGTCTTCCCCGTGATCGGCACGCAGGCCTACTGGCTGGCCATCCACGGCGGCCAGTTCGGACCCGCCTCGGCCTTGTCGCTGATGCTCGTCCCACTCCTGCTCGGCGCCCTCCTGGTGCTGTTCAGGCTGTTCGACAGTCCGACGCGGGAGGCATCGTGAACCCCAAGCCCTGGTGGGCAAGACTGGGCCGCCTGACGCTGATCCTGATGGCCACGGTCTACTGTGTCTTCCCGATCTACTTCATGCTGGTGCAGTCGCTGAAGACGGCGCAGGAGGATGTCTTCGGCAATCCGTTCATCGTCCTGAATCCGACCCTGGAGAACTTCGAGGAACTGTTCGAGCGGAAGGGGACCGGCTCGAGGCTTCGTGGGCTCCGCGCTCCGTCGCTCGTATCCCTTCCTCGACTGGCTCGAGAACACCCTCGTCGTCTTCGCCGGCGCCGTGGCCCTGACCCTGGCGCTGAGCGTTGCCGCGGCCTATGCCCTCGGCCGGCTGCGCCCGCCCGGCTTCCGGTGGTGGCGCCGCGTCATCTTCGCCGCCTACGTCATACCGCAGACCATCCTCTTCGTCCCGCTCTACCAGGTCGTGAACGCGCTCGGGCTGGACGACAACCTGCTCGCGCTCCTGCTCGTCTATCCGAGCATGGCCCTGCCCTTCTGCGTCTGGATTCTCTCGGCCTACTTCCAGCATCTGCCGCGGGAGATCGAGGAGGCGGCCCTCATCGAGGGCGGGCCGCATCGACGGCTTTCTTCCGGATCATCCTGCCCATGAGCCGCCCCGTGCTTGTCGCCGCCGGCATCTTCACGCTCGGCACCGATCGCCAGCGACCTCACGATCGCATCGCTCTTCCTGCTGAGCGCGCAGAACCAGACCATCCCGGCCGGAATCGGCACCATGGAGGTGGCCCTCGACGAGCTGGCCGCGGTGGCGGGGATCAACCTGATGGCCATTCCCGTGATCGCTGATCTCGGCGCTGTTCGCGCGCGGCTACGTGCGCGGCCTCACAGCGGCGATGCTCGAAGGTTCGCTAGGCCGGCCGCCGAGTAAGGTGCCGCAGCTGCTGTCGCTGGCGATGCCTCCGCCGGCACCGCCTCAACGTAGCAGCAGAGTACTTGGCCTCGCCGCGCAGGATGGGTCGGGCGCGCACCTCGCTCGCGACGCTTCTCGACCGATCCGGCGGACGTCCTTCAGAAGGCCAACCGGCCATACGCGGTGCAACTGGGCCGGGCGGCGAGAAGGTTCAGATGCGAGGCGGCGAGCGCCGCAGCCCCGAGGCGTACTCGCTGTACGTTGAGCGGGCCGCGGCGCTCGCCAGCGAAGCAGATGAGCCTCATCGGCGCCGGCAGGAAGATGCGGATGATGCGGTGAAGGGCTGTCTCCGCCACGTACAGCGCGCCCTCGCGGTCGAGCACGATGCCGCCCGGATCGCCGAGCTCGCTGGCGACGATGCTCACCTCTCCGGATGGCCGAGATCCGGAAGATCTGGCGGATATGAAACCCGCCGCAGACGAATACGCTCCCGTCGGGTCCGATCGCCATGTTGGTGCGATGGTAGTGACCGGCGGGCAGTCGGGCGACGAAGCGAAGCTCGCCATCGGACCCGAGCCGGAACACTTCGCCGACGGCGCTCAAAGGCACGAGATCGTCTCCCGACGCTGTCACGCCGATGAGCCGCCACATGGGCTCCTGGCCCACACTCGGTCGTTCCGCTCCGCGGCAGGATCGGCGCGAGCAGATCGGCGCGGCGCGGGAGCGGCCGCGCTCGTGGATATCCACGCGGAAGACCTCGGGACCCCGGTATCCTTCCTCCGTGAGCCAGCTGAGCGACGGCGGCAGGGGGTCTCGGACCGAAGATGCATTTCCGGGCTCGCGTAGTCGAGGAAGACCGAGCCGCCCTTGCTGGTCGAGGGCAATCGCGCTTCCCCAGGAGATGGTTCAGCCCCACCGCCACCGCCTGAAGGCGCTGGCTCGTGCCCGAGACGGTAGATGCGATTGCCGTTCTCCTCGCCGAGGAAGAGATCCCCGTTCGCGGGATCGACCGCGAGGCTTCCGAATACCGTCTTCCGCGGCTCGCTGGCGAAGGGGATCACGACCCGAGGCGCGCGGGCCGCGTCCACCGGCAGGGCAGCCGCGCGGGTCGATGCGGTAGAGTCTCGCCGGCGGCATCTCCCCGCCATCCCTGCCCCAGCACTACCAGCATTCCATCTTCGTCGAGGGCGAGCTGGATCGGGCCGCGGAATTCCCGGTGACCACGACCTCGACTCGGAACCCTCCGACACGTCGACGCCCGCCGCCGGGCCGGGCTCGCGGACAGGAGCCAGCCGAGGCCGACAAGGATGCAGCCAGGCGCTCGCACGACGGTGCGCGCCACCACGTGAGCCTTGACAGGCGTGAAAAGCCTCTGCTAGCCTCCGCGTAGCCCGGAGCCGTTCCGCGGCGGACGAGCCGGGCGTGGACGGCGACGCTGCGCATTGGCACGAACGGCACACTGCAGCTCACACGTTCTCCTGGGGGCGCACCGATGATCACCAAGGTTTCCATCGCTGCCGCAGCCAGCTTGGTCGTTGTCGGCCTCGCGAGCCTTCCCGCGGAAGCGCAGGCCCAGAAGCCCGCTGAGCCGAAGGGCGTCAAGGTCATCGGCATGGTCACGTCGCTCGGGGATTCTCCGCCACCGTGAACACGCCGCTCCTCGTCACCGGAGCTACCGTGGAGCTGGAGCCGGGAGGGCAGACGGGAAAGCAGCAGTTCCGGGTGCCCACCTACATCTATCCTCGAGGGCGTGCTCGTCACGGACTACGAGGCCGGTCCGGTCGGCATCCAGGGGTCGCAGTACCACGCCGCGGGACAGTCCTTCATGGACAACGGCGGGTGGTGGCACAATCACATGAACAACTCGCCCAAGCCCGTCAAGTACCTGATGCTCCATCTCGGCTACCCCGGTCGCCCCGATCCGGTGCAGAAGCCCAGCAAGGACGACTAGAGCGGGCCTTCGGCGCCGAGGCGGGGCCGGCGCCGGCCCCGCCTACTTCCCGACCCCGCCCGTGATGCCCTGGATGAACTTGTCCAGGAAGAAGTTGTAGAGGATCGCCACCGGCAGTCCCACGAGCAGGGCCGCCGCCATGATCGAGCCCCAGAAAACACGTCCCCCGGATCAGCTCCGTCGGCACGCCCACCGGGACTGGCTTCTGGTCGCCCGGAGCGACGAAGGCGAGCCCGTACAGGAAGTCCTGCATCGAGAGCGTGAAGGCGAAGATCACCGACGTGAGGACACCGGGCAGGCTCACCGGGAGCACCACGCGGACGAGCGCGCTGAGCTGGCCGCAGCCGTCGACGCGCGCGGCCTCCTCCATCTCCATCGGCACGGTCTTGAAGAAGCCCATCATGAGCCAGGTGCAGAACGGGATGGTGAAGGTCGGGTAGACGACCACGAGCGCCCACCAGGAATCCTGCAGGCCGAGCGAGGCCACCACCCGCGAGAGCGGAAGGAAGAGGATGATTCCCGGCACCAGATACGTCATGAAGATGGCGATCCCGATGTTCTCGGCGCCGGGCAGCCTGAGCCGGGCGAGGGCGTACCCGGCCGGCACGGCCGTCACGAGCGTGATGAGCGCGACCCACGCGGAGATCGTCAAGGTATTGACGATCCAGTAGCCGTAGTTCGTCTGGTAGAAGAGGGTCTCGAAGTTCTTCAGCGTCGGCGGCAGGTTGAACCAGAACGGGATATTGCCCATGCGGTAGAGATCCGGCTCCTGCTTGAACGCCGTGACCGCCATCCAGTAGATCGGGAAACACCGCGATGAAGAGAAACGGCGTCATGCCCGCGTAGAGAAGCAGGTGGCGCCGGATCTCTTTCTGACGATGCGTGCGGGCGCGGCCGCCGTCCTCACCAGTCCCTCCGCTTCAGGTTCCGGAGCATCAGGAAGAGCGCGGGGAAGAGCAGCGGCACCAGCATGAGCGCGATCGCCGAGCCCCGGCCGAGGCTGCCCGCCTGGATGCCGATCTGGTAGGCGAGCATCGGCAGGATCATGGGTCGCGCTGCCGGGACCGCCCTGGGTCAGGACGTACACCACGCTCAGGTCGGACAGCGTGAACACCGTGTCGAACAGGAAGCCGATGATGAGGATCGGGAAGATCATCGGCGTGACGATGTGGCGGAACCGCTGGAAGAAGGAGCAGCCGTCGACCCTGGCGGCGTCGAGCACCTCCGTGGGCACCGAGGTGAACCCCGCGAGGAGGACGATCGCCGAGAAGGGGAAGGACCGCCAGACGTTGACGCCGATGCAGGCGAGGAGGGCGAGATGCGGCTGGCCGAGCCAGATGGGCCAGCTCTCCGATCCGTAGCCGCCGATGAGCCCCGCCTTGTGCAGGCCCCAGTTGATCACGCTGAACTGCGAGTCGTACATCCACTTCCAGGAGAGCACGCTGACCGTGATGGGCAGCGTGAACGGGATGACGACGAGCGCGCGCACCAGCTTTTTCCCCTTGAAGTTCTGGAGCAGGAGGAAGGCGAGGCTCGTGCCCAGCAGGCTCTTGAAGATGGCGGCGACCACCAGGAACACGATGCTGTTGCGGAGGGCGTCCCGGAAGGTGTCCATCTCCCAGGCGGCGCGGAAGTTGCCGAGGCCGACGAACGTCGACACCTGGTCGCCGACGCTGGCGTCGCTCATGGCGAGATAGAGCGAGAAGAGGAAGGGGATGCCGACCAGGAGCAGCGACGTAGAGGGCCGCCGGGCGCCAGCAGCAGGTAGCCGAACGCGAGGCGCCGGCTGGTGTTCGTGCGCCACCACCGGGCGGCGGCGCGTCGCTCCGCACGGAGACGGGCTGGGCGGCGGCCGCTCGTCGTCGACTCCGAGCCGCCGCCCAGCGGTGCCGTCATGCGCGTCTTGTGCTTGGAGAAGATCCGGCGGTACTCGCCGACCCCCACTTCAGCGAATCGTCGACCGACTGTCCCGCGCGCGACCCGCGTGAAGATGTCGGGCAGCACGAACTGGAGTTGGCGACTTCCTGGATCTGGGGCGTGTACGGCCCCGGATACCCGAAGAAGCCACGATCTTCGGGAAGTCCTGGAGGACCTGCAGCTTCGGGTCCGCGCCGATGATCGGCATCGGCTTCTTGGCGTTGTCGTTCAGGAAGGGCATGTTGTAGCCGGTGCTCTGCGATCATGCCTTCCTTGTCGTTGTCCACGAGGCGGTCAGGTACTCCTTGGCGCGCCTGGCGGGTTCTTCGAGAACTTCCACGCCAGGAAGACGATCGGCGCCGACACGCTGCACCCGCTTGCCGCCCGGCCCCGCCGGCTCGATGCGCGATGAACGTGTTCTTGAAGACGGTCGGGTTCGTGGATTCGGTCGTCCGGTAGGCCGAGATGGCGTCGTGGATCCAGCCGGCGATGCCGGAGGCGAGGAAGCGGTTGTCCGAGGCGTCGTCCCAGGAGAAGACCTCCGGCGTCATGCCCTCGTCGAACAGCGCCTTGGCGAACCGGAGCGCTCTCGCGCATCTCCTTCGAGTCGATCGTGGGGTTGTCGCCCGAGGGGTCGGTCTCCGTCGCGCCGAAGCTGAACATCAGCGACCGCCAGTTGAGGTTCGCGTCGTTGCAGTGGGAGAACGCCATGCCGGCCGGGTTGCCCTTGGGCTTGAGCGTGCGCGCCGCCACCCGCGCCAGCTCCCACGTGTCCGGGCGGCTTCAGGCCGTTCGCCTCGAACAGGTCCTTCCGCCAGAGCATGGGGAGCAGGATGTAGTACATCGGGATGCCGTAGATCCGGCCCTCCACCTCGATGGGCGACTTCGCCGCCGGGATCCATCCGCCGTACTTCTTGCCGAGCTCGATCGTAGATGTCCGTCAGGTCGAGCAGCGACTTGTAGTAGAGCCGGGCGAGGATGGTCGAGTTGTTGAGGATGATGTCGTGCCCGGCGCCCGCGGCGAACTCGGCGGCCATGCGCGCCGGGATCTCCAGGTGCGGGATGTGGTCCACGCGCACCTTGACGCCGTTCTTCTCGCCCCACTCGGCGGAGAACTTGTCGAACCAGACGTCGTAGGCGGGGATGAAGTGGCTCCACGTCAGAATGCGCAGCGTGGTGCCCTTGAGCTGCGCGGGCGCCTGGCGCGCATCCAGCATGGTCAGGAGCGAGGCTCCCGCCACGGCTCCCCGGTGACCTTGAGGAAGCGACGGCGGCCGATCGAACCTGGGTTCTTCAGGATGGGTTGTCCGTCACTCATCGCTGTGACCTCCTCGAAGGAAAGGGCCGTGATCGAGCCAGAGAAGCTTTGTAACGCAGTGCGTAGAGCAGGACTGTCCCCTGGAGAACCCGGGGAAATCACTCCTGCTAGCGCCTAATCAGCCCTGTCTCCCCGCGATTGTCAAGGTAGATCTGAGCCATTGGGAGGTCTCTCGAAGGCCTAGTACACGTAGCGGAGGCCGGCCAGGACATTGATCGGGGGCGCCGGGGTCAAGAAGCGCTCCACCGGCGCCCCCGGCGTGCGCGCGTTGGGGGCAAACGTCCCGAAGGTCTCGTAGCGGTTGTCGAGGACATTGTTGATGCGGACGAAAGCCTCGAAGCCTCGCCAGCGGGCGGTCGCACCGCCGTTGGCGACCAGTAGCCAGGCAGCGGCGGCTGACGGTTCGCGTCGTCACCGCGAAGGTACTGCGAGCTGACCCACCGCGCGTCCATCGCCAGCGTGAGCCAGGGCCAGAGGGCGATAGGCGAGGCCCACATTGAGGCGGTGGCGGGGCACGATGAGTGAGCGAGCTCCCCGCGGGCACGGTCTCCAGGCCGGGAGGAAGCGGGGTGGCCAGCTCGACCCGATCCTGGAACGTGGCTCGCGTGTACGCGTAGTTGACGTAGCCGTCGAGCGCGGCTGCCCCAGCGCCCCGGAGCCCGACCTCGACCCCCTCACGGCGCGTCTGCCCCACGTTCTGGAAGAACACGCCGGTGGTACCGGTCGGCGACACCGAGAAAATGTCATCGCTGACATCGGTGCGATAGACCGATACGTCTATGTCGAGCCAGGGGAATGGGCGCGCCTGCATCCCGACCTCGTAGTTCGTCGCGGTCACCGCCTTGAGGGGCGGATCGGGCGCGACCCCTACCTGGAGTCCCGGGCACACAGCCCCCGGTCCCGCGCAGGTCAGCTCGAGAAAGGCCGGCGCGCGGTATCCCTGCGAGTAGCTCGCGTAGAAGCCGAGGCGTTCGCTGAGGTTCAGATTCACCCCGGCTCGCGGGTTGACGCGGTTGTAGCTGAAGACGCCCGAGCTCGGGCCGCCGAGCCTGTCGTCGATGTCGTGCCGCAGGTAGTCCCATCGAGCGGCCGCGGTGAGGACGAAGCTCGAGCCCGGACCGGTGAAGCCGGCGGCCGCCGCCAGGCTATCCTGCGCGTACACTCCGACGGCGTTCTGGTTGTCGGCGACGTCGGCCTCGAGCGTCTGGGCCGCTCCGCTCGCCTCCTCGAACGTCCGGCTCTTGACCTGGCTGTTCACGTACTCGACGCCGAGGATCGCGACATTGTCGCGGCCGGCCACCACGCTTCGGGCGCTCGCCTGCAGCGAGCCGCCCGCCGATAGCGTCGAGTTGAGGAGCCGCGTGTTCACGGCGATGAGGTTCACGTTGAACTGTTCGGCGGACAGCGCCCGCACGAAAGCCATTTCCCTCCAGCGTCAGGGTGTCCCCCAGCGGGTATCGGGCATTGACGATGGCCATGTTCAGCTCCGGGCGAAGAAGTCGCCCGCGGTGAAGTTCGCGCGCCGGTCGATGCGTAGCTCGCTCTGGGGCAAGGAGCCGGCCTGCTTGATGCGATCGTTGCTGTACTGGTAGGACACGGTGGCATCGAGCCCGGCGGTCCGCACGCCGATCTTGCCAAAGGCACGCGCGACGCGGCTCTCGGTGGCGTCCCGATAGCCGTCCTCGTAGGAGGCGGTCAGGGAAGGTAGTAGTCGAGGGGCGGGCCTCGCCGCTCCACAAGAACCGCGCGTGGCGACGTGTCCAAAGCTGCCTCCGGAAATCTCGGTGGCGATCTCGCGGCGCTCCTCCCCACGGCGCGTGGTCAGGCTGATCGCGGCCCCCAGCGTGTTGCGACCGAACAGCACGGATGGCCCCCGAATGACCTCGATGCGGTCCACCGCCTCCAGCGGTATCAGGTCGAAGTTCACCTCCTCGACCGTGGGCTCGTTGATCCTCACGCCGTCGAGGAAGACGACTCACGCCTTGGGGAGACCGGTGACCGGCGACACGAAGAAGCCCCGGAGCGTCAGGGTGGGCTGCAGAGGATTCCCTTGCTCGTTCTGGAGAGTCACGCCGGGCAGGCGCTCGAGCAGGTCCGGCAGGACCACAGGGCGCGCCGCTCCGATGCCGGCCCCTGCAGGATGTCTACCGCACCCGGTATCCAGGAGCGAGGCAGCGCCTCGGGCAGCGCCCCGGCGCGATCACCTGCACCGGAGGCAGCCGTACCACGCCTTCCTCGCGCGGAGCCTGTTGATCGGAGGCTCAGCGGCCAGCGCTCGGCCGGTCACCATGAGGACGAGGAGCAGCGCGCCCCACCAGGAAGTCAGCCGCAGCGGCCCAGGGGCGCTCATGCGCCGTGAGACTAGCCGAACAGGTCCCGCCGCGCCAAGCGCGAATGCCCGCCGCGGCCCCGCCACGAACGAACGCGGGCTACCCCGAGGCCTTGAGCTGCCCGCGCACCGCCAGCACGACCTGATCCTGGCCCCACTCCATCACGCGCTTGACGGGCATCCCCTGGATGACCTTGGACACCATGTCGGGCAGGATGTAGTTGTTCTCGATGCGGCGCACGGCATCGTTGGGCTTGGCGGGCCAGCCGCGGGGATGCGCGTACTCCGCTTCCTTGGGCAGCATGGCGAACTTCGGGTTCCTGCGCCCAGATGGGATGATCGGCCAGATCCCGGAGCGGGGGCTGGTTGAAGGCGTTGGACGCCACGATGAAGGCGTCGAAGTTTTCCTTGCGGAAGAGGAACTCGATGAACTCCTTCGCCGGCTCCGCGTTCTTCGAGAACTTCCAGATGGCGAGGGCGTTGATGCCGGGCGCCGAGTGGGTGCCCGCCGGCCCGGCCGGGCTCGGGTGGTGGTTGATGTCGTCGGCGATGGGCATCTTGTTGGCGAGCGCGCTATTGTACGGGCTGATCGGATTGTGGATCCAGGAACCCTTGCCGGAGAGGATGAAGCGGTTGTTGCCGGAGTCGTCCCACGACAGCACTTCGGGATCCATCGCGTCAAGGTAGAGCGCCTTGTACCACTCGAGGACCTGCGCGGTCTTCTCGGAGTTGATGGCGGGCGTCTTGCCGTCCACCTCGAGGACCTTGCCCCCGTAGCACCAGAACACCGACCAGAACGTCGTGTTGGCGTCGCCGCAGTGGCTGATGGGAATGCCCACGGGATTGCCCTGCTTCTTGAGCACCCGTCCGTGCTTCAGGAGCTCGTCCCAGCTCTTCGGGTACTCGAGGCCGGCCTTCCTGAAGTGCGCCATGTTGTACGTCGCCGGGAACGCGACCCAGTACCACGGCACCGCGCGCCATCCGGCTCCCGTCTGCGCCGATTCCGCCGCGAACGGATACCAGCCGCCGTAGCGCTTGCCCAGCGTCTCCACGAGCGGTCCCATGTCGACGAGCTGGCTCTCGAAGAGGAACGGGTCGGCGTGGCTCAGGAGCAGGATGTCGTGGCCGGACTGGCTCTGGGCCTCTGCCGCGCGCTTGGCGGGCAGCTGCAGCCCCTGGATGGTGTCCAGCTTGAACGTGATGCCGGCCTGCTTGGCAAAGGCCTCGCCCTGCCGCCGCAACTCCTCGTCCGACGGAGGGACGAAGTGACTGCCGCTCAGCATGGTGAGCTCGCGGCGCTGGGCGAAGGCCGGCGCACGATCGAAAGCGAGCGTGGCGCCCGCCACGGCGGTGCCGCGAACGAACTGTCTGCGCGTGATCTTTCGCATGGCGCACCTCCTCGATCGGGACGGCCGGTTGGCCGCCGTGTCGGTCAGGTTCCCGGACGGGAGCGTGGAGCCCTGAGGTCGCGCAGGGGTGGGCGCGGGACCGGAATCGGAGCGCCGCGATCCCAGAGCTGGCGCAGCATCCGAGGACGTACCCGCTCCAGCTTCTCGAGGGCCTCCACGGCCGAGGGCGCCTCCGCCACACAGCCGGGCAGCTCGGGATGCTCCGCCCGGCGGAGCCATTCGCCGTTGCCCTCGACCGATTCGATCACGAGCAGATACGGCACGGCCTCGTAGTACGCGAGATCGTGTCTCCCTCACCTTGGATCATCGTCGCGCTCATCAGACGAAGGGCACCCATGCGATGGGCACGCCGGCGTCGGACTGGCGTGCCTTCTCCGTCGCCGCCGATCCAGCTCTCGCCCTCGGGCAGGAGGCGCCGAGGCCGGGCGCACCCGGCAGAGGTTCGCGTCGTCCACGTTGGCGGGCACCGCGCCCTCGTCGCGCAACGCGCGGGCCGCCTCGATGAGACGGCGCCTCACGAAGATCACCATGGCATCGGTGGTGCCGAGGTGCTCCTGCGTGCGGTCGTAGATCGGCCCCATCGTCTCCGTCATGGCCCGGTCTTGCAGATTGCCGAGGAACGGGATGCCGATGTTCAGCTCCTTCTGGAGCTCGTAGTCGATCCGGTAGTCGTTGTGGATGTTGGCGGCGGTGTAGAAGCGGCGGCGCGGGTCGCCGTCTCCTCCACGTAGCCGCCCCACGAGGCGAAGGGGTCGCGCACCTGTCTCGCCTCCTCCTCCGTCACCGGCCGGTCGAGGCGCGCGCGCATCACGAACTGGAGATTGTAGTGATCGTCGAGCGGCACCCAGGCGCGCGCGGAGACGATGTGAGGATCGCTGGCCGCGATCATCGAGTAGAAGGGCAGGATGAACTGGGTGATGCGGTGCCAGTAGAGTCCCTCGACGTCGGCGCGCCGCCGGGCCGAGTAGCAGCGCGCCGTAGTCCGTGGGCAGCACTTCCAGCCGCGGCCGCTTGTCCCGGTGAAACGTGCCACGCAGCTTGCTCTCGGGATTGCGCTTGGCGTGGACGAAATCGATATGCGAGGAGTCGATGTCGCCCTCGAGCGCCTGCACCCAGTTGCACTCCTCCAGCATCATGAGAGGCGGGTAGACCTGGGCCGCGGGCAGCGTGTTGATCTCGAAGGCGCGGGAAAGGCGGCGGCGTCTCCCGGGGTCCCAGGTAGGTCCAGATCACGCCGTTCACGTCCCGGCACGGGATAGGCCCGCGCCCGCACCTTGTCCTTGAACGTGCTCTCCTCCGGCTCGTTCGGCATGTCGACGCAGCGGCCGTGGACATCGCACTTCCAGCCGTGATAGGAGCAGCGGAGCCCGCACTTCCTCGTTGCGGCCGAAGAAGAGCGAGGCGCCGCGGTGGGGACAGTTGACGGCGAAGCAGCCCGACCTCGCCCGCCGTGTCGCGAAACGCCACCAGGTTCTCCCCGAGCAGGCGAACCTTCTTGGGCGGCCCGTCGGGCGCGGGCAGCTCACTCGAGGGCAGGCAGGGCATCCAGTAGTGGCGGAGGAGCTCGCCCATGGGCGTGCCGCGTCCGACCCGGCACAGGAGATCGTTGTCTTCGCTCGAGAGCATCGCCTGTCTCCTATTGCCAGAACGCGAAGGCCATGCCCACCCCGGAGCCCGCCTCCGACCGGTAGGACGGCACATAGTCCACGAGCTGCATGTTCAGGTGCTCGAGGGCGCCGGCCGCCGCGATCCAGTTCCGGATCTCGGAGTTCCCGGATTCGAGCTTGCCCGTGGGTAGCGTGACCAGCGCGTCCCCGTCCTTCTTGGCGAGCAGCTCGAGGACGTAGCGATCGAGGTCTTCGTCCACGAAGAAATGGCTGAGGCCGCCGGAGGCGACGATGGCCACCCGCTGGCGGGTCGGCCACGCTTCCACGGCCTGCCGGATGGCCCGCCCGAGCTGATAGCAGCGCTTCGGTGTCGGCTGGTTCGGCGGATAGTACGTGTTGAGCATGATGGGCACGATGGGCCGCACCTGCTCGCCCATGAGCCGCTGGTGCACGAAGCTCCACGCATGTCCGAAGGGGCTGTGGCGCGGCTGCACGCGCGCGTGGGCCACGTCGAACTCGAACTGGTGGGTGAGCGTCTCCACCAGGTGTCGGCCGAGACCGGCGTCCACGGGGAAGGTCCGGTTCGCCCCGTCGCCGTACAAGCCCCAGTAGGAGAGGCGGCGCACGGGGGGCACGCTCTCGAGGGGGGCGGCAGGCTTTCCACCGTGTCGCCCCAGTAGATGCAGAGCGCCGGCTGGCTGTCGGGACTGAACCACTCGCTCTGGTCGTCGCCGATCACCACCACCACGTCCGGCCCCTCGTCGGCGAGGAGGCGCCGCAGGCGATCGAGGGCGGCCTGCGTCGCCTCGTGGCGCGCTCTCGTCACCTCAGGGTCAAGCTCCCGGTCGATCCACGCCTCGCTCGCCCGCGCCTTCGCGGCGAAGTCGGGCAGGCGGGCGCGGTCCAGATCGGCGAGGGCGGCCGAGCGCCTCGTGGGGCGTGCTCAGCATCGGGCTATGCGAGGTCCCGATGCCGAGCGTGACCTCCGCCATGCTCGCTCCCCATCGCGTCCGGCCGACGTCGACGGTCGATCGCCGCTACTTGTCGAGCCAGGTCCGGGCCAGCGTCGGCGAGCCGTAGCCGTCCGTCCGCCGGAGAGCGCCCGCGGCCATGTTCCGCAGGTGCGGCTGGAAGAGCAAGGAAGCCGTTGTCGTAAGGGCATCCACATCCGCAGCACCTGGTCGAACTCGCGATCGACGATCTTCCTGGTGATCACGCGCTGCTCGGCGCGATCCGGGCGTCTGCCGCAGCTTGGTGGTCAGCTCGTCGATGCACGGGATCGTTGACGCGGAAGAAGTTCTTCGTCGACTTCGAGTGCAGGTAGTGGTACGTCCGCTCGTCGAGGCCCACCGCGTGGCCCGACTGGAAGCCCCAGGCCATCCCGTCCCACTTGCTCTCGACGTAGCGGCCGTAGTAGCTCGTGTAGTCGAGCTTGGTGATCTTCATGTTGATGTTGAGGTTCTTCTTCAGATCCTGCTGGACGAGCTGCACCTGGGACGTCATCTGCGGGAAGTACTCGTAGTAGAACAGCGTCGTCTCGAAGCCGTTGGGGTGGCCGGCCTCGGCCAGGAGCTTCTTCGCCTCGGCCGGACGGTACTGCACACCAGGGCCCGAGCTCGAGCGAGCGTCGGCGTCTTGTCCTGGTAGTAGATGCACGGCACGCCCCAGCCGGGAATGCCGTGGCCCTCGTACACCGTGTCCACCTGCTTCTGCCGGTCGATGGCCATCGAGATGCGCGCGCCGGACGCGCAGGTCGTTGAAGGGCGGCTTGTCCTGGGCCAGGGCCAGGCCGAACGGCGCCAGCGTGTTGGCGTGAGCGCCTGCACGGCCGCGGCGGGATTGCGTCTTGCGGACCGTCTCCACCTCGGACGGGCTCGGCCACCCAGATGAATGTCGCTCTGGCCCGTGCGGAACGCGGCGAGCGCGGGTGGCCGCGTCCGGCGTCGAGAGGATGGTGTACTCGTCGATGTAGGGCCGGCCCTTGTCCCAGTAGTCGGGATTGCGCGCGAGCACGATCCGCACCTTGCGCGTGTGCTCCTTGAGGATGATAGGGCCCCGTGCCGATCATGCGCTTCTTGAGATCGCCGTCCTCCTCGAGGACTTCACGGGGAAGATCACCGCCACCGGCTCCGCGCAGGTTGTGGGCGAACAGCACGTTGGGCGTCTTGAGGTGGACGCGCAGCGTGTACTTGTCGGGCGTCTCCATGCCCTCGATCTCGCGGAACGTGAACGACTGCACGCCTTCCTTGGCGTAGGCCTCGTAGCAGTACTTGACGTCGGCCGCCACGAGCTCGCGCCCGTTGAGGGCGGCACGTTCTGCCACTTGACGCCCTGGCGAAGCTTGAAGGTCCACACCCGGTGCTCGGGATTCGCCTGCCACGACTCGGCGAGATCGCCCTTGAGCGTGAGGTCATTGGTGCCGGCCGCCTCGTCGGCGAAACGGTAGCGCACGAGCCGGTTGTAGACGAGGCCGGCGAACTGAAACGTCCCGACCGACTGGGTCAGGCGCGGGTCGATCACCGGCGGGTCCCACGGACGAGGCCCGCGCCATGCGTCCCGCCCCGCTTGGCGGGCTTGGGGCTCGGGGCGATCCAGTCGGGATAGGGCGAGGGCTCTGGGCGGAGGCGGGTCGCCCGCGCGCGCCCGCCACGAGGGCGGCGGCGCCGAGGCCGCCTCCCACACGCTTCAGGAAGGTACGGCGATTGACCGCAGAGTGGTGCGGAGGTCGGCCATGGTTGGAACTGGGCATCTGTCGCTCTCCTTCTGGGTCGGACACGCTCCCGGTCGACACGTTGACGAAGGAAAGAGTGCGGCGACGGTGCCACAGGGGCGAAGGCAAGTCAAGGAAGGCGGCGTCAACACGAGAGGCGGACGCCGCCCGGAGCGGACGCGGCCTCGTGGCGCCGCGCAGATCGCGAAGTGTGCTCGGCTGTGCGAGAAGACCCATCGCTCGCGGAGGTCTTGACAAGACCTCCCGACGGGGATACAAGTGCGCAACCACCTACCGCCTCAGAAGGGCAGTCGCTCACAAGGAGGTGAGACTCCACCGGCCGGGTTCTCGAGCTACCTCCGATCTCCCATCGTCCCGCAGGGAGGCCCTGGATGAAAACGACCGATCGACCTGTCCCGACCCGACGTCAGTTCCTCAGCACCTCGGCCGGCGCCACCGCCGGCATGGCTTCGTGGCTCGCCCTCGGCCGGGCTCCCGCCTACGCCCAGAAGCGTGAGCTGACCTTCCTCTCCTGGAACCACTTCGTCCCCGCCTCCGACGACGAGCTTCGCAAGCAGGCCGAGGCATTCGGCAAGGCCAACAACTGCACGGTGCGCGTGGATACCATGGCGCATCTGCAGATGCCGTCCAAGATCGCGGCCGAGGCCCAGTCGCAGTCGGGCCACGACATGTACCGGACGGCGGGCGCCGATCCGTTCCTCTACGAGAACCTCCTCGTCAGCATGGACGACGTGGTCGAGAAGGTCGGCAAGCAGGGCGGCGGCTGGTACAGCTTCGCCGCGGAGAGCTGCCAGACGAAGTCGGGCTGGAAGGCCATCCCGTGGTTCTGGGTCTCGTTCCCCGGCACCTACAACATGGCCCACTTCAAGAAGGCCGGGTTCGAGCATCCGCCGAAGACCTGGGATGAGCTCCTCAAGCAGGGCAAGGTGCTCAAGAAGCAGGGCAACCCGGTCGGGATTCCCATCAGCCACTGCTCGGACGCCCACTCGACCTACTGGTCGGTGGCGTGGTCCTACGGCGCCAAGGTGCTGGAGGCGGACGGCAAGACCCCGGGCATCGTCTCCGACAAGACCGCCGCAGGTCATCGAGTGGTACAAGGAGCTCTACAAGGACGCGATGGAGCCCGAGGTGCTGTCGTGGGACGACGCGGGCAACAACCGCTTCATCCTCTCCGGCAAGGGCTCCTGGATCCACAACCCGGTGAGCCCCTACAACGCCGCGCTCGCCAACAAGCAGCCCATCGCCGACGACATCAATCACCACAACAGCCCCGGTGGCCCGGCGGGCATCCACTCGGCGTGTCCGAACCTGAGCATGGGCATCTGGAAGTTCTCGAAGAACCAGGAGCTGGCCAAGGAGTTCATCGCCTACCTCTTCCAGAAGCAGAACTTCGACGCGTGGATCGTGGCCTCGAACGCCTTCAACCATCCGCCGCTCAAGAACCTTTCCGATCATCCCATCTGGGCGCGCAACCCGAAGTTCGCCATGCTGCCCAAGGAGGCGGAGTACGCGCACCCGCGCGGCTGGCCCGGCAAGCCCAACGAGGCGGTGCAGCGCATCGACGACAACTACATCATGGCCGACATGGTCGCCAAGGCCGTGAACGGCATGCCGCCCGAAGCGAGCCATGGACTGGGCCCAGGAGCAGGTCGTGCTGGCCGTCAAGGGACAGCTCAAGGTCAGCTAGCATGGCCGTCGGACCGCGCGTTCTCGAAGCGGCGGCCGGGCTCCCGGGGCCCGGCCGCCGCTCACGCCTCCGCGAGTGGTGGGAGCAGGAGCATATCTTCGGCTACGGCCTCATCGTGCCGGCCATCGTGCTCCTCGTCACCCTCGTCGCCTTCCCGTTCGGGATGGCCATCTACTTCAGCCTGTCGGACTACTGGGTCGGCTCGCCCGGGCCCTTCGTCGGCATAACGAACTACCGCGACATCCTCGGCAACGAGACCTTCCGCCAGACCGTGCAGAACTCCTTCGTCTTCACGGGCATCGCCCTCACCCTCAAGATCGTGCTCGGCGTCTGGCTCGCCATGCTCCTGTCCCGCAACCTCCCCTTCAAGCGCATCATCCGGGGTATCGTGCTCCTGCCCTTCGTGATCCCAACCGCGCTGTCGACGCCTGGCATGGCTCTGGATGTTCGACTCGCTCTACAGCGTCGTCAACTGGACGGGCATCCATCTCCACCTGATCAATGCGCCGGGGCCCAACTGGCTCGGGCAATCCAAGTACGCCATGGCCGCCGTCATCGCCGTCAATGTCTGGCGCGGCCTGCCCTTCTTCGCCATCACCACGCTCGCGGGGCTGATGGCCGTGCCCAGGAGTTCCATGAGGCCGCCGAGGTGGACGGCGCCAGCTCGTGGGGGCGCTTCTGGCACATCACGCTGCCCCTGATCAAGCCGGTGCTCGGCGTGGTCATTCTCTTCTCGACGATCTTCACGTTCGGTGACTTCAATATCGTCCAGGTGCTGACACGGGGTGGCCCGATCAACACCACCCATCTCTTCGCCACCCTCGCCTACCAGGTCGGTCTCCAGGGCGGCAACCTCGGCCAGGGCGCGGCGATCTCCCTCTTCATCTTCCCCTTCTGGCCATGGTGGTGTTCTTCCAGCTCCGATACATCAGGAGAGAGTAGCCATGGGAACGGCCAGGAGTCGCGGCGCCCGCATCCGCTCGAACGTGTTCGCTTACGCGAACCTCGCGCCCTACGTCTTCTTCGTGCTCTTCCCCTTCTATTTCATGATCGTGACGTCCTTCAAGTCGAACGCAGAGCTGTACAACCTCAAGTCCATTCCCTTCTGGATCCAGACCGGCGCGATCATGGACCACTACGCCCTGCTCTTCCAGAAGACGGATTTCGTCACGTGGATGAAGAACAGCCTGCTCGTGGCGGTGGTGGCCACCACCGTGTCTCCGTGATCATCTCGATCCTCGCCGGCTACAGCCTGGCCCGGCTGCGCTTCCGGGGGCCGCCGCCTTCGGTACCGCCATCTTCGTCACCTACCTCATCCCCACCACCCTGCTCTTCCTCCCCTCTCGCAGGTCGTGGTATGGCTCGGGCTCGCCGACTCCATCTACGCGCTCATGGTCATCTACCCGACCTTTCTCGTCCCCTTCTGCACCTGGCTGCTCATGGGCTACTTCCGGACCATCCCGCGCGAGGTCGAAGAATGCGCCCTCGTGGACGGGGCCACGCGCATGCAGACCCTGTCGAAGATCGTGCTGCCCATGGCCATCCCCGGCGTCATCTGCGCCGTGCTCTTCAGCTTCACCCTGTGCTGGAACGAGTTCACCTACGCCCTGACCTTCATCTCCCAGTCCGCGAACAAGACGGCGGTGGTGGGCGTCACCTCGGACCTGATCCGCGGCGACATCTACTTCTGGGGCTCGCTCATGGCGGGAGCCTTGCTGGCGAGCATCCCCATCGTCATCGTGTACGTCCTCTTCCTCGACTACTACGTCTCGGGCCTCACCGCGGGCGCGGTCAAAGGGTGACGGAGCCGTCATCGCTCGCGGTTGCCCGCCCGTGCCTATCCGGGCTGCCCCCAAACCGCCGCGACCATATGCGGCCCCGTGGAGGAATTCCAGAATGAGCGGACGACGGAGTGTGATCGCTTGGATGGCGCTGGTCGCGCTGGGGCTGTTCGTGACGGCGGGACCGGCCGCGGCCGCGGACCTGAAGCTCGGCGCCACCTTTTCCCTCACCGGGGGCACGGACGACTACGGCAAGGCGGCCCTCATGGGCTTTCAGCTCGCCGTCGAGGAATACAACGCCAAGGGCGGCTACCAGGGCAAGAAGGTCGAGACGGTGGTCTACGACGACGAGACCAAGCCGGCCAAAGGCGTGGAGAACGTCACGCGTATGATCACGCGCGACAAGGTCTTCGCCATCGTGGGGCCGGTCAACTCCGGGGTGGCCCTCGCCATCATCGACATCTGCCAGAAGATGGAGATGCCGCTCATGGACACCATCGCCACCGCCGAGCCCATCATCGAGCGTTACGCCAAGGCGCCGAAGAGCTACATCTTCCGCGTCTCGCTGAACGACGGCATCCAGACGTCGTTCATGATCGATCACATCCAGAAGAAGAAGTACCAGCGGATCGGGCTCATGCACGACTCCACGGGCTGGGGGCAGAGCGGGCGCGACACGGCGATCCGGCTCCTCAAGGAGGCCAAGATCAACGTGGTGGCGGGGCCCGAGGTCTTCGACCAGAACGACACCGACATGACGCCGCAGCTCACCAAGATGAAGGACGCCAAGGTGGACTTCATCATCTCGTACTCGCTGGCCCCCGCGCGGAGTGCAGATCGCCAAGAGCATGCAGAAGATCCAGCTCGGGGTGCCGTGGACCTCGACGTGGGCCCTCATCGCCCCCAACTTCCTCAAGCTCGGCGGCAAGGAGACGGTGGAAGGGGTCATGGCCGTCACCTCCTACACCCCGGACCATAGCGAGAACGCCAAGAAGCTCCACACCAAGGTCGAGCAGCGTTTCAAGGACCAGGGCGGCGACTTCCATCCCGTGGCCACCGCCCAGACCTACGACGGCACGCGCCTCGTGCTGCGCGCGCTGGATCGCGTGGGTCCCGATCCCAAGAAGATCCGCGACGCACTGGAGGAGATCAGCGACTTCTCCGAGGCGGTGACGAAGATGAAGCCGCGGCCGTACACGCCGGACAATCACGAGGCCCTCGGGCGGGAGAGCGGCTTCCTGGCTATCTGGAAGGCCGGCAAGCTGGTTCGCGCCGAGTAGGTGGACAGCTTCTTCGTCAAGCTCTGGCAGGCGGTGATCAGCGGCTTGTCCATCGGCAGCGTCTATGCACTGATCGCCCAGGGCTACTACGTCACCTTCATCACCACGGGCGCGCTCAACTTCGGCCAGGGCGAGTTTCTGATGATGGGGGCCCTCTTCGGCCTCACCTGCTACATCACCCTCGGCCTGCCCTATGGCGTGGCGGTGGCGGGGGCGGTTGTCCTCGTCGGGCTCATGGGGGTCGGGCTCGAGCGCGTGGCCATCCGGCCCGTGCTCCGGCATGCCCTGTCGCTGTCCTGGGTGCTCAGCACCGTCGCCATCAGCATCATCCTGAAGAACGCGGCGGTGCAAATCTGGGGGCCGGAACAGATCAAGTTCCCCTCGCCCTTCGGCGACGCCGTCCTCCGCGTGGGCCCCGCCGGCATCTTCCCCCAGGAGCTTTTCATCATCGTGGCCGCCACCGGCACCGTGCTCCTCGTCCAGGTCTTTCTCAAGCGTGCGGTGCTCGGCAAGGCGCTCACCGCCGTGGCCTTCAACCGCAATGCCGCCGCGGTCATGGGCATCAACGTCCAGCGCATGATCGTGCTCGCCTTCGTCATCTCGTCGGCCCTGGCCGGACTCGGGCGGCATCCTCATCGCGCCCATCACCTTCGCGTGGGCCTACATGGGCACCGTGCCCGGCATCAAGGCCTTCGCGGCCGCGATCTTCGGCGGGCTCGAGAACCCCATCGGCATCCTCATCGGGGGTCTCGTCATCGGGCTGCTCGAGCAGCTCTTCGGCATCATCAACTCGAATCTCAAGGAAGGCATCACCTTCCTCGTCATTCTCCTCATCCTCGCCCTGCGTCCCACCGGACTCATGGGGAAGAAAGAGATAGAGAAGGTGTAGGGTGCGCCTGCCCATCCTGGCCCACACCGGTCCCCGCCAGTGGGCCGCGTTCGTCGTGGTGGCGGCGGTGGTGTTCGCCCTGCCCCTGATCTTCGCCGACCCCTTCTTCATCCTCGTGCTGCAGTCGCTCGCCTATCTCTTCATCGCCACTCTGGGCCTCGACATCCTCGTGGGGTGGACGGGGCAGATCTCCCTCGGACACGCCGGCCTTTACGCGGTCGGCGCCTACACGTCGGCGCTGCTCGCCACGCGGCTCGGCCTGCCCTTCTGGCTCTCCGCGCCGGTCGGCGTCGTCCTCGCCGGCCTCTGCGGTGCGCTCCTCGCCCTGCCCTCGCTTCGCGCCAAGGGTCCCTACCTCGCCATGGTCACGGTGGCCTTCGGCTTCATGGCCGAGGTCACCGCCAATCGCTGGAGCCTCACCGGCGGGCCCATGGGCATCATGGCCATTCCGGGACCGCGGCTACCGGGGGCGCGGAGATGACGCCGACCCAGTACTTCTGGCTCATCGGCGGCACCGCGCTGGTCTGTCAGATCGTCGCCAACAACCTCCTCACCTCGCGGGTAGGGCGGACGCTGCTTGCCCTCCGCGGCAGCGAGGTCGCCGCGGAGACCGTGGGCATCAACGTGTATCGCTGGAAGGTGCTCGCCTTCGTGATCAGCTCGGTCTATGCGGGGCTGGGCGGCGTCTTCTTCGCGCATCAGAACGGCTTCATCAACAGCGACACCTTCGTGTTCGGGCTCTCCGTCTCGCTGCTCACCTCGGTCCTCATGGGCGGCAGCGGCACCTCTACGGCCCGCTCGTGGGCAGCGTCATCCTCAACCTGATCCCGACCATCTTCGCCAAGATGCACGAGTACCACCTCTACATCTATGGCGGCATCATCCTCGTGACCATCGTCTTCCTGCCCGACGGCATCGTGGGCAGTCTCATGAAGACGCGTGTCCTCGGATGGCTTCGCCGCCGGCCGCCCGTGGTGGAGGCCGCCCCCGCAGAGCGGGATCCTGCCCTCGCGAACACGGCCGGCGCTCCCGTCATCGCCGTCCGCGGCCTGACCAAGAACTTCGGCGGGATCCGCGCCCTGAACAACGTGTCCCTGGCCGTGAAGGCCGGCACCGTTCACGGGCTCATCGGGCCCAATGGGTCCGGCAAGAGCACCTTCGTCAACGTGCTCACGGGCCTCTACCAGCCGTCGGCCGGCACCGTTGAGCTGCGCGGTCAGGCGGTGGAGCGGCTCAAGCCGCATCGCATGGCCGAGCTCGGGGTGACGCGCACCTTCCAGAGCATCCGTCTCTTTCCCGACCTGACGGTCCTCGACAATGTCATGGCGGGCTTTCACCTCCAGCTGCGCGCCGGCCTGTGGGCCCACCTCGCCCAGACCCGGCGGGCCGTCGACGAGGAGGCCGCCTTCCGCGGCCGGGCCATGGCCCTGCTCGCGGTGGTGGGGATCGCCGACAAGGCGCCCGAGGTCGCCCAGAATCTCTCCTACGGCCAGCAGCGACTCCTCGGAGATCGCCCGCGCGCTCGCCGTCCGGCCCGCGCTGCTCCTCCTCGACGAGCCGGCGGCCGGGGTCAATCCGACGGAAATCCACCACCTCTCGCATATCATCCGCGGCATCCGGAACACCGGCGTCACCCTCGTGGTGATCGAGCATCACATGGAGCTCATCATGGGAATCTCCGACGTGGTGTCGGTGCTCGACTTCGGCGAGAAGATCGCCGAAGGCACCACCAAGGAAATCCAGCAAGATCCGAAAGTCATCGAGGCCTATCTGGGCTCGGCGGTGGAGACCGGCCATGCTTAGCGTGCGGTCGCTCCGGGTCGACTACGGCCATGTGCAGGCGCTGCGCGGAGTGGACCTCGAGGCCCGCGAAGGCGAGATCACCGCCATCATCGGCTCGAATGGCGCGGGCAAGACCTCGACGCTCATGGCCATCTCGGGGCTCGCTCCCGTGACCGAGGGGAGATCCTCTTCCGCGGCGCGCCCATCACGGGGCGGCCGGCCCACGAGATCACCACCCTCGGCATCACCCAGATCCTCGAGGGCCGCCAGCTCTTCGCGGATCAGAGCGTCGAGGACAATCTGCTCCTCGGCGCCTACACGCGCCTGCGCGACCGCGCTCGCGTGCGACAGATCGATGGAGCGCGAGATGGACCGCTTCCCCATCCTGCGCCGCCGGCGAGGGCAGCTCGCGGGCACGCTCTCGGGCGGCGAGCAGCAGATGCTGGCCATCGCGCGCGGCCTCATGTCCGAGCCCACCGTCCTGCTCATGGACGAGCCTTCCATGGGCCTGGCGCCCCTCATGGTCCAGGAAATCGCTCGGACCATTCGCAGCCTGCGCGAGGAGGGCGCCACCATCGTCCTCGTGGAGCAGATGGCCTCGGTCGCGCTCCAGCTCGCCGATCGCGCCTACGTGCTGGAGACCGGCCGCGTCACGCCTGTCGGGCAGCGGCCGCGAGCTCGCCGACAATCCGGAGGTGAAGCGAGCCTATCTCGGCGGGTGAGGCCGCGACCTCGCCTGATCAGCTGCGTGGTATGCTCCGTCGCGTGAGGGCGAAATGGATCCTCGTCATCCTGGCGCCCACGCTTCTCCTCCTCGGCGGCAGCTTTCTCGCCCTGCTCTTCCGTCCCTCATCCCGTTCCCAAGAACGCCACGCCCGTGCAGCGACTCTATCTGAGCAACTGCGCGACCTGCCACGGGGCCAACGGGCACGGGTCGTGGCGCGCGACCATCTTCCTCATTCGACCGAAGGACCTCACGGACCGTCAGGCCATGGCCCAGCTCTCCGACGAGTATCTGTTCAACCTCATCAAGAACGGCGGGGCGACGATCGGCAAGCCGGGCATGCCGGCCTTCGGCTATCATCTGACCGACGATCAGATCCGCGCGCTCGTCGCGTACGTGCGGACCCTGTCCGCCTCACCCTGAGCGCGCTTCCATTCATATTCCGGAGGAGTCACGGATGACCACGGACCTGCTCGAGACCATCAAGGACGGCGTGGCGGTGCTCACCATGAACCGGCCCGATCAGCTTGAACGCGATGTCAGGCCCCATGCTCGACGCGATGCTGGAGGCGCTCCAGCGGCTCGCCGAAGATGGCGCGGTGGGAGCGGTGGTGCTCACCGGGCGCCGGCCGGGGCTTCTGCGCGGGCGGCGACGTCAAGGCCATGGCGGAGGGTACCGAGCTGGGCGGCACCACCATGGAGGAAAAGGCCCAGGCCCTGCGCTCCCGGATGGAAACCTCCCGCCTGCTCCACGAGATGCCCAAGCCCACCATCGCCATGGTGCGCGGAGCGGCGGCCGGCGCCGGGCTCTCCCTCGCCCTCGCCTGCGACCTTCGCGTAGCCAGCGACAATGCGCGGTTCGGCACCGCCTTCGCCCGCGTCGGCTACTCCGGCGACTTCGGGGGCAGCTACTACCTGACCCAGCTCGTGGGCACCGCCAAGGCGCGCGAGCTCTACTACACCGCGGAGCTGGTGGATGCCGGGCAGGCGCTCGCCCTGGGGATCGTCAATCGCGTGGTGCCCGACGCCCGCCTCGAGGAGGAGACCATGGCGCTCGCGCGGAAGATCGCGAGCGGCCCCGGGTGGCCCTCCGCTACATGAAGCGCAATATGAACGCGGCGGAGTCGGGCTCCCTCAAGGATCAGCTGGACCTCGAGGCGTGGCATCACACGCGGACGGGCATGACCGAGGATCACCGCGAAGCGGCGCGCGCTTTCGTGGAGAAGCGCGAGCCGAATTTCAAAGGGCGCTGAGGCCATGGCGCGCCTCCCCGATATCCTGGGCTCGCTGCCCCCGACGCGCAGAAGATCTACGATCGCATCACGGCCAAGCGGGGAAAGATCGGCGGCCCCTACGTGCCGCTCATGCACCACCACGTCCTCGCCGAGCACGTCTCCGACCTGGGCGAGTATCTCCGCTTCGGCAGCACGCTCCCCGGCGACCTGCGCGAGCTCGCCATCCTGATCACGGCGCGCCACGTGGCCCAGCCCTTCGAATGGATCATGCACGCGCCGGTCGCCCTCAAGGAAGGCCTGCCCGCCGAGATCATCGAGCACATCCGGGCGCGCGGCGACCTCTCCACTTTGCCCGCTCGCTACGTGCGGGCGGCCCGCGTCGTCCAACACGTGCTCGCGCGCGAATCCCTGCCCCAGACGCTTCAGGACGAGACGGAGCAGGAAGTCGGCATCACGGGCGTGGTCGAGCTGGTCGTCCTCGCCGGCTACTACCAGACAATCGCCGCCGTCCTCTTCGCCTTCGACGTTCCCTCTGCCCGAGGGCACTCCCGCTCCGTTCTAGCTTTGCGTGCCGGGCTGCGTGCCGGGGCTGCGTGATCGGGCGCTGTGCCGACAATTGCCCGGCGGGGCTGGGGTCGCCTCCCAGACCACGCTGAGCCGCAATCGGCGTGGCCACTCGAGCCCGCCACGAGATGGTGGTTTGGCGCTTCGAAGAATCTCCCCAGAAGACACGGGCCTGGGAGGCGACCCCAGCCCCACCGGGCACGGCGTGGTAAATGAACCTCGCCGAAAATCAGGACTGACATCAGGCCAGTGAATCTTCTGGCGTCAGAATTGTCTGCCTTGCATGGTCGCTGGCGTGGAGGGGCGGGTGGGGAGGGGCGCCCTCCCTGGGCCCGTATCTTCTGGGGAGACTCTCGAAGCGCCACCAGCCAACATCTCGTGGCGGGCTCGAGTGGCCACGCGGAATGCGGCTCAGCGTGGTCCAGGAGGGCGCCCTCCCGCCCGTCCCGTGACTACACCAAAACCGTCAGCAGCATGCGCCGGAAACCTTGCCGGGCTGGATGAGCTCGACGCGCGTGTCGTCGGGCGCGCGCATGAAGGCGATGCGCCCGCCGTTGGGCATCACGATCGGCCCCTCGAGCAGCTTGGCGCCCAACCCTTCGAGCCGCCGGATGTCCGCGTCGATGTCCACCGAGTCGAAGCCGAAATGCTCGAGCCCGAAGTGGGCGGAGGCGTTGCCGGGCTGGAGCGTCTCGTTGGTGCGCGGGCCCGAGATGTTCACCGCCATGCCCCCGTCCGCGCTCTGACAGCGCACGAAGCGGTCGCCGAACACGCGTGTCTCGTCGTTCACGATCTTGAAGCCGAAGGCCCCCACGTACCAATCAGCGGTGCGCCGCGGGTCCGTCGCCTTCAGGTGGATGTGGTTGATCCGATATGCCATGGGGCCCTCCTTCAGGGTTTCCTGCGCAGGAGATAACGGTGTTCCCCTTCCATCACCAGCTCCTTGTCCTGGTTGTGGATGGTGACGCGCATCGCGAGGACGCCCGTGGTGCGCCCGGGCTCGAGTCCGGTGATGGTGAGCATGGGATAGAGCGTGTCGCCCGCGTAGACGGGCCGGAGGAAGCGCGCCGACTGATCGAGAAAGGCGATGAGCGCGTCGCCCACCACGTGCGGGAAGATTCCCGCGCCCGCCGCGCCCTGCGCCACCACGAGCAGGCCGTGGGCGAGGAGATCGCGGTGGCCGTGCGCCCGGCAGTAGGGCCGATCGTAGTGGATGGGATGATTGTCGCCCGAGGCGAGCTGGAAGGCGGCGAAGAGCGCGTCGGTCATGGTGCGCGAGGGAATGTAGAAGCGTTCCCCGACCCGGAAGTCGTCGAAGTACCGGGACTCGGCGAAACGATGCGCTTCGGGCGAGAACGCCTCATCCGCCATCGATGGCCTCCCTCACTGGATCTTCTTGATCTCTACCACAAGATAGCGATCGGGAGCTGGCGCACCGTGAGCCTCACCCGATCACCGCGCCGGAGGCCCGCGCTGTCCAGCATCTCCTTCGTCTCGGCGTGGAAGGCCATCCTGCTCATCTCGTCCATGAGCCCCGGCGCGGCATCGTGGTTTACGAGCATCAGGGTATCGCCGCCTCGGGCCTCGAAGACGCCGGTGACGCGGTAGAGCCCCTTGCCCGGATAGACCTCCCGGAAGGTGCCCCAGATGCCCGCGGCGAAGCTCAACGCGAGCAGGGAGAAGAGCACGGGAACCGCCCATCGGGGAGACGCCGCCATGGCTGCGCGGCCGAGCTAGGCTGACCGGTCGCGCGGCGCGCGGCGCGGTAGCGTCTCCGTTCTGGCCCTCATCGAAGTGAGCGGTGGGAGAGGATACGGCGGCTCGAGCAACGAGAAGACATGCTCTCGTCCGCGCCTCAGGAGGCGGGAGATCGTGGAGCGGACGCGGCCCAACTCTAGTAGCGGCCGGAGGAATCGTACCCGGGGTCGCCGGGACCCGGGATCTTGCCTGAGACATGCTCGGCGGTCAGCACCCACGGAGAGCTGCAGCCCTCCTGGAACACGCCGCGCGCCGCTCGATAGGCACTACCGAAGGTCAGCAACAGGAGCAACGTCGAGCGTCAGGACGCCGGCCGTGCAGATGATGGCTTTGCCGGGCACATAGACGACGTTCATGAAGCCGGCGGCGGTGGCGTCACCGGGAGTCGGCTCATTGTTCGTGACGGGCTCGTTGGCGGGCGGCATCATCGACTCGGAGGGATTGACGGGCCGGACCTCCTGTCCAGGAACCTGGCTGGTCAGCTGGAGGATCGGACGGCCCGAGCGGCGGCACCGGCTGCATCGGCTGGGGTGGCATCGGCGGGGGTGGCACCGGCTGAACCTGCTGGGGTTGCACCGGCTGCATCTGCGCCTGGGCCAAGGTGACGACAGGAGCGAAGGGGCCCATCGACAGCAGAGCGGCCACAAGCACCGCAGAGATCAAAGCAGAAGTCTTCATGGTCGTGCCTCCATGGCGCTGCGGTCGCCCTCGTAAGCTCATTCTATGGGGTCTCTGTCCGCATGCTGACACTCCTACCCTAACAGGCATTTGCGCCACTATAACAAGGAAAAACCAGCCACTTCAAGGCACCTCCCCGGCTGCCAAAAGGAGTGCTATCATTCCGCGCGCGGCCCTTCCCCGCCGCCCATCGGACCCCAAGGAGGCCCATATGAAGATCGTCCGGTTCTCTCAGAACGGCCATCCCGCGCGCCTCGGCTGCTTCATGGGCCAGGACCGCGTGGTCGACCTCGAAGCGAGCTGCGCCGCCTGGCTGTCCGCCAAGGGCGTGGTGCGCTCCGCTCCCATCGCGGCCGCTCTCTTCCCTCAGAGCACACGCGGCTTTCTCGAAGGCGGATCGGCGACCCAGGACATGCTGGCCACCATGGTCGAGGCGACCAAGGCGGGCAAGTGGGAGCCCGTCAGCCATGCCGCCAACAGCGTTCGGCTGCACGCTCCCATCAACGACCCGGGCAAGTTCATCTGCATCGGGCTCAACTACCGCGACCACGCGGCCGAGACGGGGGCGGCAGTCCCCAAGGAACCGCCGGTCTTCCCCAAGTGGAACAACTCCATCCTCGATCCCGGAGAGCCCATCTTGAGGCCACGAGGTGAGAAGACGCTCGACTGGGAGGTAGAGCTGGGCCTGGTCATCGGCAAGACGGCCCGCTTCGTAACCAGGGACAAGGCCCTCGACTACGTCTATGGCTACACCATCATCAACGACGTCAGCGCCCGCGACTTCCAGTTCCACACGAGCCAGTGGGGCCCCGGCAAGATGGGAGACACGCTGGCGCCCGTCGGCCCCTATATCGCCGATCGCTCGGAGATCGCGGACCCGCACGCGCTCAGCCTGAAGGCGTGGGTCAACGGCACCCTGATGCAGGACGGCAACACGAAGAACTTCATCTTCGACATCGGCTACATCATCCAGTACCTCTCGAACATCATGACCCTCTCGCCGGGCGATCTGATCTCCACCGGCACCCCGGCCGGCGTGGGCTTTTCGCGCAAGCCGCAGATCACGCTCCAGCCCGGTGATGTCTGCAAGCTCGAGATCACGGGGCTCGGCGCCATCGAGAACCCGGTCAAGGACGCCTAGCGCGTCGGGGAGACGGTCATGCCCGTGCGTTCGCTGCTGCACTACGCGCTGGAAGTGCCGGACCAGGCGGTAGGCCAGCGCTACTATCGCGACTTCGGCCTCGCCGACGAGTCGGGCCGGGGTCCGGCCGTGCGCCTGCGTCCAGCCCGACAGGCCCGCGAGAGCGTGCTCCTCTACGAGGGGCCGCGCAAGCGTCTCCATCACCTCTGCTTCGGCGCCACCGGCGAGGACTTCGCGCGCACCCGCGAGGCGGTGCAACGCGCGGGGGTGACCGAGGTCGACCCTCCCCGGGATGCGCCGGGCGGCGGGCTCTGGCTCCGCGATCCCGACGGCAACCTCCTCAACGTGCGCGAGGAGGCGCCGCCCGCCATCGCCGTGGAGACGCCGGCGGCGCTTCAACGGACCCGGCTACGCGCCGCGACAGGCGGTCAGAGGAGCGCCGGACCGTGGGCTCGCCGTCGCCCCGCGTCGCCTCGGGCACGTGCTCCTCTTCAGCCCGGACATCAACCGGCAGGTCGACTTCTACACGCGGGTCCTCGGCATGAAGCTCTCCGACCGCTCGCAGGACATCATCGCCTTCATGCGCTGCAGCGCCGACCACCACAACCTGGCCCTCCTCACCTCGAGCGCGCCGGGCTTCCATCACGCCTCCTTCGAAGTGGGCGGAGTCGACGAGATCGGGGTGGGTGCGGCGCGCATGATGGATCGTGGCTGGCAGCCCGGCTGGGGCTTCGGGCGCCACGTCATCGGCTCGAACTTCTTCTACTACATGCGCGACCCGTGGGGCAGTCTGGCCGAGTACTTCTACGATCTCGACCAGATCCCGGAGACGTGCGCGTGGGAGCCGCGGGATTTTCCCGCCGCCGACTCGCTCTACAGCTGGGGGCCGCCCGTGCCCGCCGACTTCGGCGAGAACAAGGAAATCTCCTCCTAGATGGATCTCGGTCTGCTCCACGACACTCGCCCAGTCCAACACGACGAAGATCGTCCTCTGCTCCCTCGACGGGCTCGGCGGACTGCCCGCCCCGCCACGGGCAAGAGCGAGCTGGAGACGGCGCGCCTGCCCAATCTCCACGCCCTCGCCGCGCGCTCGGCGTGCGGTCTGCTCCGCCATGTCGGTCCCGGCATCACGCCGGGGAGCGGGCCGGGACACCTCGGCCTCTTCGGCTACGATCCGCTGGAGCATCCGGTGGGCCGCGGCGTGCTCGAAGCGCTCGGCATCGACTTCCATCTCAAGCCGGGTGACGTGGCCGCGCGGGGCAACTTCTGCACCGTGGACGCCGACGGGCGGATCACCGACCGGCGCGCCGGCCGGATCGCCACCGAGCTCTGCGTCAAGCTCTGCGACCGGCTGCGGGCCATCAAGGTCGACGGGGTCGAGCTCATCATCGAGCCGGTCAAGGAGCACCGCTTCGTCCTCGTGCTGCGAGGCGAGGGCCTCTCCGGGAGGCTGTCGGAGACGGATCCCCAGGCCCTCGGCGTTCCTCCCCTGCCCGTGCGCGCCCTCGAGCCCGACGGCCGCCGCACCGCCGCCGCCGTCAACGAGTTCGTCGAGCGCGCGCGGCCGCTGCTCCGCGACGCGGCCCCGCCAACATGGTGCTCCTGCGCGGCTTCGACCGGCAGCCGGACATTCCGCTCTTCCCCGTGACGTTCCGGCTGCGGGCGGCGGCCATCGCCGCCTATCCGATGTACCGCGGGCCTGGCCCGGCTGGTGGGCATGGACGTGCTCGACACGGGGGCGACGTTCGCCGACGAGATCGCCACCCTTCGCCAGCGGTGGCACGACTACGATTTCTTCTTTCTCCACTACAAGGACACCGACAAGGCCGGCGAGGACGGCGACTTCGACGCCAAGGTGGCCGCCCTCGAGCGCTTCGACGCGCAGCTGCCCGCCATCCTGACCCTCAAGCCGGACGTGCTCGCCGTCTCGGGCGACCACGCGACCCCGTCGATTCTCGCCGCCCACGGCTGGCAGCCCGTCCCCGCCCTCGTGGCGAGCGCCTACTGCGGCGCCGATCACGTGAGCCGCTTCACGGAGCGGGACTGCGCGTCGGGCGCGCTCGGCCTCGTGCCGGCCCAGGACCTCATGCCCGTCCTGATGGCCAACGCCCTGCGCTTCCAGAAGTACGGCGCCTAGGGCGCGCCGTGTTCCGCCAGCGCTCCGGCTCCAGCCTCTGCTACGCGTGCGGCAAGCTCAACCGCGTGGACGCCTCCGTGTGCTTCTATTGCGGCCGGCGAAACCCGGGCTATGGGGATTCGGTGCGGGCATTGGGCGTCTGATCGGCGGGCTCGACTTCGCGGGGCTGGTGACGGTGGTGTCGGCGGTCGCCTATCATCGCCTCCCTCGCCCTCGATCCGCGGGCGGCCATCGTTCCCGCGTGGTGTCTTCGACCTCCTCGCTCCGAGCGGCCGCGCGCTCTACGCCCTCGGCATGGCGGGAGCGATCCCCTGGCAGCAGGGTCACTGGTGGACCGTGCTCACCGCCATCTACCTTCACGGCAGCCTCCTCCACATCCTCTTCAACCTCCTGTGGGTGCGCCAGCTCGTGCCGGAAGTCGAGCAGGTCTATGGGCGCGCGCGGACGGTCATCATCTTCACGGTGAGCGGCGTCGCCTGCTTTCTCCTCTCGGACTTCGTGGGCACGCCTTCACCGTCGGCGCCTCCGGCGCCGTCTTCGGCCTTCTCGCCGCCATGGTGTGGTACGGGCGGCGCCGCGGCGGCTTCTTCGGCTCCGCCGTGCTGCGCCAGTACGGCACGTGGGCGATCGTCCTCTTGGTCCTGGGCTTCCTCTCGGGCACCGGCGTGAACAACTGGGGGCACGCGGGCGGGTTCATCGGGGGCCTCCTCGCGGCCTTTGTCTTCGCGCCGACCCACGAGAGGCCGGAGCAGGGCACCGACCGTGTCCTGGCTGGCGCCGTCCTCGCTTTCACCGCCGCCGCCTTCGGACTACAGCTCTGGGTCACCTTCGTCGGCTGAGAGCCCGGCCGCCCAGAGCTTGCCCCGGGCAAGCCTTGAGGTACAGGTGAAAGGGTGCGGTGGTTCAAGCCGTAACCCGGGAGGACACATGGCCGAACGACCCAAACGCCGCCCCGCGCGGAGCGCCCACAAACCCGACTCAAGCAGCTCGAAAAGCGACTCGCCCACCTCGAGAACCAGCTGAAGACGCTCCGCACCGAAGCCTCCGGCAGCGTCGGCGCCACGCGGGCCAGGCTCGAAAGCCTGGAGCGCCGGGCCGCAGCCCAGCTCAACCTGGCCCAGACCACTCTCAAGAACTCCCTCGACTCCATCAGCCGCACGCTGGCCGCCTCCAAAGGACAGCATGGAATCGCAGAGCGGGCCGGCTGACCGCGCGCGGTGCGCGCCGGAATGCGGGCAGGCAGCCGGGCCTATCGCGGCGGAACTCGAGACTAGGCGGACCGGCTTCCACGCTTCGTCCATGCGACCCGTTCTCGTCCTGCCCGAAGACCTCGTCCTCCATCTGGAAGGCCACATCGCGCTGAGCGGTGAGCCGCTCTCTATCTCGTGTCGCGGCCCTCCCTCCGGGCCCGGCTGACGCGACGCAAGGCGCGGGCCGTCACCGGTGATCCGGAAGACTCGGCGCGCGTATCGCCGGGCCCTCGGTCGCGGCCGTGGTCCTCTGGTGGTCGCGGCGCCGGCCGGCCGCGCCGGCGCGGGTGGCCGCCGCGGTGCGCGCCGGGCCTGCCCGACGCCGCCGTGCTCGTGGTGGGCGACGAGCGCCTCCACGTGCCGGGCGCCATCACCGTGCCCCTGTCCGCCTTCGCGGAGCGGGTGCTCCAGCCCGAGCTCGAGCGCGCCCACGAGCGCGCGCGGGTCGAGAAGATCCGCGCCCACTTCGAGGGCGCCCCCGCGTTCTCATCCTGATGCAGGACGATCCCGACCCCGACGCCATCGCGTCCGCGCTCGCCCTCCGGACCTTGCTGGGCCGCAACCGGACGGGAGCGCCCATCTGCACCTTCGGCACCATCACCCGACCCGAGAACGTCGCCATGTGCGAGATCCTCGACATCGACGTGGAGCCGATCACCACGCGAGAGATGCATGGCTTCGACCGGGTGGCCATGGTGGACGTCCAGCCCTCCTTCCTCGAGGAGCGCTTCGTGGAGGTCGACCTCGTCATCGACCACCATCCCGTGGAGGAGCCGGTGCGCGCGCACATCCGCGACATCCGGCCCTCCTACGGGGCGACCTCGACGATTCTCGCCGACTACCTGCGCGCCGCCGACGTCAAGATCACCCAGCGCCTGGCCACCGCCCTCCTCTACGGCATCAAGGCGGACACCCTCGGCCTCGAGCGCGGAGGGACCAAGGCGGATCTCGAAGCCTTCACCTATCTCTACCTCCTCGCCAATCACAACGCCCTCCGCCGCATCGAGCGGCCCGCCCTGGGCGAGGCCGCCCTCGACGCCCTCGCCACCGGGCTCGCCAAGCGGCGGATCATCAAGGGCGTGTTCTTCTCTCATCTCGGACGCGTGGCCACCGCCGACCTCATCCCGCAGTTCGCCGACTTCGGGCTTCAGGCGGAGGGGTGGAGTGGTCCGTGGTGTCCGGAGTGGTGGGCAACGAGCTCCACATCTCCGTCCGCAATGTCGGGTATGTCAGGGGCGCGGGCGATGTGGCCCGGGCGGCCTTCGGCGATCTGGGCTCGGCGGGCGGCCACCGGACCATGGCCAAGGCCGTGCTGCCCGCCGACAGTCTCGTCCGCGGCGGGGCCGACGGCGATCCCGCGGGGTGCCAGGACCGTATCGTCCAGCGCTTCCTCCGCGCTATCGGCGCCAATGGTCGGAACATCGAGCGATGACGCTCGCCTACATCCTGCTCGTCCTCGTGGGGGCGGCCTGCGCGGTCTTCGCCCTGCAGAACATGGACCCCGTGGTGATCCGGTTCGTGACGTGGCGGGCGGAGGGCATGCCGCTCGGCCTCGTCATTCTGCTCTCCGTCCTCGGCGGGGTGATTTTCGCCTCGGGCGTGAGCCTCATCCGCCACTGGAAGCTACGCTCCAGGATTCGCCAGCTCGAGGCCAGGCTCGCGACGGTAGAGCGCACGGCGGCGCCCCCACTTTCACCCCTCCCTCGTAACTTTCTCCTTTATGATCAAGGAGTCATAAAGCACTTGGCAATTCCTGCGCCCCATGATAGAAGTGCGGGAGTTGCCCATAGGAGGCGTGTCTGAAACCCCCAGGAGGATTGCGGTGGACGCGGCTCTGGAGAAGCGACAAGTCAAGCGAGCGTACAAGATCTACGCTCCGGCGTACGACTTCGTCTTCGACTGGATCTTCCACCCGGGCCGCGAGCAGGCCATCCGGCTCCTCGATCTCCGGCGGGGCGACCACGTCCTCGAGGTCGGCATCGGCACCGGCTTGAACCTGCCCCTGTACCCCGGCCACTGCCGCATCACCGGCATCGACCTGTCCGAGGAGATGCTCGAGAAGGCTCAGGACAAGGTGGTGGAGCTGGCCCTCAGCAGCGTCACCCTCAAGGCCATGGACGCCACCGTGATGGACTTCGGCGACAGCGAGTTCGACGCGGCGGTGGCGACCTACACCATCAGCGCGGTGCCGGATCCGGTCGGGGTGCTGCGCGAGATGCGGCGGGTGGTCAAGCCGGGCGGCAATATCGTGGTGCTGAACCACTTCCGCAGCCATCGCCGCGTGGTGGGACGGCTGGAAGATCTCGTGTCGCCGGTGTGCACCCGGCTCGGCTGGAAGTCGAACCTGCCCCTCGAGCCGCTTCTCGAGCAGGTCGGCCTCAGCGCGGAGATCTCCACCAAGGTCAATCTCTTCAACGGCTGGCGCCTCATCAAGTGCGTCAACCGCAAGTAAGCCGCACCCCTCACCGCTTCGGTCGGTAGTCCATCAACGACAGCGCGTCTCTGACCGGGCCGTAGTCCGAGTCCTTCCCCGCCACGAAGCCGTCGATATCGTAGATGTCCTTGAGCACCGGAGCGTGATCCGGCCGCTTCATGGACAGGAGCGCCTGCTTGAGGGCCAGCACCTGGGGAGCGGGCAGTCCCGGGCGAGCGCAGATGCCCGCTTCAGGTATGTCCGGCGTCTCCGCGATGGCCACGAGCTGCGCCTCGAGAGCGGGATCCTTGAGATGGATCTGGGGCGCCCGATCGAAGGTAGTGGCGGCGTCCACCCGGCCCTGGAGGAGCGCGCGCAGGGCTGCCTCGTGGGTGCCCGCGAAGAGCGCCTCCTTGAAGAAGGTCTTGGGGTCGCGGTTCTGCACGAGCCCCTGCTTGATGAGAAGCACCATCGGGTAGATATAGCCGGAGCTCGAGGCCGGGTCCACGAAGGCAATGGTGCGTCCGCGGAGATCTTCGAGGCGCGCGATGCCCTTGTCCTTGCGCACGTAGAAGCTCGCCTTGTAGGCGGTCCGGTCCTGCCAGACATCACGCACGAGGATGTCGCAGCCCGCCTCCTGTCGCGCGAGCACGTAGCCGACGGGATGGACGAAGGCCAGATCCACGCGGCGGCTCCGCAGCGCCTCGATCACGCCCGCATAGTCGGAGGCGACCTGAGCGCGCACGGGGACCCCGGAGAGCTGCGAGAGCAGGCGCACGAAGGCGTCGGCGGCCCCTGCAGCGCGGCGGGATCCCGCGACGGCGTGAAGGCCATGATGAGGGGCGGCGCGGCCTTCGGCCGTTGACTCCGGACGGTGGCGAGGCCCACCACCGCGGTGATGGCGAGGAGGAGCGCGAGGAGAGCGGCGGGGCGCCGCAGCTCTGCGCTCAGGACACGGTACCGCCCAGGGCGGGCGGCTGCGCTCCGGCCACGTCTTCGCGACGGACTCCCCAGGCCGCGAGACGGGCGAGCAAGGTATTGCGGTGCATCCCGAGGAGACGGGCGGCGCGCGTCCGGTTCCAGTTCTCACGCTCGAGCGCCCGCAGCACATACGCCTGCTCGAAGCGATCGCGCGCGTCCTGGAGCGGGAGGGGCACCGGCCCGCCGTCGCCTCCCGCGCGCTGATTGACCTCGTGGATGGCGAGGTCCACGGGAAGATCGTCGAGGCGGACCACCGGCCCCGTGGCGAGGGCGACGCTGCGCTCGACGATGTTCTCGAGCTCGCGTACGTTGCCCGGCCAGTCATAGGCCTGGAGGGCGGGCAAGGCTCCGCGCGAGATGCCGCGGACGTCCTTCTTGAACTCCTGCGAGTACTTGCGGAGGAAGTGCTCGACGAGAATGGGGATGTCGGACTTGCGCGCGCGCAGGGGCGGGATGGTGATGGGAACCACGTTGAGGCGGTAGTACAGATCCTCGCGGAAGGTGCGGGCGCGCACGGCGGCGCGCAGATCCACGTTGGTGGCGGCGAGGACGCGCAGATCGACGGGAATGGGATGCGAGCCGCCCAGCCGCTCGACCTCCCGCTCCTGGAGGGCGCGCAGCAGCTTGGCCTGGAGATCGATGCGCAGCGTGCCCACCTCGTCCAGGAAGAGGGTGCCGCCGTGGGCCAGCTCGAACTTGCCCACTTTGCGCGCGTGGGCCCCGTGAAGGCACCCTTCTCGTGCCCGAACAGCTCGGATTCGAGGAGGGTATCGGGGATGGCGGCGAGGTTGACGGCCACGAAGGGCTGGGTGCGCCGCGGCCCCTGGCGGTGGATGGCGCGAGCCACCAGCTCCTTGCCCGTGCCGCTCTCCGCCGCGACGAGGACGGTGGCCGGCGTCTGCGCCACCTGGGCGATCAGCTCGTAGAGCCTCACCATGGACGGGTGGCGTCCGATCAGCGAATCGAAGCCGTGGGCCCGATCGAGCTCGGCGCGGAGGCAATGCACCTCGCGCTCGAGCACCCGCCGCTCCGCCGCCTGTCTCACGAGGGCGAGGATCTCGTCCACGTCGAAGGGCTTGGTCACGTAGTCGTAGGCACCGCCCTTGATCGCCTCCACGGCCGTCCGCACGTCCTTGACCGCGGTGACGATGATCACGGAGATGCCCTCGTCGAGGGCGAGGATCTGGGGAAGGAAGGTCGGCCCGGGCGCCCCCGGCATCGCGCACATCGAGAAGGACCACGTCCACCCGGCGCCCGCGCAGTACCTCGAGGCCGTCGATGCCTTGCTCCGCCTCCAGCACCTCGAACTCGCCGTCGAGGATGAGGCGGAAGGACTCCCGCACGCCGAGCTCGTCGTCGATGACGAGCGCGACGGGGCGCGGCCGGGACGAATCGCGGGCAGCGTCCACGGGCTAGGGCTTGCTGGGAACCTTGAGGACCACATACTGCCGGCCGGCACCACTCCGCTCCACCTGCACGGGCACGGCGTCCCCGGCTTGAGGGCGGCCACCGCCTTCTTGAACTCATCGACGGTGGCGGTGCGGCGCCGGTTGACCTCGAGGATCAGGTCACCCTCCTTGATGCCGGCCGCCTCGGCCACGCCTCCCGCCGCAACGTCGGTCACCACTACCCCCGCTTCGGAGCGCAGGCCGAGGGCCTGCGTCATCTCTCTTCGGTGGGAGCCTCGACGGTCACGCCGAGGCCGGTGCCCCTGGGCGCCGCGGCCACGATCGTCTCCTCGCCGGGCTGCTCGCCCACCTTCACCGTGAGCTTGGTCGGCTTGCGGTCGCGCAGCACCGTCATGGGCACCGACTGGCCGGGAGAAACCGCGGCCACGCGCTTCTGTAGCTCCGTCACGTCTTTGACGGGAGCACCCGAGAGCTCGACGATGATGTCACCGGCCTTCAGGCCCGAAGCCTCGGCTGGACTGTCTTTCATCACGTCGGCCACCAGCACCCCGCCCTTGCCGGAAGCGCCGAACCCCGCGGCGAGGTCGTCGGTCAGATCCTGAATGGAGATGCCGAGCCAGCCGCGAACCACGCGGCCCTTGTCGATGAGCTGGGTCATCACCTCGCGCACCATGTTGATGGGAATGGCGAAGCCGATGCCCTGCCCCGACGACAGGATGGCCGTGTTGATGCCGATGACGCGACCGTCGAGATTGAGCAGGGGCCCACCGGAGTTCCCGGGATTGATCGACGCGTCGGTCTGGATGAACGCTTCGTACGTCGCCACGCCGACCTTGGTGCGCCCGGTGGCCGAGATGATGCCCACGGTCACCGTGCGATCGAGCCCGAAGGGATTGCCGATGGCGATGGCCCATTGCCCGATGCGCAACTTGTCGGAGTCGCCGAGCTCCGCCACGGGAAGCTTGCTCGGGCCCGGCTCGATCCGGACGATGGCGAGGTCGGTCTTGGGGTCTCGCCCCACCAGCTTGGCCGCGAACTTCCGGTCGTCGGACAGCCGGACCTCGATGTCAGCGGCGTTCTCCACCACGTGGGCATTGGTCAGGATGTAGCCGCGCGCGTCGACGATCACCCCCGACCCCGCGGCCCGGGTCTCCTCGCGGGGAGAACGGCGCTTGAAGAAACGCTCGTAGAGCTCGGGGCCGAAGAACTCGCGAAAGCGCTGCTCGCTCTCCGGCGTCTGCCCACTCTCGCCCGGCGCGCCCTTCTTGGGCTTGACGCTGACATTGACCACGGAGGGCATGACGCGATCGGCGACGGAGGCGAACGCGTCCTCCAGCGCGTGGAGGAGGGCCCGACTGTCCGGAACCGCTGGCGCTCCCGTCTGCGCCGCCGCGGACAGCGGGCCGAGGGACAGCGCGAGCATCATTGTCCCGACCATCAGCGTCCCCACCATCAGCAGCGGTTTCCTCGTCATCACCGTGGCGCCTCCTGGCGCGCCATCTTACCCCTCCCGCGAGGGCCCCGCCAGCGGAGATCTGGCCGTCGTCTCGGGTCTGAGTGTCACCTCGAGGATACGCTTCGTTCCGGGGCCGACGGGCGCGGCCCGACCTCGCCGGAGCCCTGCGACCCAGATGATGTCGCCCCCGCTTCGAGCAGCGGCACACGCTCCCGCTCCCAGCGCGGCACGCCCGCGTCGATGAAGAAAGACTTGAGCCGCCGATCGGCCGGCCCACCGAACGGCGCGAAGCGGTCTCCCCGTCGTCTCGGCCGGACGTGGAGGCGCGACGGCAGCAGATCCGCATCGAAGGCAGCCCGGCCCGCCTCGCGAGGCGCCACGTAGTCCTGGGCGCGCGGGAAGGAGCGGGCCTCGAGCATCATCCCGACCTCGGGCAGCGCGAGCTCGCCAGGCACCGGGAAATCGTGAGGCCCCAGCGGAGGAAGGCGACTGGGCCCCACGCGAAGCCAGGGACCGCTTCGCTCCACGGTCACCCCTCCCGCTCTGAGGCTTCCCCGCGCCGCCCCCGGAGCGAGGAGGCGGCGTAGCGTCTTCTGGGCGTGGCCGCGGAGGGCGCCCGAGTGCCCCAGGTCCCGGCCGGCCTGGCGAGCCATCTCCACCGCCAGCTCCAGCGGGTAGGCGGCCAGATCGGAGACCTTCAGTACCCAGCCCGCGGCGCCCCGCTGTCCGACCTGACGTAGCTCGCGCGCCGCGGCGCGCTCCAGATCGTCCACCATTCCCCGGACGAGGGCGGCCGAGCGGGCAAGGCGATCGACGATGGACGGCTCGACGGCCTGGGCAAGGAAAGGCAGCACCTCGTGCCGGATACGATTGCGCAGGAAGCGCGGGTCGCGATTGCTCGCGTCCTCGACCCAGCGCAGCCCACGCTTGCGCAGGTGCGCTTCGACATCCGCGCGCCGGGCGCCGAGGAGAGGCCGGATGAGCATCCCCCGCGTGGGGCGATACCGGCCAGGCCGCGGGGCCCCGCCCCTTCGAGGAGGCGCATGAGAACCGTCTCGGCCTGGTCGTCGGCGGTATGGGCGGTGGCGATGAGCCGGGCGCCGATGCGGCGGGCCACCTCTCGGAAGGCCCCATAGCGCGCGCGGCGCGCCTCGGCTTCGAGCCCGTCCCAGGGCGGCTCGCGTCTCACTGACACGCGCTCCGTGCTCAGAGGCACCCCCATCCGATCGCACAGGGCGCGGACGAATTCGGCGTCGGCATCAGCCTCGGGACGCAGCCCGTGATGCACGTGGATGGCGTGGAGCGACAGGGACCACTCCGCGCCGAGCGAGTGGAGCACATCGAGAAGGGCGACGGAGTCTGCCCCGCCCGAGACCGCGGTCAAGACAGTTTCGCCGCCCTGGAGCATTCCGGAGCGGCGAAGGGCGGCGACGGCGATCGCGCGGAGATCAGTGACGGTGATCGCCGTCGCCTTGCCGTCCGACCCACACTTCGCCGTCTTCGAAGAATTCCTTCTTCCACACCGGCACCGTCTCCTTCAGGGTGTCGATGGCGAAGCGGCAGGCGTCGAAAGCCTCGGCCCGGTGGGGCGACGACACGGCGATCATCACGCTCGACTCGCCGATCTCGAGCCGGCCGATCCGGTGCATGAGGGCGACCCCCGCACCCCCGGCCAGCGCTGCCGCACCGCCCCCGCGATCTCGCGCATCTTGGCCGCGGCCATCGGCTCGTGAGCCTCGTACTCCAGATACTTGACCCGCCGGCCGCCGGTCTCCTCGCGGACTACCCCGGAGAAGAGCACGAGGCCGCCTGCCCCGGCTCTCCTACCGCGGCCATGAGGCGCTCCTCGGACAGGGGCTGATGCGTGACTTCGACGAGGTCGGGGCGAGAGCCGCCGCTCACCGGGGGAAACAGGCACACCTCGTCGCCGGCGCGAAGGGGGTGGCTGGCCGAGACGTAGTCGGTGCCGAGGGCGAACAACGTGAAAGGGCGGTACGGCTGGAGGACCGGGAAGCGGCTCACCACCGCCTCCCAGACCGACTCGACCGTACCGCCCTCGGGAAGCTCCAGCTCGACGTGGTCGCGACCCGCCGCTTCGCGGTAACGGGCGAAGAAGCGGACGGCGACCTTCATGGGCGCCTGTCTAGAACTGGTGGGAGGAGCCGCACCCACAGGACGACTTCACGTTGGGGTTGTTGATGGCGAAGCCCGCCCCCAGCATGTTGTTGTCCACGTAGTCGATCTCGCTTCCCTGGAGATACGGCGCGCTCTTGTTGTCCACGAAGACCTTCACGCCGTGCACTTCCGTGATGTTGTCGTCGTCGCCGGCCGCATCATCCCAGCCGAGCTCGTAGGACATCCCCGAGCAGCCGCCGCCGACTACGCGGATCCTGAGGCCCCACTCCGGCTTGCCCTCTTCGAGGCGCAGGTCCGAGATCTTCTTCGCAGCGGTTTCGGTCAACGAGATCATGAATTCCTCCTTGGGTTCTGTGTCCAATCGTTCACGACCACGAGCTCAGTATAGCAAAAACGGCGGGCCGGGGCGCCCGCAACGAGCGCGTCCGTCACAGGATGCCTCCCTGGGGCAGGAGGGTGACTTCTTCCAGGGCGGCTCCGGCGGCCAGAGTAGCCATGAGGAGGGCTGCTTCGGCAATCTGCTCGGCCTTGAGCATCCGGGCCCGGTCGGGCGGTACCGGCACGGCATCCCACAGCGGGGTGTCGGTGGCCCCCGCGGACAGGACGCCCACCCTCACGCCGTGCGGCCGCATCTCCTCGGCGAGGACCCGCGAGAAGCCCTGAAGCCCGTACTTGGTCGCCGTGTACGCCGCGCTTCCGGGAAGGGTCCGGCTCGTGACGATGGAGCCGATATTGATGATGGTCCCCCGTCCCCGCGCGATCATGGCGGGAAGCACGGCCCGGCACGTGAGGAAGGCGCCGCGCAGGTTCACGGCCATGAGCTGGTCCCAGTCTTCGGTCTTCGCGTCGGCCACCGGCCCGAAGGCGGCCAGGCCCGCCGCGGTCACCAGACAGTCGATTCGCCCGCCCAGCGCGAGAGCTCGGCTCACCAGCGCCGCGATGGCGGGCTCCTGCCTCACGTCGGTGGGCACGGAGAGCGCCCGGCCGCCCGCCGCCTCGATCTCGCGCTGCACGGCAGCGAGCTCGCGCGTGGAGCGCGCGGCCAGGACCACCTGCGCCCCTTCGCGGGCGAACGCCGCCGCCACGGCGCGGCCGATGCCCCGGCCCGCTCCCGTGACGAGGGCTACCTGGCCGGCGAGCCTCACAGGATGAGGCCGCCTCGCGACCTGATCAGCTCCATGAACTCCGCCCGCGTCTCGGGCCGGTCGCGAAACTGCCCGAGCATGGCGGAGGTGACGGCCTTGAATTCTGCTTCTCGACCCCGCGCATGAGCATGCACATGTGCAGGGCCTCCACCACCACCGCCACTCCACGCGGCTGGAGCACCTCATCGAGGGTCTGGGCGATCTGGGTGGTCAGCCTCTCCTGGACCTGCAGCCGGCGGGCGAACATCTCCACGAGCCGGGGCAGCTTGGAGAGCCCGACAATTTTTTCCCGGGCATGTAGGCGATATGGCACTTGCCGAAGAAGGGAAGCAGGTGATGCTCGCACATCGAGTACAGGTCGATGTCCTTCACCACCACCATCTCGTCGTATTCCTCGGTGAAGAGGGCCTCGTTGAGGACCTGGTGCACGTCTTGCCGGTACCCCGAGGTGAGATACGCCCAGGCCTTGGCCACCCGGGCGGGCGTCCGGTCCAGGCCCTCCCGTGACGGATCCTCGCCGATCTCCTTCAGCAGCTCCCGTATCAGCTCCTCCATGCCGGTCACCTCGCGGCGGCGCCGCGGTATTCGAACGTGTTGTTGTCGGTCTCGATGACCACGAGGCGGCGCAGGCTTCCCGCGGGCAGCGTGGGCTCCAGCCACTTCCAGAAAGCGCAGGCGAGATTTTCGCCCGTGGTCGGCACGTCGCGAAGCGCGTCCACCGTGCTCGACAGATCGTAGTGGTCCACCCGATCCAGGATGACTCGCTTCACCGCCGCATCGAGGGCGCCCAGATCCGCCGCCATGCCGGTGACCGGATCCATCTCGCCCGCCACCGTCACCTCGATCCGGTAGTTATGCCCGTGCTGCCGATAGCACTGGCCGTAGACGCGTTCGTTTTCGTGGGAAGACAGGGCCGGGTTCTCGAGCCGGTGTCCCGCGCTGAAGTGGTACTGCCGCGTGAGCTCGAGCACGCTCACCCGCCGAGATATTCCACGTAGAAGGTGGGATCTTCCCAGAGGCGGAGGCGCCACAGACGCTCCGGCCCGAGCTTGGGGAGCAGGAGATCCCAGGCGGCGCGCACGAGGTTTTCCGTGGTCGGAATGGTGCCGGGAGTGAAGAACGGGTCGGCATTCAGATCGGCGTGGTCGAAGCGCTGGATGATGGCATCCGAGACCACCCGCTTGAGCTCGGCGAGATCCATCACCATGCCGGTCTGGGCGTCCACCGATCCCTCGGATGGTCACCTCGAGGACGTAGTTGTGGCCGTGTGACACCGTGAGATGGCCGAAGACACGGCGATTCTCACTCTCGCTCCACTCCGGCCGCCCGTAGCGATGGGCCGCGGAGAAGGTGAACTTGCGCGTCGCGTACACGTGACCGTCGCTCATCGAGGCTGCCTCCCTTCCCGCACCAATCTTACCGCTTCCAGCAGGCGCCCGGCGACCCGATCCGGCGTGAACTGCGTCACCGCGCGGCGACCAGCTTCGCCCATCTCTCGCCTTCGCTCCGGGCTCCCGAGGAGGTCACGCATCGCCTCCGCCAGCGCGGGCGGATCCCTCGGCGGCACGAGCACGCCCGCCACACCATCCTCCACCACCTCGGGAATGGCGGCGGCGCGACAGGCGACCACGGGCAGGCCCGCGGCCATCGCTTCGAGGAACACGATGCCGAAACCCTCCTGCACGGAGGGGAGACAGAAGAGATCGGCATTGACGTACTCCTCGGCGAGCTGCTCGCGCGAGACGTCACCGAGCAGGGCCACCGTCTCCCCAGCCCCAGCCTCTCGTGACCTCGCGTCACCGCCTCCCACTCCGGCCCCTTTCCTACGATGCGCACCTGGACCTCCGGGATTCCGCGACGCAGAATAGCCGCCGCCTCGAGGAGATCGCCGATGCGCTTGCGCGGATACATGCGGGCGACACAGAGCACGACGCGGCCGCTCCGGAGAGTACGGCGGGCCGCGGCAAACCGCCGGTCCCATTCCTCGAGGTCGATGGGCTCGGGCACGGGGACGAGCTTTCCCTCCGGCACGCCGTACTCGCGCCGCGCCACGTCGCAAGAGTAGCGACTGCAGGCGATCACCACGTCGGCGCGCTCCGCGTTGCGTCGCTCCCACCGCGCCTGTATCGAGAGGAGGATGCGGGTCAGCCCGCGCTCGTTCTTGAGCTCGTCGGCGATGACGCCCTTGAGGCTCACCACGAGCGGCGGTCGCCGCCGCCCGAGGAGGAAGCCGTCGAGATCAACGCCGTAGACGAGATCGACGTGACGGGGCGGACGGAGGGCGAGGCCCGCGTTGTACAGCCAGCGATCGAGGGTATGGAAACCGGTGCGGACCTGAGGGGATGGAGCTCGAGGCGGTGGCCCAGCGCCTCGAGCCCTCGCTTCAACCCCGCGATGCCCACGAAGGTGCCACTCCCCTCCCGCGGATTCGAAGGCGTGGAGGAGAGGACGGCGATGCGCAGGAGCTACTTCCCTTTGAAGATGGGCTTCCGCTTCTCCGTGAACGCGCGCGTGCCTTCCGCGTAGTCCTGGCTGTTGAACGTCTCGATGCCCAGGTTGAAGAGCTTCCGGCGGTGCTCGTCGTTGATGCCCTCGAAGATGGCCTGCACCTGCGCCTTGGTACCCCGGATCGACAGGGGCGCGTTCTCGGCGACGGTGCGGAGGTAGTCATAGGTGTAGGCCTCGAGCTCGGAGGCGGGCACGAGGCGCTGGATGAATCCGATGCGGAGCGCTTCCGCGGCGTCGAGCGCGCGCGCCGAGTACAGGATGTCCTTGGCGTAGGCGGGTCCCACGAGGTCCACGAGCTGGTGCACGGGATCGAGTCCGTAGATGATGCTGAGCTTGGCCGCAGGGATGCCGAACTTGGACCCCCGGCGGCAAAGCGGAGATCGCAGGCCATGGCGAGGGCCATCGCCCCGCCCATGCAGAATCCGAAGACCATGGCCACGGTGGGCTTGGGGCAGAGCCTGAATCGCGGTGTAGGCCGCTTCCGTCTTCTTGTTGTAGGCGAGCGCCGTCTCGGTGTCCTTGCGATTCTCCTTGAACTCGGAGATGTCGGCGCCCGACGCGAACGCATCGCGCCCGGCTCCCCGATAGACGATGGCCCGGACCGCGTCGTCTCGCGAGAGAGCCTCGGTCACATTCGCGATCTCGCCCCACATGGCGAGGCTGACCGCGTTGCGCACCTTGGGCCGGTTGAAGACCACGGTGGCGATGCCACCCTCCCGCTCCACGAGGATCTCGTCGCTCATCCCGCTCCTCCTTGGGTTCAACGTGGGGTTCATCGTAGGTCCATCTGACCCTGCTCGGTCTGTTCGTACCCGATCCACGGCGACCGTATCGTAACCGATCTCACGGAGCCGTACCCGAACTTCGGGTCGGGAACCAAAAGCTCTTGGTGTCATCCTGTATCTTCTGGGATACTCGTCGCGACGATGATTGCCGACTCCATCGCCGTGCGCCAGGTCCTCCGGCTCGCCGTCGTCCTGCTCGCGGGGGCGTTCCTCCTCACGGCAAACGCGCAGGCCGAGCCGGATCAGTCTACCTGGCATGTGTACTTCTCCCCGAATCACGGCGCCACCAAGGCGGTGGTCGACGTCCTCACCGCCGCCCGCCGCACTATTCTCGTCCAGGCGTATTCCTTCACCTCTGCCCCCATCGCCAAGGCGCTCGCCGATGCCCATGCTCGCGGCGTTGACGTGCAGGTCATCCTCGATCGAAGAGAGACGGGCACCAAGTACTCCTCGGCGGATTTCGTCGCCCACGCCGGCATCCCCACGCTCATCGACGGAGCCCACGCCATCGCCCACAACAAGGTGATGATCATCGACGACGACACCGTCATCACCGGCTCGTTCAACTTCACCACGGCGGCCGAGCGGCAGAACGCCGAGAATCTCCTCGTGGTTCGCGACCGGGCCCTCGCCGCCCGGTACGTCGAGAACTGGCATACGCACGCCGCGCACTCGTCACGCTATGCCGGTCGGTAGGAGCGGGGAAGATCTGGGGAGTGGTGGCGGCGGGAGGACTCGAACCTCCGACACGGGGCTTATGAGACCCCTGCTCTGCCACCTGAGCTACGCCGCCGATCCAGGGGCCGAGCAGCGAAGTTACAGGCTTAGGGAGCAGCAGTCAAGCTCGTAGCAGCCGCTGCAGGTGCGATGGCGCAAGAGATCGTGCCCGACGGCGGGAGGGTGACGCTCCCTGCGGTCGAACGGGCCCACGATTCTCACCGGCACGCTACCCTCCGATATTCCTATCGAGCGGCCAACCCGCCCGCTTCAGCCTCTAGGTCAATCTCAAGACCGCGAAGGTGCTCGGGCTGCCGATTCCGCCGGCGCTCGTGGGCCGGGGACCTCACCCTCGACAGCACGACGGTTACCATGGACACTTAGTTCCGTGCTCAAGCAATCACGGAGTTCCTCCTAAACCGGTCCCCCATTTGCAGGGCGGTCATGCCTCGCGACCTACCTGGCCCGGCCGGCACCTGCGCCGGAGCGTACAAATACTCCGCGGTGCCGCCGATATCGTCGCGCGATGGTTGTCTGGACAGGAGGCCGCCGTGCTCGTGGCGGCGCTGGTGGTACTCCTCGCGGTGTTCGGCTTCGTCAAGATCGCGGAAGAGCTGGGCGAAGGTGAGCTGCGCCAAGCTTGATGAATGGCTCCTCCTTCTCTTCCGGGCGCCTGGACAGCCTCATGTTCCCATCGGTCCGCCATGGCTCGTGGAAGTGGCCCAGGACATCACCGTCCTCGGCGGCCGCACGATGCTCATCGCCGTCACCCTGTTCGTCACGGGATATCTCGCCCTTGAGCGCAAATATGGGGGCGATGTGGCTGGTGGTATTTGCCGTAGGCGGCGGGGGAGCTGCTGAGCACGGCGATGAAGCACGCATTCGGGAGGGTCGGCCCGACCTCGTCCCCCATCTCGTCGCCGTGACCTCTCCGAGCTTCCCAGCGGTCACTCCATGCTGCAGGCGCCATCATGTATCTCACCCTGGGAGCCCTCCTCGCACGCTTTGCCACGAGGCGCCGGACGAAAGCGTACCTGCTCACCGTGGCGCTCTTCGTCACTTTCGTGGTGGGCAGCAGCCGCGGTCTATCTGGGCGTCCACTACCCGAGGCGATGTGGTCGCCGGCTGGTGCGCCGGCCTGGTGTGGGCGCTGGTTTGCTGGCTCGTGGCGCGGTATCTACAGGTATCGCGGCACCGTCGACAGAACGGGCCGAGTGTGAGGAGCAGGACACTTACGAGGCTGAGGGGAGTCGTTCAGGACATGCTGCCCCCGCCCCATCGATCCGCCGCGTACTCGATCTCGGGTGTGGGACCGGGCGGTTCACCGAGATGCTCGGAGACAGCGACCATGCCACGGTGGTCGGCATCGATCCGTCGCTCCGGATGCTCGCTCAACGCGCTCCTCCGGCGGACGGTACGGCACACTTCATCGCCGCGCACGCGAAGAGGTGCCGCTGGGAGCCGGAAGCGTGGATCTGGTGTTTCTCTCGATGGTCTATCATCATCTGCGTCCCGGCCACGCGAGTGCCGAGATCGCCCGTGTCGCGTCGCGGAACGGCCACGTCTTCGTGCGCAACCCCACGCGCGAGACGGTACCGGAATTCGAGTACATGCGGTTCTTCCCCGAAGCCCTGGCCTTCGACCTGGTCGCGGATGCCCCCTCGCGATGGCCTCCTGGCCACCTTCGCCGCCCACGGCCTCGAGACGGCAGCGCACCGGGTGGTGAGCCATCCGTTCGCGGCCTCCTACACGGAATATTTCGCCAAGATCTCAGCCCGGGCCATCTCGTCTCTGCAGGCGATTCCCGACGAAGCCTTCGCGCGTGGACTGGCGGCCTTCGAGCGTCACTGTCGAAATGCTCCCCGACCGGCCGATCTACGAGCCGGTGGAGGTGTTTCTCTTCAGCGCCGCGCCGCGGTAGAGACCGCGAGGCTCTTCGAAGATCGACGGTTTCGCGGGCGAGACAGCTCGACCCTCGAACGTCAGTAATCCCCTAAGAAGAGACGGCAGCACTCTCACAGGCAGAAGTCGGTAATTCCTTCACGGTCAGAAGGCCGTGTCTCGTCTGGAAATCGTTGAATCATCAGCGTGCCTTGAGGTTTTCCCTGGAACTTTAGTCGGGACGTCGCGGGTTTATGAGCGCGCGACGATGATGGAAGGGCCGAGCTCGAGAGTTTTTATTGTCAGGAAGGCCTCGTGTAGTTGATCCGTCCGCCCAGCAGTGGGAGAGTCTTGGAGGCATGCGGCGGCTCTGACACCTGATCGTTCCATCGACTTTCTCATCCTAGGGAGGCATGCATGCGGCATGGCCGACGCATCGTCTCGGTGGATCTTGTCCTGGTCAATCGCTTGCTGCTCGGGGCATCTCGATACCGCTGCTCCGCCGAAACGCGCGCGGGATTGCTCAACGTGATGCATCGGATCCTGATCGCGTTGGTCGTGGCCGCCCTGACGCCGATGTTGCTCTTCTCGGGCGTCGATGCCGAGCCGGGAGACGTCGCCGGGCCGAGAGCTGCGTCAACGCGGTCCAGAAGGAGGGCAAGGCCCGCGTCATAGTCCAGCTCAGGCTACCGGGCGCTTCCCACGTGCCCGAGGGCCGCCTCTCGGAAGTCCGGCGCCGTCTCCCGCCAGCGCGCGGACATCGCGAGCGTGCAGACCCGCCTCATGGGCCGCCTGACCACCACGTCACACCGGCTCTTCCACCGGCACCAGACGGTTCCACTCCTCACCCTGGAGGTCGGACCGGCGGCCCTCGCCGAGCTCACGGCGGCGTCTCTGTACGTGGAGAAGATTACCGAGGACGGTCTGAGTGCGCCCGCGGCGCGCAGAGTGTGCCACTCCACCCAGACGCCGCCCGGAGCCGCCGGGCGGCTTCGACGGAACGGGCTGGATGGTGGCCCATCCTGGATACGGGAGTGGACACGACGCATCAGTTCATCGGGCGCAAAGGTCGTCGAGGCCGCGTGCTACTCGAGCACGGTCAAGAACGCGAGTACGACCTTGTGTCCGAACGGTCAGGAGCAGCAGAATCGGTCCGGGATCCGGCGTCAGCTGCCTGATCGACGCGTGCTGGCCGGCACGCACGTGGCAGAATCGTCGCGGGCAACGGCGGGGAGGTGGCGTTCTCGGGCATCGCTCCGGGGCCGAGATCATGGCGCATCCAGGTTTTCTCCCGCTTCGACAACGCGGCGGACTGCCCACAGTGCCGCTCCCTGCGTGCTCGCGTGGGACTCTGATCCTGATCGCGGGACTGGAGCGGGTCTACGCCCTCCGCGGTACGCATCCCTTCGCCGCGGCCAATCTGAACCTGAGCGGCGGGGGGCTGTCCTCCGCGCGTCCTGCGACGGCGAGCCGATCAAGAAGATCATCGACAACACTCCGCTCGGTGGGCATGCGCCACCGTCGTCGCCGCGAAAGTGACAGCGCCACCGGAGCCATGGGCTTCCCACGCCTGCGTTTCGACAACGGTGAGCGTGGGCTCCCTCAACAAAAACGGCGACCTTTCGGACTTCTCCAACATCTCGGCGGCTCACCTCGCTCCTCGCCCCGGGGAAGCGATCACGTCGTCTATTCCCCACAGCGCCTATGCCGCGGTCAACGGGACCTCGATGGCCGCCGCCAGCGTGGCCGGCGCGTGGGCCCTCCTGCGGCAGGCCGCGCCGGGCGCGTCGGTTGATCAGATTCTGGCGGCCCTCCAGTCCACAGGCCTGGCCGTCACCGACACGCGCAGCGGGGGCAGCGTGACCAAGCCGAGTGCCCACGTCGTCCAGGCGCTCTCATCCCTCGGTGCCGCTCCGCAGATCGAGGCGAACAATCTCTGGCGCCCTCGCGGCTATCGCATGCCATAAGGGAGAGATGGTAGGTGGGTCTACCGTATCGGCGGCAGCGTCGGCCACGCTGACCGTGGCCTTCAACGGCCAGCTGCCGCGACCGGGTCGGGTCAAGGCAATGTGGCCGGTGGGCGCGGATGGAGCACTGGACGGGACGCTGACCGCCACCCTGAGCGCCCCCGGCGGGCACGCACGTGACGGGCCTCCGCCTCGATAGCAGTGCCCCCGGCACCTGGGACACGACGAGTGCATCCGGCTTCCTGGGCCCTCGGCGCGGCCACGACGCTCGATGGGCCATTGCTCAACGCGCCGGGCAGCCTGGCGGTGAATTTCCCCGTGACCGACGGCGGTAGCTTCGTCATCTTCGCCTCGGACGCTGCAGGGGATCGAGTTCCTCCCCGGCCGCACCCTCACCCTGGTCGCCACCTTCTCCGACGGCTCAACCGGCGACCGCGGTCACCACGGTGTCCACCCCGGCCACGCTGACCGTGGCCTTCAACGGCCAGCTGCGCGACCGGGTCGGTGCAAGGCAATGTGGCGGTGGGCGCGGATGGAGTACTGGACGGGACGCTGACCGCCACCCTGAGCGCCCCCGGCGGGCGACGGTGACAGGCCTCCGGCTCGATAGCAGTGCCCCGGCACCTGGGACACGACGAGTGAATCCGATCTTCTGGGCTCTCCGGTGCGGCCGCGACGCTCCGATGGGCCGTTGCTCAACGCGCCGGGCAGCCATGGCGGTGAATTTCCCGTGACCGACGGCGGTAGCTTCGTCATCTTCGCCTCGGACCTGCAGGGGATCGAGTTCCCCCCGGCCGCACCCTCACCCTGGTCGCCTCCCTTCTCCGACGGCTCAACGGCGACCGCGGTCACCACAGTGTCCACCCCGGCCACGCTGACCGTGGCCTTCAACGGCCAGCTGCGCGACCGGGTCGGTCAAGGCAATGTGGCGGTGGGCGCGGATGGAGCACTGGACGGGACGCTGACCGCCACCCTGAGCGCCCCGGCGGGCGCACGGTGACGGGCCTCCGGCTCGATAGCAGTGCCCCCGGCACCTGGGACACGACGAAGTGAATCCATGCTTCTGGGCTCTCGGTGCGGCCACGACGCTCGATGGGCCATTGCTCACACGCGCCGGGCAGCTTGGCGGATGAATTTCCCCGTGACCGACGGCGGTAGCTTCGTCATCTTCGCCTCGGACCTGCAGGGGATCGAGTTCCTCCCCGGCCGCACCCTCACCCTGGTCGCCTCCTTCTCCGACGGCTCAACGGCAACCGCGGTCACCACGGTATCCACCCCGGCCACGCTGACCGTCGCCTTCAACGGCAGCAGCTGCGCGACCGGGTCGGTCAAGGCAATGTGGCGGTGGGCGCGGATGGAGCACTGGACGGGACGCTGACCGCCACCTGAGCGCCCCCGGCGGTGCGGACGATGACGGGCCTCCGCCTCGATAGCAGTGCCCCGGCACCTGGGACACGACGAGCGCATCCGGCTTCTGGGCCCTCGGTGCGGCCACGACGCTCGATGGGCCATTGCTCAACGCGCCGGGCAGCCTGGCGGTGAATTTCCCCGTGACCGACGGCGGTAGCTTCGTCATCTTCGCCTCGGACGCGCAGGGGATCGAGTTCCTCCCCGGCCGCACCCTCACCCTGGTCGCCACCTTCTCCGACGGCTCCACCGCCTCCGCCACCACCACCGTCGCCTCCCAGGGTTCACGACCACTCTCGTCACGAGCGGCCTCAATGCGCCTACCGCCATGGCCTTCGCTCCCGACGGCCGCCTCTTCGTGGCCGAGCAGGGCGGCCGTCTGCGCGTCATCAAAAGTGGCGCCCTCCTCCCCACGGGTTCTTGAGCGTGACCACCACCTCATCAGGCGAGCGCGGCCTCCTCGGGATCGCCTTCGACCCAAACTTCGCGAGCAACCACTTCGTGTACGTGTACTACACGGCCACCTCTCCGACCGTTCACAATCGTGTGAGCCGCTTCATCGCCAATGGCGATGTCGCTGTCCCGGGCAGCGAATCGGTGATCCTCGAGCTCAACCCGCTTAGCGACGCCACCAATCACAACGGCGGGGCCATCCACTTCGGGCTGGATGGGAAGCTCTACATCGGGGTGGGTGAGAACGCCAATGGCGCCAACGCGCAGACCCTGAGCAACCTTCTCGGCAAGATGCTGAGAATCAATCCCGACGGGTCCATCCCCTCGGACAATCCGTTCTTCACCACGGCCTCCGGCGACAACCGCGCCATCTGGGCGCTCGGCCTCCGCAATCCATTCACCTTCGCGATCGAGGCCCACCACCGGTCGCATCTTCATCAACGACGTGGGGGAGAATAGCCAGGAAGAGATCAACGACGGCATCGCGGGATCCAACTACGGCTGGCCGGCCACGGAAGGGCCGACCTCCAATCCCAACTTCCGGAGCCCGCTCTTTGCCTACGGGCACGGTGCCGGTCCCACCACCGGCTGCGCGATCGCCGGCGCCGCCTTCTACCGCTCGGCCACCGCGCTCTTTCCCGCCGACTTCATCGGGGACTACTTCTTCGCCGATCTGTGCAGCGGTTGGATCCGGCGATTCGATCCGGCGTCGGGGGTGGTCACGGACTTCGCCTCCGGCTTCTCGGCTCCCGTCGATCTGCAGGTCGGCGCGGACGGCGGCCTCTACGTCCTTTCCCGCGGGGGGAGTCGTCCACGTCATTCGCTTCGGGGCCATCTAGGGAGGAAGAAAGCGCGCGCACACCGTGAGATCGGCCACCTTGGCCCCGGCTGCCCCGTGCCGTCACCTGAGCGGCGACGCGGAAATTCGCGTTGACACGAAAAACGCTTGCTATAATCCCGCCGAACGTTGTCCAACAGTACCGACTCCCGTCGCGCATTTCGAGGCGGGAACTGTCCGGAGGAGCTTCTGATGGCATGGCTGGGCAATCGGCTGTGGCGAGGTGACGAGGAGCAACACCCTGTCCGAGTTGAACGACGAGGATGTCGACGAGGAGACGGACACCGACGAAGACGACGAAGACGACGAGGACGATGATCTCGACGACGACGACCTGGACGACGATGATATGATGACGATGATGATGACGAGGACGATGATCTCGACGAGGACGAGGTCGAGGCCGAGGACGATGTCGAGGACGACGAAGAGGAGGATGACGATCTCGACGAAGACGACGAGTGACGAGAAGCGCCTGACCCGCAGTCCTCTCCTAAGGAGGGTTCGATGGCATTGTTGAGCGAATCAGGCTTCCTGTTCCTGCTGCGGTGGATCCACTTCCTCTCCGGTGTGACCTGGATCGGTCTGCTCTACTACTTCAATTTCGTCCAAACGCCGTTCTTCGCCGAGACGGAAGCCCCCGTACGCAGCGGTGCCCAGCAGAAGCTCCTCCCCGCGCCATGTGGTGGTTCCGGTGGGGGGCCATGATCACGTTCCTGTCGGGCTGGCTGTATCTGCTGCACTGGTGGATCGGCAAGCGGGGCCTCTCCGATCCTCGGACCTGGGTCATCCTGCTCGGCGGCATCATCGGGAGCGTCATGTGGGCCAATGTCTGGTTCGTGATCCATCCCAAGCAGAAGATCGTCATTCAGAACGCGCTCGATACCGCGGCGGGCAAGCCCGCCAACCCCGCGGCGGCGCCCGCAGGAGCCCGCGCGGGCCTCGCCTCACGCACCAACATCGGTCTTCTCCATGCCCATGCTCTTCATGATGGGCGCGGCCAGCCATCTGCCCCTGCCCATGCCTGGCTCCGGGGCGGCCTTCTGGATCGTGGCTCTCCTCATCATCGCGCTCGTCGAGTGGAACTGCCCTCACCGATGGCCCCGGCAAGCCCACTACCAAGATCCTCGCCACCGTCAAGGGCACCCTGTGGTTCGGCCTCATCCTCACCGTGATCTTCTATCTGCTCTTCGAGGTAATGAAGCGGAGCGGGTAGACCAAAGAGCCCGCAGGATGGGACGAGAGGCCGGACAGGGCGCCATCGCCCGTCCGGCCTTCGTGTGTCAGCCGCGAAGGTCGAGGAGGAGCTGGACCTTCGTCGCCTCCGAGAGGTCGGCGCGCCCTCGCTCGGCTGGGTGGTCGACCACGAGGGAGACCGGGAGGCGGCGAACGCGCGCACCGCTTCCGGCGGGAAGGCGAAGCGCACGAAATGGACGGCCGCAAGCTTTCCCTTCTCCTCGTCGGGTGACCCGCTTCGAACTCGCCGGGGACGGCGAACTCCTTGCCCACCTGCATCCACACCGTCGGTCCCGATGTCGATCCCCATGAAGCGATCGAGGACGGGCTGGATCTGCTCCTTCTCGGTGATCTCGATGAAGAGGGTGGCGCTGAGCTCACGGGGACCCGGGAGGGAGGGCGTTGTAGACGTCGAGCTCGTCCTGGATCCTGGCGTCGTCGGTGATCCGCTCGACGCGGCACATCTCCTGGATCTGGAAGAGCACGGTGTCGCGATTCTCGAAGACGAAGGAGAGGTGCTCGCCCACGGTCACCCGCCGCAGGCGCTTAGAGCTCGATCACGCGCTCGCGCATGGCCGCCCGCACCTTCTCGTACTCGAAGAAGTTCAGGACGTCCGACCGCTCGATCTTCTCGTGGGTCATGGCGACGGCTCCTCTTCGAGCCCGTAGAGGCCTCGGCAAGGGCGCGAATGGGATGCCGGGCCTCCAGGCCCGTACCCTGCGTGATCTGGAGCGCGGCGAGCGGGCAGTCCGTGGCCACGCAGAGTCGCCCCCGCCTCCGGACATCCTTGAAAAGCGGCTCGGCCAGCTTCATGGACAGCTCGAAGTACTCCTTCTTCATGCCCCAGGTGCCGTCCACCGCCGAGCACCGCTCGATGGTCTCCACGGTAGCCCCGGTGAGCCGCAGCAGATCGGCGGACTTGGTGCCCATGTTCTGCGCCTTCAGGTGGCACGGGAGCTGATGAGGCGATCTTGGCCGGCGCCTGAGGGAAGCGCGTGTCGAGCCGGCCCGCCGCATGGAGGCCCGCGAGGTATTCGAACAGGTCGCGGGTATGGCTGGCCACGAGGTTGGCGTCTTCGGAGCCATCGAGCCACGGATACTCCTGCTTGAGCATGTAGGAGCAGGTCGGGCCCGGCACCACGATGTCCCGCCCCTGTCTCACCTCTTCAGCGAGCGACTTCACGTTGTCGCTGATGAGGGCCTTGGCCTTCTTCACCGCGCCCCCGTCGAGGTACGGCATGCCGCAGCAGCGCTGGGCGGGCAGCGAGACGTTCACCCCGTTTCGCTCGAGCACGGCCACCGCCGCTTTGCCCGTCGCGGGATCGTTGAAGTCGACGCTGCAGGTCACGAAGAGGGCCACCCGGGCCTGCGGGTGAAAGGTCGAGGGCTTCCGCCCGTCGAACCAGGCGGAGAAGGTCTCCCTGATGGAAGTGCGGAAGCTGGCGATCTCCTTGTGGTATGCCCACCACGGCCTGCATGGAGCGCGCTGCGGCGGAAGCGAGGACGCCCAGTTGGAGAAGGGCGCGGTCAGGCTACCCAGCTTCCCACGAGCTCCGTATTCCCGAGGAAGCGGTCCTGGAGAGTCACGCCCTTGGCCCGCGCTTCCGCGGAGCGCGAGCGCAGCATCAGCCGTGGGAAGTCCACCTGCCAGCGGTGCGGAGGCGTATAGGGACAGTGGTTGTAGCAGAGCTTGCACTGGTAGCAGAGATCCACCACCTCTTTCAGCGTCCTTGGCGGGAAGCTTCTCCACGTCGCCGTCCACCGCGTCGACATCGAGCCGGTCGAACAGCACCTTGAAGGAGGGACAGAGGGGAGGCACCGGCGGCAGCGCCGCTGCAGATGTCGTAGACGCGGCGAAGCTCGCGATCGACGGCAATCCAGCTTCCAGAAATCGGGCTGCCTGATATCGAGGGTCATGCGGGCCTCATCGCCCGGGGGCACGGCGCGATCGCGCCGTGCTCCCCAGACGAGAAAGACGACTAGATAGCCTCGGCGGGATCTCTGCCCGCGATCTGCTTCAGCCCCTTGGCGAAGCGGCCCGCGTGCGACTTCTCGGCTTTGGCCAGCGTCTCGAACCACCCGCCACCTCGGCGAAACCCTCGTCGCGCGCGGTCTTGGCCATGCCGGGGTACATCTGCGTGTACTCGTACGCGTCTCGCCGGCCACCGCCGACTTCAGGTTGGCTTCCGTCTTCCCGGAAGGGCTCGCCGGTGGCGGGATCGCCAACCTCCTTGAGGAAGTCCCATGTGGCCAAAGGCATGGCCCGTCTCGGCGTCGGCCGTGTCCTTGAAGAGGCCGGCCAGGTCCGGGAACCCTCGATGTCCGCCACGCGGGCGAAGTAGAAGGTAGCGGCGATTGGCTGGGACTCGCCCGCGAAGGCCTCCTTCGGGTTGTCGTGGCTCTTTGCTGCCTTTTGATGCTCTTGCCCGCCATCGTGGTCTCCCTCCTTGGGTAGTGCGGGGAACTCCAGGGCGCCCGGCGCGGCCGGCGTGGCCGGGCCTTGGCGACTGGCACTGCGGACGGCGGCCGAAGAACTCGATGCGCTGATGGGTGATGGCGAGCCCCGTGCGGGCGGAGATTCGTCCGCGAAGGGCCTCGGCGTGCGGCTCGGCCAGCGGGCCGTCGACGTCCAGGATGCGTCCGCAGCGCACGCAGGTGAAGTGGTGGTGCGCGTCCAGGTTGGCGTCGAAGCGGGCGTGGGTCCCTGGATCTCCGCCACCAGTCCCTCGGCGACGAGGAGGCGGAGGTTGCGGTAGACCGTGCCCAGGCTCACCCGGGGCAACCGGCGGCGCGCCACGCGATGCACCCATCCGCGACCGGGTGTGATCCTGTGCCCCGGAGCACCTCGAGGACGACGCGGGCGGGGGCCGGTGAGGCGGAGACCGCGCCCGCAGGGCCGCTTCGGAGGTTCTTAGAATGGTTCTCATTGACGAAAAGGAGCTCTGCCACGCGTGCCCCCGACCTGTCAGGGCCTCCAGCCTGTCCACGGGTCCCTCGAGCCGGCGCGGGCTCCTCCCGGCGCTGCCGTCGGATGACACCTGGCATGATGAGAGCACCGGTTGCTCCGCCCTGCCGCCTCGGGCAAACTTCTTCCATCTCAGGAGTGGACCCGTCGAATGCTCTCAGCCCCTGTGGCTCCGGCTCGAGGGAGCCCGAGCAGAACAATCTGAAGAACGATCTGGCTCGACATCCCGCACGACCGGGTGACGGTGGTGACGGGCGTCTCGGATCCGGCAAGTCCTCCTGGCCTTCGACACCATCTTTGCCGAGGGCAATGGCGCTACATCAGTCCTCTCGGCCTACGCCCGCATGTTCCTCGAGCGCGACCGCCCCTGACGTGGACCGCATCGAGCACATCCGGCCCGCCATCGCCCTCGAGCAGAAGAATCCGGTGCGCACCGCGCGCTCCACCGTGGGCACGGCCACCGAGCTCACGACTACCTCCGGCCTGCTCTTCGCCAAGGTCCGGCCGTCCACTGCCCCACGCTGCGGCAGCGAGGCGCGCAGCGACTCGGCCAGCGCGTGGCGGATGAGCCTGATCCGCGATCGTCCTCCGCCCGCGCCCTGGTGCTGCTTCCCTCCGCCGCCGCCCCGTCCCGACGTGAGGGGCCTTCCTGGCCACTCGTCCAGCGGGGCTTCGCTACGCATCAAGGTGGGCGACCTGGTCCTGGATCTGGCCGAGGCCCAGGTCCCCGGCGTTCTGCCTCCCTGACGGCCAGCTCGTCCAGGTCGCGCTCTCGACCGCGTCACCCTCTCTCCGGACGGGCGCCGACGCATCACGGAAGCCGATCGAGACGGCGCTCGTGGAAGGAGAGGGCGAGCCGTGAGTAGTCGTGGATAGCCACGCCGACGGTGCACGTGAGCCGCGAGTTCCGCTGCCCGCGCTGCGACATGCGCTCTCGCGCGTCCGCAGCCCGCGCTCTCTCAACCATCCCTGGGGGCCTGTCCCGAAGTGCAAGGGCTTCGGCGCAGCTCCTTCGGCGCTGCTGACGAAACGCTGGTCGCGTCCCCGACCAATCCCGCAGCCTGGGCGAGAGCGCGGTCGAGCCGTGGCCCGTCCCATCCTTCGGGACGCTGGTGCCAGAAACAGCTCTCATGAAGGCGGCGCAAGGCAGTGGCGTGACGTGACCCGGCCCTACGCCGGGTCGACCAGAAAGACCGGGGGAGTGGATCTACGAAGGCGGCGCATTCGGCCCCATGCAGGGCATCCAGGGCTTCTTCGAGGAGGTCGAGTCCCTACCGCTACAAGCTCCACGTCCGCGTTCTCCTCGCGCTACCGGGCCAGTGGCCGCGCCCTCGCTGCAGCGGGTGCGCGGCTCAAGCCGATGGCGCTCAGCGTCACGGTGGAGGCGCCACCATCGCCGACCGGAACGGCAGGAACTGGGGCGGAGGACCTCCACACGTTTCTCGGCGCGGCTATCGTCCTCGCCGTGGGAAGAAGCGGTGGGCGCCGAAGCGCTCGCTCCTGCGCGCCAAGCTCTCTTCTCCAGCGGGTCGGGCTCGAGCTGCCTCACTCTCAGGTCGGCAGACGGGCACGCTACTCCGGCGGGAAGCCCAGCGCGTCAATCTCGCCAATCAGCTGGGGGCGCAGCTGGTGGGCACGCTTTCTTTTACGCGCCTCGACGAGCCGTCGATCGGACTGCACGCGCGCGGACACCGAGCGCCTCGCCGAGTTTCACGCGAGCTGGCGCGGGTGGGCAACACCGTGATCATCGTGGAGCACGATCGCTCGTTCATCGAATCCGCCGACTATCTGATCGAGATGGGACCCGGTTCGGGCGAGCGTGGAGGCACGGTGGTGTTCGCGGCGGGCACCCGCGCTGGGTGACTTCTCGCCAAAGCGACACGCGCCCTCACCGCCGCCTAAGGCGGCCGGGAGGATTCCCTGCCGCTGTCGCCGGGAAGGACGCCGTGCCTCGTCATTCAGGCGCGCGCGAACACAATCTCAAGTGAACGTGCGCATCCCTCTTCATACCCTCACCTGCGTCTGCACCGGCGCGTCTCGGGTCGGGAAAATTTGGTCCACGACACCCTGTATCGCGCTGGCCGGCACTTCAGGTCTGGCTCGCCCGCCCCGGCGTGCACGACAGATCCGCATGGAGTTCCTCAAGGGCATCCTACCTGATCGACCAGGAGCCCATCACGGCGCGACCCATGCTACGTGCAGGCCTTCGACGAAATCCACCAAGCTCTTGCCGGATTGCCGCGAGGGCCAAAGGCATGGAGACTGAACAGAGGCCTTCTCCTTCAATGTGCCGGGCGGACGCTGCAGAAACCTGCCAGGGCGACGGGCTGCAGAAGCTCGAGATAACATTTCCTTTCGGGCGATGTGCGTCACGTGCAGAATGCGAAGGGCGCCGCTACCGTCCCGGACGTGCCCAACATCAGCAGGTGAAGCGGGCGGTGGAGGACGAAGCGGTGAGGAGTTCTTCTCCGCCCAGCCGATGCTTTGGCGCCGGCTCAAAGGTGCTCAGGACGTTGGTCTCGGCTACCTGCGCCTCGCCCAGCCCGCCACCGTCGGGCGGCGGGCGCAGCATCTCAAGACCGCGGGCTGTCCACCCGTACCTCAGGAAGCGCGCTCTATATGCACTGGACGAGCCACCACCGGGCTACCTCGGCAGGCGTGAAGCGCTCTCGGAGTGCTGAACGCCGGCTCGTGTCGCGCGAGGCAATACCGTGTTCGTCGTCGAGCATCATCTTGGCGTGAAGACCGCGGACTGGGTCGCGACATCTGGGCCGAGCGGCGCGGCGGGCGGCGATTGGTGGCGAGGCACCCCAGGCTGGGTTGCGCAAACCGATGAAGCTGCGGGCGAGTTTCTGCGATCACCACCAAGCCCAACGGAAAAGGTTGGCGCCGGTCGCCCCCTGAGAGTGAGGTCCCCTCCGTTCTACGGCTGGGTGGTCGTGGGCGGCGGTGCTGGCGTCCACTCTTCATGGCCTACGGTTCTTGTTCTTCTCCGCTCTCCTCGAATTCACGGCTGGAGCCGGGCCACCTGTGGCGCCATCTCTCTCCGCCTGCGTATAGCGGCTTCGCCTTCGTGTCGGGCGGCCTCACCGATCGCGCGCGCTGGGGGCCGCGCGCGGTCATCACCGATCCTGGCAGCGTCTTTCTCGGCGCGGGCTGGATCGCCATGAGCTACCGATACCATCCCTACGTGTTCTACGGCGCGTAGTGCCTCGGCATGTCCACCGCTTACGTTCCCCTGCGGGGCCACGGTGACGCGGTGGTTCAGCGGGCGCCGTGGTCAGCCGCGGGGCCTCACTCGCGGCAGGGGGAAGCCTCGGCACTTCGTCCTGCCTCGCCCAGTTCCTCGTATCGACGGTGGGCTGGCGCTGGCAGGCCTACGTCATGACGGCGCGACATTCTGGTGATCCTCAACGCGCTCGCCCAGTGAAGCGCGATCCGGAAAGCGTCGGCCTGCCGGATGGCGATCCAGTCCGCCGCGGCGTGGAGCATTCGCGGCGGACACCACCATCGTCCAGGCGCTCCGGAAGCCCCGGCCTTCTGGATTCTCTTCGCGCTCTTCGCCTGGCTCACCGTCTTCCTCCGCTCGTCCATCTCGTGCCCCTCGCCCGCGAGGCTCGGCGATGATCCGCGCGCGGCCACGGTTGGTGCCCTCGGCATGGCGGCGTGGCGGGGCGCCTCTCCTCGGCACGCTCGGACGCGTTATCCCGCCCTCGGCGCCGTCTCGGACTGCGGTCGTGGCCTCAGCGCGGTGGCGGGATCTGCCCGGTCTCACCGCGGCCATCGCCGCTTTGGAACCTCGTACGGGCATTTCCGCTCTCATGCCGGCCATCGTCGCCATTTTCTTCGGCCGGAAGCATGCCGGTGAGCTGGTCGGCTTCTTCGCCACCGCAGGCCTTCTGGCCCCCGCTGGGGGCGAGCTTCATCTATGTCACGCACCGGCAGTTTTACGGGCCGGCCTGGATGAGCAGCGCGGCCCTCAACGTGGTGGCTGGGACACCTTCGCTGCTGGGCCTGGCCACCGCCTCGAACCTTCTCTCTAGGAGGCAAGATGGCGGGGGGCTCAGAGGACGATGTTTGCATCGTGACGAGCAATACGTA
>ERZ1370068.9307-contig-8094_pt1 | contig 68871 bp, 82 predicted proteins | sample MGYA00561227_ERZ1370068 | MGnify/ENA primary metagenome ERZ1370068 (study PRJEB38410, sample SAMEA6850437) | metagenome | study: Metagenomic assessment of the ecological functions of the soil: analysis of the soil microbiota associated with the...
AGGAGGCTCCATGACCATCGGTCGCCGCGAGTTCCTGGCAGGCGCAGGCGCGCTCGCCGTTTCGGCACGCTCGGTCGTTCGCCGCGGCAGCGACCCGCGGCCCGGGCGCCGATCTTTCCTGCCTCGGTGCGCGCCGACTTTCCGTCGGTCGCGCTCGAGACCTACATGAACTCCGGCCGCGATGCATCCGCTCGGCACGCTTCGCCGCGCGCGCCATCGAGCAAGGCGTCGCCTATCGCCTGCACGGCGCCGGCGACGGCCGCGTCGACTTCGGCGCCGACAAGCAGCAGGACCTGAAGAAGCGCTACGGCCAGCTGATCGGCGCCACCGCCAACGAGATCGCCTACACCGCCAACACCTCCGACGGCGAGAACATCGTCGTCATGGGCCTGGACCTGCCGAAGCGCGGCGGCAACATCGTCATCGACGAGCTGCACTTCACGACGTCGCTCTACATGTACAAGGAGCTCGAGAAGAAGGGCGTCGAGCTCCGCATCGTGAAGCACCGCAACTGGGCGATCGACGTGAACGACATGGACCAGCGCGATCGACAAGAACACGCGGCTGGTGTCGCTGGCGCTGGTCTCGAACGTCAACGGCTTCATGCACGATGCGAAGTCGGTCGAGCGCGCTGGCGCACGCGCGCGGCGCGCTATGTGTTCGCCGACATCATCCAGGCGGTCGGCGCCGTGCCGGTCGACGTGAAGGCGCTCGGCATCGACTTCGCCTCGGCCGGCACCTACAAGTGGCTGATGGGCGAGCGCGGCATCGGCTTCCTCTACGTCCGCGAGGATCTGCAGGGCACGGTGCTGCCGACGACGCGATACGGGCACCGGCAGGTGGCGAACTTCAACCGCGCGCGAGCTGACGTGGGAGCCGCTGCCCGGCGCGGCGAGCTACGAGACCGGCGGCATCGGCGTCGCTGCTCGCCGCGTGCGTGTCCGAAGGCATCGACTACGTGCAGCGCGCTCGGCCTCGACAAGATCCGCGCGCACGCGCCGCCAGCTGACCGATCGGCTGCAGAAGGAACTGCCGCCGCTCGGCTACAAGCCGCTGACGCCGCGCGGCACCGAGACGCCGATCGCTCGCGTTCGAGCTGAAGAGACGCGGCGGCGACCGCCAAGGCGCTGCAGGACGGAAAGGTCGCCGGCGACGGTCATCGCCAACGAGAACCGGCTGCGGCTGTCGGTGTCGGTGTTCAACACCCACGACGACATCGATCGCGTCGTCGAAGTGCGGCGCACACCGTCCGCTGGTTAAAGTGCGAAAGTCTGTCGAGTCAGTCTGTTCCGACTTCTTCGTAAAAGCTCCGACTTCGTAGCGATCAGTCGTTGTCGGGCCCCTCGCTGGAGTCCGCATTCTGAACGGACAAGGCAACCGTTCGATTACCAGATCGGCTGGCCCGTCGTTCACGACAGGTGATACGAAAAAGAGGCGCAGAGCGCGGGATGAGCTGTGCGCGAGAGGTATAGTTGACGATCTGACTGCATTTTTCTATTGATGCGCGTCGCAACGTGAGCCGGGCATTCAACTGGGCGTGGGACGCCGGGGCAGAGATCTCGGACCGACCCTTCCGCCTTGACGAGCTGCTCAGCATCGAGCGGCTCGAAGAGCGCGCGCTGGCGCTCGCGGCGAGCTTCACCGTCGATCCGAACCCGCGGCGCCGCGCGCCGCAACATCTTTCCCCGGTTCGACGACAACGCGCGCGTCCTGCGCGACGCGTACCGCATCCTGGCCGACGATGTCCGGACCGGGCAGTTCGTCACCGCCGCGGCGGAATGGCTGCTCGACAACTTCCACCTGGTGACGTCGGAGATCCGGGACATCCGCCAGCATCTGCCCGGCACCTACTACCGGCAGCTGCCGACGCTCGCGCTCGCGCGAGCAGGCGGGCCACACGCGGATCTACGCGATGGCCGTCGAGCTGGTGCGTCACAGCGACAGCCGGATCGACCGTCAGCAGCTCGCGGTGTTCATCAACAGCTACCAGCGCGTCGCCCCGTTGACGATCGGCGAGCTCTGGGCGTGGCCCAGCATGCTGAAGCTGGCGCTCATCGAAAACCTCAGACGTCTGGCCGCCGAGACGCTGGAGTCGCGCCGCGCGCGCCTGGCCGCCGACGCGTACGTGTCGCGGATCGAACGCGAGGCCGGAGACACCGGCGCGCGCCGCCTGCCGTCGGCCCTCGACATCGCCTCGGTCGTCCAGCTCCTGCATCGGGTCCGCGAGTATGGTCTCGCGGCTGTCGTCGATTCGCACGGCGGTCGAGGAGCACCTCGCGTCGCAGGAGACGACCGCGGAAGCGGCGATTCGCGGCGAGCACCAGCGCCAGGCGGCCGACCAGGTGTCGGTGGCCAACGCCATCACGAGCCTGCGCCTCTGCTCGGCGCTCGACTGGCGCCAGTATGTCGAGTCGGTGAGCCTGGTCGAGCAGGTGCTGCAGCGCGATCCCGCCGGCGCGCATACGGACGGATGGACTTTCTCAGCCGCGATCGGCAGCGCCAGGCGGTCGAGGAGCTCGCGCGCGCCGAGCGGCGAGGCGCAGGTGCGGGTCGCGCTGAGGGCGGTCGAGAGCGCCCGCCAGGCGGCCGCGCAGCGGATCGCCCGCCGATCGGGCCGCCCACGTCGGCTACCACCTCATCGACCGCGGGCGGCGCGATCTCGAGACCGACGTCGCCTATCGACCGCGGCTCGCGAAGCCGGATCCGGCGTCTGGTGTTCGCTCACGCGACGCTCGTCTACCTGGGCCGATCGCGGTCATGACGGCGCTGCCTGCTGGCGCGCGAGCGCCGCGCTACGCTCCGGCACGCGAGGCGGCCTCGACGCGCGCTCGTGGTCGTCGCGCTGCTGCTGCTGCTCGATCCCGGCGGCCGACATCGCGATCGCGCTCGCGCAGCGCGCGATCGCCTGGGCGATCCCGCCTCGTCGTCTGCCTCGTCTCGACTTCTCCGATCGCGTGCAGTCTCCCAGACGACGCCCGCACGATGGTCGTCGTGCCCGACGCTGCTGACGAGCGCCGACGTCGGTGGCGGCGCTGCTCGAGCACGTCGAGGTGCTCGCGCTCGGCAACCTCGATCCGTGCATCCATTTCGCGATCCTCAGCGACTTCACCGACGCCGATGTCGCGCGAACTGCCGGCGATCGCGGCGATTCTCGCGGCCGCGCGCGCAGGGCATCGAGCGACCTCAATCGGCGGTTCGGCCCCGAACACGCGGATCGGTTTTTTCTGTTTCATCGCGCCCGCCGCTGGAACGCGCGGGAACACGCGTGGATGGGGTGGGAGCGCAAGCGCGGCAAGATCGAGGAATTCAACCGGCTGCTGCGAGGCGCCACCGACACGAGCTTCACCGTCCAGGTCGGCGAGCTGGCCGATCCTCCCGTCGGTGCGCTACTGCATCACGCTCGACACCGACACGCGCCTGCCGCGCGACGCCGCGAAAGCAGCTCGATCGGCATCATCGCGCATCCGTTGAACCGTCCGCGCTTCGACGCGCGCGTCGGCCGCGTCACGGAGGGCTACGGGATTCTGCAGCCGCGGGTCAGCGTCACGATGGCGAGCGCGGCCGGATCGCTGTTCGCCCGCACCTACGCCGGCCACACCGGCGTGGATCCGTACACGACCGCCGTCTCGGACGTCTACCAGGATCTCTTCAACGAAGGCATCTTCACCGGCAAGGGCCTCTACGACGTCGACGCGTTCGTCGCGTCGCTCGAGGGCCGCGTGCCGGAGAACGCGCTGCTGTCGCACGACCTCTTCGAGGGCCTCTACGCGCGCACGGCCCTCGTCACCGACGTCGAGGTCGTCGACGACTATCCGTCGAGCGTCCTCGCGCACGCGAGACGCCAGCACCGCTGGGTGCGCGGCGACTGGCAGATCCTGTGGTGGCTCTTTCCGTTCGTGCCGTCCCGCGACGGGTCTGCAGCGCAATCGCCTGCCGCTCATGTCGCGCTGGAAGATCCTCGACAACCTGCGGCGCAGCCTGATGGCGCCGGCGACGGTCGCCGTGCTCCTCGCTCGGCTGGACCGTCCTGCCGGGCCGTCCGGCCGCCTGGACGGCGATCGGCCTCGCCGCCGTCGCGTTGCCGGTGTGTCTGCGGCTGCTGCAACTGCTCGGCGGGCCGACGCGGCTGGAATCGGGCCGGCGTTCCTGCGAGCCGCCATCGAGGATCTCAACACCGACGCCGCCCGCGTCGTCGTTGCAGCTGGCGTTTCTCGCGAATCAGGCCTACGAGATGCTGCACGCGATCACCGTGACGCTCGTGCGTCTCGGGATCACGCAAGCACCGGCTGCTCGAGTGGGAGACGGCCGCGGCCAGCGCCGCACCGCGGCGGGCCGCCGCGCCTGAGCGTGTTCGTCGAAGGAGATGATCGCGAGCCCGCTCGATCGCGGTCGGCGGCCTGGCTCTGGTCGTCCTGGTCCGCCCGCACGCCGCTGCCGGCGTCGGTGCCGGTCCTCGCGCTGTGGGCGGCGGCGCCGCTGATCGCGTACGCGCTCAGCCGCCCGGTGCCGACCGCGTCGCGCGGTGCTCGGCGCGCGAGGACCGCGAGTTTCTCCAGTCGGTGGCGCTCAAGACGTGGCGGTACTTCGAGACGTTCGTCGGACCGGAGGATCACGCGCTCCCGCCGGACAACGTCCAGCTCGTCCCGGAGCTGACCGTCGCGCACCGCACGTCGCCGACCAACATCGGGATGGCGCTGCTCGCGACGCTCGCGGCTCACGACTTCGGCTTCATCGACACCGATGAGCTGGCCGACCGGATCGACGCGACGCTCGACGACCGTCGAAAGCCTGGAACGCTTCGAAGGTCACCTGCTGAACTGGGTATGACACGCGCACGCTGGCGCCGCTTCCGCCGGCCTACATCTCGACGGTCGACAGCGGCAACCTCGCGGGCGCGCTCCTGACGCTGTCGGTGGCGCTGCAGCGCGGCTGCGGCCAGCCGTCGACCGCCGACGCGGGCCGTGGACCTCGACATCTGGCCGTCGCGCCGTCGCGCTGTTCGACGGCATGAACTTCAGGTTCCTCTACGACCCGCAGCGGCAGCTGTTCACCATCGGCTATCGCCTCGCCGACGACGAGGGACCGGGCCGCCGCGATCCGTCGTACTACGACCTGCTGGCCTCCGAAGCGCGGCTGGCCAGCTTTCTCGCGATCGCCAAGGGCGACGTCCCCGAATCCCACTGGTTCCATCTGGGACGAGCCGTGACCAGCGTCCGCGGCGCGCCGGTCCTGCTGTCGTGGAGCGCCACGATGTTCGAGTATCTGATGCCGCTGCTCGTCATGCGCAGCTATCCGGACACGCTGCTCGACGAATCGTGCCGGATGGTCGTGCGCCGCCAGATGGAGTACGCCGCGCGCTCGCGGCGTGCCCTGGGGCATCTCGGAGTCCGCCTACAACATCGTCGACCGGCACGACACCTTTCAGTACAGGCCTTCGGCGTCCCGGGCTCGGCCTGAAGCGCGGGCTGGGCGACGAGCTGGTGGTGGCGCCCTACGCCACGGCGCTCGCCGCGATGATCGATCCGCGCGCAGAGCGCGGCCAACCTGCGGCGGCTGGCCGGCGCGGGCGCTCGAGGGCGACTACGGATTCTTCGACGCCATCGACTACACCGCGCGCGAGGCCGACCACGACGACGCGCCGCCGGCCGAGCGACGAGTCCGCCGCCGGCACCGTGGTCCGCACCTACTTGGCTCACCACGCAGGCATGACGCTGGTCGCGCTGGCGAACGCGCTGCTCGGCGATCCGATGGTGAAGCGCTTTCACGCCGACCCGCGAGTGCAGGCCACCGAGCTGCTGCTGCAGGAGCGCGTGCCGCGTCACACCCCGACGATTCAACCGCGGCCGCTGGATGAAATGCGCGTCGTCGCGCCGCCGCCGGCCACGCCGATGCGGCGGTACCGATCGCCGCACACGGTCTTTCCGCACGCGCAGTTTCTGTCGAACGGCAACTACGTCACGGTCGTGACCAACGCCGGCGGCGGCAGCAGCTTCTGCCGCGGCCTCGCGGTGACGCAAGTCGCGGCGCGACCCGACGCGCGATCCGGGCAGCCAGTTCGTCTACCTGCGCGACGTGCGGAGCGGGTCCGGTGTGGTCGGCCACCTATCATCCGACGGCAGCGCGAGCCGGACGACTACGTGGTCGAGTTCCGCGCCGATCGGGCGACGTTCCGCCGCCACGACGACGAGATCTCCACGCAGCTCGACATCGCCGTGTCCGACTGAAGACGACGTCGAAGTCCGTCGGCGTGACGGTGGTCAACCAGAGCACGCGGATCCGCGAAATCGACGTCACCAGCTACGCGGAGATCGTCCTGGCGCCGCCGGCCGACGATCTCGCGCATCCGGCGTTCGGCAAGCTGTTTCTCGAAACGGAATACCTGGCCGACAGCGCGGCGCTGCTCTGCCATCGGCGCCCGCGGGATCCGCGCGAGCCAGCCGTGTGGGCGGTGCACGTCCTGAGCCTCGAAGGCCGGCCGCAGGGGCCCGTCGAATGGGAGACCGATCGCGCGCGATTCATCGGCCGCGGCCGCGACACCGACAGCCCGGCCGCGCTCGACGGCCGCGCGCTGTCCGGCACGACGGGCATCGTGCTCGATCCGATCTTCAGCCTCCGCCAGCGGATCAGGCTGGTTCCCGGGGCGTCGGTGCGCCTCTCGTTTCGCGACCGGCATCGCGTCGGATCGAGAGACGGCCGAAGCGCTCGCCCAGAAGTACCGCGACCCGAGCGCGGCCTCGCGCGCCTTCGCGCTCGCCTTCACGCACGCGCAGAGCGGTCTGCGTCATCTCGGCATCTCGAACGACGAGGCGCTGCTGTTCGAGCGTCTCGCGTCGCGGGTGCTCTTCGCCGACGGCTCGCTGCGGGCGGCGTCCGGACACGATTGCGTCGAACGAGCTCGGTCAGGCCGGTCTGTGGCCGCACGGCATTTCCGGCGATCTGCCCATCCTGCTCGTGCGCGTCGTCGGCGACGACGATGTGGCGCTCGTGCGTCAGGTGCTGCAGGCGCAGGAATACTGGCGCCTCGAAAGGGCTGAGCGCCGATGTCGTCATCCTGAACGAGGATCCGTCCAGCTATCTCGACGAGATGCACGCCCAGCTCACGGCGCTCCTCGACAACGGTCCGTGGCGGACGTGGAAGCACCGACCCGGCGGCGCGTACCTCGCTGCGCGGCGATCTGATCGGCAAGGCGGAGCGCACGTTGCATCGAAGCCGTGGCGCGGGCGGTGCTCGGCGGAGACCGAGGCGACCTCCGCGCGCAACTCGACAAGCCGCATCCGGTCCAGCAGCACCCGGCGTCCGGCGTTCGCAGCCGCGGCCGATCCGAGCTCGACGGCCGGCTCCACTGTTCAACGACCGCCGGTTGACGTCGCCGCAGATGACGCTGGCCAACGGGCTCGGCGGCTTCACCGACGAGGCGCGAGCCTACGCGATCGTGCTGGAGGGCGATCAGGAAACGCCGCTGCCGTGGTCGAACGTCATCGCCAACCCCAGTTTCGGAACCATCGTCACGGCGTCGGGTTCGCGCAGCACACTGGTCGGAGAACAGCCGGCGAGAACCGGCTGACGCCGTTCTCGTCGGGCCATCGCGCAAGTCGTTCATGCGAGAGGCGCGTGGGCGGGCGACCGGCGCGAGCGCGACTCGGGGCACGTCGGCTGCCGTGACAGCCGCGGTCACAGCCGGCGCCCACATCATTCGCGTGCATCCGCCGTCGCCGAAATGGCGCAGGTAGTGCGCGTGGCCGAAGAGATTCGTCGCCATCAGCCATGAGCTGGATTACTTCATTGCTACGCCGCCCGCCTATCGGCTGGTGGGACCTCGCCGACATCCTCGTGGTGTCGATTCTCGATCTACGAGGTCCTGAAGCTGATTCGCGGCACGCGCGCGGTGCAGATGGCGCTCGGTGGCTTGCTGCTCGTCGGCGCTGTTCTACGGATCGCGGTGGGGCCATCTCGAGACCGTGAACTGGCTGGTCCGCAACATGATCGGCTACGTCGTGTTCGCGGTCATCGTGCTGTTCCAGTCCGACATCCGCCGCGCGCTCGCGCACTTCGGACGCGCGCCGTTCTTCCGCTATCTGGCGAAGACGGATCGTCGGCGGAAGACACGATCGAAGAGCTGGTGGTCGCGTCGAGCCTGCTGTCGTCGGAGCGCATCGGCGCGATCATCGCGCATCGAGCGGCAGATCGGCCTGCGCAACTACATCGAAGGCGGCATCCGCCTCGACGCGGTCTTGACCTACGACCTGCTGCAGAGCATTTTCCTGCCGACTTCGCCGCTCCACGACGGCGCCGTCATCGTGCAGGAGGATCGCGTGGCTGCGGCCGCCTGCTTCCTGCCGCTGACCGTGAACCCGAAGTTGAGCAAGGGACTCCGGATCGCGCCACCGCGCCGCGATCGGCCTCACCGAAGAGAACGATTCGGTCGCCATCGTCGTGTCCGAGGAAACCGGGAGCGTGTCGATCGTCGTCGACGGCGCAGCATCGAACGCGGCCTCGGACAGCGATCTGCTGCGCGCCGCGGCTGCGGGCGCTGGTGCTGCAGCGGCGTGAAAAAGCGCCCGAAGCCGGAGGTCGCAGTACATGACGATCTCGAGGCGCGTCATGGGCTGGCTGTTCGGCAATCTCTGGCTGAAGACTGCTGTCGCTCGGGCTGGCGCTGCTGCTGTGGATGGTCGTGTCCGGCGAGGAGACGGTCGAACGTGGCCTCGCGCGTGCCGCTGGAGCTGACGCAGGTGCCGGCCGGCCTCGAGCTGCTCGGCGACGTGCCGGCTACCGTCGACGTCCGCGTTCGCGGCGCGTCAGGGCACGCTCAGCCGAGTCGGCACCGGCGACGTGGTCGCGGTCCTCGATCTGCACACCGCGCAGTCGGGCCGCCGCCTGTTTCCGCTGACGCCCGATCAGGTGCGGTGCTCCGTTCGGCGTGGAGATCGTGCAGGTGCTGCCGTCCGCCGTGACGATGGCGTTCGAGCGCGTCGGCGTCGCGCGAGGTGCCGGTCGCGCCCGCTGTCGACGGCCGTCCGGCGCCGGGCTTCGTGGTAGGCCCGTTGTCGGCGGACCCGCGCGCCGTCGAAGTGATTGGACCCGAGAGCGCCGTCATGCGCGCCACGGAAGTGGTCACCGAACCCGGTGTCGGTCGCCGGTGCGCGAAGCGTCCGTCAAGCAGTCGGTCGTCCTCGGCGTGCTGGATCCCGCGCTGCGTCTGAAGGCCGCCCGCTCGGCGACGGTCACCGTGGCAGATCCTGCCGGCGCCGCTCGAGCGGACGCTGCGCAACGAGCCGATCCATCTGCGCAATCTCGGGCGCCAACCTGCAGGCGGAGGCCGTGCCGGCCGCCGGTCGAGCTCACGCTTGCGCGGGAACCGGGGCGCGCTCGGCCGCGTGGTCGCCGACGATCTCACGGCGTATCGTCGATCTCGCCGGGCTCGGCCCCGGCGAATACTCGCTGACGGTTCACGCCGACTCTTCGCGCGACGCGGGCGTCACGCGCGTGACGCCGGAGACGGTCCAGGTGCGGATTACCAGTGGCAAACACTAGGCTGTTCGGGACCGACGGCGTTCCGCGGCACAGGCGGGGACGCGCCGCTCGATCCGCCGACGGTTCGGCGGCTCGGCGCGGCGCTCGTGCGGCGCTCGCCGCACCGGCACGGCCGTCGCCGCAGCTTCTCGTCGGCCGCGATACGCGCGAGTCGGGCGACGTGGATCGAGGCCGAGCTCGCGCACGGCGCCTGCGGCGAGGGCGCGTCGGTCACCAGCGCCGGCGTGGTGCCGACGCCGGCGGTCGCCTTCCTGACGCGCACCGGGACGTACGACGCGGGCGTGGTCATCTCCGGCGTCGCACAACCCGTACGAGGACAACGGCATCAAGGTGTTCTCGGGCAAGGGCGAGAAATTCACCGAAGCGGTCGAGCGCGAGGTCGAGGCCGATCGTGGCCGATCGCGTCCTGGAGCCGCGCGATGCCGGTGACGCCGGGCCACGTCGCCGCGCGCCGACTCTGGTCGATGCCTATCTCGATCATCTGCGCTGCAGTGTTTCCAGAGGCCTCCACGCATCGAGCGGCTTCACGATCTGCCATCGACTGCGCCAACGGCGCGACGACCACTGTGGCGCCGGAACTGTTCAACAGCCTCGGCTTCGAGACGATCGTCGATCGGGCAACCGGCCCGACGGCCGCAACATCAACCTTCACTGCGGCTCGACGCATCCCGAACGCCTGGCAGCAGACCGTCGTGGCGCGCGGCTGCACGATGGGCGTGGCGTTCGACGGCGACGGCGATCGCGCGATCTTCGTGGACCATCGCGGCCGGATCGTCGACGGCGACGCCGTGCTGCTGATGTGCGGACGTCAGCTGCAGCGCGAGGGCCGCCTGCGAGGCGACGCGATCGTCGCGACCGTCATGAGCAACATCGGCCTCGAGCTGGCGCTGCAAGCCGCTCGGCATCGATCTCGTGCGCACGTCGGTCGGCGACAAGTACGTGATGGAGGAGATGCTGAAGCGCGGATCTGCTCGCTCGGCGGCGAGCAGTCGGGCCACATCATCTTCTCGGACTACCTGTTCACCGGCGACGGCCTCTGCACCGCGCTGAACGTGCTCCGGACGGTGGCGCTCACCGGACGAACGCTGGCCGATCTCGCGGCCGACCTGACGACGTATCCGCAGGTGCTGCTCAACGTTCGCGTGCGCGAAAGGTCGAACTGCACGACGGTGCCGGCAGTCGCCGACGCGATCGCCCGCGTCGAAGCGCGCGTCGCCGGCCAGGGCCGCCTGCTGATCCGCTATTCGGGCACCGAGCCGCTGCTGCGCGTGATGCTCGAAGGACAAGCAGCAGGACGAGATTCGCGGCTGGGCGCAGGAGATTGTGGACGTGGTCAAAGAACACCTCGGGTGAGCATGGCTGAGGCTAATGGCTTATGGCATGGTCGATGGACCATCAGCCCTATGCCATCAGCGATCAGCCATCAGCCATGGCATGACATGTTCGTCTAAGCGTCAACGTCAACAAAGTCGCGACGCTGCGCAACTCGCGCGGCGGGCGCGATGCCGAGCGTGATCGAGGCCGTCGAGGTCGTGCATCGCGGCCGGCGCGCCTGGCATCACGCGTGCACCCGCGCGCCGATCGGCGCCACATCACGCCCGACGATGTCGCGGCGATCGCCGCGACGGTGCGCAGCCAGCGCCGGCGATCGAGTATCAACATCGAAGGCGATCCGCGGCCGGAGCTGCTCGATCTGGTCGAAGAGGTGCGGCCCGATCAATGCACGCTCGTGCCGGTGGTGCCGGGCGAGGTGACCAGCCAGGCCGGGCTGGCAGCCCGGGCGCGCAGACCGAACGGCCTGCCGGCGGTCGTCGCGGCGCCTGCACGCGGCAGGCGTGCGCGTCAGCCTGTTCGTCGACCCGTCGCCCGACCCGATCCGCTGGGCCGCGTCGGCGGGCGCCGATCGCGTCGAGCTCTACACCGAGCCGTTCGCGCGGGCGTTCGAGCAGGGGCCGACGACGGCGCGCCGCTCGTTCGCGACGCTATGCCGAGGCGGCCGAGCTCGCGCACATCGCTCGGCCTCGGCGTCAACGCCGGGCACGATCTGGATCTCGACAACCTGACGCTGTTTCGCGACCTGCCGTTCCTCGACGAGGTCTCGATCGGCCACGCCATCATGCTCGCGCGGCTCTGTACGTCGGGCCTCGCCACGGTCGTCGCGAGTATCTCGAGTGTCTCGGCGAGCCGGCGCGTCGGTGCGACTGATCGATCGGCTTCTGACACCATGAAATCTGACGCCAGTCGCCTTCGGCATCGCCGGGATCCTGTTCGGCCTCATCGCCGGCTGGATCATCGGATCGCAGCAGGCGGCGCGCGTCCGCCTGCGTCCGCGCCGGCCGCCGAGCAGGCGTCCGCATCGCGCCGGCGGCGCCTCCGCGCGCCGCAGTCCTCGACGAAACGCAGGTCAACGCCCTCAAGACGGTGGCCGAGCAGGAGGCCGCGAACGCGACGCCGCGCGTGCAGCTCGGCAACCTCTATTTCGACGCCGAGCGCTACGACGATGCGATCAAGTGGTACGAGCGACGCGCTGAAGCTGGCGCCGAACGACGTCAACGTCAGCACCGATCTCGGCGTGTCGCTACTACTACTCGAACCAGCCGGACAAGGCGCTCGCGCAGTTCGATCGCTCGCTCAAGCTCGATCCCAAGCACGCGAAGACGCTGCTGAACGTCGGCATCGTCAAGGCGTTCGGCAAGCAGGATCTCGACGGCGCCGACGACGGCGTGGCAGCAGGTCATCGCGATCGCGCCGGACAGCCCTGAAGGGCAGGCCGCCAAGCGCGCGCTCGACAGCCTCGCAGTCCGGCGCACGTCGGCGTCGGCGCAGAAGCCCGGTGCCTGATGCTGCTGCGCTTCGTGCTCTTCGTCGTCCTCGCCGATCTTCGTCGCGCGCGCGTTCTGGCGGCTCGTTGACGGCATCGTCGAAGGCATGCCGCGGCGGCCGCCGCGCGTCGCAGCGGTGCCGACCGCGCGGCGTGCAGATGGTGCGCGATCCGGTCTGCGGCACGTTCGTCGTGCCCGATCGCGCCGTGACGCTCGTCGACGGACGCGCGCGCGTGTTCTTCTGTTCCGACGCCTGCCGCGACAAGTATCGGGCGCCGGACCGCATGAGCACCGAATCCCTCGCTCCGCGCCGACATCGTCGAAGTCGGCCGCCGCATGTACGCGCGCGGCTACACGGCGTCGAACGACGGCAACATCAGCGTCCGGCTCGGCGCCGATCGGCTGCTGATGACCCCGAAGAGCGTCTGCAAGGGGTTCATGACGCCGGACATGATGTGCATCACCGATCTCGAGGGCACGCAAGCTGCAGGGCGATCGCGATCCGTCGTCGGAGATGCTGATGCACCTCGAGGTCTACCGGCAGCGGCCCGACGTGCAGGCGGTCGTGCACGCGCATCCGCCGACGGCGACCGGCTTCGCCGTCGCCGGCATTCCGCTCGATCGCGCGGTGCTCGCCGAGGTGCTGACGACGCTCGGCAGCATTCCGATCGCGGAGTACGCGACGCCGTCGACCGACGGAGCTGCCCGAGGCGGTGCGCAAGATACATCAAGGCGCACGACGGCATGCTGCTCGCGAACCACGGCGCGCTGACGGTCGGCGCCGATCTGTTCGGCGCGTACTACAAGATGGAGACGATCGAGCATTTCGCGAAGATCAGCCTGGTCGCGCGGCATGCTCGGGCGCGAGAACCTGCTCTCGCGCGAAGAGGTGACGCGGCTGCAGGACCTGCGCGGCAGCTACGGCATCAAGGCGCCGGCGCCGATTTGCGCGGACGAGCGCCGGCGCGGAGGACCGACGTCGTGCCAGGTCGTCCAGGCGCCCGGCCGGCGGCGGGCGACGGCTCGTGCCGGAGCTCGTCGAAGCAGGCGGCCGCAGGCGGATGGCGACGGGGAAATTCGGCTAACATACCGCGAACTCTCGGCGCTCATCGAAGACGCGATCAGAAGCTTGCGATAGCAGTGGCTTAGGCTGACGGCTAGGCGCTGACGTGCGCCTAGCAGGCCATCAGCCGTCAGCCATCAGCCATGACGAAGGAGACAGTAATGGGTGAGGCGCTTAGGCATGATCGAAACCAAGGGCCTGGTCGCGATGATCGAGGCGGCCGACGCGATGGTCAAGGCCGCGAAGGTCACGCTGGTCGGCTGGGAAAAGATCGGCGCCGGCTACGTGACGGCGATCGTGCGCGGCGACGTCGCGGCGGTCAAGGCGCGCGACCGACGCGGGCGCCGCCGCGGCGCGCCGCGTCGGCGAGCTCGTGTCGGTGCACGTCATTCCGCGTCCGCACGCCAACCTCGAAGACGCGCTGCCGATCGGCAAGGCGACGTCACGTCAAGGCGTAAAGTCGAACCGGCTCGGGTTCAGGCCGGGTTCAGTGGTGCCGGGTTCATGGTTCGACGCAGAACCTGAACTCGAACCTAGCACGCTGAACCCTGAACGCTGAACCCAGAACCCGTCCATGCTGCTCGCCAAGATCGTCGGAACCGTCGTCGCCACCCGCAAGGATCCGCGCCTCGTCAGCAGCAAGCTGCTCGTCGTCCGTCCGATGGATCCGCGCGGCAAGGCCGAAGGCAACTATCTGGTCGCGATCGACACGGTCGACGCCGGCGTCGGCGAGACCGTGCTCGTCGTCAGCGGCAGCTCGGCGCGCATGGCGTCGGGCCTGAAGGACTGTCCGGTCGACGCCGCGATCGTCGGCATCATCGACACCGTCGACATCAACGAGTAGCCGAATGCAGCTGGCGCGAGTGATCGGCGACGTCGTCATGACCCGCAAGGACGAGAACCTGCACGGCATCAAGCTGCTGCTCGTGCAGCCGCTGACGCCCGACGCGCCAGCCGGCTGGACGGCCGCTCGTCGCCGTCGACGCGGTCGGCGCGGGCGTCGGCGAAGAAGTGTTCTTCGTCCGCGGCAAGGAGGCGAGCTTTCCGTTCTATCCCGCCGAGCCGCCGGTCGACGCCGGCATCGTCGGCATCGTCGATCACTGGGACCTCGGGTGAATTGGCACGATCGGCAATAATGCAGATCTGCTCGGGTCATCGGCACGGTCGGTGTCGACCCAGAAGCACCGCAAGTTCGAGGGCGCCAAGCTGCTGCTCGTGCAGCCGCTGAACATCGACGACTCGCCGCGCGGCAACGCGCTGCTCGCGGTCGACGGCGTCGGCGCGGGCGTGGACGAGAAAGTGCTCGTCGTCCTCGAAGGGCGCGCCGCGGCGAGGCGCTCGGCAGGAAGGCGCGCGCCCGTCGACGCGGCGATCGTCGGCATCATCGACACGGTGACGATCGATGACTGATGCAGGAACTGCGGGCGATGATTCGTGAGTCGATCGCGCGCCATGCGGCGCGTCCGGACCATTCCGTCGCGTTGCGTCCAGGTCCAGGACCGTGCCGCGTTCGCGGCGCATGCCAGCCATCTGCGGCTGCCGCTCGTCCGCGGCGGCGACGGCGACGGCGCGTGCATCATCGAGCCGGCGGTGCGCTGCAACCACTGCGGCTACTGCCTGTCGCTCGGACACTAAGCGGGCTGGATGGGCAGGGCCAACCGGTGTTGCTGCAACGCGCCAGGCCGGACGCAGGACAGGCAGGAATGGCGGGAAGGGAGCCCGCGGATAAATGTTCGGCGCTGCCCATCCGGCCGCTCCAGCCCATCCTGCCTATCCAGCCCTCTAACCCATGAACAAGATCCTCGTCACCCGCGAGCTCCGTCGTCAGTCATCGCGAAACTCAGAGCGGTCGCCGACGTCGATCTCTACACCGGCGAGGCGGCGATTCCTGCCCGACGAGCTGCGGCGCCGCGTCGCCGACAAGGACGCGCTCGTCTGCCTGCTGACCGACGCGATCGATCGGATCGGTGATCGACGCCGCGCCGGCGCTGAAGGTCATCGCCAACGTCGCGGTCGGCTACAACAACATCGACGTCGCCGTATGCGCGAGTCGCGCGGCATCGTCGTCACGCAACACGCCGGACGTGCTCACCGAGTCGGTGGCCGACTTCACCTGGGCGCTGATTCTGGCGATCACGCGGCGTCTGTCGGAAGGCGAGCGCCTGGTGCGCCGCGGCGAATGGAAGGGCTGGGCGCTCGACCTGCATGCTCGGCACCGAGCTGCGCGGCAAAGCAGCTCGGCCTCGTCGGCGTCGGCCGGATCGGCCGCGCGGTCGCGGCGCGGGCCGGCGCGTTCGGCATGCGCGTCGCCTACACGTCGCGGCGCGAGATCGACGTTCGCCGGCGCGGAAGCGATGCCGCTCGATCGGCTGCTCGCTGACCTCGGACATCGTCTCGCTGCACGTGCCGCTGACGCCGGAAACGCGGCATCGTCGATCGACAAGCGCGCGTTGGCCCGCATGAAGCGGTCGGCGTATCTGATCAACACGGCACGCGGCCCGGTCGTCGACGAAGCGGCGCTGGCGTGGGCGCTGCAGCACCACCTGCTCGCCGGCGCGGCGCTCGACGTCTACGAGCACGAGCCGGCGGTGCATCCCGATCTGCTGACGCTCGAGAACGTGCTGCTCGTGCCGCACCTGGGCAGCGGCACGACCGAAACGCGGACGGCGATGGCCGACCTCGCGGTCGAGAACGTGCTGGCGGTGCTCGCCGGCCGTCCGCCGCTGACGCCCGTCGCTCGTAGCCGCGCCGGTTCCCGCCATGAAATCGCCGCAAACGCTTCGTCACGGACCGTTCACGCCGTCATGCGGGCGCTCGCGCGCGCCATCGACAGCCTCGATCTGCCGGCGGTCGAGAAGATCGCCGAAGAGCAGCCAGGAAGATCCGCTTCGAGGTTCTCATCGCGACGCATGCTGTCGGCGCAGACGCGCGACGCGGTCGACCGCCGCCGCGTCGGCGCGGCTGCTTCAGCGTGGCGCGCACGCCCGCGGACGATGGCGAAGCTGACCGTGCGCAGATCGAGCAGCTGATCTATCCGGTCAGCTTCTACCGGCACAAGGCGCGCGCACGTCGAGGCAGACCTGCCGGATCCTCGTCGACGCGCTTCGGCGGCCGCGTGCCGGCGACGATGGAGGAGCTGCTGACGCTGCCGGGCGTCGGCCGGAAGACCGCGAACCTGGTGCTGATTCTGTCGTTCAGGAGCCTGAAGAACATCTGCGTCGACACGCACGTGCACCGCATCTCGAACCGGCTCGGCTGGGTGCGGACGCGCACGCCGGACGAAACCGAGCAGGCGCTCTACACGGCGACACGAGCGAGCGCTGGTGGCCGCTACATCAACCTGTATCTGGTGACGTGGGGACAGAACGTGTGCCGGCCGGTCTATCCGCGGTGCGGCGCGTGCGTCATCCGCGCCGTACTGTCCGCAGATCGGCGTCACGCAGGCGTCGCGAAGCGATGAGCGAACAGAAGGACCGCGGAGACCGCGCATGACCGCAGAGAAGCGTTTAGTTCTGTGTTCTCTGCCGTGCTCTGCGGTCTACTGCGGTTCTGCGCGTCGCGCCAGCGTCGGCCGCAACAGGCGCCGGCGCCGGTGATCGTCGTCGAGACGACGAAGGGCACGTTCGCGTTCGAGACCTATCCGGACGAAGCGCCGAAGACGGTCGCGCACGTCGTCGACGCTCGTGAAGCGCGGTTTCTACGACGGCCAGCGCGTGCACCGCGCGCTGCCCGGGTTCCTCGTGCAGTGGGGCGATCCGCGGTCGCGCGATCTGTCGCAGCGAAGCCGAGTGGGGCCGCGGCGCCGGCGGCGTCGAGCGGGCATCCGATCGGCGCCGCGGAGATCTCGACAGAAGCGCCTGCACACGCGCGGCGCCGTCGGCGATGTCCCATCAGGGCAACCCGGCGCTGCGCCGACAGCCAGATCTACGTGACGCTCGCGGATCGCCCGGACCTGAACGGCAAGTACGCCGTGTTCGGCCACGTCATCGACGGCGACGACGTGCCGGCGCGGCTCGAGCGCGGCGACCTCATCAGGAAGATGTCCGTGAGGGAGTGACGAGCCGATGATTCGACCGACGCCGGCGAGCTCCGGATAGCGCTCGATGAGACTCCGGCGGAGTACTCGCCTTCGAGCGGCTCGCCGAGCTGCTGCTTGATCATCGCGGCGTTGGCGACCGACTTCGCCGAGAAGTGATTGTTCGTGTAGAGATAGAGCTTCTTCACCAGCCGCCTGCGCGGCGTCCGCCGTCTCCGAGAACTCCTTCAGCTCGTCGGCCGAGTAGAGATAGTCGTAGCGATCCTCGGACTTCTCGTGCCGCCACCACTGCGCGGCGTTCCGGCCGTGCAGCCGCATGTAGTAGAAGCCTGTCGACGTTCGGCAGGTAGTTCTGCCGGATCGAGAACCGGAACTTCGGCTCGTCGATCTGCACCCACGCGGCGCCGAACCCGTTCAGCAGCGCCAGCGTGTCGCCGATCGCGATCGCTCCAGCTGCGGTGGCGCAGCTCGACGGCGACCGGATAGCCGGCGAAGCGCGCGCAGCAGGCCGCGCGAGGTAGTCGCGCGACGCCGGCGTCGTCCTTGAAGCTCGGCGGAAACTGCGCGAGCAGCGCGCCGAGCCTGCCTGCTCGACGCCAGCGGATCGATGCCGCGCGCGGAACTCGTCGAGGTCCGCGTCGGTTCGGCTGCGCCAGCGCGTCGAGCAGCGTCGGCTCGTCGCGCGCGTCGTCCGGCAGGCGCGCTCGCGAGCGCGGTCCTTGAACATCCTCGGAGTGCGTGAACTTCTGATACAGCTTGACCGAGAACTCGAAATCCGCGCGGCGTCCGCTCGGCCCATGCGCGGCGTGACCTCGGCGCGCGGCTGGCCGTAGAACGTCGAGTTCACCTCGACCGTGTCGAAGTGCTCGGCGTAGAACGACGAGCTCGTCGAAGCCCTTCGGCGGCCGCGGCGTCGGCGGATAGAAGATGCCGTTCCAGGTGCCCTTGCCCGACGGATAGTTCCAGCCCGACGGTGCCGATGCGCAGGTCAGAGCTTGCCGTATTGCGTCCTTGTCGAAGCCGAAGACGACTCGTCGACCCCTTGACCATGATCGGCCGCCGGATCAGGTTCGGGTTCTCCATCATCAGCTCGATCGCTTCCTTCTTCGACTTCGGCAGCGGCCGCTCCTTGAAGACCGGGCTGCGCGTGCTCACAAAATCGAGAAAGCGCTCGGCGGATCGATGTGCTTCTCGAGAAACTCGCGCGACGGCGGTTCCTTGTTGATGTCGATCTGGTCAACGTCAACGCCTGCCGTCGTCCAGAAAACTTCTGGCGTTCTTGCAGGTCGTTCACGTGGGCTTCGTGTAGAAACGTCGGTTTTGCCATAGCGGTAGGATGCAGATCAGAAACCGTCGATGCTGACCGATCAACGAGATCTTTCTATTCGATCCAGGGCGAGTCGACGCGCGCCGGCCAGCCCGTGCGTGTTCGTGCGCCTGACGGCGTGCGACCTCCGCTGCTCCTGGTGCGACACGCCGTACGCGTTCCACGAAGGACGCAAGATGTCGGTGGACGAGGTCGTTGCCGCCGTCGAGCGGCATCGGCTGGCCGCTCGTCGAGATCACCGGCGGCGAGCCGCTGCTGCAGGACGATGTCTACCCGCTGATGGATCGGTCTGCTGGCCGCGGGCCGCACGCGTGATGCTCGAGACCGGCGGCCATCGGTCCGATCGACTCGCGTGCCCGCGCGCGGTCGTCAAGATCGTCGACGTCAAGTGTCCCGGCCAGCGGCGAAGTCGGACAAGAACGACTGGGAGCAACCTCGACCGGCTCGCGCCGCACGACGAGGTCAAGTTCGTCGTCAGGATCGCGCCGACTACGAGTTCGCGCGCGACGTCATCGCACCGATACGACCTGCCGTCGCGCGTCGCCGCCGTGTCTGATGTCGCCGGTGCACGGCGTGCTCGATCCGAAGACGCTTGTCGGAGTGGATGCTCGCCGATCGGCTGCCGGCGCGGCTGCAGCTGCAGCTGCACAAATACATCTGGTCGCCCGACGCACGAGAGGCGTCTGAATGGGTGATTGGGTAATCGGGTAATCTAGTGATTTGATTGGTCGATCGGTCAATCCAATCCACTCGATTACTCAATTACTCGATTACCCAATGCGAGCAGTTGTACTGCTGAGCGGCGGCCTCGATTCCTACACCGCCGCCGCGATCGCCAAGGCGCGACGGCTTCGCGCTGTTCGCGCTGACCATCCACTACGGTCAGCGCCACGCGCGGGAAGTGGAAGCGGCGCGGGCCGTCGCGCGCGCGCTCGGCGTCGAGCGCGGCATCTCGAGCTGGACGATCGACCTGCGCGCGATCGGCGGATCGTCGCTCGACGTCGGACGCTGCCGTGCCGCGCGATCGCGACCTGGACGCCGACCGAGATTCCGTCCACCTACGTGCCGGCGCGCAACACGATCTTCCTGTCGCTGGCGCTCGGCTGGGCGGAAGTCCTCGACGCGCGCGACATCGTCATCGGCGTCAACGCGCTGGACTATTCCGGCTATCCCGACTGCCGCCCGGAGTTCATCGCGCGCGTTCGAGCGGCTCGCGAATCTGGCGACGCAGGCCGGCGTCGAGGGCGCGAGCTTCCGCGTTCACACGCCGCTCATCGACGCTGAGCAAGGCCGACATCATCCGGCGCGGGCTCGAGCTCGGCCTCGACTACGGCCTGACGCACAGCTGCTACGATCCGTCGCTGGACGGCGCGCCCTGCGGCACGTGCGACAGCTGCGTGCTGCGCGCGCAAGGGCTTCCGCGAGGCCGGCGTCGCCGACCCGCGTCCTCTGCGCTAGAATCGCGCGAACTCGCTTGCGAATCCTCGCAGGCCAGCCCATCCGCCGCCAGGTTCGTCGTGATCACATGCGCGCTGCTCGTGCCGTTCATCGCTGGCGGCGGCACTGGTCGGCAAGCCGATCGCGCGAGCGAGCGCCGGGGACCAGCTGCGCGACGCAGGCTGCGTCGGTCGCCGTCACGCGCCGGCGCCTATCTCAACAACTACCTCGAGTGGGCTCGACTCGATGGCGTCCGCGCTCGCGCGCGCACCCGGCGGTGATCGACGCTCGACCAAGCGCCAGTGCGATCCGCTGTTCGAAGCGGTGCTGCGCGATCAGCCGCTGCTTCTCAATCATCGTGGTGAGCGATCGTGCCGGCGACCGATCGACGGATCAGGTCTGCCGTCGAACGCCGAGCGGCTCTCACCGGCGGCGATGCCCTACGTCAGCGAGGTCGCCCGACCAGGCAAGCCGCAAGTCAGCGAGCTCATGACGGGCCGGATCTCGAGCAAGCCGACGATCGTGCTGTCCGTATCCGGTCCGCAACCAGCAGGGCGCGCTGGTCGGCGTGCTGGGTCTCGGCCTCAACCTGACGCGCGTGCAGACGCTGTTCAGCGACATCCCGCTGCCGCAGGGATCCGTCGTCACGCTGTCGGACAAGGAGAGCCGGGTGCTGGCTCGCAGCCGCGATGCCGAGCTGTACATCGGCAAGGCGGCCGATCCGCATCCGACGCCGCCGCGCGACGTGCCGCGCACGCAGGTGCGAACGGGGCTCGACAACGTCGAGCGCTCGTTTCGGCAACGCCGTGATCGATCGCGGACCCTGGCTGCTCGAGCGTCGGCATTCCGACCAGCGTCGCGACGGCGCGCATCGCGCCGCTGTTCCGGCGCAATTTCATCGATCGTGGCCACCAGCATCGGCGCCATCCTCCTGCTCGTCGCTGGGCCTGTCGACGCTCGGCGTCGCGCGGCATGAACAGCCTTCAGTCGGCGGTTCAGCGGATCGCGGACGGCGACCTGTCGCCGCCGCGTGCAGACGCCCGCGCCGAACCGCGAGCTGGCACAGCTGCAGGATGCATTCATCACGATGGCCGCGAGCCTGCGCGACACGCACGCGGCGCTCGATCGCCAGGTCGAACAGGAGCGCAAGATGCGCGAGACGCTGCAGTCGCTGCAGCGTCAGGTGGTTCGCCAGGAACGTCTGGCTGCGGTCGGCGTGCTCGTGTCGGGCGTCGCCCACGAGCTGAACAACCCGCTGCAGGCGATCCTCGGGACACGCGGAGCTGCTGGAGCGCGATCGCGGCATCGTCGCCTGACGGTGCTGGAAGAGATCGCGTTCGTCAAGACCGCAGAGCGGCCGCGCGCGCGAGATCATCCGCAACCTTTCGCGGTTCAGCAGCCAGCAGGCCGGGCCGCCGACCCTGATCGATCTCGGCGACGTCGTCAGCGAGGTCGTGCAGCTCCGCCGGCGCGACCTCGACTCATCGAATATCTCGCTCAGCGTCGACGTGCAGACCGCTCGCAAGGTCTACGCCAACTTCACCGAGGTCGAACAGGTCACGCTGAATTTCGTCATCAACGCGCAGCAGTCGATCGAGGTCGCGCGGATCGGCGCGCGGCCGCATCCTCATCCGCGTTTTCGACGCCGGCAAACGCGTGCGTCTCGAGGTGCAGGACGATGGGCCCGGCGTGACGCCCGAGGACGAGCCGAAGCTGTTTCAGCCGTTCTTCACGACGAAGCCTGTCGGCAAGGGCACCGGTCTCGGCCTGTCCGTGAGCTACGGCATCATCGAGTCCTACGGCGGCACGATCGGGCAACGTGGAAATGAGTGGGGCGGTGCGACGTTCTATCTTCGAGCTGCCGGTGACCGATCCGTCCGCGCGCACGTCCTCTGGCTCCGCACAAACGGAACATCCAAACCCGATGACCGACCGCCTGTATTACCGCGACCCGTATCTCCGGGAGTTTGACGCGACCGTCTCGCGCGTCGATCGCCGCGGCGGTCGTCTGCTCGTCGACGCTCGATCGCACGGCGTTCTATCCGACGTCCGGCGGCCAGCCGTTCGACACCGGCCGTCTGGGCTCGATGCGCGTCACCGACGTGGTCGACGAGGAGGACGGATCGATCACGCATGTTGTCGAACCCGGAACCCCGAACCGCCCGAACGCCCAGAACGAGACCCAGAACCCGGAACCCTGAACCTGGAACCCGGTGGATCTATCCGCGGTGCCATCGATTGGGAGCGCCGGTTCGACCACATGCAGCAGCACTCCGGTCAGCATGTGTTGTCGGCGGCCTTCGACAAGCTGTTCGGCGTGCGAACCGTCAGTTTTCATCTGGGCGCCGCCGTGTCGACCATCGATCTGGCTCGCGAGATGTCGCCCGCGCGAAATCGCCGCCGCGGAAGCGGAGGCGAACCGTATCGTCTGGGAAGACCGGCCGGTGGCCATCCGTTTCGCGGATGCAGAGGAGGCGGCGCGGCTGCCGCTGCGCAAGGAATCGCTGCGAGGCGGAATGCTCCGGCTGATCGAGGTGGAAGGATTCGATTTGTCGGCATGCGGAGGGACGCACGTCGCGCGCACCGGCGGCATCGGGGTGATTGCCGTCGCGTCGTGGGAGCGATTCAAAGGCGGGCAACGTCTCGAGTTTCTCTGCGGCGGGCGGGCTCTGAGCGGCTATCGAATGCTGCGCGACGCGATGAGCGCGAGCGTGCGCCTGCTGTCGGTGCTGCCGGCGGAGTTGCCCGCTGCCATCGAGCGATTGCAGGCGGACGCACGGGATCAGAAGCGTGCGCTGACCGGCCTGCAGAACGATCTCGCGAAATACCACGCCGAGGAGCTCGCGGGGAACGCCGGCGAGATCGTGCTCAAGGCACGTCCGCTGATGGCGGTCGCCGCTGCCGGCTCGTCGCACGCGCGATCGATGCCGACGCGAACGGGTTGAAAGGGCCTGGCCACGGCGATCGCGGCGAAGCCTGGATACCTTGTCGTCCTGGTCTCCGCGTCGATGCCGGCGCTCGTTGTCATCGCGCCGTTCGTCGAATGTCGACGTATCAGCCCAGCAGTTGTTGGCGAAGCTTGTGGCGCACTTCGGCGGGCGTGGCGGCGGACGGCCAGAGATGGCGCAGGGCGGCGGTCTGTCAGCGACCGCGGATGCGATTTTCGACGCAGTGCGAGCGCTGGTCTAATTACAATATCGACTCAGCGTTTACAGATCTGTCGGCTCAGCATTAAGTGCCGCTCAGTTTTGTTCGCAAAACAAACCAGCTGAGCGGTGGCACTTCGCTTTGCTCCTGTCGCGCTCGCGAATCCGCCGCAGCGGTCTCGCTCAACTTTTTCCGAATCACAACTGGAGCGAGCTATGCGGTTTCACCCACCGTATAGGGCCGTGGTGTCCGTGGCCCTGGGTATTTTCGTGAGGGCTGCGTCCGCGCGGCCGCGACTATCGCAGTGCCGGCGGGCGGCAATCTTCAGGCGGCGCTGAATGCGGCGGCGGCTGGCGACGTCATCACGCTCGCGCCAGGCGCGACGTACATCGGCAACTTCGTCCTGCCCAACAAAGGGGCGATCGGCGACTACATCACCATCCGATCGGCGGCGTCCGACGACCTGCTGCCTCCGGCGGGTGTTCGCGTCACTCCGGCGTATGCGGCCCAACTCCCGAAAATCCGCTCGTCGAACAACATCTCCGCGCCTGCGAACGTCGGGCCCGACGAACCACTGGAAGCTCGTCGCGCTCAGAGTTCCAGCCGAACCAGGGCGGGTGCGGAGACATCATCACGCTCGGCGCCAGCTGATTCGACGCAGACCCAGCTCGCGCAGGTGCCGTATGCCTTCGTCCTCGACCGGCTGTACGTGCATCGGCGACCCGGTGCTCGGCCAGAAGCGCGGCATTGCTCGTTCATTCCAGCGACACAACCCTCATCAACTCCTACGTGTCCGACTGCAAGGCCATCGGACAGGACTCCCCGAGGCGCTGAGCGGCTTACAACGGCCCGGGCAACTATCTGCATCGAGAACAACTATCTCGAGGGCGCCACCGAGAACGTGCTGTTCGGCGGCGCCGATCCGAGAATTCCGAACCTGGTCACGGCGAACATCACGTTCCGCCGAAACTATTTGAGCAAGCCGCTCGCCTGGCGCGACCCGATCGTGGCCACTCCAGCGGCCGTCACCGCGACCGCCTGTGCCCGGAGGCGGGTCGCTCCCTGCCGGAACCTACTACTACAAGGTGGTGGCGCGCTGGCCGGCCGGCCAGGGCGCCAAGGCGTCGTCGTCGGCATCCGCCGAGGTCTCGGCGTCCATCGACCGCCGGTTCGTCCGGCGGCGTGACGATCGCCTGGACGCCTGTCGCCGGCGCGGAAGACTATCTCGTCTACGGGACGCGTGCAAGGCGCGGAGAACATCGTACTGGAAGACCACGACCCCTACCTGACGGACGCTGGAGGCATGGGCACGTCGGGCACACCGGCGAAAGCCACGAAGTGGGCGGTCAGAATACCGTTCGAGTTGAAAAATGCCCAGGACGTCCTGATCGAAGGCAACGTCTTCGAGAACCTCTGGGTGGCCGATCAGAGCGGCTATCCGATCGTCATCACGCCGCGCAATCAGAATGGTCAGGCGCCGTGGGTGATCACCCAGCGCATCACGTTCCAATACAACCTGGTGAGGCACGCGGCGGGCGGCGTGAACATCCTCGGCACCGACGATCTCGCGCCGAGCCAGCGGACCAACAGCGTGACGGTTCGTCAGAACGTCTTCGACGATCTCACGGCCTCAACGCTGGGGCACCGGCTCCAGGCCGTTCATGATCGGCGACGGTCCCGACATCGTTAACGTCGATCACAACACGATCATCTCGACCGACACGGCCGTGATGTGGTTGTACGGCGGGACCGCCACGGCGCCGATCCCGATCGACGAACGCGGTCGTAACCAACAATCTCGCCGTTCACAACAGCTTACGGGATCGCCGGTTCGAATTTCGGCTACGGGTCGCTTGCGATCAACGCCTACCTGCCGGGGGCATCGTGACCGGCAACGTGCTGGCCGGCGGAACGGCGTCGCGTGCTCCGGCTGGCAACTTCTTTCCGACGTTGACCGCATGGCAGCGCCGGGTTCGTCGACTATGCCGGCGGCGACTACCGCTTGAGCGGTCGAGCCCCTGCAAGAACGCCGCGACTGACGGCACCGACATTGGCGCCGACGTGCTGGCAGTGAACGCTCAGACAGCCAACGCTCTGTCGGGGACGATCGTGTGCCGTCCGGACAAGGGGCGCTGCACATCACCACCACGAGCTTCGCCGTCGACGGCCTCTTGAATCAGCATGCACGCGCAGACGCTGACGTGCAGCGGCGGTTCCTCGCCCTGCTCGTGGCGGGTAGTCAGCAGCGCGCTGCCCTCCGGCGTTGCGTTCGACTCGACGGCCGGAGCCGTGCTCGGCATGCCCACGAGTGTGGAAACCGGCGCGTTGACAGTGTCGGCTTACGATCCGGCGTGGCCCACCAATACCGCCACAGCCACGCTGTCGCTGACCATCGCGCCGCCGCCGCTGGAAGTGCTCATGCCCGGTCGTTCCCATGGCGCAGGTCGGCTTCTCCTTCCAGCTGACGCCATCGGTCACGCGGCGTCCTAGGGTCGGCGATCTGGTCGATCGTGTCGGGGCTCGCTGCCGGCAGGTTTGACGCTCGATCCATTCTCCGGCGCCATCGCGGGCGTGCCATCCGCCTGGGGACGACGACTACCGCCGTCGTGCAGGTGCAGGATTCCCTGGCGAATCGATCGCACGGCCGCGAAGCCGGTGACGATCACGGTGGTGCCCATGCCGATCGCGATCACGACGACGACGCTGCCTTCCGGCAATGTCGGAGGCATGTTCACCGGTGGCGCTCGGCGCCGCGGGCGGACGGAACATTCGCCTGGTGTCTCGACAGCGGCGCGCTGCCGGGTGGCGTCACTCTGTCGCAGGACGGTAGCCTCGCGGGCACATTGACCTCGATGGGGACCTTCACTTTCGGCGTCAAGGGCGACCGATGCCGGCTGGCCCACGAATGCCGCGACACAGACGCCGACGCTCTCCGTGGCTGCCAGCGAGGTCAAAGTGCTACGCTGCGGAAGCGGGTGTCGTGACCGGGACGTGGACCCTCGTCGCCGACACGACTGCCGCCGCGGGCGCGCGGTTGTGGGAATCCCGATCGGGGCGCTGGCGAAGGTGGCAAGCGCGCTCGCGGCGCCGGCGAACTACTTCGAGATGACGTTCAACGCCCAGGCCGGAATCCCCTATCACTTGTGGATGCGCGGGAAGGCCGACAAGAACAGCTGGGCGAACGACTCGGTCTACGTCCAGTTCTCGGGCGCGGCCGATGCCCGCGGCGCCGCGTTGTATCGCATCGGCACCGACGGCGGCCAGCATCGGTCAGTGTCGAGGAGGCACCAATGCCGGCGTCGCCGGCTGGGGCTGAGGCCGACAACCTCTATGGCGCGTTGGCTGCCCCACTCTACTTTGCGACCACCGGTCCGCAGACCATTCGCGTACAGGTTCGCGAAGATGGATTGTCGCTCGACCAGATCGTTGTTGAGCTCGTCGTCTTACCTCGACGCTGGCCCCAGGCGCGTTGAAGAACGACACGACGATTCTCCCGCGTTAATGGCGCGCGGTGCCGGGAGCACGCCGCAGCTCGCTGCTGTCGGGACCGCCCTGCGCGCGCTCGATCGCGTCGATGTCGGCTCCCGGATCCTTGCCATCCTCGCTGGTCCTGGACAAACGGCTCGACGGTGCCAGCCTGGACGTCTCCTTCTGAAACCCGAGCGCGTCCCATCCCAGATACGACGATGGTGTCCTTCGGATAGCGTGACTTCAACGCGCTGTCGGCGATCGACTGCTTCGTCGCTGCCGACGTGTTGACGAGCACGTTCTGGCTGTAGACGAAGGGCGCGAAGTTCTTCGTGAGGGTTGCGAGGCCTTCGTTCGCGCCGGCGCCGATTCCAGCAGAGGCTGCGCTCTGACGATGTTGTGGGCGAACACGAGGTTCGGGTTCAGGTCGGCGGCGTTTCGAGCATCGAGGATGCCGTTCGGGTTGCTCGTCGAGGTGACGTGGGTGATTTCAACGTCTGGATACTCCGTTGGTCACGCGAAACAACTTGCCGCCTGCGACCCCAGTCCGCCGATCCGATGTTCTCGAACAGCACGTTCGTCACGCGGATGTGATTTGCGGGGCGCGGCAGCGGCACGCCCTTCTTGCTCCCGCTTCGGGCCGCGTTGATCGCCAGCCCGCTCGCGGCATCGCGCACGATGTTGTTGCTGGAACGTGACGTCATCTCCGTGACGCACCGGGTGCAGCGCCCTTCCTGGTTGGCCGACTTCAACACGATGGCGGTGCCGTTCTGGCCCGAGACGTCCAGACATGCTCGAAGGTGCTTCCCGTCCACGAGCACGCGCCGCGCGTTCTTCAGCTCGAACGCATTCTTCGCCCGCGACACCCGACGATTTCCACGCCAGCCGTTTGGTGCTCACGTTGCGGCGAATTTCGATGTCGGACGGCACGAGTTCCTCGAATCGCGGGATCGGCGCCGCCGAACATGATGTTCTCGCTCGCCGCTTCGAGAAAGTTGTTCACGATCCTGAACGGTCCCGCGACCGTTCCATCCGCCGATAGCTCCGCGGAATCGCTGTGCGCGTCGTGGAAGTTCTCGAGATAGGAATCGACGACAGCCATCCGGACGCCGTTGAGCGCGATACCGCGCCGGTAGTCGCCCTGGTCGTTCGCCGTGCAGAGTTAGCAGCGATCGATGACGATGTCGGACGGCGAAGTTTCGACCGTCGTGTCGTCGGCCGGAGCCGAGCTCCACGAGATTGCTCAGATGCGCGACTTGCTTCATCGACGCCGATTGTCGAGGCCGATCAGCCGATAGCCGCGCGCGCCGGCTTCGGCGCGTATGCGCAGGTTTATTGGTTGCGATGGCGCGGAGTTTCGGCATCAGGTTCGCGTTCGCGCTCGTCGACCCGGGTTGAGGGCGGCAGCGCGCCGTTGGCGTCGAATGCGCGAGTTCGCGGAGCGAATCGTTCACCACTAGCCGGCCGGGATTCGGCGGTTTCGCAGCAGGAAGCTGCCATCCGGAGCCGCTGGACGAAGCGTGCGGCGCCGTCGGCCAGCCAGGAATCGTGTCGCCGGCCACGGCTTGATCAAGGGCTCGCTGAAGGTCGTCGCCGGTCGTGGCGGTCACCTGACGCTGACCGGCCGGAACCGGGGTGCAGAACGTCGCGATTTGAAACGGATCCTGCTGAGGTTCAGGCGGCGAGATTCGTTTACCTGAAATGAGCATCAGCGAGACCAGAACAAGCACTCGCCAACGCCGAAAGCAGGACATCAAGCTTTTTGTTGCAAATCTGCCAGCCGTCTGAGCATCTGATGAGCTAGGGTCTGACCCGGTCTGACCCTGGTTGCCTACCGCCGGAACTGAGCGAGGCGGACGATGATGGCATCCTCGGCCGCGGTGATGGTCGCTGGCGGGCGTGTCGTAGTTGTTCGCGAGGATGCGAGAAGACCAGCGGCTCGCCGTCCGCCGACGTCACGTAGCCTGACGTGCCGCGCACGGCGGTCATCGAACCGGTCTTCGCTCGCGCGTTGCCCTTCGGCGGCGGTGCCCTTTCATGCGGTTAGCCAGCGTGCCGTCCCGGCCCGGCGATTGGCAGCGACGCCTCGAACGGTCCACGCAGACGCGGGTCGCGATCGACGTGCGTGAGGATCGGTGACGATGCGCCTCCGGCGTCACGAAGTCGTATCGCGTGAGGCCCGAGCCGTCGCGCTGAATCAGCGCAGCCGGCGGGACGCCCCAGCGCTCGAGAGATCGTCAGCGCGGCCTCGCCAGCCAGCCGCAGCGGTTGGCGTCGACGCCGGTCGCGGCCGAATCGCTCTTCAGACAGCGTCTCGGCGTACTGGTTCTGGCTGATCTTCATCAGCCGCACAGCGAGCGCCGACAGCGGCGGCGACCGGTACGGAGACGATCGGGTTGCCTGCCGCCGCCGGCGCGTCGCGGACGTCGTCGATATCGACAGCGCGGCCCGCGCACGTCGATGCCGTTGGCGATCAGCGCGCTTCGGAAGGCCGTCACGAAGAACTGCGTCGGGATTGTCCACCGAGACCGTCAGCGTAGACGGCGCTGCGCCGAGCGGCGATCGATGCCGCCGAGATTGAGCCTCATGCTGCCCGGCAGGCGGCGCGTGCTGATCGAGGCTCGCGTGCCCGCCGCTGCCGTCGTCACCGCGCTGACGATGGTCAGGCCGCTGCCGCGGGCGCGATCGAAGCTGACCGCGGCAGACTCGCCGGCGAAGGACCCGGTGCGACCGTCACTCTCACGGCGCTTTCGTTGTATTGCAGCGCGCCGACGCCGGCCGAGTCGTCGGTGGGAAGATCGTCCCACATCCAGCCGAGGCCGAGCGTCTCCTCTTCGAAGCCGTTGTCGTCGCCGATCACCCGGCCGCTGATCGCGCGGACGCCGCGTTGCTTCAGCGCGCGCCGCCCAGTCGCCGAACACACGATCGGCCATGCCGTCGGCGGCGACCAGGCTCGGATCTCCGGAGCCGACGACGACCAGGTCGCCGCGCGAGCACGCCATCGGCGATCGTGCCGGCGGCGAAGACCCTCGTTTCGAACCGTGTAGTCCCAGCCCAGCGTTTCGGCCGCCGCCGCCAGCGTCACGATCTTCATGTTCGACGCCGGCATCATCAGCTTGTTCGCGTTGAGGGCGTAGAGCGTTTCGCCCGTCTTCAACGACTCTGGCCAGCACGCCCCAGTAGCTATGCGTCAGAGGGGAGGCTTGAAGGAATCGTATCGATGTCGCGCTGGAGCGACTGGACGGCTCGCGTCGCAGGAGGGCTTGGAGGCAGGCGGGAGGGGCAGGCGAGGAGGCTGGAAGCTGGAGGGTTGGTGCGCGCATGCGGCCGTCGCGACGAGTGCCGCGACGGCCCAGGTGAAGACTATTTCGAAATCTCATCGAGCGACTTCATCACGTCGTTGAAGTCGGCCGCGTCGATCTTCGCGGCGCCCGGCTCGCCCGGCCGCGCGACGAACACGTCGTTGCCCACCTGCGCGAACGTCGCTCGATCCTCTTTCTTCCCCTCGTCGAACTTCACGACGACCGACATGGCCGGTTTGTCGAGGCCGGTCTTCGCGTTCGAATCGACGAACGAGGTGACGCGGATGTTCGACAGCTTGCCGAGCAGGCCGTCGCTCTTCTCCTTGTCGAGATCGCCGGCCGTCGGGCTCACGCGCTTCCACTTGTCCGGCGCGTTCTCACCCTGGCCCTTCGTTCGCTCGAGCGTGACCGTTTGGCCGTTGCGGGTGATCTCGATACGTGTCGCGTTGAACGGCCGGAACTCGAAGACGTCCTTGCGCCGGTAGTCGTCGGCGCTCTTCTTCATGTCGTCGAGCAGCGCGCTCTCGACCGTGACGACGGCCGGCTTCGACGCGTCGCGCGCGTAGACGCGTGTTGTCCGCCGCCTTGCCGCCGAACAGCAGCGTCGCCCGTGCGCTGCCGAGGCTCAGGTTCACGGTGGCCTCCGGCTTGTCGAGGCCGTACTTCTTCAGGTCGGCCGGCGATGCGTTGTCGGCGACGATCGACTTCATCTGCACCGTCTGCAGACGTCCGACCAGCCCCTCGACCGATCCGAAGTCGGCGCTTGGTCTGCACCGGCTTGGACATCTTCCAGTCGCCGCCGTCCTTGGCGATCGCCAGCGTCTTGCCGCCGGCGGTGATGTCGAGGGCATCGACCTTGTCGCGTTCGAACTTGAGCAGCGTCTTGTCGCGGAGATCGAACGTCGTCTTGTTGAACGACGTGTCCTGTGACGCCGGAAATCAGGAAGACCTTCTTCTCGTCGTTGCGCTTGGCGAAGAGGTCGCCGCCGGTCGGCGTCTTCTCGCCGATGAACAGCTTGCGGTAGTCCTTGTCGCCGGCCGCCTTGAAGTCGACTTCGACGCGCGGGTTCGACAGGCCGTAGTCGTTCAGGTTCGACGGGTTCTCGTCGATGACGCGGACGATCTCGGCCTGGCCGAGCGCGGACGTCAGCTGCGACACGTCCGACTCGGAGGCCGGCAGGTCCGACGGCTGCGTGATCTTCCACGCGCCGCCATCCTTCTTCAGCGTCGTCGACGTCGCCCGCTGCCGTCGACACCTTGACTTCCTCGATCTTGTCGGCCTGCAGCGCCGCGAAGACCTTCTCCTTCTTCGCATCGTCGCTCGGTGCCGCCCTCCGGCATCTTTCGAGGTGACGAAGTAGATGTACGCGCCGAGGCCGGCGAGAACGACGACGAGGGCAATCGTCGACTACAGGCCGCGCATCTAGCCCTCCGCCGCCACCAGGTCATAGACGCCCGCGCCGAAGACGAAGCCGGGAATGATGAGCAGCGACAGCCAGATGATGTTCGACTCCTGCGTCGCGGTCAGCGTGATGCGGCGATCGTCGGCTTCCTTCGGCCGGATCGAAATCAGGTTGTCCTGCTGCGACAGCCAGCCGATCGTGTTCATGAACAGGTCGCGGTTGCCCGGCATGCCGAGCGTGCCGTTGGCCGCGAAGTCCGAATCGCCGATCACGGCGACGCGCGTCTCCGGCTTCGGCGCGTCGGCTCGCCCGGCTTGGGCGGCGCTGCCGGCGCGGCCGCGCGCCGACACCGCCGAGCCGAGCGGCATCGGTCCCTTCTTGTCGCCCTTCGCCTCGTCGAGCGAGACCTGCCGCGTCGTCAGCAGGCGACTTGAGGTCGGTCTCGGCCCAGCTGCGCGGGCTCGGTCTCGATGAACGGTCTGCGCCACGTGGCCGTTGACGCCGCCGGTCACCGGCGACGCCTCGCGCGCCAGCGGGAACGCCGTCAGCAAGCTGAACCGCTGCGTGATCGCGATGCGACGGATAGGTCGGCGCGACGACCGGCACCGACGCGTCGGTGCCGATCATGCGGCCCATGCCGCTGACGTCGACGACGACGTTGTTGCCGACCTGGATGCCCCAGTCGTGGGCGAGCGCGATCAGGTTGGTGAGCGGCGGGCTGTCGGCCTTGTCCGGCGGATCGAGCTCGAGCAGCAGCTTGCCCTGCTTGTCGAGATACTTCTTCAGCGCGTCGATTTCCGGCGCGAAGAAATCGGTCTTCGGCCCGGCGACGACGACCACCGACGCGTCGTCGGGCACCGAGCCCTGCTGCGCGATGCGCGAGCTTGTCGACCGTGTAGTTCTCGCGGCCGAGCGCGGTCGGCGATGGCGTTGTAGCCGTCGCGCTCCGCGGAGGTCGTGTCCTTCTCGCCGTGGCCCTGCGTGAAGTAGACCTTGCGCTGCTGGCCCGACACCACCTTGATGATGCGCGTTGGTCGATGTCCTGCTCGCTGTCCGACGTTCACGCGCTCGGTGCGTCCCTTGTAGTTGAAGACGATCGTCGGCATCCGCTCGATGCTGGTTCTGCTTGGCGACCGACGGCTTCTTGTCGGGATCGATGTACTCGGTCGAGATCTTGCTTCGACGCGTACCGTACTCCTTGCATCTTGTCCTGATAGCGCGGGAACTGCGGCTCCTGCGCGAACACCAGCACCTGCAGCGGCGAGTCGAGCTTCGACAGCACGTTGCGGCTCTGATCCGACAGGCTGAACTGCTTGTTCGCCGTCAGGTCCCAGCGCTTGTTCTGCCGCGCGCCGATGTAGTTGATCGCGACCAGGATGCCGAGGACGACGAGGACGCTGACGCCGATCAGCGTGCCGTAGCGCGCCTGGCGGCGCGAGAAGACCTGGCGATCTCGCGCCACTGGCCGAGCGTGTAGGCGAGCACGCAGACGAGGCCGCGCCCACGCGAGGTAGCAGGCCCACTGTTCCTTCGGCCGGGTAGCCGAAGCGGATCGCCACGGCGACGAAGACCATCGCCGTGCCGAGCCAGCCGACGAGACTGAGAATTCGATTCATCATTAGCCGCGCCACCGTTCGCTATCGACCGACTTGGCGGTCAGGAACAACCCGAACGTGATGAAGCTCAGGTAGTAGATGAAGTGCGTCGTGTCGATGCACGCCTTTGCCGAAGTCGTCGAAGTGGTCGACGATCGACAGGTACTGCGTGACCTTCTCGGCCGTCGGCCCGGCGGCGCTGCCGATCCAGGTGATGACCCACAGCAGCAGGAACACCGCGAAGGTCACCATGCCGGCGACGATCTGGTTCTTGGTCAGGCTCGAGATGAACAGGCCGAGCGAGATGAAGCAGCCGCCCATCAGCAGCAGGCCGATATAGGCCGTCACGATCGGCTTCCACTCCGGGTGCCCGTAGACGAACAGCAAGCCGAGGTGGATCAGCGTGACGCGCGAGCATGACGCCGTAGAGCGCCATGGCGCCGAGGAACTTGCCGAGGATGATCTGGAAGTCGGTCAGCGGCGAGGTGAGCAGCAGCTCGATCGTGCCCGACCGCTTCTCCTCCGAGTAGGTCCGCATCGTGACCATCGGCATGCAGGAACAGGATCAGGATCGAGCGACGTTCTGCAGCAGCGGCCGAATCAGCTGCTGGTTGACGTTCATCGACTGCGGGCCCCTGCATGCCGAACTGGCCCATCTGCATGCTCTGGCGGACGAAGAAGTGCAGGATCGCCGACGAAGAAGTAGCCGTACAGCAGCGCCCACAGGCCGATCACGATGTAGGCGATCGGCGACGCGAAGTACGACTTCAGCTCCTTCTGCGCGATCGCGAGGATGTTACTCATGGACGGCTTCTCCTGCCGGCGCCGCGGCTGCGTCCGCGCCGGCGTCGGCGCTTCGTCGGTGGTGAGCGACAGGAAGACGTCCTCGAGGCTCATGCGCATCGGGCGCAGCTCGAGCAGGCCCCATCCGCTGCTGACGACGGCGCGCGCGAGGTCGCGCCGCACGTCGCGGCCGCTTCGCTGTCGACCTCGTAGCCGACCATGCCGTCGCGCCGATCCGGCTTCCACGACGCGCGTCACGCCCGGCGACGCGGCCGAGCGACGCGGCGGCGTCGGCGCCGCTGGCGTCGACCTGCACGATACATCGTTTCCGATCCGCGCAGGCGCGCCGTCAGGTTGTCCGGCGTGTCGATCGCGACGACGCGTGCCCTTGTTGATGATGACGACGCGCTGGCAGGTCTGCGCGACCTCGGGCAGGATGTGCGTGCTGAGGATGATCGTGTGATCGCCGGCGAGCTCCTTGATCAGCTCGCGCGTTTCGATGATCTGCTTCGGATCGAGGCCGGCGGTCGGCTCGTCGAGGATCAGCACGTCGGGGTTGTGAATGAGCGCCTGCGGCGAGGCCGACGCGCTGCTTGTAGCCCTTCGACAGCTTGCCGCAGAGCCGGTTCGCCATGTCGGCGATGCGCGTGCGCTCCATGACCGTACTGCGACGCGCTGCCGGCGCTCGCCGCGACGGGACGCCCTTTGATTTTGGCGACGAAGTCGAGATACTCGAGACGCTCATGTCGGGATAGAGCGGCGGCGTCTCCGGCAGGTAGCCGGTGCGGCGCTTGGCTTCGATCGGCTGGTCGAAGACGTCGAACCCGGCGACAATGGCTTTGCCTTCGGTGGCCGGCATGTAGCCGGTCAGAATCCGCATCGTCGTCGTCTTGCCGGCGCCGTTGGGCCCGAGGAACCCGAGGATCTCGCCGCGCTCGACGCGGAAGCTGACGTCGTCGACGGCGGTCACGCGGCCGTAGCGTTTCGTGAGGTGCTGAACCTCGATCACGGAGAATCTCCTATCTGATGACGAATCAACAAAATGCTAACCCGAACCGCCTCGGATTTGTGTAGGGGCGGACAACCTTATCACCAATGTAATGGAGGCTTTGATGGCAGTCGCAGCGTCGGATCGAAGGCGCCGGACTTCACGTTGACCAATCAGGACCGGCAGCCGGTCACGCTTGAGCGCGCAGCGCGGCAAGCCGGTCGTGCTGGCGTTCTTCCCGGCCGCGTTCAGCTCGCGTGTGCACCAAGGAGCTGTGCACGTTCCGCGATTCGATGGCGCGGCTCGGGCAGGCCAACGCCCAGGTGTTCGGCATCAGCGTTGACACGTTCTTTACGCTCAAGGCGTTTCACGATCAGCAGAAGCTGAACGTTTCCGCTGCTGAGCGACTTCAACAAGCAGGTCATCCGCGACTACGGCGTGTTCAACGAGGACATGATCGGCCTGAAGGGCATCGCCAAGCGGGCCGTCTTCGTCATCGACAAGGACGGGATCGTGCGCCACCGCGGAGGTCCTCGACGACGCGCGCAACGAGCCGGACTACGACGCGGTGTTCAAGGCGCTCGGCACAGTAGGAGGGCTGGGGGCTTGGGACTAGGGGCTGGCAGAGGCGCTAGCCCCAGTGCCCAGCTGACCGCCAGCCCCTAGCCCCCAGTCCCCGACGTTACTAATGAACATATGAGCAAACGCTCATATGTTCAGCTCGAAGGAGCCGCCTCCTCGACGAGGCGTCGGTCGCCGACGCTCGCCGAGACCTTCAAGGTGCTCGGCGACACCGACGCGCGTGCGCATCCTCGACGCGCTGCGCCCGCGCCGAGGTGCCGGTCTGCGACCTGGCCGCAGCGTGCTCGGGCTGACGCAGTCGGCCGTCTCCCATCAGCTCCGGCTGCTGCGCGGCATGCGGCTCGTGAGATCGCGCCGCGACGGCCGGCACATCTACTACACCGCTCGACGACCACCACATCGTCGGCCTCTTCGAGCAGGGCCTCGAGCACGTGCAGGACGGGAGCGCGCGCGAGGTGACCGACCACCTGCACGGTCTGCGAGCTGCACGCCGAGTCGACCTTCAAGATCGAGGGCATGGACTGCCGCGAAGAGGTCGCGATCCTCGAGCGCCGGTTCAAGAACCTGGCCGGCCTCGAGGATTTCTCCGCCGACCTGATGGGGCAGCGGCTGCACGTGAAATACGACGCCGCGAAGCTCTCGACCGCGACGATCGCCGACGCCGTCGCCGACACCGGCATGCGCGCGTGGCTCGATCACGAAGAGCCGGTCGTCGGCAGCGATCGGCAGATGCGCGTCGCGGCAGGCGCTCGTGTGGACGTCGGGCGCATGCGCGCGTCGGCGATCGGCTGCAGCTGCGGGCGTGGTTCAGGTCCGGCTGACGCCGGCACTACGCTGGCGGACGTGCGCGTGCTTCGTGCGTGTCGCTGGCGGCCGCGGCGTCGCGCGTGACGATCGCCGCAAGGCGTGGAGCGCGCTGCGCGCGTCGGCTCGCTCGACATCAACGTGCTGATGATCATCGCGGCCGCCGGCGCGGCGCGTCGCTCGGCGAATGGTCCGAGGCGGCGACGGTCGTGTTCCTGTTCGCCGTCGCGCAGGCGCTCGAGGCGCGCACGCTCGACCGCGCGCGCAACGCGATCCGCGCGCTGATGGATCTGACGCCGGCCGACGCGCTGGTCCGCGACGCCGCCGGCGAGCGCCGCGTCGGCGTCGACGACATCGCGATCGGCGCGGTCATCGTCGTCCGGCCCGGCGAGAAGATTCCGCTCGACGGCGAGGTCGTCGCCGGCCAGAGCGCGGTCAACCAGGCGCCGGTCACCGGCGAATCGCTGCCGGTCGACAAGGCGCCGGGCGACGAGGTGTTCGCGGGCACGATCAACGGCCGCGGCGCGCTCGACGTCCGCGTGACGCGGCTGCGCCGCGACACGACGCTCGCGCGCATCATCCATCTCGTCGAGCGCGCGCAGGCGCAGCGCGCGCCGGCGCAGACGCTCGTCGAGCGCTTCGCGCGCGTCTACACGCCGGCGGTCATCGCGCTGGCGGCCGCGGTCGCGGTCGTGCCGCCGCTGGTGCTTCAGGCCGAGCTGGCACGACGTGGCTCTACCGCGCGCTCGTGCTGCTCGTCGTCTCGTGCCCGTGCGCGCCTCGTGATCTCGACGCCGGTGTCGATTGTCGCGGCGCTGGCGGCGCGGCGCGCAAGGGCGTGCTGATCAAGGGCGGCGTCCACCTCGAGCGGACCAGCGCGGTGCGCTGCGTCGCGTTCGACAAGACCGGCACGCTGACGCGCGGCGTGCCCGGAGGTCGTCGACGTCGTCGCGCTGAACGGCGCGCGACGCGGCGTCGATCGTCGCGCTGGCCGCGTCGGTCGAGCAGCGCTCGACGCATCCGATCGCGCAGGCCATCCTCGCATCACGCCGCGGCGGCGCGGCATCGCGCCGCGCCGGCGCGACGACGGTCTCGGCGCTGCCGGGCGCGGCGCCGAAGGCCGCGTCGGCGGGCACCGCGTGCTGCTCGGCAACCATCGCCTGTTCGAGGAGCGACGGCTCGTGCTCGCCGGCGATTCACGAGCGGCTCGACGGCGATGGACGCGCCGGGCGGACGGCCGTGCTCGTCGCGCGCGACGAGCAGGCCGATCGGCATCATCGCCGTCGCCGATCGGCCGCGCGAGAGCGCGAAGGACGCGATCGATCTGCTGCGCGCGCAGGGCGTCGAACGCGGTCGTCATGCTGACCGGCGACAGCCACGGCACCGCGCAGGCGATCGCGCGCGGAGCTCGGCGTCGACGAGTTCCGCGCCGAGCTGCTGCCGGAAGACAAGGTCGCGGCGGTCGAGGAGCTGCGCGCGCACGCACGGATCGGTCGCGATGGTCGGCGACGGCGTCAACGACGCGCCGGCGCTGGCGTCGGCCGACGTCGGGATCGCGATGGGCGCCGCCGGCAGCGACGCCGCGCTCGAGACCGCCGACGTCGCGCTGATGGCCGACGAGCTGCTGCGGATTCCCTACGCGTTCCGCCTGAGCCGCGCGACGGTGCGCAACATCAGGGCGAACCTGGCGATCTCGATCGTGCTGAAGGCGGCGTTCGTCGTCGCCGCGGTCGCCGGCGTCGCGACGCTGTGGATGGCGGTGCTCGCCGACACCGGCGCGTCGATCATCGTGATCGCGAACGCGCTGCGGTTGCTGCGGGCTGACTGAATCAGCCGCTGAATCAACACCGGGACACGAAGGACACCAGGAAGACCGTCTTAGTACTGTCTGACCTTTGTGTCCTTGGCGTCCTCTGTGTTTACTCCGGCGGTCGGTTCCGGCGGCGGCAGCTGCTTCGCCTTCGACAACCACACCTTCGCCACCCGCAGCCCGTCGATCGCTTCGACGCGCATCTTGCGGCCCTCGACGTCGATCGATGTCGCCGACGCGCGCGCGGCGTCCCAGCCGGCCGAGCACGTAGCCGCCGATCGTCGTGTAGGTGTCTTCGTCGATGTGCAGCCCGAACTGCTGGTTGATGTCGCTGACCAGCGCGAGGCCGTCGATGTCGGCCGAGCCGTCGCTGCGCACGACTGTGCGCGTCTGCGCGCCCATCTCGCCCGGAATCTCGCCGATGATGCGCTCCATCAGCGACTCGAACGTGACCAGGCCCGCGGTGCCGCCGTACTCGTCGATGACGAGCGCCTCGCGCACGCTGCGCCGCCGCATCTCCGCCGAGCAGATCGTTGGCGCCGAGCGTGATCGGCACCGTCAGCACTTCGCGCGCCAGCGCGCCGGCGTTGACGTCGGCGTCGCCGCCGCCAGCGCCTTCACCAGGTCCGTCGACGTGCAGCATGCCCGATCACATCGTCGAGGTCCTCGCGGTAGACCGGCAGCCGCGTCGGCTCGCCCTGGCCGATCTGCGTCGAGCAGCTCGCGCAGCGGCGTGTCGGCGGCGACGGCGACCAGCTCGGTGCGCGGAATCATCACCTGGCCGGCGGTCAGATCGGCGAAGCCGAACACGCGGTGGAGCATCTGTTCTTCCTGCTCCTCGAGCACGCCGGCTTCCTGGCTCGCGGTGACGAGCATCTTCAGCTCTTCTTCCGAGTGCACCATCGCGCGGCGGTCGCGCGCCGCGCAGGCCGAGCATCCTGACGACGCCCTGCGGCCGGTGCCGTGCACCAGCCGGATGAACGGCCAGAACACGCGCATGAACAGCTCGAGTCGGCTTGACGAGCCAGATCGCCGTCGCCTCCGGCCGTTCGAGCGCGATCCATTTCGGCGCCAGCTCGCCGAGCACGATGTCGGCGGCGGTGATGATCGCGAAGCGCGATCGCGACGGCGATGCTGTGGCGCCGTCGCGGCGGCGAGATGCGCGGGCAGGAACGCGAGCGCCGGCTCGAACGATCGAGGCGAGCGCCGGCTCGGCCGATCCAGCCGAGGCCGAGGCTGGCCATCGTGATGCCGAGCTGCGTGGCGGCGATGTAGCGATCGGGCGCGGAGACGGCGCGCCGCACCGCCCGCGCGCCGCGGTGGCCCTCGGCGATCAGTCTGATCGATGCGCGTCTTGCGCACCGTGACGATCGAGAACTCGGCGGCGACGAAGAAACCGTTGGCGCAGACCAGCGCAGCACAGCCCCGCGAGCCGCCACAGCGTGGCCGCGAGCGAGTGCTCCATGCGCGAAATCTTACGCTTTTCTGTTGCTGAAGAAGTGCGCGTCGACGAAGTGGTCGATGATCGTCTGGTTGGCGGGATCGACGATCTCGAACTGGATGCCCATGCCGACGCGGCGGTCGCTCCACGCCACGCGCCCCTCGGCGTCGATGTCCTTCTTCGACCCCGGCATGCGGAAGCGGACCTTGATCTTGGCGCCGCTGTCGAGCGGGCTCGTCGTCCGGATGGCGATGCCGCCGTGGCTGAGGTTGAGCGTCAGCGCCGCGGCGATGGTGTTGCCGAACCGGTACTGGATCGGAATGCCGAGCACCACGCGCGGGCTGCTGCGCCGGTTGAAGTTGTCGGGAAACAGGTGCGGCGCCAGCGACGGCAGGATGTGCTGCACCGCGCTGTACTCGTTGACGTAGCCGGCGACGCCGAGCGCCGCCAGCTCGCGCACTTCGTCGGCGCTCGCGATCGTGCCGCTGAAGATCAGCACCGGCAGCCGCCCGTCGTCCAGCTTGCGGATCGACGCGGATCAGACTCCACGCCCGGCGCGTGCGGCAGCCGCAGATCGACGATGATCAGATCGATCTGGTCGAGATCGGCGCGCACGCGCGCCAGCAGCTCGCGCCGCGCTCTTGACGACGATCGCCTTGTGACCCGCCTGTTCGATCGCCGTGCGGAAGCGATCGCGCACGAACGCCGTGTCGTCGGCGACGACGACGGTCTTGGTGCTGACCGAGGTGCTGGCCATCGTAGATAGCTATCGGAACGGCGCGTCGCGGGCCGTTACCCCGCGTTGCAGACTTGCGCGGGTTCTCGCTATACTCGCGATCATCCCGCCGCTGCGGGATTCTAAGTGATCGGAGACCCGAATGGCCACCTGCCCCGAATGCGATGCCGAAATCGAAGTCGACGAGTTCGATGTCGACAAGGGCGATCAGCTCAGTTGCCCTGAGTGCGGCTCGAACCTCGAAGTCATCGGCCATGTCTCCGCTCGAGCTCGACCTGGCGCCCGACGACGACGACGATGACGATGACGACGACGACGACGAAGACGAAGGACGACGACGACGCCGACGACGACGACGACGAGACGACGACGACGAGGACGAGGACGAAGTCGAAGAATGAGTGAGCCGGCCGCGAATAGAACAGGCCCTCTGCCGACGCCCTGGCATCGCTCGATTCGGTGGTCGTCGCCTACAGCGGCGGCGTCGACAGCGCGTATCTCGCGTGCATCGCCAGCCGCGACCCTCGGCGACCGCGCCGTCGCCGTCACCGCCGACAGCCCCAGCTACCCGGAGCGCCATCGCGCCGCTCGCGATCCGGATCGCGCAGCGATTTCGGCCTCGCGCCACGAGATCATCCAGCACCAGCGAGCTCGAGAACCCGGAGTACCGCGCCAACCCGGCCAACCGCTGCTACTTCTGCAAGCACGAGCTCTACACGCACCTGTCGCGCATCGCCGACCGAGCGCGCACGCGGTCGTCGTCGACGGCAACAACGCCGACGATCGCGGCGACTACCGCCCGGGACGCCAGGCGGCGCGCGAGTTCGGCGTCCGCAGCCCGCTCGACGAAGTCGACCTCGACGAAGGACGAAATCCGCGAGCTGTCGCGCCGCGCCGGGCTGCCGACCTGGGACGAGCCGGCGTCCGCGTGCCTGTCGTCGCGCATTCCGTATCACACCGAGGTCACCGACGAGAAGCTGCGCACCATCGAGCGCGCGGAGCAGGCGGTGCGCGCGCTCGGCTTCCGCGTGTTCCGCGTGCGCCATCACGACGATCTGGCGCGCGTCGAGATCGCGCCGCGACGAGATGCCGCGCGCGCTCGAGCCGGAGATCGCCGCGGCGATCGTGCGCGAGCTCAAGGCCGCCGGCTACCGCTACGTCACGCTCGACCTGCAGGGCTACCGGCTCGGGCAGCCTGAACGAAGGACTGCTCCTGCGGCCCATGTGAGCCCGAACGACGTCGAACGCAGAACTCGCGTGAAGCCCGCAGCAGACCGGCTGCTGTCTGCGAGTTCGGCGAGCTCTGCGTTGATCGTCGTTCTCGCGCTCGTCTTTCTCGCGCTTCACCTTCCGTATCTCCCCGCGTCGCTCGAAGATCTCGATTCGATCAACTTCGCGCTCGGCATCCGTCACTTCGACGTCGCGCACCATCAGCCGCATCCGCCCGGCTATCCCGTCTTCATCCTGATCGCGAAGGCGCTGCACGCCGTGGTGCCGGCCGGAGGCGACGGCGCTGGCGCTGCTCAGCGTCGATCGCGGCGCGCGCTCGGCGTGCTCGCGGCTGGCGTCGCTGTATCCGCCGGCTCGACGAAGGCGACGTCGCCGGCGTCGCTGGTCGGCGGCGGCCGTCGGCGATTGCGATGACCACGCCGCTGTACTGGTTCACCGCGGTCAGGCCGCTCAGCGACAGCAGCGGTCTGGCCGCCGCGCATCGGCGTGCAGGCGATGACGCTCGCCGCGTCGACCGCTCGCGGTCTCGCACTGGCCGGCATTCTGCGCCGGCGCTCGCGCTGCCGGGCCTGCGGTCGCAAGTCGCGTGGCTGACGGTGCCTCTGCTGATCGCTTCAGGGGCTGGGGCTGGGAGCTGGGGGCTGGGAGCTAGCGGACTCAGGGCTAGCGCTAGGAGCCAGGCCGAAGCCCGCCAGCCAGCAATCGCCTCGGCCCAGCCCTGTTCGCTGCTGCTGTTCCTGACCGGCGTCGCTCGTCTGGCTCGTGCCGCTGGTCATCGTCAGCGGCGGACCGGCAGCGTACTGGCACGCGCTGTTCGACCAGGGCGCCGAGGATCTCGGCAACATCCAGATGCTCTGGACCAGGCACGGCGCGCGGGACGTGCTGGACGCGCTGTACTACGCGTTCGTCGCGCCGTGGGCCGTCGTGGCCGGTCGCGGCCGTGGCGCTGTACCTGCGGGTGTCGCGGGCCTGTCGCGGCTGGCCGCCGCGCGGCGCCGGACGCTGATCGTCCTCGCCGCTGCCGTTCGTCCCGTATCTCGTGTTCGATCTGCTGTTTCAGGAGACGTTCACGAGCCGCTATGCGCTGCCGCTCGTGGTGCCGATGGCCTATCTCGCGGTCGCCGGGCTGCGTCGCGTGCCGTGGGATATCGGGCTGGCGGTGGCCGTCGCGCTCGCCATGTTCTGCGCGCATGTCGGCGGAACGTCGATCGCCGCGTATTCGCGCGTCGCCGGCGCCGGCCTTCCGCCTGCTGGACGACCATGCGCGCTGGTCGCGCGGCTCGATCGTCGTCACGCCTGGTTCTGGCGATGGATCGCCGCGAGTCGCTCGACTTCCGCGCGGCCGATCGCAGTGGATCGGCGACGCCATGCCGCCGTCGCCGCGGACGCTGCCCGTCGCCGCCGCAGCACGAGTGGCTGGAGGCGGTGAAATGCTGGAACGGCGGCGGCCGTCGCGCCGCGTCTGGTTCGTCGTCGATCCGCTGCGCGCGAGCATCGACCTCGTTCAGCACGGCGATCCGTTGCCGTTCCGTTGGGCCGCTGCCGTATCCGGTGCTGCTCAGCGGCGCGCGCCCGAACGGAGATGGACTGGTACCGCGTCGACCGGCCGGAGTGGTACGTCGGCGAAGGCTGGGCGCTGACGCCGGAAGCCGCCGGCGTCGCCGACGCGGATCGGCGCGGCCCGTCCCTGGCGCCGATCGACCGGCTGGATCTCGACTCGGCGTCGTGCTGGCGGCGCCTGATGATCGGCGGCCGAAGCTTCGACCCGACGCTGCGGCCGCGCCTGACGGTCCGCCTCGACGGGCGTCGTCTCATCGACGACCGCCTGGCGCCCGGTGCGTTCCTGCGAGTTCGTGTCGCCTGCCGTTCTCTCAGCGCGACCGCCGCGATCGCCCGCCTACGACGCGGTGACGGTGGAAGCGAGCGACGGCTCGGCGCCGTCGCGATCGAGCAGTTCGACGCGCTCGACGACGCGCCCGCTGATCGGTTTCGGCGACGGGCTGGCACGAGCAGGAGTTCAACCCGACGCACCGGGCGCGCTGGCGCTGGCTGAGCCGACCGAGGCGAACTGCGGATCGTCGTGGCTGCCGCTCGAGCGCATCTCGCTCGAACGCGATCGAGGCTGCATCCGGCGGTCACCTTGCTCCATCTGCGAGGGCGAGTCGCCGCTCACGTATTTTCCCGCGGCTCCAGACTCGTCGTGCGGTCGCGCCAACAGGTCGCATCCGCTCACGCGCGTCCTGAACAGCCGATTTCTCGATGGACCTGCCGATCGAGCGACCGTCGCCGGCACCATCGTGCTCGAGACCGATCAGAGCTTCTCGCCGGCCGACCGCAGCCGGCGCAGCGCCGATCGCCGCCATCTGGGGCTGCGGATCTTCAAGGCGGAGATCAGGATGACCGACCGGCCGGCTTCCTAGCCAGGCAGAGCAGCGAGCTGCCGAACGGCGCGTCGAACGCGCGCAGCCACAGCGCCTCGAGATGCATGACCGCGGTCATGATGGCGTTGATCGGCGCCGGCGGCACGGAAATCTCCGCGTCGGCCTCGCTCTCGCGCCGCAGGCCGCGGCGCCGCTGGATCAGCCGCGCGATCGCGAGCGCCGGAAACAGCGTCGCGTTGCGTGTAGGTCAGCCGCTTGACGAGGAAGCCCGCCCGCTCCAGCCGCGTCCGCAGATCGGCGCGGCTGTAGCGCCGGACCTCCCGGCTCAGCACGGAGTGGTCGCCGCGCAGCACGCGCATCGCCGCGACGTTGATGACGCGCGAAGCCGCCCGGCTTCAGCAGCCGGTACATCTCGGCGATCGCCGCTTCTTCGTCCGCGTCGGCGAGCGAATACAGGACATCGAAGGAAGTGACGATATCAAAGGCGGCACGTGGGAAACGGCACGGCCGTCACGCTGGCGCGTGCGAGCCGCGTCCGGCCCGACTCGCGGCCGATGCGGAGACCGACTTCGGTCAGGTCGAAGCCGTAGGCGCGGCCGAATGTGTCGAGCAGATCCGAGGTTGGCGCCGGTTCCGCATCCGCAGTCGAGCAGACGCGCATCCGGCCGGCCGGCGGCCGCGCTCTCGAAGCAACGGCGTGACGAACGCGCGGAAGCCGCGGAACCAGAAATGGCGCGCTTCCGCTCGTGCGGTCGCGCGCAGCAGGTGTTCCACGCGGCGCATTGTATCGTTTTCGTCACTACGCTCATGTTTGACAGCATGTAATCCAACTTTGTAAGCTGCCACCACTCGAGGAGCACACGATGATTGGCGTCTCGCCGACTGGTATCCACAATTGCACTCTGTGCCGCCCTGGCCGTCGCGGTCGGCCGGCTGCCACAAGAAGGTTCCCGCCGCCGGCGCCCGCTGCCGCCGCCGCCGCCACCGCCGGCAGCGCCGCGCGCCGCCACCGCCGCCGCCTCCGCCGCCGCCGCCGCCGCCACCGGCGCCCGCGCCGCGCTCGCTGAGCGAGGAGGAGATCTTCGCGCGCAAGTCGGTCGATCAGCTCAACGCGGAGAAGCCGCTGGACGACGTGTTCTTCGATCTCGACAAGTCGGCGGTTCGCGACGACGCGAAGCCGGCGCTGCAGAAGGACGCGGACTGGATGAAGAAGTGGACCAGCGTGCAGGTCACGCTCGAAGGCCACTGCGACTCGCGCGGCAGCGCCGAGATACAACCTCGGCGCTCGGCAACCGCCGCGCGACGCGCGGTGAAGGACTACCTGGTGAGCCTCGGCGTGCCCGCCGAGCCGCGTCACGGTCGTCAGCAAGGGCAAGGAGCAGCCGTTCTGCAACGACGAGAACGAGGCCTGCTGGCAGCAGAACCGGCGCGGGCACTTCGTCGTCACCGGCGAAGTAAGCCGGCCGGTCAGGGCTGATGGCCAGGGCTGAGGCATGGTCGGTGCGTGCAGTTCTACCATCTGCCATAGCCATCAGCCATCAGCCATCAGCCATCTGCCTCGCTCGCGCCAGCAGCCGCGTCAGCTCGTCTTCGGTCACGCGGTACTTCGCCGCTTTCTTCCCATCGACCAGCAGCACCGGGATCTCCGAGACCGTAGCGCGCCTCGAGCGCCGGGTCGGTCGAGATGTCGATCTCCTCGATCGTGATCGGCGCATCATCGGCCGCGCGTCACGCGCTGGACCACCGCCTTCATCTCGTCGCACAGATGACAGCCGGGGCGGGAGTAGAGCGTGAGGACGATCACGATGGCCTGGCCGCGGCACTCGGCGGCGATGCGCTCGGCGGCCGCGCGCGGATCGGCGGCCGCGATGATCGGCCGGCCGACCACCAGGTAGCTCGCGCCGGCGGCGAGCGCGTCGGCGGCGCTCAGCGTCCGGCTCTGATCGCCCTTGCGCGTCGCCGGCGCCGCGGATGCCCGGCGTCACGATGGTGAATCGCGGGCCGCAGCGGCGCCGGATGATCGCGATCTCCTGCGGCGACGCGACGACGCCGTCGAGGCCGGCGGCTTCGGTCAGCGCCGCCAGCCGCTCGACCTGTCCGGCGACCGTCGCGGTGACGCCGATCTCGGCCAGCGCCGCCTGATCAGGCTGGTGAGCATCGTCACGGCGATGACGAGCGGCGCGGCCGCGATCGGCGCGCGGCTTCCTCGTCGGCGGCGTCGCGCGCGGCGCCGCATCATCGCGCGGCCGCCCGACGCGTGCACGTTGACCATCCAGACGCCGAGCCGCGTGGCGGCGGCGACCGCGCCGGCGACGGTGTTCGGGATGTCGTGGAACTTCAGGTCGAGGAACACGCGATCGCCGCGCGCGACGAGCTCCTCGACGAACGCCGGCCCGTCGGCTGGTGAACAGCCGGCTGCCGATCTTGAAGCCGCCGACCGCGCCGCGCAGCCGATCGGCCAGCGCGCGCGCCTCGGCCGACCGTGTCGACATCGAGCGCGACGAGAAGCTGATTCCATGCCGTGTCCTCTGTCGGACGCGTGCCGACGGTGCCGACCAGATCCGCGATCCGCGCGATCTGGTGGCGCTGCCCATGTAGTCGCGGATGCCGTCGAGCAGCTTCGGCCAGATGAACGGATCGACGAAGTTCGCGGTGCCGACCTGGACGGCGTCGGCGCCGGCGATCGATGAACTCGAGCGCGTCGCGCGCGTCGGCGATGCCGCCCATGCCGATGATCGGAATCTTCACCGCCTGGCGGCACTCGTAGACCATGCGCACGGCGATCGGCCGGATCGCCGGGCCGCTCAGGCCGCCGACGACGTTCGAGATCTTCGGCCGGCGCGTCTCGACGTCGATCGCCATCGCGAGAAACGTGTTGACGAGCGACACGGCGTCGGCGCCGGCGTCCTCGGCCGCGCTGCGCGAACGACGCGACGTCGGTGACGTTCGGCGTCAGCTTCGGGATGACCGGCAGCCGCGTCACCTTGCGCACCGCGCTGACGACGTCGAAGGTGCCGGTGAGGCTGCAGCCGAACTGGATGCCGCCTTCCTTGATGTTCGGGCAGGAGATGTTCAGCTCGATGGCGCGCGACGCCTTCGGCGTCCGACAGCATCGCGCGACACCTCGACGTACTCGTCGAGCGTCGTGCCGCAGACGTTGACGATGACGGTCGCGCGCGCGGGCGCGCAGCTCCGGCAGCTTCTCGTCGATGAACCGGTGCACGCCGATGCCCTGCAGGCCGATCGCGTTCAGCATGCCCGGCCGGCGTCTCGACGATGCCGCGGCGGCGGATGCCCTTCGCGCTCGGCGAGGAACAGCCCCTTCGACGGCGACGCCGCCGAGCGACGACAGATCGACGACGTCGGCGTACTCGACGCCGTAGCCGAAGCAGCCGCTCGCCGCGATCAGCGGGTTCTTGAGCGTCAGCGAGCCGATGCTGAACGGAGCAGATCCATCGAGATCACGACTCGAAGGCTCATGCCGATCGTCAGTCCCACAGTATCTGATCCGCCGCCAGCACCGGCCCCGCGAGGCACGATCGCACGTGATGGAAGCGCGCCGTCGTCGCCGCGCATCGGCACGACGCAGCTGTAGCAGCCGCCGAGGCCGCAGCCCATGATCCGCTCCACCGACACCTCGCACGGGCGGCCGTAGCTCATCGCGGTCTCGCGCGGTGGCGGCGAGCATGCCCTCCGGGCCGCACGCGTAGAGCATCACCGGCGCGCCGGCGGCGGCAGCGCGCGCGAGCCGCCGATCGAGCGGCGCGACGACGCGCCCGCGCTCGCCGGCGCTGCCGTCCTCGGTCGTCAGCACCAGCTCGACGCCGAGCGCGCGGAAGAAATCGAGATAGAAGAGCTCCTCGGCGCGGCGCGCGCCGTAGAACAAGCGTCGTCGCGACGCCGCGCGCGCGCAGCGCCTGCGCCAGCGTCGCGAATGGCGCGAGGCCGACGCCGCCGGCGATCATCCACGCCTGCCGACGGCGGATCGACGACCGTGAACGGCCGGCCGAGCGGTCCGAGGCAGTCGATCCGCTGGCCCTCGCGCGCGTCGTAGAGCAGCGCGGTCGAGACGCCGATGCGCTTGCTGAGGATCGTGATGCCGGTCGGGCGCGCCGCCGGCGTCGCGCAGGATCTCGAACATCGGAAAACGGACGGCGCAGCAGCGGGTCGCTGCCCGGTGCCGGCCTGCAGCATCACGAACTGACCAGGAGCGGCGGTCGCGGCGATCGCGGGGCGGCCAGCGCGAGGACGTTGTAGTCGCTCGACAGCGGCCGGTTCGCGATCACGCGGGCCGCGACATCGATCGGCATCTGCGGCAGTATACTCGCGTCGACAGTGCGCTACCTGCGGATGCTGAGCAACTCGATGGCGGCCGCGGCGCTGGCGACGAGCTACGTGATCGCGCTCGTGCTGCATCTGAATCCCAACCTGCCGCTGCATCCGCGCGGCTCGCGCCGCTGCTCACGACCGTCGGCCTGTACTACGTCGTCCACCTGACCGTGATCTGCTACATCCTGCTCGGTGCTGCGGCAGCTGCTCGCGCGCGAGGTGTTTTCGCCGGCGTGGATCAGCGTCGACGTGCTGACCTGGCTCGGCGCGATGGCGGCGGCCGCCGGCGCGACGCTGATGTGGCGCAACCTCGTCGACGTTCTCGCTGGTGCTCGACGCCGCGACGGCGACGGCGCTGCTGGCGAAGCACGCTGGTGCTGGCGGCGACCGGCGGTCCTGTGCGTGCTGCTCGGCGCTGTTCCGCGCGCAGGGCGCCGCAAGCGCGCGCGGTCTGGGCGCCGCTGTTCGCGCTCATCGCTGCTGTCGTCGGTCGGCGGCGCTGCTCGCGCTGCGCGGGCGCGGCGTGCCGCCGCTGCTCGAGGCGCGGCCGATCGACGCGTCGTTCGATCGCGCGCCGGCCGGAGCGCGCCGGACGGGTCACGGTGATCGCGATCGACGGCGCATCGCTCGATCTGATCACCAGCGCGACCGCCGAGGGCCGGCTGCCGAACTTCGGCCGGATCCTCGACGCCGGCGCGGTCCGCCATCTGGCGACGCTGCATCCGACGTCGGCCGAGGCGGTGTGGGCGGCGGTCGCGACCGGCAAGCTGCCGCAGAAGAACGGCGTCCGGTCGTCGGCGATCTATCAGCTCGCGGGCGGCGGCGGCGCGGTGCAACTGCTGCCCGACTACTGCTTCGCGCACGGGCTCGAGCGGTTCGGCTTTCTGGTCGAGCAGGCGCATACCTCGGCGACGTTCCGCACGCGGACGCTGTGGAGCATCCTCAGCACCGACGGCTTCACCGTCGGCGTCGTCGGCTGGCCGCTGACGCAGCCGGCGCCCGTCGTCCGCGGCTATCGTCGTCGGCGACACGTATCATCGCGTCGCGCTGACGCCGTCGGGCATCGACGATCCGTCGGCGATCTATCCGCCCGAACTGCAGGCTCGACGCGCTCGCGCGCGATGGAGACGCGCCATGGCGATGCCGCCGGTGGTGACCGCGTCGATGGACGGCGCGCCACGCGTCGGCATCGGCGCGCGATCCGCGGAGAGGCGCCGGCGCGCACCGATCGCGTCTACGACCGCGATCGCGCAGGCGATGGCGCGCGCGCGGCCGGCGCAGGTGACGCTGACGCGTACCAGAGCCTCGATCCGATCGGCCACTACTTCCTGCGCTACGCGCTGCCGTCCGAGTTCGGCGACGTGACCGACGACGAGCGGCGGCGGCTCGGCACGGTGCTCGAGCGTCACTACGGCGTCGATCGACGAGGCGATCGGCCGGGCGATGGCGGCGCTCGGGCCGGAGGATCTGCTGATCGTCGTGTCGGGCTTACGGGATGGAGCCGCTCGGCTTCGGCAAGCGGCTGATCGAGCGCGTGATCGGCGATCCGGAGGTCAGCGGCACGCACGAAGCGGCGCCGGACGGTTTCCTGCTCGCCTACGGCGCCGTCGGTCGCGCGCGGCCGGCAGCAGGCGCGCGCGTCGGTCGTCGACGTCGCGCCGACGATTCTCTATTTTCTCGGCCTGCCGCTCGGCCGCGACATGGACGGCTACGCGCGGACCGATCTGTTCCAGCGTGCTTTCACCGAAGAGCGCCCGATCGCCTTCATCCCGACATACGATCGCTAGGTGACGACGAAGGCCACACGCGGCCGCGGGCGATGGTGGTCACAGCTGACCGCGACCGTGCTGATCGTCGACCGGCTCCGTCAGTGCGGTCGCGCTCTGGCGCGTGGCCGCCGCCCGCTGCGTCGGCAGACGTCCGACGGTCCCGGTCGCCGGTCTTGACGGCCGGGCGTGGGATGACCCCGCCGCTCCCGCCGCGCAACCGTCCGACAACTGCTCGCGGTCGGCCCGATCACGTCGTGCAGATCGTGAACTCGCAGCTGGCGGTGTTCACGAAGCAGTGGCACGGACGCTCTACGGCCGGTGAGCACGCAGCGCGATCTTCGCAGGCTTCGGCGGCGTGTGCGAGGGCGGCCGAACAGCGACGCGGTCGTCCGATGACCAGCTGGCGGACGCTGGCTGGTCGCGATGCCGATCTTCCGGCGCACGGTGTTCGATCGCCGATCGCTCGAGACCGGGCCAGCCCGCGAGGCCGGGTGAGGCTGCGCGCCCGGGCGCCGGCACGCCCGGCCCGCCGCCGCCGTCTGCCTCCGGCGCCTCAGCGGCCGACGCCGGCGCCGCAGCCGGCGGCAGGGACCTACGCGATCTGCTACGCCGATGAGCGTCGAGCGCCGATCCGCTCGGCACCATGCTATCGCTACGCGCTTCAGAGCGGCCGCTGTTCCCGACTATCCGCGTCCGGCGATCTGGCCGGACGGCTACTACGTGCCGACCAGCACCGGCGACGACGTGATCCAGAAGCACGCCTGCGTCGTCGAGCGCGCGAAGATGCTGAAGGGCGCAGCCGGCGCGCGAGCAGTGCGTCGATCATCGACGGCGTGAACTTCCTGAACAACGCCGACCTCGACGGCCGGCGCTGCCGCCGGCAGGCGCGCCGAACGTGATGATGGCGGCCGGCGGCACGCAGCTGAAGAGAGATCCTCGAGGACGACGGGATCTACGTGTGGAAGTTTCACGTCGACTGGACCGATCCCATCGAAGACAAGCGTCGACGGTCAGAAGATCGCCGTCGCGCCGTATCGCTATCTGTGCGGCGGCCAGCTGACCAACTGCGTGCCCGCAGCCGGATGCCGGAACGGCGCCTCGACGCGCAGGGCGACAAGATCATGCCGCGGCTCGTCTATCGGAATGTCGGCGGCCGCGAGTCGATCGTCGCCGTGCACTCGGTGGACACCGCGGCCGGAGGCGGCGGCGTGCGCTGGTACGAGTTCCGGATCGACCGCGACGCGCGACGTCACGCTCCATCAGCAGGGCACCTACGCGCCTGATCGCGTTCTACCGCTGGATGGCGAGCCCGGCGATCGATCGCCGCGGCAACATCGCGATCGGCTACTCGTTCGGCGGCGCGCCGAACTATCCGGGCCAGCGGATTCGCCGGCGCGGCTGGCGAACGATCCGCCCGGCGTGCTGACGTTCCGCGAGACGGTGCTCGTCGAGGGCGAGGCCTCGCCAGAACGCTGATGCGCTGGGAGGACTACACGCAGACCGCGATCGACCCGAGCGACGACCTGCACCATCTGGTACGTCGGTGACTAGCGAAGAAGGGCGCGGCGAGCTACTCGACGCGGCATCGGATCGTTCCGCCTGCCGGGCTGTTGATTCGGCTCGATCGATCATCCGTCCGCTCGTCCTGGCGGCGGTGCTGCTGTTCGCCGGCCTCGCGCTGTGGTTTGCGCCGTCGGGCCAGCCGAACCCTTCGACCGGAGCGGTTGACGTGGGTGGCGGAGGCGCATCAGCTTCGGCCCGGTGCGGTTACCGCGATCCCGCCGGCGCGATCTCGCCGGACGGCCGCTGGATCGCGTATTCCGAAGGACGCTTCCTGCGTGCGTGCGCCGCGCGGGTGGTCCGCTCGTCGATCTTCCGGACGGCGAGGCGCAGATCCGGAACATCGCGTGGAGCCCCGACAGCCGCATCGATTCTTGCCGATGGATTCCAGACGCAGATCGGGATGGGCGCTGTACGACCGGGTCGACGGCACGACGCCGTCCGCTCTGGAGCGATCGCGATCCGCTGCGGCGGCGCGAAGGTCTCCGACCTGCGGCAGCTCGGCGTGGTCGCCCGACGGCCGCTCGGTCGCCGGCGATCGTCAACGGCCGCGATGGACCAGGATCTGTGGACCATTGCCGCTGACGGCTCGTCGGCGCACGCGCAGCGCATGGCGCATCGCATCGCATTTCCGGCCTGGACGCCGCGCGGACGAGATCGCCTGCGTCACGACCACCGACGGCCGCATCGCGGCTGACCATCCCTGCGGCGGCGACCGATCGTGAAGACCGATCCCGATCTCGACGTCTACGGCCCGGTCGCGTTCTCACCGGACGCGGCGACCGTGTATCTGTCGCTCGCGAACGCCTCCGGCACGCTCGATCTGTGGTCCGCGCCGATCGCGGCGAGGCGCGCGCGCCGCCTGACGTCGTTCTCGCGCGACACGTATGCGCCCGACGCGTCTCCAGCGACGGCAGCGTGTTCTTCAAGGTCCAGAGCTATCGCACCGTCGTGGCGCTGGTCGCCGGCCGACGGCGGACCCAGCCGTCCGCTCGCGACCTTTCAAAGCGAAACGCCGTCGTGGGATCCGAGCGGGCCGCTCGCTCGGCATCACCTACGGCACCTGGCGCCGCGTCGTGGACGATGCGAAGTATCCCGACATCGCGCAGGACGCGGGCATCATCGCCGTCGATCCGGCGACACCCGGCGCGCAGCGCGTCGAGCGTCGTGCATGCGTCGGCGCTCCGAGGATCAGGCGCTGTGCTGGTCGCCGAACGGCAAGTGGATCGCGTTCCACTCGCACCGGGATCAGTCCGACGACGTCTGGCTGCGGCCGGCGGCCGCGGCGATGCGCGCTCGCACGCCGCATCAGCGTTCTGGGCCGCGGCGCCGAGGTCGGCTGGCCGCGCTGGTCGCCGGACGGCAAGTGGCTGCTGTTCGACGGCGCCAGCAAGGCGTCGCACCGGTCGGTGATGTTCGTCGCCGGGGTCGATCAGGAGAGCCGGCGCCGTGACCAGGGAACCGGTGGAGCTCGACGTTTCAGCAGCTCGACGCGGAGGTGAGCCACGCGGAATGGCTCGCCGACAGCGCGCACATCGTGGTGATCGGCAAGGAAGGGCCGGGCCGGCACGTCGATCTCCACGCTGGCGCGCGACGGCGGCGACGAGCGGGTGGTGTACCGGCTTCTCGTCGGAACACGACGCGCCCGGCCTGCGGTGTCGCCCGACGGCCGCGACATCGCGTTCATCGCGCCGGCGCCAGACGGCTTCTTTCAGCTGTTCCGGATGCCGATCGACGCGCGGTGGCGACGCCGGTGCAGGTCACCACCGATCGCACGCAGCAAGACGCAGCCGGCATGGTCGCCTGACGGCCGGCAGCTGGCGTTCACGGTGTGGAACTACGACGCGCAGTTCTGGACGATGCGATGAGCCGCACCGACGTAGTGCAGCCGCTGGCGCCACGTCGGGTAGCGAAGGTTCGCGTGAAGGCGTCAGCGCGTCGTCGCCACGGCCTCTTGAAGGCGCCCTGCGCCTCCACCCACTCGCCGTTGAGACGCACGAGCCAGGTGCCGGTCCGCGCCTTGCCGTTCCAGCCCTCGGGCCGGAACCCGATGTCGCTGCCCGAGATGACCGCCGCCGGGTCGCGACGGGTGTTCTGCGCGGCCACGACGGCGCCGGTGACGGCGAGCGAAACCAGCCACAACAACGCATGATCGACGCGAAACCTGGTGTTCATGATGCCCTCCATCGGCATAAGACGCCGGTCACGCTGGCTCTGGCCGGTTCCTTCTGCGCTCGGCGCGGCGCAGCGGTCGGACTTACTGCTATAATCAGCGCCGTTCTCTTTAACGCGTCCCTGCGAGGATGCGAAGAGGTATCCCATGCCAGTCGTCCTCGACGCCCAACGCATCGCCCGTTCGCTCGCCCGCATCGCCCACGAAATCCTCGAGCGCAACCATCGGGCTCGAAGAGCTGGCGCTGGTCGGCATCCGCACGCCGCGGCGTGCCGCTCGCCCGGCGGCTGGCGCAGGCGATCCGCGACATCCACCACCACGACGATTCCGACCGGCGCGCTCGACATCACGCTCTACCGCGACGACCTGATGCGGCACCGCGGTCGGCGCCGCAGCCGGTCGTCCGCCGCACCGAGATTCCGTTCTCGATCGACGACAAGCGCATCCTGCTGGTCGACGACGTGCTCTACACCGGGCGGACGATTCGCGCGGCGCTCGACGCGCTGATCGAGTTCGGCCGGCCGCAAGGCGATTCAGCTGATCGTGCTCGTCGACCGCGGCCACCGCGAGCTGCCGATCAAGGCCGACTACGTCGGCAAGAACCTGCCGACCTCGCTGTCGCAGAGCGTGCAGGTGCACCTCACCGAGATCGACGGCCGCGACGAAGTGGAGATCCTCGAGTCATGAAGAAGGATCTCCTCAGCATCGACGACCTGACCAGCGACGAGATCTACCTGATTCTCGACACCGCCGAAGCGATGCGCGAGATCGGCCAGCGGCCGATCAAGAAAGTGCCGACGCTGCGCGGCAAGACCGATCGTCAACCTGTTCTACGAGCCGAGCACGCGGACGCGCACGTCGTTCGAGATCGCCGAGAAGCGGCTCGAGCGCCGACACGCTGAACATCGCGGTCGCGACCTCGAGCGTGCTCAAGGGCGAGACGCTGGTCGACACGGCGATGAACATCGAGGCGATGGCGCCGGACATGATCGTCCTGCGCCACGCCTCGTCCGGCGCCGGCCACCTGCTGTCGCGGATCTGCCGGTCGCGCATCATCAACGCCGGCGACGGCATGCACGAGCACCCGACGCAGGCGCTGCTCGACGCCTTCACGATCCGCGAGCACAAGAAGCGCATCGACGGGCTGAAGGTCGACCATCGTCGGCGACCTGCTGCACAGCCGCGTGCTGCGCTCGAACGTCATGCTGCTGACCAAGCTCGGCGCCGACGTCTGGGTGAGCGGGCCGCCGACGCTCGTGCCGCGCGGCATCGAGCGGTTCGGCGTCGCGCGTCTCGACCGTCGATCGACGAGGCGGTCGCCGACGCCGACGTCATCATGATGCTGCGCATCCAGCAGGAGCGGATGCAGGGCGCGCTTCATCCCGTCGCTGCGCGAGTACTTCAACACCTTCGGGATGACGACGGCGCGCGTCGGCGCGCGCGAAGCCGGACGTGATCATCATGCATCCCGGGCCGATGAACCGCGGCGTCGAGATCGCGTCGGACGTCGCCGACGGCCCGTACTCGGTGATTCTCGAGCAGGTCGCCAACGGCGTCGTCGGTCCGCATGGCCGTGCTGCTATCTGCTCGCGGGCGGCGCCGATGACGAGTGCAGATCGACTGCGAGAGAACGATCTCGCACGGAGCGCAGGCACGGCGAATCGTCGACCTCCGTTATCTGCTTCCTGATACCGTCAGTCGTCGACTCAGGGTGTACGATGTCGAAGTGGGTGCTGAGAGGGGCGCGGGTGGTCGATCCGGCGACCGGGCGCGACGGCGATCTTCGACGTGCTCGTCGACGGCACGCGCATCGCGCGCGTCGGCCGCGACCTGGCCGTGGACGCGACGTCAAGGTGATCGATCTGCCGAGCGGCCTGGTCGTCTGTCCCGGCCTGATCGACATGCACGTGCACCTGCGCGAGCCGGGCAGGAGCACAAGGAAACGGTGGCGACCGGCACCGCCGCGGCGGTCGCCGGCGGCTTCACGGCGGTCGCGTGCATGCCGAACACCGCGCCGGTCAACGACAACGCCGGCGTCACCGGCTACATCCTCGCGAAGGCGGCCGAGGCGAACCTGGCGCGCGTCTATCCGATCGGCGCGGTCTCGCGCGGCCAGAAGGGCGAGCAGCTCGCCGACATCGCCGAGCTGAAGCAGGCCGGCTGCGTCGCGCGTGACCGACGATGGGCATCCGGTGGCGACGGCGATGCTGATGCGGCGCGCGCTCGAGTACGCCGGCATGTTCGACATGCCGGTGATCGAGCACTGCGAGGAGCAGACGCTCAAGGGCGACGGCGTGGCGCACGAAGGCTTCCACGCCTCGGCGCTCGGGCTGCGCGGCATTCCCGGCGAGGCCGAGTCGATCATGGCGCTGCGCGACATCGCGCTCGCCGAGCTGACCGGCGGCGTCGTCCACATCGCGCACATGAGCGCGCGCCAGACGCTCGACGCCGTGCGCTACGGCAAGTCGCGCGGCGCGCAGCGTCACCTGCGAGGTGACGCCGCACCATTTCGTGCTGACCGACGAGATGCTCGGCGCGCCGATCGCCTACGACACCAACGTCAAGATGAACCCGCCGCTGCGCGAGGCGGCGGATCGCGACGCGATGCTGGCGGGACTCGCCGACGGCAGCGTCGACGTCATCGCCACCGACCACGCGCCGCATCACTCACGACGAGAAGCAGGTCGAGTTCGACCGCGCGCCGTTCGGGATCACCGGCCTCGAGACCGCGGTGTCGCTGTGCTTCGATCGCCTCGTGCACGCCGGCGTCGTCTCGCTGTCGCGGCTGGTCGAGCTGCTGTCGGTGAACCCGGCGCGGATCCTGCGGCGTGCCCGGCGGATCGCTCGCCGAGGGCGCGCCGGCCGACATCACGATCCTGGCGCCGGACCTGCGCGTCACGATCGCGGCGGCGTCGATGCGCTCGCTGATCGAGGAACACGCCGTTCGACGGCTGGACGCTGCGCGGCGGCGTCGCCGCCACGATCGTCGGCGGCCGCGCGGTCTACGTGAACGACGACGTCAGAGCTGCACGTGTAAGCGGATCACGAGACTGCAGGGACTCTCAGGACCTGGAGACGAATCGGGAGATGGACAAGCGCGACCGAGCTTCGCGAGAAGGCGCTCAAGGACCTGCAGCAGTCGGAGGTCCTGATGATCGACGGGCACTTCGACTACGGCAACGGCTATCACGGCCGCGTCTACCTGAACCCGCACCAGCTGTTCCGCCATCCGTCGACGATCTGGCGCTTCGCGCAGGACCTGATCGACGTGCATGCCCGGCGAGCTCGTGCAGCAGCACCGAAGTCGTCGCCGGCCCGGTGACCGGCGGCGCGCTGCTCGCGCACACGATCGCCGGGCTGCTCGACAGCCGCCGCAGCCTCACGCATCCGCCGTGCAGCTTCGCGCCGTTCAACTACGACGCCGTCCGGCGGCTTCGCGCTGCGCACGTTCTACCGCCGGGAGCTGGACGGCAAGCGCGTCCTGCTCGCCGACGACGTGCGGAACACCGGCGAGACGTTCGCGCGCTGCGCGGCGCTGGTGACAGGAAGCGGGCGGCACCGTCGTCGCGACCGTCGGAGATCTACGACCGCTGCGAGGCGATCGTCGATCTCGGCGTGCCGAACATCTCGCTCGCCGACTACCGCGCGCCGGAGAACTACGCCGGCCGCCGATTGCCCGCTGTGCGCACAGCAGGATGCTCGATCACTCGATTCTGAACCACGTCTCGAGTATCCGGCTCTAGCCGACCGCGAGAGATCACATGAGAGCTGTCGCCTCGACCGTCTATCGTCAGTCGCGTTGACCGGCATCGTCGCCGCGCAGCAGCCGCCGTTCAAGCGCACCGTCCTCGCAGCAGGCCGATATCTCAGTACAGCCGGGTCGTGAGGTGGTGTCGGCGGTCGCCGAATTCGACCTGCGCGCCACGCCCGGCATGCACACGCATTTCCGGTGAAGAGATTGGCTACGTCATCGAAGGCACGTTTCTGATCGAGCAGGCAGGCAAGCCGCCGGTCACGCTTCAGGCCGGAGGATCGTTCCTGATTCCGGCGGGCACCGTGCACAACGCGACCAACACCGGCGCGGGCAAGGGCAGGATCCTCGCGACCTCACATCGTCGAGAAAGAGACGAGCCGCTGGCGACGCCGGCGATCTTCGGTCAACTCTCAAGTCGTCCAGGGCGTCTCAGGTCGCAGGTCATCAGGTCTCAGGTCTCAGTGGACTCGTATCGCGTCGATCAGCGCGTCTGATGCGCCGTTCGACGTCATGCAGCAGGCCATGTGCCCGCTTCAGAGGCGTTCGCCTTCGGCGAAGCGCGTCGTTCCGATGTCGCACGGCTCGAGCATGCTCTCGAGTTACCGCGAGGATTCGGCTCGAATCTCGATGGCCGTCCACTAGGCGCTGGCTGCCCTTCGACCTGGTTGAGGCGACATGCGCGGCGATCGAGCGCGAACCTCGCCGCGTCAGAGACTCCGCTCACAGCCGTCACATGTGCTCGCGTCAAAGACTCGCCGAGATCGTCCTTGAAAGAGAGCCGCGAGACTGGGGCTACGTCGCCGCTGGAGCTCCGCCTTGGTCGCGCGGGTCGTCAGTTCATCCCTGGGCGCCAGGGTCGCTGGGTCATCCTTGGTCGCGAGGTTGGCAGAATGTGCTCTAGCCCGGTGAGCCGGCGATCGATATTCGTCGCGATGTTCCTCAATCATCGTCAGCGTCCGATCAGACCGCATCTCCTTGAGAACTGAAAGGCGGCGAGCGGACCGCCATTCTAGCATCGTCCTCGCGACGCAATGCCCATGCCGGGGGCAACGTCAGGTGGGGAGAGACTTGAGACTTCGAGAGTTGCTAGCGGCGTCAGCCGCAGAGTGACCGAGCGCATCGCGGTCGATGTCGGCGCGATCCATCCGCATCTTCCTGTGCGTGACCGCGCGCCAGTCGTGCAGGAAATCGTCGTAGTGCGGCGACAGCGGATGGCCGGATTCGGCCGACCGCGTCGAGAAAGCGGCTGTCGTTGGCCGGCGAGAGATCGATGATCTCGCGGTAGCCGGGGACCGTGTGCTGCTCGTAGCGGCTGATCGGCGGCGACGGTCACGCCGACGTTGACCGTGCTCCAGTCGCCGCCGGTCGCCGACCGAGCGGCTGAGGATCGGACGCAGCGCCGCGACCGCGTCGAGTCCCGATGCGGAAACATCGCGCGATGGACGGCGTCCCAGCGCCAGCGGCGTCATGTCGCTGTTGCCGATGCGGCGGCTGCAAGATCGGCGACGCCCTTCGCTGCAGCGCCCGCGTCACCGCGTCGTCGCAGGTTTCGACCGCCGGCGTCGTCGTGTTGTCGCACCACGGCGAGTCGTTCGACGTCAGCGTGCTTGATGAGAAAGCGCGTCGACGAACGAGAAGCTGCCCTGATAGCTGTCCGTGACCATCGGGCCGAGGTCGTCGGCGACGAGCGTCGGCGCGAGCTGCAGAAACCAGGCCTGGAAGATCGCCGTCGCGGCGCTGTCGGCGCTGGCGTCGAAATTCCACGCCGCAGCACCGTGTCGGCGGCGCGGCTGATCGCGGTCGTCGATCGGGCGCGCGTGCGCAGCAGGAGCGGCAACAGCGCCTTGGCATGGAGCGACAGCGGTGTCGGCCTGGATGCGCGCGAAGTCGTCCGGCGTGCGAACTTGCGGCTTTCTCGTGCAGCAGATCCGACGATGCCGCTGCGCGCGATACGGCTCGGTCCAATCGAGGCCGAGGATGTAGCGGATACGACGGCGGCGCCGGGCCGATGGTTGGCGGTGACGATGAAGTGCTCCGGCGGATCGTAGAGGTGCGGCAGCTCGTCGAACGGAATCCAGCCGGTCCACTCCGGCGTCGCCGCTCCAGCCGTCGGCCGGCCGCGATCCGTCGCCGCTGACGCGCGCATCGGGATGTCGCCCGGCGCGTAGTAGCCGATGTGGCCGTCGACGTCGGCGTAGACGAAATTCTGCGACGGCGACCACGAATCGCACGCAGCGCCGTCGGTGAACTCGTCCCAGTTGCGCGCCTCGTTCAGCTTCAGGAACGCCGACGACGCGTCGTCGTCGTCGGCGTCGAGCGCGGTCCAGCGGAAGGCGAGCGGCTCGATCGGCGGCGGTTTCGGCGTCGCGCTTCGACGCCGCGTTGTTCGCGTTGATCGCGTCGGAGACGCAGCGGTCCGTGGCGCGTGACGCGCACGTCGACGCGGACCGGCGCGGCCGCCTTTGACGACGATGGTTTCGGGGATGACGGTGATCGGTTCCTGCTCGCCGCGGAACTCTGCGTGCGTGCCGGTCGCGTCGAGCCGCTCGCGATACAGATCCTCGACGTCGGCGGCGACGTTGGTCGCGCCCCAGGCGATCGAATCGGTTGCGGCCGAGCGCGACCGCCGGCGTGCCGGGCAGCGTCGCGCCGATGATCTCGAAATCGCCGGCCGGTCACGTGCGCGAGATACCAGGTGGACGGGCAGGCGCGTGCCGAGATGCGGATCGTTGGCGAGCAGCGGCTTGCCGCTCGCGGTCAGCGTGCCGTCGACGACCCAGTTGTTGGAGCCGAGGCCCTCGCGTTGCGCGCTGCCGAGCAGGAAGTCGCGGACCGGCGGGATCGCCCGCGAGACGCCGCGAGCGCGAACGGCGCGCGACCAGCGAGGGTGCTGGTAGGAAGCGCGTCGGGCGGGTACGGCCTGGCAAGGCGCTTGTCCTACCTGCCCGACCCATCGCCCCACCTGGCCGATCACCTGCCCGGCGAGGATGCTCGAGCCCGTCCGCGCGCGTACGGCGGCATCAGCTGCGCCATCGCGCTCCGCGCCGACGGCGCGCGACGAGATCGTGGCGCAGCAGCTCGAACGAGTAGTTGCGCGCTCAGGTCCCACGCCATCATCTTCACCCAGACGACGACGTCGGCGCCGGTCCACGGCTCGGGCTCGAAGCGGAGCAGCGTGAACTCCGGCGGCAGCGCGGCTGCCGTGATGCGTCGCGATGAACGCGTTGACGCCGGCGACGTAGGCGTCGACCTGCTGCTTCGCCCAGTCGGGCGTCGACGCCCACGCCGCCCGCGCGGCGCGGCCGAAGCCGACCGTGCGCAGGAAGCCGATCCTGCGGCAGCGTCGCGGCGCCGAGCACTTCGGACAGCCGGCCGTGGCCGATCGCGGCGCTGGAACTCCATCTGCCACAGCCGATCCTGCGCGTGCGCGTAGCCGAGGCCGAACAGGCGCGTCGCGCTTGTTGGCGGCGAAGATGTGCGGGATGGCGTCGGCGTCGCGGATGATCTCGACCGGCGCCGACAGGCCGGCGACCGTCATCGGTGCCGTCGATCTGCGGCAGCGATCGGCGCAGGTAGCAGGTAGCCGCCGCCGGTCGACGATCGCGAGCGACCACGACGATCGCCGACGGATCGCACTTCAGCATCCATCTGCGCATGGCAGAATCGATACGATTGCAGAGTCGTTCAGATTGCAGATCGTCAGATTCAGCGGACTGAAACCGGTGCTCGACCGGCTCTACGCCGAGCTTCAACCACGCCGGATTCGGCGACCGATCCGATCCAGATCGTCCGGCGGTTCGAGCGAGCCGACGATCGCGAGGTCGTCGGCTTCATCGCGGCCGCGCTCGCGTTCGGGCGCGTGTCGAGCGTGCTGCAGTCGATCGAGCGCGGTGCTGGCGGTCATGGGGCCGGCGCCGGCCGCCTACGTGCGGCGCGTTCGATCCGCGGCGCGACGGCCCGCGTTCGCCGGCGATCGTCCATCGCTGGACGCGCGGACCGACATCGTCGCGCTGCTGTGGCTGCTGCGGCAGATGATCGATCGCGCCGGATCGATCGAGGGGTTCTTCCTCGAGGGCTACGACGCCGGCGGCGGACGACATCGGCGGCGCGCTCGACAGCTTTCGACGCGCGCGCTGGCGCTCGATCTGAAGGCGGCGTACGGCCGCGTGCCCGAAGCGGCCGGGCGTCTGCTACTTCTTCCCGCGCCCGTCGGCGGGCTCGGCTGCAAGCGGCTGAACCTGTTCCTGCGCTGGATGGTGCGCCGCGACGCGCTCGACCTCGGCGTCTGGACGCGCGTGTCGCCGGCGCAAGCTGATCGTGCCGCTCGACACGCACGTGATCCGCGTCGGCCGCTGCCTGCGGCTGACGCGGCTACACCAGCCCGGGCTGGCGGATGGCGCGCGACATCACCGCGTCGCTGCGCGCGGCTCGATCCGGACGATCCGGTCAACTACGACTTCTCGCTCTGCCACCTCGGGATGATGAACGCGTGCGGCTTCAGCCGGCCGCAGGCGGACTCTCAGTGCCCGCTACGTGGGGTCTGCCGGCCACGCGTGCGTACACGGCCGGCGGTCTCGGCGACCATCCGCTCGACGGTGAACCGCTCGCTGCACGCGCGCGAGCCCGGCGTCGCCCATCCGCTGCCGCAGCGCCGGCGTCCTTCAGCAGCGCGCACGATCGCCTCGCGCCAGCGCGCGCGTGATCGCGCGGCGGCACGAGCAGGCCGTTCACGCCGTCCTCGACGATCTCCGGAATGCCGCCGGCGCGCGTCGCGACGATCGGCCGCGCGCACGCCATCGCGTCGAGCAGCGACGTGCCGAGCCCTTCGGTCACCGAGCTCATCGCGAACAGATCGAAGCCCTTGATGCAGCCGAGCACGTCGGTGCGGAAGCCCGGGCAGCAGCACGTGCTTCTCGAGATGGTGCTCGTGGACCTGCTGCTCGAGGCGCTCGCGCAGCTCGCCTTCGCCGAGGATGACGAAGCGCGCGTCGGGCACCTGCTGCACCACGAGGTGCGCGGCGTCGATCAGATGGCGCTGCCCTTTGTGCGGCACGAGCGCCGCGACGTTGCCGACGACCGGCGCGCCGTGCGGCAGCCAGAACGCCTCGTGCACGTTGACCGCGCGGCGCGGCGGCGACGTGCTCGACGTCGATGCCTTCGTGCACCGTCACCGTCCGATCGGCCGGGCACGCCGTCGGCGACGAGCATCTGCCGGATCGCCTCGGACGCGGCGATGAAGCAGTCGACCTGGCGGTACTTCCAGCGCGAGAACGAGTTGCCCTTCAGGTGAAAGTCGACGCGCCGCGCCGCGACCAGCGCCGGCGCCGGCCGTCGCCGCTTCGCCGACCGCCGAGCGCCGAGCGACAGCGCCAGCGACGCCATCGCGACGCCGTGCGGATCGTGCGCGTGGATGACGTCGGGCTGCAGCCGCTTGATGATCCGCGAGAACTTCCACGCGGCCGACAGATCCATCTCGGTGCCGCGGCGCGATCGGAATCAGCTCGAGCCCTCCGGCGGCGCGCCGGCGCAGCTCGCCGTCGGGGTGCGCGACCAGCGCCGCGCGATGGCCGATCGAGCGCAGGCCGTTGACGGTCAGCAGCACCTGGTTCTGACCGCCGCGCCAGGTTCGCGCGGTGTCGACGTGAAGCGAGAACATCGCGGTCGACTTCGAGGTTGCGTGAGCGTGATTCGAGCGAGTTCAGCGTTCGATGCTCGTTCGAAGCTCCCACAGCTTCGCGAACTTCAGGAAGACGTAGTAGCGCGTTCATCGACGAGATGATGAAGCCGGGGACGCCGTCGCGGATGCCGCCGCGCGCGATGTAGTTGCGCAGGAAGGCGAGCGGCGGGTGGCCGGCCGAGCTGCAGCAGGCCGGCGCGCGCTGCCGTCCTCCTGCATCTGCCGCGCGCGCCAGCGTCGTGTAGCGGTCGATCGTCTCGAGATGGTCGGCGATGTCGCGATAGGCGTAGTGCTGGAGCTCGCCGCGCAGCTGCCCGATGGTCCGTCTGCACCGTCAGCGCTTCGTGCACGTAGCGGCCGGTCCACCGCGCCCGCGCGCCGATCGTAGAGGCGCAGTCTGGTAGTCGGGATACCAGTCGGTCGTGCGGATCCATCGGCCCAGGTGCCAGGTGACGCCGCGGGATGCGGAACGCGGCGTGCGGCGCGGCTCGGCCGCCAGCGTCGCCTGGATCTCGTCCGCCAGCGCCGGTGTCACGCGCTCGTCGGCGTCGAGCGACAGAATCCAGTCGTGGCTCGCCAGCGACGCGGCGTAGTTCTTCTGCTCGATGTAGCCCGAGCCAGTCGTGGACGACGACGCGATCGGTGTGCCGGCGCGCGATCGCGACGGTGTCGTCCGTGCTGTGGAGTCGACGACGACGATCTCGTCGGCCCAGGCGACCGACGCCAGCGCCGCGCCGAGATCCGCCGCTTCGTTCTTGGCGACGACGGTGACCGAGAGTTTCGGCACCCGGGGGTGTACTGAGGCAGGTGGGTCAGGTAGGGCAGGCGGGCTGTCAAACGAAGAAAGAACCGCCGAGGACGCAGAGACGCAGAGAAAAGCTTCCTGCGTTCTGCGGTCTCCGCGGTTTCTTTCTGGATCCGTCGTCGAGCTAGCGCGCGACCTGCGACAGACCGCCGCCGCCGTTGAGCGGCACCTGCTGCACGGCCTCGAAGTCGACCAGCGCCTTGTTGTAGTCGGCGATCGCCCGGATCTCGACGGTGCGGGCGAGCGACAGATCGCGCTGCGCCTGGACGACGAAGAACGGCGACGACATGCCGGCGGCGAGCTTCTTCTCCTCGGCCTCGAGCTTCTTCTCCTGCAGCTCGCGCGACGCGCTGCGCCGACCGGACGCAGCTGCTGCGTCGTGTCTGCACGCTGCGGGCGCCGCGCGCGCTACCTGCGTCGTCACCTGCATCTCCATGTTCTTCAGCTGCGTCTGCGCCTGGTCGTATTCGCAGCTTCACGCGCGCAAGGTTGGCGTGCGCCGTGTTCGCGCCGAGCGGGTAGCCGATCGTGACGCCGACCGTCCACGTCGGGATACGCGCTCTGGAGGACGTCGCCGAGCACCGAGCCGAAGCTCGCGATCGGACGATCGACGGTGCGATCACGGCCGTCGTCCGCCGATGACGTCCGCGATGTTGACCGCGCTCAGCTGGCGCGCCGCCGACGCCGACCGCGTGATGTAGCCGACGCTGCGCGTTGACGTCGGGCTTGATCTGGTTCGCAGTAGTACTTGATGTTGATGTCGCTCTGCTCGAGCGCGTTCTTCGCGCTCCGCAGGTCGGACCGCTTGTCGAGCGCGTTGCGGACCGCCGCGTCGAGGTCGATCGCGCGCGCGTCGAACGACGGCGCGTCGCGTCGGCTCGAAGCGCGACGTTCCAGAAATCGGGCGTCGCCGGGTCGAGGATCAGCGCGCGCAGGTTGTCCTGCGCGTGCCTTGATCGCCGCCTCGGCGACGATGACGCTCGATTCGTTGGTCGCGACCTCGGCCTGCGCCTGCACGATGTCGATCGGCGCCATCGTGCCGATCTCCGACCCGCTTCTGGTTGTCCTTCAGCGACTGCTGCGACAGCGCCAGCGACTCCTGCTGCGCCTTCAGGTTGTCGATCGCGTAGGACGAGATCCCAGTACGCGTTCCGCACGTTGCGCAGCGTCTGCGTGACGACGCTCTCGAGCTGGATGTCGGACAGGTCGCGCGACTTCTTGCTGACGGCCACCTGCTGGCCGAATCTGGTCGATCTGAGAAGTTGCGCAGCAGCGGCTGCGGAGTACTGCAGGTTCAGGTTCGAGCTGACCTGCGGGCTGAAGCTGCTGAACAGGTTCGGTGGTCGTGAACCGCTGGCTGTTCCAGTAGGCCGAGTAGTTGCCGCCCCACGGCAGCGTCTGGTTCGAGGCCGATGCCGGTCGCAGAACGTGCCGTTGTCGATGCTCGCGCCGCCCGCCGGAGAGCGTGCTGGTCGACGGCCTGCGTCTGCGAGTTCCTGGCGCGTCGAGCGTCGTCAAGTTCGGCGCGCCACGACGACCTGCGCGAGCGAGATGCCGGTGTCCTGAATCTGCGGGTCGAACCGCTGAATCCTGGATGCCGAGGTTCTGCTCCATCGCCAGCCTGACCGCCTCGTCGATCGAGACTGCGGCGCACACTTCACCCGGTTCCTGGGCGACGGTGTCTGGCCGCGGCCTGCGACGGCGAGGTCAGGCTGGACTGCGCCACTCTGACCGGAAACGGACACCGGCTGCCCGAAAGCGGACACCGAGACATCGTGACAAAAGCGGCCGCGATCGTGGCAATTCGGGCGCGAAAACGGCTGGTGCAGACGCATTACTGACGGCTCCATCAAAGGAAAAGTGAATCCGGGTGCTGTTCTGAACTGTAGACGGTCGGCAGGGAAGTTCGGTTCACGCCAATTGTATACTTTTCCATGCACATTTCCTGTCCGTGTCACCTCGTCGCGTGCTCGCCGCGCCCTGGCTCTCGTCGTCGACGCGGCCCGGCTGGCCGGCAGCTCCGCAGCCGCAAGGCGCAAGGCGGCCGGCCGCACGGCGTTCGAGCTCACCGTCGACAGCATCATGCGCGGGCCGAAACTGGTCGGCTATCCGCCGACCGGGCTCCGCTGGTCGGGCGATTCGTCGCGCCTGTATTTCGAATGGCGCCGGCCGGGCGACGACGAGGCGTCGACCTGGGTGGTCGGCGCGCGACGGCGGCGCAGCCGCGCAAGCTGACCGACGAGGAGCGGCGCAGCGCGCCGCCGGTCAACGGCGCGCTGGGACAAGGCGCACCGCCGCGTGCTCTTCGTCGATCAGCGGCGACATCGTGCTGCTCGATTCGGTGGCCGGCACGCGCCGCCAGATCACGCGCACGACCGGCAACGAAGCGAACCCGCGATGGGCGCGGCGCGAGATCGGCGGTCACCTTCGCGCGCGACAACAACCTGTTCATCGTGCCGCTCGACAGCGGCGAGATCGCGCAGCTGACCGACGTGCAGCCGCAGAAGCGCGATCCGCGCGAGACCGACAGCCAGAAGTTCGTCAAGGCCGAAGAGCAGAAGCTGATCGAGCACACGCGCGTCGAGGCGGAGAAGAAGAAAGAAGGCCGAGGAGAAAGACAAGGCGCGCGCGCTGCCGAAGTTCGAGCTCGCCGATCGTCAGTCGGCGACCGATCTGCAGCTCTCGCCCGACGGCAAGCACGTGTTCATCGCTCATCGTCGAGCGCACCGGAGACGGCCAAGCGGCCCAACGTGCCGAACTACGTCACCGAGTCGAGCTACACGGAGGACATTCCGGCGCGCACCTTCGTCGGCGACGCGCAGGACAAGCGGACGCTGGCGGTCGATGAACCTCGAGACCGGCAAGACGGTGACGCGGCGCTGGATCGGCGCCGGACGCCACGGAGCGCACAGGGACGCGAAGGACGTCCGGCACGGCAAGGATCGCAGACGCGCGGCGGTCCGCTGGGGCATGCCGCTGCTGTCCGACGATGGCGCGCTCGCGTCGCGCACGCGCGGGCGACCGACAACAAGGACCGCTGGCTGGTCGCCGTCGATCCCGAGTCGGCAAGACGCGCGTCCTCGACGCGCTGCACGACGACGCGTGGGTGCGTGAGGTCGGCGGCGTTCGGCGCCGATCGATCCGTCGTTCGGCTGGCTGCCGGATCAGAAGCACCTCTGGTTCCTGTCGGAGCGCGACGGCTGGATGCACCTCTACAGCGTCGACGCGACCGCGCGGCGAGCCGGCCGCGCGACAGCTGACGCAGGGCAAGTGGGAAATCGAATCGGTCGAGCCTGTCGGCCGACAGGAAGAAGTTCTACATCACGAGCACCGAGGTCCATCCCGGCGAGCGGCACATCTACGCGATGCCGATCGACGGCGGCGAGCGGACGAAGCTGACGTCGATGACCGGCGGCAGCGCCGGCGAAGTCTCGCCCGACGACAGCACGATTCGGCCTCGATCTACTCCGCCAGCACCAAGCCGCACGAGGTCTACGTGATGCCGAACCGGCCCGGCGCCGCCGCGAAGCAGGTGACGACGACGCCGACGCGAGGAGTGGCGATCGTTCAAGTGGGTCGAGCCGCAGCTCGTGACCTACAAGACGCGCGACGGCGTCGACGTCTACGCGCGGCTGTTCACGCCGGAGATGATCGGCGCGAAGCGCGATCCGGCAGCGCCGGCGGTCGTGTTCGTGCACGGCGCCGGCTACCTGCAGAACGCGCACAAGTACTGGTCCGAGCTACTACCGCGAGTACATGTTCCACAACCTGCTCGCGTCGCGCGGCTACGTCGTGCTCGATCCCGACTACCGCGCGAGCGCCGGCTACGGCCGCGACTGGCGCACCGCGATCTACCGCCACATGGGCGGCAAGGATCTCGAGGACGTCGTCGACGGCGCGAAGTTCCTGGTCGCAGACGCAGAAGGTCGAACCCGAAGCGCATCGGCGTCTACGGCGGCAGCTACGGCGGCTTCATCACGCTGATGGCGATGTTCACGACGCCCGACGTGTTCGCCGCCGGCGCGGCGCTGCGGCCGGTCACCGACTGGGCGCACTACAACCACGGCTACACGTCGAACATCCTCAACGAGCCGCAGACCGACGCCGAGGCCTACCGCAAGAGCTCGCCGATCTATTTCGCGGAGGGGCTCGAAGGGCGCGCTGCTGATCTGCCACGGCATGGTGGACACGAACGTGCTCTTCCAGGACAGCGTGCGCCTCGTGCAGCGGCTGATCGAGCTGCGCAAGGAGAACTGGTCGGTCGCGCCGTATCCCGGTCGAGAACCACGGCTTCGAGGAAGAGACGAGCTGGGCCGACGAGTACAAGCGCATCCTGAAGCTGTTCGAGGACACGCTCGAAGACCCATGACACGCGACGAGCTTCTTGATCTCTTCCGGCGATCGGGCGCGCTGCTCGAAGGGCACTTCCGGTCTGACGTCGGGGCTGCACAGTCCGGGCTATCTGCAGTGCGCGCTCGTGCTGCAGCATCCGCGCACGCGCGAGGCGCTCGGCCGCGCGCTCGCCGAATCGCACGCGCGCGATCTGCGGCGCGACCGTCGTGCTGTCGCCGGCGCTCGGCGGCGTGCGTCGATCGGCCAGGAGGTCGGCCGCGCGCTGGGCGTGCGCGCGATCTTCGCCGAGCGGCAGGACGGCGCGCTCGACGCTGCGCCGCGGGCTTCACGCATCGACGGACACGATCGCGTGCTCGTGGTCGAGGACGTGCTGACGACCGGCGGCTCGACGCGCGAGACGATGCAGGTGGCGCAGGCGGCCGGCGCGACAGGTGGTCGGCGCCGGCGTCGATCGTCGATCGCAGTCCCTCGACGGGCTCAGGAGAAGCGCGGCGACTTCGCTGCGGTTCGACGGTGCGGCGGAAATTTCGTGACGCTACTCCGGATAGCAATACGTAACTG
>ERZ1370068.10717-contig-9391_pt1 | contig 68868 bp, 102 predicted proteins | sample MGYA00561227_ERZ1370068 | MGnify/ENA primary metagenome ERZ1370068 (study PRJEB38410, sample SAMEA6850437) | metagenome | study: Metagenomic assessment of the ecological functions of the soil: analysis of the soil microbiota associated with the...
GGTGACCACTTCCGTTCAGTTACATGTGTTGCTAATCGCCGAAGAGCACCGCAAACGCGGCGGCCAGTGCGACTGCTGGGCATCGGCGCGGCAGCGATGCTCGAGGTGCACGCCAGAGCCCTTCATCAATGCCCACTGCTGGTGGACATAGACGCCGGCGCGGTCTCGCGCACGACCAGGCTCGGCGAAGCGAGTTGCGCGGGGAATTGCCAGCAGCTGAGGACGAGAACACGTACGAATAGACGCCATAGCCCGCGGTGCCCAGTCCGCGTGCCAGTGCTATCGCGACTGCGAATCCGAGCGCCAGTGTTTGCGACTTGATGCCGAAAGCTGCCGAGGCCGGCGCGGATCACCTGGGCCTTGAAGCCGGGGACCCCCTGGCTGCGAGAGCGATTCGAGCAGGCGCGCAAAAACCACCTAGGCGTCTTTGGTGGTCAGGCGAGTCCCCTGATGATGCGTTTGACTTTGCTGGCCGCTCTCGATGCCGAATATTTCTTCGGCTTGGCGTTCAGGCTCTCAGGCGACGCATTTGTAAGTGCTGATCCCATTCCGCCAGCTATACCGGGTTTCACGGCGCTGACCAGCGCCAGAACGCGCGAAAATCCTCGGCCGCGTTTCTCCATCGTAAACCGCATCTTGCGGCTCTTGTCCTGCAGGAAGGCCTCGATGTTGCTGTTGACGGTGTGGCAATAATCGAGCGCGATCTCAGCGGATCCATGGCCGGTGCCCGCAGCAGGATCGCCTGCCGGTACCGCCAGATGATTCTTTCCTGCGCCGGTGGCCAGCGACGAGGGCTGCGCGCTGTCTCGATCTCGCTCACGGGAATTAGACGTAGATCGCGTCGTCGCCATAGGCCGTCTGCAAGCCTGCCCGGGAACCATGAGAGCCGATTTGTCGGCTTCGGGTGGTCGCGAGGGATACTCGAGACAAGGCCTTGCCGATCGAACCCGAGCGCGACTCGTGCGCGCTCGTGTAGTTGGTATTGCCGGCAGGCCCTGCTGAACGTCGTGTCAAGGCGCAGCGTCCCGTGCTCAACCTGAAACATTCATCCCGCGATCCCTGCCTGACCCGGCGCGACGTCAACTCTCGACATGGTGCAGTACGGCATGGTCCGTCGCCAAGTCAAGTCAACGACGGGGGCACTCGATCGCGCGCGCGGCGAAATGCGCAGCGGATGTGCCGCGGCCGGCAACGGCGGCGTCGGCCGGTGGCAGCGACTGCAACACGGTAGCGCCGCGTTCGACAGTCAGGCGCCACAATGAAAAGACGACAAGCTGATCACCCAGCGGCGAACGCAGCGGGTTCGAGATGATGAGAGCGCGCCCGTGAGGAATATTGCGAGGAACAGGGTCGTAAGCCGAGTCGCTGCGGCGCGGCCGAAGAATGCGCGCAGACCCAGCAACCACAGGCCCGCAAGCAGCACCAGGACGGCGGCGACGAAGGCCCTTGCCTGCAGGTAATACGTGAGGTATCCCGAATCGATCAGCAGCAGCGCGCGTGGCGCCTGGATCAGCGTCCCGAAATGGTAGATCGCGCGGCAGTGGCACGCCGTCGGCCAGGTGTCGTAGATTTGGGCGCCGAACAGGCACGGTCCTCGAGCAGCCCGGCATCGGCCAGGCGCTCGAAACGCGAGAACGCGACATCGAGCCCGATGGTCTTTTCGATCAATGCCAGCGGGGCCGCGGCACCCGTCGGCGCGATCGCCGCGAACGCGAACTGCCTGCCCGTATGGCGGTGCACCAGCCGGCAAACCAGTACATCAGCCGCGCCGTGGCACGTAAGCCGTTAAAGTCGTCAGCACGACGATTCCCACGGCGGCGAGAGAGTGCACGAGGTTCTGCCGTGATCCGCTCGACGAAGCGTGCGTAAGAAAAAAACACAGGCTGACGATGCCGAATACCGACAGTGCCGTGCTGTTGGCGAAACCCGCAGGTCGTATCCCCTGTGGACGATGTCGTAATTCTTGTCGGCGGCCCATGGCTGGAGCCACGACGTGAACGGCGCGGCACGCGGTACGAAGCCCACGGTCGATGCGATCTGCATCACGGCATACACGGGTTCAGGCCACAACAGGGCGAGCAGGATCGGACCAGGGCTCTCTCGAAATCCAGCGCGCGGACCGCCGGTACGAGCATCGTCAGGAACACCATCGGCAACCACAGCATCGCCATGCGCAGCGCGCTCACCACGTCCACGGGCCGCCGGTAATGACTGCACCGACGATCAGTGTGATGAGAACCATGACGAGAAACAGCCCGATGATCGCAAACAGCGTCCGGTAGACGCGCACCTGCGTGCGCAACAGGATTCGGCACCGCCCAACGCGAGCGCGTGAAGAGTGGACAGCAGGTCCGGTGGCTGATTGACATCGGTAGCGATTTGGAATGCCGTACGGGTACCGAATGCAGCAGCGAGACCAGGTGGGCGAGCAGGACGCCCTGGTAGATCGCGACCAGCGAAGGACCGCTCGCCCGACTCGGCGACGGCGGATAGCGGGCCGTGCCTCATCTGCGACCGGCTTAGCGCGCAGCAAATACGCGGCGCAGAACACCACCAGCACGCCCAGGAAGAATCCCGCGGCCAGGCCGAGCACGCCGAGCAGCACGCGGTTGGGGCCCACGCGCTTTTCAGGACGGCAGCGGGATCGATGACCTCAGTGCGTTACTCGGTACGGACGTGCGCCATCATGGCGTTTCTTCATTTTTCGGCCATCAGACCGAATACGCGGTGCGCCAGCTCGACCTCGGCAGTCGACTGCACGCCACTGGCGCAGAACTCGATGCTGCTCTGCGTTGTAAATCGCGCGGTTGCGTACGTCCGCATTGACGTCGCTGACGAGCTGATTGGCCCAGGCGGTTGCGACCTTCGGGTCGGACCATTCGATCGTCAGCGTGACGAGACCCGTGGTGGCGTCCTGCGTGATGGTGCGCACGGACTTGTCGAACGGGTCGTATTGAGCCTTCAGAGTGTCGGGGTCTCCGCAGGGTCATCCACGTCCCAGGTCTTCGTCTCGCGGTTCCAGAGGTCTGCATGGGGATCGGCAGCAGCGCGTGCCTGTCGAGGAACTTCTCCGTGAACGAACGCGAATGCAGAACGGCCAGCGCCTGGGCCGTGTCGTCGCCGCTGCTCAGGTTGACGCCGGCCAGCGAGGCGAAACCCGCCCAGTTGACCGACGAACAATCTGTTTCGATCGGAGGTGACCGGCGCGCCATCACGACTTCGGCGCGATAGACCGGCGTGATCACGAATGACGCGAGCAGGGCCAGCACGCTGCAGATCACGCTCAGGGCCAGGATCAGCCACCGGCCGCTCCAGAGCACACGCGCCAGAGGTCGGCCAGCCGGACCTCGTCCGGCTCGACGAGGAATTAGAGGCGAACGGCGTAGCCTTTCGGCGGGAAGGCGCACGTCAGATCTACTGACGGCGCGGTCTGGCTGGTGAAGCTCGGACAAGTGTGGCTCGCCTCATCGCGTGCGACGCGAAACGGTCCCGAAACGGCGTCTGAGGTCTCACACGCCGCCGGGACGCTGGTGATCGATGATAGGAGGCCCGACCGTCCGCAGGCAACGCTGCGCGTTCAATCGCTGGCTAGCAGGCCTCGATCTGCGCAAGCCAGAGCGCCGGGCAGGACCCTCGACCAGCCCCGCCAGCGTCTGCGCCTCGGCGTGGAAGCGTTGCGCGGCATAGCGCGCCACGGCCGTCGGCATGGGTGTCCCGCGCGCGGACGAATTCACGCGCGACCCTGCGAGTTCCCGCACCTGCGCCGGCAGCGGTCCAGCGCCGATGAACGTGCAGAGCCGCTCGAGGAACGCCACCGGTTCACGATGGATCTCGTCGTAGAAGCCGATCATGGCTGCTCGCGCGGAAAATTCTCACTGCCAGCGACGCAGGTTCGCACCGAAGTCCGCGCGGCTGTAACCCGTCGGCACGGGACAGCGCGCGCAATCCGTTCGTCCGTCGACAGTCGAGCTGGATCGCGTCCCGCTGCGCGGATATTCGCGCACAGGCCCGACCAGGCCCAGTCGACTGGATTGCGCAGCAGCAGGAATGCACGCACGGCCGGCAACAGCGTGGCGAATCGGCGGATGCCGTCGGCTGAAGCATGAAGTACGCCGGCGTGATCTCGCCGCAGCGCAGCCCGCAGCTGGCGCCATCGCGAAAACCCTCGTACCACGCGGGCGATGCGCGGCCCAGCGAGACATCTTGCGCTCAGCGATAGCCCGGCGCGTGCACCGCGCGGAGCGGGACGTAGCGCCGTGTGAACGCGGCGGCGCCGAAACAGTGCACGGCCAGCCGCCGCAGAGATGGTGCCGAGCCGATGCTGCAGCCTGAAGCGCCGACTCTCAGGAAGAGCATCGTATCCCGATTCGGTCGCAGGGTCCGCGCTGTCGAAATAGTGCAGTTCCTTCCACGGGATCAGATCTCCGGATGCAGGCGCAGCATCTTGAATACCACGTCGTGCCGCAGCGTGGCGCGCCGATACCGATAATGCGGCAGCGACAGCGGGGGTTCGCGATGCACCGACGTTGCAGGTACCTGGTCCTTCATAAGCGCGAGCGCTGCCCGATAGCCGTCAGAGCGGCCGTCAGCAGCGTGAACTGACGCGCGTTCCGCCGCAAGCACGGTAAGCGGAGCATCGAGGCACCTGCACTGATGAAAAGCTCGCCATCGAGCGCACGTCGCCGACCGGGGTGAGCCGGCCGAACCGGCCGTGTCGAAAGGTTTCACGCGGACCATTCGGGCAGTCCATTGCTGACCACGCGCCGGGCCGCAGGCCATGGCCTCGACCAGGACGTTGCCAAAGCCTTCCCAGCGCGAGGTCGCTTTGAACACCCGGCGCGCCGCATGTACTGAAACGGGTTCGCGACGAGAACCAGCGCAGCTCGACATCGGCAGCGATACCAAGCTCTCCAGCGAGGCTCTCGAGCTGCGGTCGCTCCGGGACCTTCACCGGGTATGATGACGAGCCGGGCTGGTCGTGCGCGGCGAACGAGCGCAAACGCCACGCAACAGCGTGGCGAAGTCCTTGCCGAGTCAGACGGCCCGCCCCGAGCACGACCGGCGGCGCTCCCTCGGCAAACCACGGATGGTCGACCGCTTCCGCCGCGAACCGTACAGCCGCGGCGTCGATGGACATAGATTACGCGTGACACGGCGGCGGTCGAGCGAACTGGCGCGGCGAGGTCGTGGCGGCGCCATCCGGATACCGCGACGATCGCGTCGGCGCGAGATAGGCGCGGCGCATGAACAGCGGCAGCATGCGCGCGCGCGGCGCTGCTCGGCATGCCGCGCCGACGGGCTGGGGACGGTGTGCTCGGATACGACGAGGCGGGTGAACGCCGGACAACGACCGCGCCCAGACGGCTACCACGTTTTGCGTGGGGCAGAGCGGACAGTAATGCCTGGGGGCGAACCGCCGCAGATAACCGGCAAGACCGGGGAGCGCCGCGAGCACGCGGCGCGCTTTCAGATCGACGACGTTGACCGATGGCGGGATCTGGGTCGACACGGGCCTTCGACCTGTGCGACGAGCAGGTCGACCGTCAGGTCCTGCGCGGCCATTCCTGCGCAAGCATCAGCAGCACGCGCTCGGCGCCTCCGCCCCTGAAGGAAGGCATGAAAAGCGAGACCGTGCGCGTTGTCGAAACTACTCGGGACATCGGCGCAACGTCAGCCGGGAGGATTGTCGGCGAGCGCGAGGAAGAACCAGGGCGGCAGCGTGACGGCGCTCGTCGCCTGCCAACGACGCACAGCGGCTTCGATGAGCGCTCCCGGACACGGGCACACCACGGAGTCGCGATCCGCACTGTACTGCGATGCCTTGCCACCAGCGCGATGCGAGCTCGCCGTCATAGGAGTACATTGCGTGCAAAAACGTTGGCCGGGATCTCGCCGTCAGAGTCCGACCTTGGCTGCGATCAGGCGTATCGTTGCGTCGTAGCCGTCACGCAGATCCTCGTAGCGGATGATGGCGCGCTGCTGCGGCGGGATGATCTTCTCGTACGGCGGTCACGACCGCCTGGCAGAACGCCACGCCCATACCAGGCCCGGCTTGCCGAACCCATGGACGTTCGACGCGACGACTTCTGTGACATTGCAGATCACCGCCAGCAGGATCGCATCGGGATAGGACTCGGCCGAATCTTGCCCGGAGCGTGTGGGTGGGTGTTTTCTCGAGCCAGTACCGCTGCATTGTCGCGCGGCTGCTGCTTCCATGACGAGCCGGAAATACTGCACGTAGCCGTTTGCGGCGATGTCCGGACCCTGCTCAGGGACCGGTCAGCGGGAAGTAATCCGACGCTTCGAACAGGTTGCTTGATCGCCAACGGAGTCGGCCGCCGTCCGGCCGCCATTGCAATAGGGCACGGGCGGGAAAAGAACGCGCTTTCGTGCACCCCGTTGTGCAGCGGGTGCTGCGGCGCATAGACAGCTGGGTGCGAGGCGATGACGTTGCTCAACCACGTCGTCCCCGAGCGGTGGCGGCCGATGACGAATGGGTCTGGCGGACATCCTGGCCGGAGTTTGACGGCAACGCCTGCGCCCGATGACTGCACGGATGCTATAAACTGGACCGCTCAGTGTGATCGCTGCGCTGCGCCGCGGTCGCGTGTGCGTCTGCGAGAGTATGACGTGCACGCCGCCCGGAACAGTCGCCGGCCGAGACGCGGTATGTACAGCAACGCAGTCAGAACTCCGACGATCGCGCCGGCGCGTGAGGTCGATGTTCTTCAAGGTGGCGAAGATAATAGCGGAAGTTCGTTCCCCGACGCTCCGCACGAAACGCCCGTTCCAGCATGATCGTGCAGAAAAGCACCCAGCCGGACCGCGAACCGTGCTGCCGGTTCTTGAGGGCGGGAAGAGCTTGCTCGCCTCGTGATCGGTTTCGCGCTCAGGCGGTCGTGCGAAGACGATGTGCAGGACGGCCGTCGGCTGCGGATCTGCCGCCACGGAACCAAATCGGTGCGCAGTTCCTTTGAATCCCGATCCTGATGCTTGCGCAGCCGGTTACGTCGAACGGGACCTCGAGCAGCGCGGCCATGCGGCCCGCAAACGTCGAGTGCGGAAGCCGCCGCGTCGGAGAACACGTAGACGAGCGAGATTTCGCCCACGAGCGGTTGGCAGGGCTGGGATCTTCGTGCGACCATCGTCGAGATAGAAGGCGCCAAAGACCAGGGTGACATCGGGGTCAGACGCAACGTCGCCATCCGCTGCTCGAGATGCTCGTCGAGCCATTCATCATCGCGAATCGAGAAAAGCGACCGAATTTCGCCGCGCGCAACAGCCCGGTGTTCCGTGCCGCCGCCCCCCGCCATTGCGCGTCTCGCGCAACAGCCGGATGCTCGCGTCCTGTGCATGCGGGCGGCCCGACGGCGCAACTGGCGTCCGTCGAGCCATCGTCGACGACGAGGATTTCGTCGGGTGGGCACGTCTGCCGTTGCACGCTCGCCAGCGCGATGAGCGGTTGACGCGCGGTTGTACACGAGATGACAACGCGACGAGGCCGGGTCCGCCGGCCGCGTGGGCGGATCGACTCACTTGTTGCTCGGGAGCTGCACAGGGCTGGCGTGTGCCCGTACGTCGGCCGTTTGCCCAGGAGCCAGGAATCTTGCACAGCCGGAGAACCGAGCCATGACTGGCCCGCGTACCGCGTGGTCTTCCTGGTTTCGACGCTGCGCCGGACGGGACCCACCAGCCAGTTGCTCAACATCGCGCGCGGTCTCGATCGTGGGGGCTTCGAGCCCCTCGTCATCACGCTGTCAGCGGAACCGTCGGGCTCGATGCGGGCGTCGTTCGCCCGGCGCAGGCTGCCTGTCAAGTCGCTGTCGATGTCGAGGCTCCGCGGTGTGCTCAGCGTCGCCTTTGGCGCGGCTGATATCTCGAGCGGATGGGTGGACGCCGACTCCAGGAGTGCGTCCTGCACAGCCATCGAACTTGGCTGACGTGATTTCGTCGCAGGCATTGAGCGGCGTGCCGAGGCTGGCGACGGCGCGCAACTATCCCTATGACGACTACGTCATGAAATACGGCAGAATCCTCGGCGGCTGGATGGCGCGCCGGCATCTGCATGCTGCGCAGGCTGCCACTCGTCGTGGCTTGCTCGACGACCTCGCGTCACAGCTGCGCCCGCATCGAGATCGAAACGACAGTGATCGGAACGGTGTCGACACGACGGAGTTCAAGCCGCCCACGGTGGATGAACGTGTGCGTGCGCGAGCGGCGCTGGGCATCGCACCCGACGCGCTGTGGGCCTGTCCCTTGGCTCACTCGTCAGCCGCAAGGATCCACTCAGCGCCATCAGGCGGTGCGCGCGTTGGCCGATCCCGGCCTCGTGATGCTGCTCGTGGGAGGAGGGGCGCTGGAGCAGGAGTGCCGGCGCGCAGCGCATGACGACGAGAGCGTATCCGCCTCACCGGACACGTGGCCGACGTGCTGCGCTACCTTGCAGGCCACCGACTTTCTCGTCCTCGGCTTCAAGGGATCGGAGGGTCTGCCGAATTCCGGGCTCGAAAGTACCTGGCGCGCGGATTGCCTCCTCGTGCTGTCGGCGGATCGAGTCCGCACCGCGAAGTGCTGGAGGGTCGCACCATCCGCGGGCGTTCTGGTCCCGGTTGGCGACGTCGCGGCGATTGGCCGATGCGTTGCGCACCGTTACGAGGCTCGAACGGGGCGGTCGCCGGTCCCTGGCGCCGGGACGGGCCGCGGCTCCTCATCGGCGCGGAGCAGGTATCGCGGCGCCATTGTGGCGCCGTACCGGCAGTTGCTCGACGGGGCACGCCGCCCGGCGAGCGCTGCCGCACGGCCGCATCAGGGCGCGCCTCGATGTGTCGCGCGAGCGAATCCTTGCTTCTCGCACCTGACGCTGTGCAGGGACCCGCACCTCTGACGCCGAGATCGCGGCGCCGCGCGCGCTGCCGGTTCGTCTTCGTCTCGAAACCCGCAGGGCGAGACCTTTCTTCTCCGGAAGCGACGCAGACCGGGGCACCAGCCGCCGTGCCGCAGAAGGGCCGGCAATCCGGCAGATCAAGCCGAATCTTGCGATCGCGCACTGTCCCCGGCTCTCGGCGGCGGTTGCCGTGCATCGTCGAGATTGCGCGGGCTGGGGAGGGCTCGCACAAACCTTCGCGACCGATGCACGGTACCGCTACGTGCTCGGCTTCTTGATTTGCCGAGCTGCGGCCCGCGCCGGGTTCTGCCGCCGCGCACACGGCTTCAACGTACGCGAGCATCTGTTCCGTGGGCCGGACTCTGCTCGACGGTCCCGTCGACGCGGTCGTCATCGACAATGCGCTCGAGCGCGTGATGGATCCCGACGAGCTGCTGACAGCCGCGGTCGCGGCGCTGCGCAGGAGGGTCGCTCGTCGCGATCGTTCCCAACGTGCACGACGTGCGCCAGTTGCAGCCGCACTGGCTGCAAGCGCCATCACCGGCGACCGCATTGCCACATCAAACCATTTCTCGGCCGACGATCTGGCACGCCTGTTCGAGCGCCATGGACTGCGACTGCGCTTCTTCGGGCGGCAGGCCGTCGGCGCGCTGGCGTGACGACCTCGGGCGTTTCTGCCCCGCGTAGTCGCCGACGCTGTTTCGCGCCTGCATCGTTCTCGGCCTCAACGCTTGGCTGATGCGTCAAGCGTGACGGTGAGGCGTAGGATTCCGCTGATTCGTACAACCGTCTCGAGCGCGGGCTTGCTCGCGCTGCCTCGATGCCGCTCCCGGAGCGCGGCGCGGCTCGCCAAGAGCGGTTATCAACAGCGCATCAACCACCTGTTGCGCGGCGGCCAGGCGGGATCGCCTGCGCCCGCAACGCCGACGCGCCTCGATCGAGCGCATCGGTGCGGGACCGCGGCGTGAGCTGGACCCCGCGCAGCAACGCTTCTCTCGGTTATTTCGGCGTATCGCCCTGGAGCGCCGACGGCAATCGTTATCCGTTCCACCGCTGGTTGCAGGGACGGCCGACGATGGACATCTGCGTGCATCATCGGGGCGACAGGTGCGCCCGCGAGTGCTGGGCACAGGGCTCGGACCCGGAAATTTTCGAAGCAAGGCAGCATGACGCGCAGTGGCTGCCGCAGAGCAGCGGAGCCGGGGCGATCGTGTTCAACGATTGTCGCGAGCGCAGACTCTGCCGCCGGATCGGGACCGCGGATGGACGCAATGAACGCAGCTTCGACTGGCCGATCCAGGCCGTGCACCCGCACGGCACCCGCTGCGCCGTCGCTGAACGACCTGCGCCTGAGCCGGGTCCAGCCCGAATACGGGTACGGCGTGGTCGCGGACAACTTCAGCGCGCAACTGCCGGTCGATCAGGACGGACTCTGGCGGGTCGATCTCCAGTCGGGCGCGTCCGGGCTGCTCGTCTCGCTGCAGGATCTCGAGGGAGCACGCCCCGCGCGCCGACATGGGCGAGGCCGAGCACCAGGTCAATCACGCGGTGTATTCACCCGGCGGCCCAGCGCATCGATGTTCATGCATCGCTGGCTCCGGACGGCTGGGCAAGTTCTCGCGACTCTACTGCGCGGCCTCAGACGGCTCGGATCTGCGGCTGCTGCTCGATCACCGCATGGTGTCCCACTACGCATGGCGCGACGACAACTCACTGCTGGTGTGGGCGCGAGCGCCGGAGCACGGCGACCGGTATTACGTATCGTCGACGCGGCGACGGGGCGCCGCGATGTCTGACGGCGCCGGTTCGCTCGACGCGGCTTCGGCGACGGGCACCCGTCGTTCTCGCCGGACGGGCCGCTGGATCGTCACCGATAGCTACCCGGACCGCAAAGCGCGCATGCGTCATCTCGTTGCTCTGCCGACACGAGGCGGGCGAAAGTGATCGAGGTCGGCGCGTTCCATTCGCCGTGGCGTTACGATTTTCGGAGCGGCGCGCTGGGCGACCTGCACCCAAGATGGAGTCCGGACGGCAGCCGCTCGGTATCCATCGATTCGGCGCACGAAGGCGTGCTGCGCCGCACCTACGCGGTTCGACGTGAGCCGGCGCTGGTGCGGCTCGAAGCGCGCCTGACCGGCAACCCGCCCCACAACGAGAACGGGCGAGCGGCGGTCATTGCCGACCGTATTTGAAAGAATTGCGTGCCGGCGAGGACGCCGCCGGCTCGCGCGCCGGAGGCGTCTCTACACTGTCCATATGAAACTCCCGCGGAAAACTGATCCTCCCGGTCGCCTGCCGTGCGCTGTCGGTGCTTTGTCGTCCGCAACGGCCGCGGAATCCCCGGCCGAGCTAGGCGTTATGGCGACGATCGCAGCACCTCGGCGATCGAGGCGAAACCATCGTCGACGGCAAAGCGCCATTTCGTACGCGGCGGCTACTCGTTCGTGGGGATGGTGACACCCCTTCGGGCGAAGGGTCACGTCAGCGGCGGCCGACGCGGGCTTCGACATGATCCACGACTACCGGTTCGAGTCGATCAACGCGCCGCCGGTGGCGCCCAGGAATATACCGAAGCGGCGCTGGCAGCGATCTCTCGCAAGGCTGACGAGCTCAAACTCGGCGTCTTTCGCGGGCTGCCGCGCGAGGCGGTCTGAGCAGGCCGGACGAGCAGGCGATCACGCAGATCGTCAACGAGCCTCGTCGGAGCACGCTCTCTGGATGTGGTATATGCGCCGAGGCCGGAATCCCAGCAGGCCAGGCGTCGACGCTGCCTCGCGCGTGTACGCGCTGATGCGGCAGCTCGACCCGAAGCACCCGGCGATCATCACGGCGAACAAGCCCAGTTCGCCCAGCAGTACCAGCCGTATTGCGACATCCTCTGGTTCGACCACTATCCTGGATCCAGCGCGACCAGCGAAAACGCAGGATTCGCTGCGGATCCCAGTCCGATGCGCATCTTCAAGATGGCGCGAGCACCGCTTCACCGGGCAAACCGGTCTGGCCGGTGCTGCGGGCGCTTCGACAAACGCCGCGGCAATCCGAAGCTGCGTGCGAAGTCGCAACAAAGAGATGGACCGGCCGAACGACTCCAATCACCGGCCCAATGAGGCCGAGTTGCGCGCGCTGAGCGCGCATCGCGATCGCGAACCGGGCGATGGCGGTCCTCTGCCACTGGGCACCCGACGATTGGTTACTCGATGCGCAAGGACACGCCGGGCGTCTGGCGCTCCCTGTCTCGCGTGCTGCACCACGAGCCGGCGGAGCCTCGAGCCGGTCGCTGCTCTCGCCGGAGGCGTGCCCGGAACAGGTCGCGATCAAAGGGCGGCGGGGACGATTGTCATAGATGTGGACACGCGCGCAAGCGGAAGGACCGAATCTACGTCGGCAGTCGCGAATTCCAATATCCATTCGCCCGCGAACGTGAAGAGGGTGGAGGGCGCGGGCGGGTGGCGTCAAGCAGATCCTCGGCGACGGGTCGCGCAGGCCGCGGGCAATCACTACGACGTCAGGCTTCCGGTCCCGCCGGAGTCGTCGTCTTCACGATCGGCGCGCGGTAGCACACGGCGCATGGATCCGGCCCGCGACTTCGACCACCGCCGGTATGCGGTCACCGTCGGTCACGGTGCTGATGGGCGTCTACAACGGCTTCGCCGCGACTCCGAACACGCGATCCGCAGCATCCAGAGCAAACGCTCCGGTGATCTTCGAGTTCCTGATCATCGACGACGGTTCGACGGATGGCGGGCGCCCGCCTGGCTCCAGCGACCGGTGCGGATTCGCGCATCCCGGCTCATCAGCTCAGTGCCGCGCAAACCGCGGGCCGGGCAGCGCTGTACTCGATCAGTGGTGTAGCCGCAGCGCGCGCGGCGCTCATCGCCGCGGATGGATGCCGACGACTGCGTTGCCGGAGCGACTCGAGCGGCAAGTCGACTACTTTTCGCCAGCACCCCCGGCACGGACGTCGTCGGCAGCTATGCACTCGACGTCAGCGCACGCCCGCGGCCGACGCGTGCGCGAGCGGCGCGTGCCGGCGGACACCACCAGCGGATCGTCGAGCTGGTCTGGTCCAACCCGCTCATCCACACGACGGTGATAGCTTCAGCCGCGACGCCGTGCTGCGTCAGATCACGGATGCGGCGCGTCTGCAACGGCGGCAGGACTACGACCTCTGGTTCCGCTGCGTGCGCGCAGGGCTGCAGCTGGCGAACACTCCGGAGACGCTGGTCCATTACCATTTCTCCGGATGAGACCATGCGCCGCCATAACAACATCAGGGCCATGGTTCGACCAGGTCGGGATCGGCTTGCGCGGCTGCAGGCTGGTGCGTGCCCGCGCTGCACGCCTACGCAGCCACGTGTCTGCCGCTGCTCAGGCCGCACTACCGTGCGCCTTACGCACGAGGTTTGTCGCGTTCAAGTCGCGCGATGATCCGCGAACCGTGGGCCAGGCACGATAATCCGCACGAGACGGACCCATCCGCGATCCATGCCGTTGACCATTGCAGTGACCGGCGCGGACGGTTTCATCGAGCCGCAGCGCCTGCCGCAGAGGCTCGAGCGACGCGGCTATAGCGTGCGACGTATCACGCGCACGGGCGGACCGACTTACGCACGGCGACTGCGGGATCGTGCCGGACCTGCGGCGGCAGACGGACTCGAGGCGCCCTCGAGGGCGCTGATGCGGTCGTGCACCTCGCGGCGCGGCGCATCGTCCGCGAAACCGAGCCTGATCCCGACGCGGCCGAACGGTCGAACGTCGTTGCGAGCGAACGGCTCGCGACCGCTGCGGTGCGCGCCGGGGTGCGACGCTTCGTGTTCGTCAGCAGCATCGGCGTGAACGGCAACGCAACGCGTGGCACGCCTCACTGAGGACCGGACCGGCACCTGCCGGGCCTACGCGCGGTCAAAACTGCGTGCAGAGCAGGCGCTCACGACCGCGGCGAGCGGAGCGCTCGAACTGGTCGTGGTGCGGCCGTCGATAGTGTATGGCGCAGGCGTCAAGGGAAATTTCCTGAGGCTCATGACCATGGTCGATTCCGGCTTGCCGCTGCCGCTGGCTGCGGTGGAGAACCGGCGCAGTCTCATCGGGGTGGACAATCTCGCTGCGCTGCTCGCGCGCTGCGTGGAGCATTCCGCAGCGGCCGGCCAGCTGTTCCTGCCGCGGGCCGGGCCTCCATTCGACGCCAGGGTTGTTGCGGACGATCGCCGCGGCGCTGCAACGTCCGGCGCGCGTGTTCCGCGTCGCGCCCATGCGCATGCGTCGCGGAGCTCGGCGGTGCCGCCGCGTCGTTCGACAAGCTCTGCGGCTCGCCGGGTGTCCGCCGAGAAGGCGCGTCGCGTGCTGGGCTGGCACCGGACGTGTTCGAGGAAGAATTGGCGCGTACGGCGGCGTGGTTCCGCGGGCGGCAGCATGTTGTCCGCTGAGATCGCGGCATTCCTCGTCACAGGGCTGACCACAGCGGCGGCACGGCGCTGGTCGGCGGCGCGCACTGGCGCGCGGCCGACCTCGATGTCCCCAATGCCCGCAGCTCGGCACTCCGTGCCGACGCCGCGCGGGGGCGGACTCGCCATCGTCGCCGTCGTCCTGACCGCCACCCTCATCGCCGCCGCTGGCCGTGCTGCCCGCGGGACCGTGCGCGGCGCTCGTGATCGGCGGCGGGATGGTGGCTTTCGTGGGCCACTGCGACGACCTCAAGGGTCTGCCGATCCTGCTGACGCCGTTTGTGTCCCGTGCACGTGACCGCCGAGCCGTGCCGTCGCCACGCTCGCGGACGCGGGGTCGGTGTTCCCGGGCTTGCCTGCGACGGTGGCGATCACCGTGCTGATGCTCGCGGTGTTGTGGAGCATCAATCTCTTCAATTTCATGGATGGCATCGACGGTCTCGCGGCATCGCAGGCGACGTTCGTGTTTCTGTCCAGCGCCGTGCTGATCGCGCCTCGCCGCGAGTGGACACGCCGTTGCTGTCGCTGCTCGCCGTCACGTCCGGCGCGTGCGCGGGCTTCCTGGTGCTGGAACTGGCCGCCGGCCCGCATCTTCATGGGCGATGTCGAGCGGCTTCCTCGGATTCTGGGTCGCGGCCGTTGCGCTGGCACTCGACCGGACGGGCGTGCTGAGCGTCTGGACCACCACCATATTGATGTCCGTCTTTATCGCCGATGCGACGGTCACCCTGTTACGCCGCGTGGCGCGTCGCGCGGGCATGCTGAGCCACATCGCTCGCACGCTATCAGGCCTGGCACGGCGCTGGCACGGGCACCGGCGTCACCGTGCTGCTCTGGGCGATCAACGTCGCATTCGTGCTGCCGATGGCGGCGTGGTCCGCGCATGAGCGCGGTCGCGCGCCTACTCGCAGGCGCTCACGCTCGCGCGCTGGCCGTACTCGTCTGGATCGCGGGCGCCAGCAGGCCCGGATCGCGCCATCGCGTCATAGCAGCTCGCGGTCCCGCTGCCCGCGGTCCGCACCGCCGCAGACGCGCTGTTGCACGAAGGAGCGCGTCGGTGTCAGGGCCAGCTGGCAGCTGCGCACGACACGCTGCGAAAACCGTCGGCATTGAGCCCCGTGGTTTCATGAAACAACTCGCGGACGATACGGCGCGCGGCGACGGGATCGCAGCCGCGATGGCAGCGACGATCCGCAGCCGCGAACGGCCGCGCACGACTCGAGTGCACGCAGCGCCTGCAGGCATTGGTTGCGGTCGAGCCGCTGGCGCGGCTCCGCAGTCTGCACGAGCCAGGGGTCGCCCATGCTCGTCAACAGCGCTGCGATGCATGCCGTCCTCGACCCGGGTCGACGTGGATGCCACTCGATCAGCGCTACGATCTTCGCGCAGGCGCGCGGCCGCGGCCGAGCCGCTGGCACACGAGCCGGGGTTCCGCACCCGCGCCGGGATCAGCCAGAAGGGCGCGCGACCGGCATGCGTCGAGTTCGCGGCGCAGGTCGCGAACCCGTCAGCCGATGCGCTGACCGAAGTCTGCGGGTGCGCAAAACCGGAGCGCAGGAGCGCCGACGTCGTCGACCGTGCGCCGGTCCACCTGCGGGAACTCCATGCCGGCACGCCGCACGATCGACACGACGCCGAGGCTGGTCTGGATCGGCAGCGTCCGCGCCGGTCGCAATGGCCGTGCGCGGCGCAGAGCCAGCGGCGGGTTGAGACATCGAGGCGGTGACCCGCGTCTGTGCTGCGTCCTGACCGCTCGCGGGCGCGCTGCGGTCCGTGTGCTGCGGCGGGTGTCGGTGATGTCGGCCGGGGCATTGCTGCGAGCGACGGGCGTCGCTCCACGGTCCGTCGTGCCAGCAGCAGTCTCCGACAGCGGATGGGGCGGCGCGGCGTGCGTCACGCACGGCGAACACGAGCAACAGCAACGCCGCCATCGTGCCGAGCACCCAGGCCCAGCGCGGCATTGTCGAGGGTCTCCGACGCAGGCCGAGCCCGAAACTCGTGATCGGGCACCGCTTGCTGTGGACTCGGCAGCGGCAGGAGGCTGGATTGCGGCAGGCTCGTGGCGTCCAGGCACAGCGGGGTCATGGATGATGAGCGTCTGCACGGCGGGCTCAGGAAACGCCGGGGTCTGTGCCGACGCGCTCCAGAGCATGATCGTCGCCCGGCGAGGGCACCGCGAGCACTGGCGGCCAGGCGGTGTCTCGCTTCCGAAGCTGATAGCTTCCGTCACCTGCGAGTGATGGTCGATCTGGAGCGTGACGACCTTGCAGGTGTGGTCCTCGATCCGCTCGACGTGCGGAGGCTCGACGAGGCCGATGGCATGATCCATTCGCCCTGCCGGAGTCCGTCGATCGCGGCTTCGGTGGCGGCGGCGGTCGTGTGCATGCAGGGCCGCCATGTCGTCAGGGAACGCGCCGAATTCGATACGGATCCAGCCGCCGTCCGCGAGCGTGACACCCGCAACCCGCGAGCGCCGGATGCGCCCGATGAGCTCGGCACGATCGCCGACATGAGCGCAGGCCTGGGCGAAATTCGCGGCATCGACGACCGGGAATGCGGGCGGGTAGCGTGGACGGTGCGTGCGGAAGGGCTGCGACGACACGCGCACACGCGGCACAGGGATCGCGCGACCGTGAGGAAGTCCTCGATTCCCGGCGTCTCGTCGAACGGCGACTGGCAGATCGCGGAGCTGCGCTTGACCTCGAGGCGGGAATCTCGCTGACCCAGCCGAATGCCGCAGAGGCGTACGGCTCGATGAAGTCCTCGGCGCGGAAGACAGAAGGCGCTCTCGTCGCAGCGCGCGCATCGTTCCAGAGCTCCGGGCGATAGGCGAGCGCGCCGAGCGCGACGTCCCACGACGGCAACGAGCGAGGAAGCCGTCCAGTCGGCGTGATAGTGGCGCCGAGCGCCGGCCGGGGTGCTGGAAGATTGCGCTGGCCGAGTCGATGCTGCCGAGTCGCCAGCTCCGGCACGAACATGCCGTCGTGTGATCGATCAGGCTCACGTCAGGTCGCGCCGCGTACGACGATGTTGCCTGGCGCTGGATGTCGCCATGAGACGCGATGCCGAGCGCCGCGAGCTGCCGTGCCAGCACGCGCGAGGGAGGCCCGCAGCTGCTGCATCGTGACCGCGTCCGCGTAATGGTCGCGACGAATGCGCCGAGCGTCGAGGCCGTCGAGCCAGTCCATCCGTGCAGTGGACAGCCCAGCCGCTTTCCGTGCGGATGCCGCCGGGCTGGAACTCCGCAATCGACGAAGTAGGGGCTCGGCGTCTCGGCCAGTCGCCGCGTGATGGCCTCGTAGCGTTGCGGCAGCGCCTGCCCCGAACTGGCTGGAAGCAAGCGGACCGCGTAGCTCTGCTGCTGGCGCGCTGGCGACCTGGTAGGTCAGCGCGCGAAGTTGCCGCTGAGCGCGAGTGGCTCCCCCGGAACGCTTGCGGACGGCCATGGCCTGACGCGAGCACCGGATCGGTGAACGTCTCGTGCGGAGAGGCCCGCAGCGCCTGCCTGGTATTCCTCGAACGGTGGGTACGCCACTGATCTCAATATAATGGTGTCGTAGCGCGGCCCGGGTCGCCGGAAGCGAAAGTGGCGGAACTGGTAGACGCGCTGGATTTAGGTTCCAGTGGGTAACCCCGTGAGGGTTCGAGTCCCTCCTTTCGCACCAGTCGCGGATAGTGCGCGCGGTGCTGGGCCGGCGCTTGGCAGCAATGCACGGCTTTTCCGGGCGCTTTGGCGCCCGCCGCAGTCAGTCTGATCGAGGACCGATGAGCATGCAGGTTTCGATCGAATCGACCGGCGCCCTCGAGCGCCGGATGGAAGTCAGCGTTCCGCAGCGAACGCGGTCGAGCAGGCCGTCGACGAGCGCCTGAAACGCGTCAGCCGCACGGCGCAAGCTCAAGGGCTTCCGTCCGGGCAAGGTGCCGACTCAAGGTGATACGGCAGCAGTTCGGTGCGCAGGTCCGCCAGGAAGTCCTGACCGATCTCGTGCAGTCGAGCTTCGCCGAGGCGGTCAACGCAGCAGAAGCTGAGTCCCGCCGCGGGTCCGCGCATCGAGCCGCTTAGCGACCGCCGCCGGGCGAGGACCTCAGATACCGCGCCGTCTTCGAAGTGTTTCCAGAGGTCGAGCTGCGGCAGGTCGACGGACGGCTCGTGCGCGACCCGACCGGCTGAGGTGGCACCGACGCCGACGTCGACGCGATGGTCGAGAACCTGCGCGAACAGCGTCCAAAGTTCGTAGCCGTGGAGCGCGAGAGCCACGAAGGCGACCGCGTCACGCATGGATTTCACCGGGCACGATCGACGGCAAGGCCTTCGAGGGCAGCAAGGGTGACGATGTCAGCGTGCTGCTCGGCGGCGGCCGGATGCTCAGCGGATTTCGAGACCGGGCATCACGGGCGTGCGCGCCGGCGAGAGCGCCAGCATCGACGTGCGCTACCCCGACGACTACCACAACAAGGACCTGGCCGGGTCGAGTTGCGCAGTTCGACGTCAGATGTAAGGCGTCGTCGAGGAGAAGCACCTGCCGGAGCTCGACGACGAGTTCTGCCGCGAATACGGCGTGCGTCGAGGGCGGCATCGACGCAGCTGCGCAGCGAGGTCGACCGACAACATGCGCCGCGAGCTCGACGGAGAACGTCCGCTCGCGCGTCAAGCAGCAGGTGCTCGACCGGCTGCTCGAGGCGAACCCGGTCGATGTGCCGCGCGTCGCTGGTCGACGCGCAGGTCCGCGAGATGCAGCTCGACGCGGGCCGCCGCATGGGCGCCAAGGAAGCCTCGCAGCTGCCGCCGCCCGAGCCGTTCGTCGAGCCGGCGCGCGCCGGCGTCGCGCTCGGGCTGCTGCGTCGGCGAGCTCATCAGGACGCGCGGCATCGCAGCTCGATCGTCGCGCGCGTCGAGGCGCGCATCGCGGAGCTGGCCGGCGGATATCCCGGATCCGGAGCACGATGCTCAAGGCTATCGACAGAATGCCGGATGCGATGCGCCAGATCGAAAACGTGGTGCTCGAGGACCAGGCCGTCGATCACCTGCTCGAACGCGCGAAGGTGACCGAGCAGCCGTCCACGTTCCGGGAAATCATGAACTTCGGCGCCTGACGCGGCGGCTAGCACATACGCGTCTCGCAATACAGAGTCAGCATGCAGGTCACCCATGAGCAGGTCACGCGCGCGTTGAACCTGGTCCCGATGGTCGTCGAGCAGACCGCCCGCGGCGAACGGGCGTACGACATCTACTCGCGCCTGCTCAAGGAGCGCGTGATCTTCATCGTCGGGCCGGTCGAGGAGCTACATGGCGAACCTCGTGGTCGCGCAGTTGCTGTTCCTCGAATCGGAGAACCCCGAGAAGGACATCGCGCTCTACATCAACTCGCCCGGCGGCTCGGTCAGCGCCGGGCCTCGCGATTTACGACACGATGCAGTTCATCCGCCCCGACAGTCAGCACGATCTGCGTAGGACAGGCGGCCAGCATGGGCGCCGTGCTGCTCGCGGGCGGCAGAAGAGCAAGCGTTACGCGCTGCCGCATTCGCGCGTGATGATTCACCAGCCGCTCGGCGGGCTTCCAGGGCCAGGCGACGCGACATCGAGATTCACGCCCGCGAGATCCTCGACGCGCGGGACCGCCTGAACCGCATTCTGTGCCAATCACACAGGCCAGCCGATCGACAAGATCCGCCAGGACACCGATCGAGACAACTTCATGACCGGCGAGCAGGCCGTCGGCCTATGGCCTGATCGATCAGCGTGCTCGGCAGAACGTGGCGCTGCCGAGCGGTTGCGGCTGCGAATGACGGTGAGCGGCGTCGGTACTCGATGTCAAGTCAGCTGTTGCCCGAGGGTTTTGCGCGTCGGGACGTCCCGCGTGGTATAAGTCATTCAGCGAGTTCGCGCAGTAGGCGCTCGACGACGCTCGGTAGGGCGGTCGTAACGCAAGGTCAGCGCATGGCGGACGATTCACGCGGCAAGCACGACGACGGCAAGCTTCTCTACTGTTCGTTCTGCGGCAAGAGCCAGCACGAAGTCCGCAAGCTGATTGCCGGCCCGTCGGTGTTCGTCTGCGACGAGTGCGTCGAGCTCTGCAACGACATCATTCGCGAGGAGCTCGAGGAGAAGGCCGAGAAGACCCGCGAGAAGCTGCCGCAAGCCCCACGAGATCAAGCGCGTCCTCGACGAGTACGTCATCGGCCAGGAACCGCGCCAAGAAGGTCCTGTCGGTCGCGGTCTACAACCACTACAAGCGGCTGCAGACCAAGCGGCGCGAACGCGCCAGCGACGACGTCGAGCTCGCCAAGAGCAACATCCTGCTGATCGGCCCGACCGGCTGCGGCAAGACGCTGCTCGCCGAGACGCTCGCGCGCCTGCTCAACGTGCCGTTCACGATCGCCGACGCGACGACGCTGACCGAGGCCGGCTACGTCGGCGAGGACGTCGAGAACATCATCCAGAAGCTGCTGCAGAAGTGCGACTACGACGTCGAGAAGGCGCAGACCGGCATCGTCTACATCGACGAGATCGACAAGATCTCGCGCAAGTCCGACAACCCGTCGATCACGCGCGACGTGTCCGGCGAAGGCGTGCAGCAGGCGCTGCTCAAGCTGATCGAGGGCACGATCGCGTCGGTGCCGCCGCAGGGCGGCCGCAAGCACCCGCAGCAGGAGTTCCTGCAGGTCGACACCGTCGAACATCCTGTTCATCTGCGGCGGCGCGTTCGCCGGTCTCGAAAAGATCATCATGAACCGCACGCAGAAGAGGCGGCATCGGCTTCGTGCGCCGACGTGCGCGAGCCGAACGCGCGGCACGCACGGCAGCGACCTGTTCCACGACGTCGAGCCCGAGGACCTGATCAAGTACGGGTTGATCCCCGAGTTCGTCGGCCGTCTGCCGGTCGTCGCCACGCTCGACGAGCTCGACGAAGCCGCGCTGATGCAGATCCTGACCGAGCCGCGCAACGCGCTCACCAAGCAGTACCGCAAGCTCTTCGACATGGAAGGCGTGGAGCTCGAGTTCCGCGAGGAGTCGCTGCTGGCGCCGTCGCGCGCGCGCGATGCAGCGCAAGACCGGCGCGCGCGGACTGCGGACGATCCTCGAGAACGTGCTGCTCGACATCATGTACGACCTGCCCGGGATGCGGAACGTCCAGAAGGTCGTGGTCGATGAGGACGTGATCGCCGGCGAGAGCAAGCCGTACCTCGTCTATGGACAGCGACAGACGTCGCGGCTCGCTGCGGTCGAGGAACGCCGCACAGGTTCCGGATCACTGATGGGCCCGGCTCGACTGTCGCGGTCGCGGGATCGGGCAATCAGAACGGTAGGACTCTCCGGTTTCGCGGATCAGGCATCCTTGAATCTCGCGCGTGCGTCTGCAAAGATTCCGTACGCTACCCGCCGTATCGATGCGCGGTCCTGATTGCTGCTTGCGTCGCGTACCACGCACTGGAGGCTTCCCGCGTGACCACCGAAGACACCCGCACCGAAACCGCGACTGTCGCCCGACGCACGTGCCGGTGCTGCCGCTGCGCGACGTCGTCGTGTACCCGCACATGGTGATCCCGCTGTTCGTCGGCCGCGAGAAGTCGATCCTCGCGCTCGGAACAGGCGATGAAGGTCAACAAGCAGATCCTGCTGCGTCGCGCAGAAGCAGGCGGACGTCGACGATCCGCGCCGCAAGGACCTTTACCAGGTCGGCACGATCGCGACGATCCTGCAGCTGCTCAAGCTGCCGGACGGCACCGTCAAGGTGCTGGTCGAGGGCACCGAGCGCGCGATCGTCAAGGCGCTGCACGACGGGCGATTACTTCACGGCGCAGGTGCAGCGGTCTCGGCGACGCCGAGCAGTACGACAGAGCGCGAGATGGACGTGCTCGTGCGCTCCGTCATCTCGCAGTTCGAGCAGTACGTCAAGCTCAACCGCAAGGTTCCGCCCGAGATCCTGACTTCGCTCGCCGGCATCGAGCAGCCGGGCCGGCTCGCCGACACCGTCGCCGCGCACATGTCGCTGAAGCTCGATGCCGAAGCAGAAGGTGCTCGAGATCCAGGACGTGCGCCAGCGTCTCGAGCACATCCTCGCGCTGATCGAAGGCGAGATGGACGTGCTGCAGATCGAGAAGCGCATCCGCGGCCGCGTCAAGCAGCAGATGGAGAAGAGCCAGCGCGAGTACTACCTCAACGAGCAGATGAAGGCGATCCAGAAGGAGCTCGGCGAGATGGACGACGCGCCGAACGAGATCGCGGAGCTCGAGCAGCGCATCGCAGCGCGCCGGCATGCCGAAGGAAGCGCAAGCGACAAGGCGAACTCGCGAGCTCAGCAAGCTCAAGCTCATGTCGCCGATGTCGGCCGAGGCGACCGTCGTCCGCAACTACATCGACTGGCTGGTCAAGGTGCCCGTGGAAGAAGCGCACCAAGGTGCAAGCACGACATCGCCGCCGCCGAGCAGCGTGCTGAACGAAGACCACTTCGGGCTCGACAAGGTCAAGGAGCGCATCGTCGAGTACCTCGCCGTGCAGCAGCGCGTGCAGACGCTGCAAGGGCCCGATCCTGTGCCTGGTCGGGCCGCCCGGGCGTCGGCAAGACGTCGCTCGGCCAGAGCATCGCGCGCGCGACCAACCGCAAGTTCGTCGCGCATGTCGCTCGGCGGCGTGCGCGACGAGGCCGAGATCCGCGGCCATCGCCGCACCTACATCGGCTCGATGCCCGGCAAGATCGTGCAGAACATGGCGAGGACCGGCGTCCGCAATCCGCTGTTCCTGCTCGACGAAGTCGACAAGATGGCGATGGACTTCCGCGGCGATCCGTCCTCGGCGCTGCTCGAAGTGCTCGACCCTGAGCAGAACTCGACGTTCAACGATCACTACCTCGAGGTCGACTTCGACCTGTCCGAGGTGATGTTCGTCTGCACTGCGAACAGCCTGAACATCCCGGCGCCGCTGCTCGACCGCATGGAAGTGATCCGGCTGCCCGGCTACACCGAGGACGAGAAGGCGCAACATCGCGCGCCGCTACCTGCTGCCGAAGCAGATGCAAGCAGAACGGTCTGCAGGACGACGGAGCTCAAGGTCTCGGATGCGGCGATCGCTCGACATCATCCGCTACTACACGCGCGAGGCGGGCGTGCGCAACCTCGAGCGCGAGCTGTCGAAGATCTGCCGCAAGTCGGTCAAGCGAGCTGCTGCTCGACAGCACGCGCAAGGCCGATCACGCGTCACGCCGAAGCAACCTGCCGAAGTACTCGGCGTGCGGCGCTTCCGCTACGGCCGCGCCGAGGAGAACGATCAGGTCGGTCAGGTCACCGGGCTCGCGTGGACCGAAGTCGGCGGCGAGCTGCTGACGATCGAAGCCGGCCGATCGTGCCGGGCAAAGGGCAAGCTGACGCACACCGGCCAGCTCGGCGAAGTCATGCAGGAGTCGATCCAGGCGGCGATGACCGTCGTGCGCAGCCGCGCGACCGTGCTCGGTCTCGAGCCGGAGTTCTATCAGAAGGCCGACGTGCACATTCACGTGCCGGAAGGTGCGACGCCGAAGGACGGCCCGAGCGCCGGCATCGGCATGTGCACGGCGCTGGTCTCCGCGCTGACAGGATCCCGTGCGCGCCGACGTGGCGATGACCGGCGAGATCACGCTGCGCGGCGAGGTGCTGCCGATCGGCGGCCTGAAGGAAAAGCTGCTGGCGGCACACCGCGGCGGCATACGCATCGTGCTGATCCCCGACGAGAACGTCAAGGACCTCGCGGAGATTCCGCAGAACATCAAGGGCAACCTGGAGATCAAGCCGGTGAAGTGGATCGACGAGGTGCTGCAGCTGCGCGCAAATGACAGCTACAGCCGCAGCCGACCGCGATCGACGGTCGTCGAAGCACCGGCAGAGCGCGCAAGCGCCGCCAGAGCGAGGCTGGCACGGCGTACGATACAATACCGGTCCATGCGGGCCGTCGACCGCAATTGAACCGATCGGAGGTCATGCGGATGAACAAGAACGAACGTGATCGACGCCGTCGCCGAGCGCACGGGTCTCGCCAAGTCGGACGCGGCGCGAGCGGTCGAGGCCGGTGATCTCGGCAGCGTGACCGAGGCGCTGCAGAAGGGCGACGCCGTTGCGCTGTCGCGGGTTCGGCACATTTCGTCGCGAAGGCGCGCGCGGCGTCGCGCGGGCCGCAACCCACGCACCGGCGAACCGATTGCTCAGATTCCGGCGAGCCGCGCACCCGTCGTTCAAGGCTGGCAAGGCCCTCAAGGATGCCGTAAACTAGCCGGCCTCCCAGAGGGCGACGGGTGCTTAGCTCAGCTGGGAGAGCGTCGCCCTTACAAGGCGAAGGTCGGGGGTTCGATCCCCTCAGCACCCACCAGTAGCACGCGGAGTGGTAGTTCAGTTGGTTAGAATACCGGCCTGTCACGCCGGGGGTCGCGGGTTCGAGTCCCGTCCACTCCGCCAGATCCTGAACGCTCGCCCAGGCCCCGCTCGCGCGGGCGCTCGCTTTATGGGGGGCGCCGCCTGCGTGTGGCGCCGGGATCCACAACGATCGACGCGCTGCGCCTTGCTGCAACAGATTACGCGACGCGGATTTCAGGATTGTTCGCCTGCCGTGTTTCCTCGGGGCGATTGCCTGTGGCCATTCGTTTTCTGGGGCATACGTTTCAGAGTCGAGCGCGACGGCGCGCCTCGAGCGCGGCGAAGGACCAGCTTACGGCGAGCGCATCCCGCTCACGTGGTGATCCGCAAGGCCTGGCAGGACCGAGCAGGGACGAAGCCTCAGAACAGGCGCTGCGCAACCAGCTGCCCGAGGAGAACTCGTGAAGTCGGAGCGGCAGCGTCTGCCTCGACGATTGCATCCGTCGCGAGCTCATGCTGCACGACGAGGCGCGCAAGCTCGGTTACCGCGTGAGCGACCGCAAGCTTGCCGCGGCTCCCACGGTGCTACCAGATCGAGGGCGCTGCAGGTCGAGGCGGCAAGTTCTCGCGCGATCGCTACGCGGCGTTCGCTGCGGCAGCAGAACCGCACCGAAACGCAGTTCGAGAGCCAGCTCCGCAGGGAGCTGCTGGGGTTGGCTGGCTCAGCAACGGCATCGGGTTTCCGCGTTCGTGACGCCCGGAGAGATGGCGCATCGCGAGGCGCTCGAGGGGGAAGTGCGCGACATCGAGTACGCCAGCGTACCCGTCGGCCGACTTTCTCGCGCGAGCGATCGTGACCGCGGAGCGGGTAGCGGCCTGGTACGGAGAGCACAAGACGGGCTGCACGACCCCCGAGCTGGTCGACCTGCGGTACCTGCCAGATCAGCCTCGCGGACATCGCGGCCGGCGTGCAGGTCACGGATGAGGCGTTGCACCGGTATTCGACGAGATCGCGCCGGGCGCTACGCCGTCGCCGAGCAGCGGCGCGCGCGGCACATCCTGATCCAGAAACGGGCAGCGACGCCGCTGCATCGAAGCGGCGCGCCGGCCGGGTTGCTCGCTGCGTGCAGGCCGGAGAGGGATTTCGCAAAGCTCGCTCGTGAGAACTCGGACGATCCGGGTTCGAAGAGCGAGGGTGAAAGCTGGGCTGGAGCTGGACGCGAGGCTTGCGTCGCGCCGTTTGCCGTACCTGCCCTGTTCGCTGCAGCCGGGGCAGGTGAGCGGGCTCGTCGAGACACAATTCGGGCAGCACATCATCCAGCTCGAGGAAGTGCGTCCGGCGACGCAGCGCTCTCATTCGACGAAGGTGCGCAGTGAACTGGAAGCGGACTATCGTCGCGAGCAGGCGCAGACGAGTTCTACGAGCTCTCACAGCGGCGCGGACGAGACATTCGCCGCACTGACCGGAAGCTCGACAGCGTCGCGCAGAAGCTCGAGGCTCACGGTGCGAACGCTGCGTGGCTTTACGCGTGCCGGCGTAGCGCCGTTCGCTGGCAGAAGGCGGTGATCGACGCGGCGTTCAGCTCCGACGTGCTCGAGCAGCGCCAGAACAGCCAGCCGGTGCAGATTGGCGAGGACCGCGTGGTGGTGTTGCGCGTGACCGATCACAAAGCAGCGAGCAACGACCGCTCGACGCGGTCAGCGGCGATATCGAGGCCTCGCTGCGCGCGAATTCCGCGCACGATGCCGCCCGGGGCACGCGGCCGTATGCGGCGGCCAAGCGGATCGGCGCAGGTGCTTCGCTCAAAGAGGCGCTGAGCGGACTGCCCGATGTCGCGCCTCCAGCGCATCGACGGGTGCACGCACCGATACGACATTACCGGCGGAACTCGTCAGTACCGTGTTCGCGGCGGCGCGTCCCGAGGGCGGCCGGCCAGTTGCAGGCAGCGCGGCCTGACCAGTGGCGACGCTGGCGGTGTTCGTCATCGCCGACGCCCATCCCGGCTCCCTGCCGGTCGCGGCGGATGCGACCGAAAGCGGTCCAGAGGCTCCAGCAGGGGCGCGGCTCTCCGGATAGCAACCGAGATGGCTGCCTATCTGGCGGATCGGATCTCGAGCGTACGGCGAAGATCACGCGCAACGCGAAGGCGATTCGAGTGAGGCCCATGGTTTCGGGCAGAGTCGCCGCCACGCGGACGCGATGAGCGCGCAGGCGTCTAGGCGGAGCCAGCGTCCTCGGGGAACGACATGCCGACGTGGCTGTAGCCCGCATCGACGTAGGCACTTCGCCGGTGATTCCCGACGCGCCAGATCCGAGCAGAAACGCGGCCGCGTTGCCGGCTTCGTCGATCGAGACGTTGCGGCGCAGCGGTGTCGCGGCGGCAACGTGGGTACAGCATTTGACGGAAGCCACCGATCCCCGCAGCGGCCAGCGTCTTGATCGGTCCAGCCGAGATGCCGTTGACGCGTATCCCTGTGGGCCCAGGTCGGCCGCGAGAAACCGCACGTTCGCCTCGAGGCTGGCCTTGGCGAGCCCCGATGACGTTGTAACTGGGTATCGAGCGCGGCCCCGAGTACGTATGAGCGTGACGATGGCCCTGGCCCGACCCTGCATCAACGGCCGGCCGGCGCTTGGCGGCGCCTGCGGGCTGTAGCTCGAGATATCGTGTGCGATCCGGAACCCCTCGCGTGTCACGCGGTCGAGATACCCGCCGTGCGAGCTGCTCGCGCGGCGCGAGGCGACGCTGTGCACGATGCAGTCAGCGATCCCCACGCGTCGCCTACCCTGGCGAACGCAGCCTCGATCTCGGCGCACTGCCGACGTCGAGCGGACAAGTCAGCGTGGCGCCGAAGCTCGCGCGCGATGTCGGCGACGCGTTCCTTGCAGGCCGGTCGTTCTGATACGTAAAGGCGAGTTCTGCGCCCTCGCCGCATCGAGGCTGCAATGCCGTGCGCGATGGAACGCTCGGTGGCGAGTCCTACGACCAGGACCCGCTTGCCACTCATGAAACCCATGGATCAGCCTCCGCTCAAGCGCGAGGCATCAGCATGACGACGAGGCGTTGACCCGCACGCAGCGCTGGGGACTGCACGCAGCCGTTCCACGTCATCGAGCTGGTTGACGGTGACGTTGAAGCGCTCGGCAATCTCGGACGGCGTATCGCCGCTGCTGCACTTCTATGTACGTCGTGGCCGGCGTCGCGCGGCCACCGTCTGTCGGTTCCGCTGCCGGCAGACGGTGAGCCGTTCATGCCCATGCGCAGACGGGGCTCGCGACGCCGAGGTTGTTCGCACGCGGTGAGCTCGGGAACCGTCACTCCATAGCGGCGGGCGATGTCCCAGAGCGTGTCCCGGAACGCACGCGATAGCTCTTGCGTCGTGCGGCCGCCGGCTGGCGTTCGGGAAGCAGATTTGTAATATCGCTGCAGGACTCCGCGCGCAGGGGCAACCCGCGACAAGAGTGCCGGGGATCCCAGGATCGACTGCCCGGTGGATCGTGATGCTATCGAGACCGTTGGCTTCGCGCAGTGCGCGCGATCGAGACGCCATAGCGCCGGCTGATCGTCGACAGCGTGTCGCCACGCCGCACGACGTGATGGTCGGTGGTGACCGGCTCGGTACTTCGTTGGCTGCGAAGGCGGTCACGGTCGTCGGACCGCAAGAGCGCCACCCTGCAGGCTGCGCGGCCCGTTCGCGACAGGCAGCAGCAGCCGGTGCGGCCCGTCGGCGGCGTCGTCATGCGGTTGTACGCGGGATTCAAGGCGAACAGGTCGTCGCGGCATAGACAGCCGCCGTGGCGGCCTGCCCGATATGGACCTGCGTCGGGTCGACGGTCTCGAAGAAAGGCTGATTGGGTATCGGATCGGGCGCTCTGAGGCCATAGGCGCGCGGATTCGCCACGATACGGCGGATTGCGAGCAGCTTCGAGCGACGTAGGCGTCGTCTGGCACGCAGGTTCAGGCTGAAGAAGTCGGTCGGGCGTCCGGCAGCGGGCGCTCGCACACGGCGCGGCTCACATTGCCCTCACCGCCGTTGTAGGCCGCGATCGCGAGGAACCAGTCACCGTTGAAATACTGGCTGCAGGTACTGCAGGTAGGTGAGGGCGGCATCGGTCGACTTGATGACGTCGCGTCGCTCGTCGAGCCACCAGGTCTGCTGCAGACCGAAATGCTGCCGATGCTCGGGATGAACTGCCAGAGACCGGATGCGCGGCTGCTGCGAATACGCGACCGGGTTGAAGGCGCTCTCGACGACGACGGCAGCAGCGCGAGTTCCATCCGGCATGCCGCGTCGGTCGATCTCGCCGACGATGTAATGCAGGTAGCGGCGCCACGCTGGAAGACGCGGTCGAGGTACTCGGGCTGTGTCAGGTGCACTCTCGACCTCGCGATCGGCGGCGCGCTGGTCGACATCCGTCAGCGCGAATCCCGCGCGGATGGTCGGTCAATACGTCGGGCCCCGCGACACCGTGTCGGCTGCGGGCAGCGGCGCCGCGGGAACAGGCGCCTGGCCGGGATCTCGACTGGTCGCGTCGGCGCGGCGGCAGGCTCGAGCAGATCGGGTGCGAGGTGAGGAGCCGCAGCCGCTCAGCACAGGCGCACACACAGCGCGGCCATGAATCCAGCGTGCACGGTCGCTGGTCATGGTCGGCGAAGCTCTTCCTGCGGGTGCCGCGGCGCACGGGGTTGATCGTCGTCCGGCGGGGACACCTCGTCGCGTTGACGCAGTCCACGAACGGCATCGAGACATGCGGCGCTCACCGCAGCGAGCCGGTCGGGCAGCTGGCGCATGGGCCCGCACCGGGCTCTGCTCATCGGCGTAAGCAGCCACCCCTGCCTGTGTGCAGTCGACGGGTCGGGCGGCCGTATTAGAGCGGGTCGCGCCCGAGGAATCTCCACCGCGAGGCGCGTTTTTCGTCCGCCCCCATGCAGCCCACCCTGCCGGTATCCTTGGGCGTTATGGGACGCACGTCGCACTCGCTGGGTTGGCTCTCGAATCGCGCACGAGGCGGCGCCGTGCGCTGGCGCCGAGCGCGCTGTGCTCAGGAGGAGCTGGGCGATGTATTCGAGGTTCGAGCTGCTGCAGGTCAGCGCGCATGGGGTGGCTCCGCAGCTTGCGCTCGCCGCGCGCACCAGCAGCACCGGCAGCGCTCATCGATCCGCAGGCGTCGGGGGCAACGGACGCGGTTCGTGCCGACTATCACTCAGTTGCGCATCGCGACCGGGCTCCGTCGAGCAGGTGCTGCTGCTGCCGCGCACGCCTCAGACAGGCGTCGCGTCCGCGACGACCTGTTGCGCGAGACCCGATCGCGTGCTGCGGGCGCGAGCGGGCCACCTCGTGATCTGCGGCTTCAATCCGGTGAGCCTCTGGGGTCACTGCGCCACCTCGTCGGCGCCGCCAGCCCCCGGTTGTTTTTTCCCGGTTGCTGCCTGGATCATCGCGTGCGGGACTGGCTGCGCCTGCTTTCGGCTTCGAGATCGTCAGCACGCGGCGCTTCCTCTGTTCCACACCGCCCTGGCAGGGGCTTGCGCGGCAGGTCGCGTGCCGGCGTGGCTCGAAGCCCGCGGTCCGCAGTTCGCGCGGCCCCCATTCGCGGGGGCGTACCTGCTCAAGGCCCGCAAACGCGTGCATGCGATCCGCACCGATCCGGCCCGTCTGGCAGAAGAAGCCGCAACTTCAGTCGGCGGACTCGCCAAGCCGACCTCCGGAGTCCGCGGCTTGAGCGACGTCGAGATCTACACGGATGGTGCCGCCGCGCGGCAATCCACGGTGGCAGGAGGCTGGGGCGCGCTGCTGGTGTCGGGTGAGCGTCGGCGTGAGCTCTGGGGCGGCGAGAGCGCACACCGCCAGCAACCGCATGGAGCTGACCCGCGGCGATCCCCGCGCGCTGGCCGCGCTCAAGCGTCCGTGCCACGTGGCGCTCTATACCGGCTCGCGAGTATGTCGCGGCGGCGTACTGCGGTTGGCTCCCCAGTGGAAGGCGCGGGACTGGCGCACCGCGGAGTCGCAAGCCGGTCAAGAACGTCGACCGCAGCGGCGGGAGCTCCGAGCGCGAGATCGCGCGCGCCACGAGATCGACTGGCACTGGGTTCGCGGATCATTCCGGTCACGGGGGCAATGAGCACGCGGATCGACTCGCCAATCCGCGGCATCGACGAGCCGCTCGCCTCCAGCCCATAACGATGTGGTTAGCGGACGCGTCGCGTCATCATTACACTAGCGGCCGTTTTCGCGGCGCGGGCGCAGAAATGGACTTCATCGACCTCAAGACCCAATACCACCGGCTCAGAAGCCGGCGATCGACACGCGGCTCGCGCGTGTCCTGGAACACGGCAGTTCATCCCATGGGCCCGGAGGTCGCCGGAACTCGAGACGGTGCTCGCGAAGTATGCCGGCACCGCACTGCATCGCGGCGTCGAGCGGACCGACACCTGCTGATTGCGATGATGGCGCTCGGCATCGGGCCGGGGACGAGGGTCATCACGTCGCCGTTCACGTTCATCGCCACGGTGAAATGATCGCTGCTCGGCGCCAAACCGGTCTTTGTCGACATCGACGCGCGCACCTGGAACATCGACCCGGCGCGCTCGAGGCCGCGATCACGCCGCACGCGCCGGCGATCATGCCGGTCTCGCTATATGGGCAGTGCGCCGACATGGCCGCCATCAACCGCGTTGCCGAGGCGCGCACAGCCTGCCAGTGATCGAGGACGCGGCGCAGAGCTTCGGGGCTACGTATCACGCGGATCGCTCGTGCGCATTGTCGCTGATCGGCTCGACCTCGTTCTTCCGTCAAACCGCTGCGGCGCGTACGGCGATGGCGAGCGCGCTGTTCACGGATGACGAAGGGCTTGCGAAGCTGATGGCGGAATCCGCGTCCATGGCCAGGACCGCCGCTACCACCACCCGCGGCTCGGCATCAATGGCCGGCTCGATGCGATGCAGGCGGCGATCCTGCTCGCGAAGCTGGCGGTGTTCGACGACGAGGTCGCGGCGCGTGCGGGCGGCTCGGGGCGCGTTACTCGGGTTGCTCGCCGACGGGCTGCCTGGCCAAGGCGGGCGACCTGCGACGCCGTGGGTTGCGCCGCAGCACCGAGCGTACTTTGCCCAATACACGATCGAGGTCGAGGACCGCCCGGCGTCGAGGCGGAGGATGCAAGGCAGGCAGGGATACCCGACGGCCGTGCACTATCCGTGCCGCTGCATCTGCAGCCGTGTTCGCGGCCGGGTGGCCGCGCGAGGGCCGGTTTCCCGGTGTCGGAAGCCGCCGCTCGCGGTGATCAGCCTGCCCATGCACCCGTACCTGACCGATCAGCAGCAGCGACAGTCGTGGCTGCCCCGTGTGCGCGGCAGTGCAGCGCTGATGCGCCAGGTCATACTCGACACCGAAACCACCGGGTCTCGAACCCGGCCTCGGGCATCGGATCATCGAGATCGGTTGCATCGAGGTCGTCAACCGGCGTCACACCGGCCGCCGCGCTGCACCGCTACCTGTGGCCGGATCGCGAGATCGACTCCGGCGCGCTGCAGGTTCACGGCATCACCGACGATTTCCTGCGCGAGCCAGCCGCGGTTCGCGGAGGTCGCGGCGGAACTGCGCGAGTTCATCAGCGGCGCCGAGCTGGGTCCACACGCGCAGCGCGCCGTTCGTGTCTTCTCGAGAAGGAGTTCGCGCGCGCTCGGCGACGACCTGCCGTGCGCGTTGCCCGGAGAGTCTGCAGGGTGCTCGACACGCTGGCTCTCGCGCGACGGCATGCACCCAGGGCAGCGCAACGGTCTCGATGCGCTCTGCAAGCGTCTACGGGATCGACAACTCGCAGCGCGACCTGCACGGCGCGCTGCTCGATGCGGAGTTGCTGCTCGACGTACCTGGCGATGACCGGGGGACGGGGGCGCTCACGTCCTCGAGGCGGACAGCACGCCTCGCCGCGACCGGTCCGTTCCGCGCCGTTCGTCAGTCGGTGGCTGGTCGTCGCGCCGAGCGTTGCCGACTGCCGCGGCGGCGCAGATCGCATCGCTCGACCTGCTGGACAAGAGCAGCGGCCGTACCGTCTGGCGGCGCGCTCGCGCTGAACACATGACGCGCGACCCTTGCCCAGGTCGAGCCGGCGCAGTTTCCTGGGACACCGCGCTGGTACAAGATGGCGATGGTGCGTTCCTGGTGCTGAATCCGTTGCTGCTCTGGCTCTGCGGCGGCCGGTCGCCGGCTGGGCAGGTGCTGCTCGGAGTTCATCTTCACGCTCGCATGGCCCTCAAGTGTTACCCGCACAGCCGGGCGGGCTGCTCGCGATCGAAGCCGTCGCCATCGGCCTGACGAGCCGGAGGTGTCTCGGCGAGGTGGTCAGGCTTTTCCCGTGCTCCTGCTGCCTCATTTTCATGGTGGCAGGCATCTACTTCCTGCGCGACCTGCTGCTCTTCGTGTTCAGCGCCTGCTGTTCGGGGTGCACGTTCTCGGCACGCTGCTCGCGCTGGTCTTCTGCGGCGTCTCGGCGTTTGCTCTCGGCGCTTCCTCGACGCGCTGACCGTCGTCGCCGTGGCGTGACCGTGGGGCTCGGCTACTACGAGATCTATCACCGTGCCGCGTCGGGCAAGGCCACGAGGCGGCGCACGACGCAGCCGCCGATGACGCCGTCTGCGAGCTCCGCACCGCGGGACGCTCGACGTTCCGCGCGTTCCTGCGCGGCGTCTCATGTGACGCGGCGTCGGCACGGCGATCGGCGAGTTGCCCAGGTCGGCGAGCCGCAGAATCTGCTGATCGCCAGGGCACGCGGGCTGGAACTTTCTCGAAGTTCTTCCTCGTCAGTGGCGCCGGTTTCCATTCCTGTCGCGATCGCCGGGGCTGGCGACGTGCTGCCTGGTCGACAGGCTGCGCATTGGCTATGGCGGTGACGCAGTTGCCGGACGCCGTGCGTGCAGTGCTGAGCGAGCAGTGCGCAGCAGTCCGCGCGACTGTCGGCGCATGACCGCCATGCGATGCGCCGTGCGGCGGTCGTCGCCAGCTGCTCGTGCTCGCGCTCGCGTTTCATGTCGCCGAGGTCGGGCCTGATCGGACTGATGGTGATCGTGCTGGCGACGTCGTTCACCGGCATTACCGATGACACCGCATCGGCAAGGCATTCGAGCGGCGTTGCCAGCGCTCGCTTGCTGGGTGGTGTTCTTTGCGATCGTCGCCGTGATCCATGATCAGCACCTGTTCGAGCCGCTGATCCGCCGGTGCTTGCAGCTCGAGTCCGCGCGGCGACTCCGTGCTGTACCTGGCGACCGGCGCGCTATCGCCATCAGCGACAACGTCTTCGTCGCGACGATCATCGCGGAGATCAAGGCGGCCTTCTGACCGGGCCATCTCGCACGCGCAGTTCGAGTGGCTGGCGGTGCGCGATCAACACCGGGCACCAACATTCCGAGCGTGGCAACTCCAAACGGACAGGCCGCGTTCCTGTTCATGTTGACCTCGACTCGCGCCCGCTGATCCGGCTCGGCTACCTGCGCATGGCCTGGATGGCGCTGCCGTACTTTCGTTGTGATGACGGTGACCGGCTGGGTGGCGCTCACCTGGCTCAGGTGACCGGACGTGACGTGACCGCTTCGCGACGCCCACCCGTTCACATAATGACAGGTGGTGTCTCCGGCGTACCGCACAGAGCGACGCAGTGGCATCCTTCGCCAGGCCCGGGTCCGGAGTCCACGGATGCTGTAGGACGGTTTCGAATCGAGCGTATGCGCCCAGAGTGAACCTCCGCCGGCTGCAGGTGGAGCGTCATCGGTCTCGGCTACGCCGGACCACCGCTCGCCGCCGAGTTTGGCAGAAGCGCTACTACGCCACCGCGTGGGCTTCGGCATCGCGACACCGGCAAGAATGCGCCGAGCGCTGCGACGCGGGCGACGAAGCGCGTTCCGGCTTTGGCGCTCGAGATCAGCGGCCCGAGCTGCGCGATGCGAAGCTGCTGGCCTTCGCCGCGCGCGGATCGAGGATCTCAAGGCCTGTCGCGTCCTTCATCATCGCGGTGCCGACGCCGATCCGACGAGCTCGGCGGCGCCCCGACCTCACGCCGCTCGAGTCGGCGCGAGCGAGACGCGTGGGCCGCGTGCTCAGACGCGGCGACGTCGTGATCTACGAGTCCACCGTCTATCCCGGCTGCACCGAGGAAGTGTGCGTGCCGATCCTCGAACGCGAGTCGGGCTCAGAAGTTCAATCAGCGACTTCTTCGCGCGGCTACAGCCCGGAGCGCATCAATCCCGGCGACAAGGAGCACCGGCTGACGACGATCCGCAAGGTGACGTCGCGGCTCGACGCCGGAAGTCGCGGACTTCGTCGACGCGCTGTACCGCTCGATCGTCACGGCCGGCACGCACCAGGCCTCGAGCATCAAGGTTGCCGAGGCGGCCAAGGTCATCGAGAACACCCAGCGCGACGTCAACATCGCGCTGATCAACGAGCTTGCGCATGATCTTCAACCGCCTGCGGCATCGACACCGAGGAAGTGCTGCAGGCAGCCGGCAGCAAGTGGAACTTCCTGCCGTTCCGCCCGGGCTGGTCGGCGGGCACTGCATCGGCGTGGATCCGTACTACCTGACGCACAAGGCGCAGGCGGTCGGCTATCACCCGGAGATGATCCTGGCCGGGCGCCGCATCGAAGCGACAGCATGGGCATCTACGTCGCCGCAGCGCGTCAGCGCAGCTGATGATCGCGCAAGCGGCATCCAGGTCGCGACGCGCGGATGCTGGTGCTCGGACTCGCCTTCAAGGAGAACTGCCCGGACGTTGCGCAACACGCGGGTCGTCGACATCGTGCGCGAGCTGCTCGGTCTACGGTGCGCACGGTCGACGTCTACGATCCGTGGGTCGACCGCGACGTCGCCGAGCACGCAATACGGGTTCGAGCCGATTCGAGCGCCTGGCAGCCGGCGAAGTACGATGCCGATCGTGCTCGCCGTGGCGCATCGTGAGTTCCGTCGAACTGGGTGTCGAGAAGGTCCGCAAGCGTTCGGCAAGCGCAGTCGCGTGCATCTTCGACATCAAGCACGTGTTCGCCGCGCGACGCAGGTCGACGGCAGGCTGTAGCCCATGAAGATGCTGGTCACAGGCGCGGCCGGCTTCATCGGCTTTCACGCGCACTGCGGCTGCTCGACGCGTGGCGACGAGGTGGTCGGCCTCGACAACCTCAACGACTACTACGACGTCGCGCTCAAAGCAGCGCGCGGCTCGCGCATCCTCGCGCAGCATCCGGGCTTCACGTTCGTGCAAGCTCGACCTTGCCGATCAGCGACGGGATGAGCGAAGCTCTTCGCGCGCGAGCAGCTCGCAGCGCGTGATCCACCTCGGCGCGCAGGCCGGCGTGCGCTACTCGCATCGAGAATCCGCATCGCGTACGTCGACAGCAACGTCGTCGGCATCGCCAACGTGCTCGAGGGTTGCCGGCACAACGGCGTCGAGCATCTCGTCTACGCGTCGACCGAGCTCGGTGTACGGCGCGAACACGCAGCATGCCGTTCTCCGTGCACCAGAACGTCGATCATCCGCTGTCGCTCTACGCGGCGACGAAGAAGGCCAACGAGCTGATGGCGCACACGTATGCCACCTCTTCGCGCTGCCGGTCACGGGCCTGCGCTTCTTCACGGTGTACGGCCCGTGGGGCCGGCCGGACATGGCGCTGTTCCTGTTCACGCAAGGCATCCTCGCGGGCAAGCCGATCGACGTCTTCAACTACGGGCACCATCGCCGCGACTTCACCTACGTCGACGACATCGTCGAGGGCGTCGTGCGCGCGTGCGATCGCGTCGCCGACGCCGAATCCGCAGCTGGGACGGCGACGATCCCGATCCCGGCACGAGCAAGGCGCCATATCGGCTCTACAACATCGGCAACAACCAGCCGGTCGAGCTGCTGCGCTACATCGAGCTGCTCGAGCGCATGCCTCGGGCGCAAGGCGCAGAAGAACCTGCTGCCGTTGCAGCCGGGCGACGTGCCCGACACGTGGGCCGACATCGAGGACCTGGTCACGCGACGTCGGCTACCGCCCGGCGACGCCGGTGGAAGCAGGCGTCGCGCCGCTTCGTCGCACTGGTACCTGGACTACTACGGGCAGCCGTCCGTCGCGCCCGTAGGCCGTGCAGCTGGTCAGGTATCCTCCTGTGACGGAGGATGCCGATGAGACGAGCGCACGGACCTGCCCCAGTGGCGCAATCTGCACTAGGACTCGCCGCCGAGCTGGCGGACAGCACGTTCGCGACGCTGTTCGCAGGAAGGCCCCGAGCGCATTCGGCGCTGAGCCTCGAGACGCTCGACCTGCTGTGCGACTTTCAGCCGTCAGCGCGTGACGAGCTGTCGTCGCGGGCTCTGCGCTGGCTGAGCGCTGCCTGCGCGCTCGAGGGTAGCGCGCATGGCCCTGTTCGCTGGCGAGAAGGTCAACTCGACCGAGATCGCGGCCGGCCTTGCACGTGGCGCTGCGCAATCTGTCGGAGCGTCCGATGCCGCGCGATGGCATCGACGTCATGCCGACGGTCCGCGCCGAGCCTCGCGCAAGATGCGCGACTTCGCCACGCGGCGTGCACGGAAGGCGGATCACCGGCTTCACGCGGCGCACGCTTTACGGACGTCGTCAACATCGGCATCGGTGGGTCCGATCTCGGCATCGTCATGGCGTCGGAGGCGCTCGCGCGCTACCGCAACCGCAATATTGCGGCTGCATTGCGTATCCAATGTCGACGGCGTCGCGAACTCAGCCGATGCGCTGGAGCGGGTCGATCCTGCCCGCACGCTGTTCGTCGATCTGTTCGAAGACGTTCACGACGCTCGGAGACGCTGACGAACGCGCATGCAGCGCGCGACTGGATGATCGGCGAGCTCGGCGAGAGGCGCGCTGCGCGAGCACTTCGTCGCAGTGTCGACCAACGCCATCCCGCGATGGACGCATTTGGCGTTTCGCCGCGACGCACGATTCACGATCTGGGACTGGGTGGGCGGTCGCTATTCGCTGTGGTCGGCCGTGGGGTCTGGCGCTGGCGCTCGGCATGGATCCGATGCATTCGAGCAGATGCTGGCCGGTGGTCAGGACGATGCGACGAGCACTTCCGCGCGGCGCCGTTCGCAGCGCAACCTGCCGGTGCTGATGGGCTTGCTCGGCGTCTGGAACCGGAACTTCCTCGGCGCTAGCTCGCTCGTCGTCCTGCCCTACGACCAGCGCTGCATCGGTTTCCCGCGTATCTGCAGCAGCTGGAGATGGAATCGAACGGCAAGGGCGTCGACCCGCGACGGGCGGCGAGTCGAATACGGGACCGGTGCGCCGGTGCTGGGGCGAGCCCGGCAACGAACGCCCAGCACTCTGTTCTTCAGCTGTTGCACCAGGGAACTGCCACGGTCGCGCTCGACTTGCCTGGCGCCAGTCAATGCATCGAGCCGCTTTCAGCAGCAGCAGAATCTCGCGCTTCGCGAACTTGCTGGCGCAGGCCGAGGCGTTTGCGTTCGGGCAGCCGACCGAGCGAGGTGCGTGCGCGAGCTGGCCGCCAGCGGGAGTGCGCGAGCCGGAGTCGTCGTGGCTCGCGGCACACAAGAGCGCACGCCGGCGACCGTGCGGTCAGCCTGATCTTGCTTTCCGCGCCTGACGCCGCGCACGCTCGGCCGGCTCATTGCGTGTACGAGCACAAGGTCTTCGTGCAGAGCGTCATCTGGGACATCAACCCGTTCGACCAGTGGGGCGTCGAGCTGGGCGAAGCTGGCAGGCTCGGTGATACCAGCGGTCGTCGCGGGAACCGACGTGAACGCGCCCGCGCGGCTGCGGGTTCCTGCTCGAGCGCGTGCGCGTCGCTGGCGTGACCCGTGAGCGGCCGTTAACATCTCCGCGCTGCGCCCGTTCGCGCGCCGCCACTTCGAGGACAACGTTTTGACGGGATCGACGGAACGCACGCCCGTTTGGCCGAGTCGTGTACTGCGTCCCCGTTGGTCAGGCCTGGTTTTCCGCAGTGCTGGCCCTGGCCTGGTCAAGGCGCAAGCGCGGGTGAGCCGTGGATCGCAGCGGGTGATCAGCGCGTACGTCGCGACATCCAGTTCCTGGTCGATGAAGGCGTGATCGATCTGCCGACGTCGACGTGGCCGATCGCCGCCTCCGACCTGGCGCAGCAGCGTTGGCGCGGGCTGGCGCCGGAGAGGTGGCGGTAACGGGCGAGCCGCATCGGCACACGACGCCGCACGATCGCGCAGCAGCTGGCGATGGATCGCCTGCAGTCCCTCGCGCAGAAGGTCGTCCCACGACGGGTGTCGAGCTCGATAGCGGCGGCACGTCCGACGGTGCTGCGCACCTTTGCGGCACACGCCGCGTGAAGAGGTGAGCTCACCGCGTGGACGAGCGGCTTCCTCGGCCATCGCTGGGGATTGCGGCTCGAGGTCACTGAGCGTCGTCGATCCGGACGACGACAAGCCACGTGCGGATCGACGGCGGCTATTTTGCACGGCAAGTTCGGCAACTGGATCGTTACGCTCGGCGCGCAGGAGCGCTGGTGGGGTTCGGGTTACGAGGGCGGCCTGATGCTGTCGAGCAACGCGCGGCCAGTGCCGGCGGTTGCCCTGGATCGCGCCGTGTCGGAGGCCGTTCAAGTCGAAATGGCTCAGCTGGATCGGTCGTGGCGTCTGACGACCTTCATGGGACCAGATCAGGAAGGTGATCGCGAGGACTACGCGCCTCACCCGTTGCTGTTCGGGTTCCGTGTGAGCGCCGGGCCTCTGGACGGTCTGGAAGTGAGCCTCGAACGCACCGCGCAATGGTGCGGCGAAGGTCGCTCATGTAACTGGAACGATTTCTGGAATCTCTGGAGCGGCCACGACAACGCCGGCGAGAGATGTCTCGGCCGAGGACGAGCCGGGAACCAGCTCGCCGGCTGGGATATCCGCTGGGCATCGCCGATCGGCGACTGGCCGTATGCCCTGTATAACCAGCATACCGGCGAAAGCATCGACAGCAAGATTCCGCGACCGTATCACGCAGCATGGACATCGTCGGCGTCGAGACGTGGGGTGCCGAGCGAGGCGAGCGGCGCAGCGGCAGCGCCGGGCTCAGTGGGCGAACACGAGGTGCGGGGGCACGCAGAACGGACCGAAGCTCTGGGATTGTGCCTACAACAACGCGATCTTCAGCCCGGACGGCTATCGCTATCGCGATCGACCGCTCGGTCACTCGATGGATGGTGACGGCGAGATGTATTCGATCCGTTACCTGCTGACCTCCGACCTCAGGGACGCTGTGGAGCGCGGTCGCGCGTTACACGAGAGATCAACCAGGGGCGGCGTCGAGCCCGACACGCGGCATTCCGATGAGCACCGGGCCCCGAGGAATGGTGGAGCGTGGATGTGGCGCACCGCCGCGACACGCCGTTCGGAGAGGTCGAAGTCGGAATCGGCGCCGGACGCCCGCGACCGCGAATGGGATGACAGCGATGCGAACCTGTTTCGCGCCTACCTGACCTGGCGTCACCAGTTCTGATCGATGGCCACTCGCGGCAGCCGCAAGGGATCGTCCTCGCCGGAGGCGCAGGAACACGGTTGCATCCAGTCACGCTGGCCGTCAGCAAGCAAGCTGCGTGCCGGTCTACGACAAGCCGATGATCTACTATCCGCTGTCGACGCTGATGCTGGCGGGCATCCGCGAGATCCTGCTCGATCTCGACGCCCCACGACTGCGCCGGCGTTTCCAGGACCTGCTGCGCGACGGCCGAGCGGTGGGGCGTCTCGATCCAGTACGCGGTGCAGCCGCGAGCCCGCAGGCATCGCGCAGGCATTCGTGATCGGTGCGCGATTTCATCGGCGGCGATCGCGGTCACGCTGGTGCTCGGCGACAACATCTTCTACGGACATGAGCCTGTCGCAGACCCCTGCAGGCCGCGCGCGCGCGAGCGCGGCGCGACCGTCTTCGGCTACCGGTCCGCGATCCCGAGCGCTATGGCGTCGCCGGAGTTCGACGCGCGCGGCCGCGTGGTCGACATCGAGGAGAAGCCGGCCAGCCGCCGTCCAGCTACGCGGTCACCGGGCTCTATTTCTACGACAGCCGATGTCGTCGCGCATCGCCGCGACGCTCGAGCCTTCGGCGCGCGGCGAGCTCGAGATCACCGACGTCAACCCGCCGCTACCTGCAGCGCGGACGACTGAGTCTCGTCAAGGTTCGGTCGCGGCAGCGCGTGGCTCGACACGGGAACACACGACTCGCTGCTCGACGCGCTCCATGTTCGTGCGCATCGTCGAGGAGCGACGGGGTCTCGAGATCGCGTGCGTCGGGAGATCGCACTTCCGCGTGGAGCTTTATCGGCAGTCGCCAGCTGCGCAAGCTCGCCGCTCCGCTGGCGAAGAGCGGCTATGGCGAGTATCTCGAGCGCATGCTCGCCGACGGGTCAGGCAAGTGAAATTCCTGCCGACGGCACTGCGCGACGTCGTGCTGATCGAGCCGCGGGTGCATGGCGACGAGCGCGGCCTTCCTCGAGACCTGGCACCGCAGACGGTTCGCACTAGGCGAGGAATCGACTACGAGTTCGTAGCAGGCACAACCAGCTAGCCGTTCCGTGCGCCGCGACGCATGCAGGGCCTGCATTTCCAGCGAGGCTCGCGTGCAAGGCAAGCTGGTGCGCGTGACGTCCGGTGAAGTCTTCGACGTCGCCGGTCGATGTGCGGCGCAGCCTCGCCGGACTTTGGGCGCTGGGCGGGCATGCGTCTCTCGGCCGCCAACCGGCGCTTTCGCTGTGGGTGCCGCCGGGTTTTGCTCCACGGCTTCCTGGTGCTGAGCGATGTCGCGGATTTCGTCTACAAGTGCGCGAGTTACTACGATCCAGGAATCGGAACGCGCCATCCGCTGGAACGACCCGGCGGTCGGCATCCGAGTGGCCTCTCGGGCCTGGCGTTTGCAGCCCATCCTGTCGTGCCAGGCAGACGCTGCCGCAGGGGCCTCTACCGGACTCGGACTGCCTGCCGTGAAGGTGGTCATCACCGGAGCGGACGGACGAGTCGGCCGGGCGCTGCCGAAATGGCGCCAGAGCCTTCCCGCGTGAAGGGGCTCTCGCGTCGCGACCTGGATATCACGGATGCGGACGCGCGTGCGTGCGAGCCTGGAGCGCGAGCGCCCTGACTGGGTCTTCAATGCGGCCGCGTACACCGCTGTCGATCGTGCAGAAGCGGACGCGGATCAGGCACATCGGGTGAACGCGGTCGAGCGCCGCGCTGCTGGCGGAGTGCAGCCGCAGCGATCCGGCTGCCGCGTGCTGCAGATCTCGACCGACTTCGTCTTCGGCGGCGAGCGGTCGCGGCCGTACCGGCCCGACGCCGCGACCACGTCCGGTCGATGTGTACGGCATGAGCAAGCTCGGCGGCAGCGGAGTCGCGGCTGTCAGCGAGACCGCCGGCAAAGCGTTGATCGTGCGGACGTCACTGGGTCTACGCGACGCGGGGGTCCAGAACTTCGTGCTGCGGATGCTCCGAGCTGATGCGTAGCAGGCGGGAGTTGACGATCGTGGCCGACCAGGTCGGATCTCCGACCTGGGCGAGCTCGTGGCCAGCGCTCTGTGGGGCATGGCGGGCAAGGATCTCAGCGGTATCCATCACTGGGCCGATGCCGGAGTCGCGAGCTGGTATGACTTCGCCGTCGCGATCCGGGACGAGGCGCTCGACAGAAGCTGCTCGTGCGGCCCAGCGTGCTGCGCCCCATTCGCACGGACGAATATCCCGCGGCCGCGACGGCGGCCGCCTACAGCGTGCTGGACAGCCGCTCGGCCGCCGACAACTGTGCAGGAGCGTCGCCCGGGCACTGGCGTCGCGACCTGGGCCAGTATGCTGGACCGCGCATCGCGATCGAGCGGTGAGGCGAGGCGCAGCCGCTGTTGCCGTGCACGTCCCGATGCCCGGGCGGATTGCATGCGCCACCGTCTGCAACGTCGTGTGGCGGGTGCGTCACCTCGTCGGGAACAGGCCGCCAGGCGAAATTGTCCAACATCGTTCATCTGCTTGAAGTTATAAAATATTGCGCGCGTCGTTCGCACTGCGGATGTGCAGTACTATAGGCATGATGCGTGAATGCGACAGCAGGGTCACGACCGGCATCTGCGGCCGTCGCCGCCCGCGCCTCGTCCTGGTCAAGAAGTGCTCGTGACCGAAATCATGCACTTGGTGGCGGCAGCGGTTTTTCGGCGTCTGCTGGAGATGCCGCGCAATCAGAAGCGCCTGTTGATGGTGCTGGCCGATCTGGTGTGCATTCCCGCGGCGCGTATGGACGGCGATGACGCTCAAGCAGGGCACCCCCTGCATGCCTCCGCTCGGCGACAGCTGGCTCTATCTCGCCGCGATAATGGCCAGTGTCCCGGTATTCGTGCGTCTCGGGCTGTATCGCGCGCAGTGGTGAGGTTCCCTCGGCACGCGGGCGCTGCTGACGGTCGTGACGGGGTCGAGCGTCTCGGTTGGCCTGCTGCTCATCGTGAACCAGCCTGATGCTCGGCAAGGGCGTCCACATCTCGACCTTTTGCCATCTACTGGGCGCTGGCGCTGATCTACGTCGGTGGCAGTCGCATGGTGGCGCGAGCGCTGATCCATGTGCGACGCCTCGGTTCCGACCGCGTTGCGATCTATGGCGCCGGTGTCGCGGGAGCACAGATGTGGCGGAGCGCCCTGCTCTGGCAGCGGACGTTGCCACCCGGTGGCTTTCATCGACGACAGCAAGGGCCTGCAAGGGCGGCAGCATCAATGGCATCGAGGTTTGCGCTCCGAGCGATCGCGCCGGCGCTGATTGCGGACGACGGCGTGAACATCGTGCTGCTCGCGCTGCCGTCGCTGTCGCGCCGGCGCCGCCAGGAAGATCCCCACGCGCTCGAGCCGCTCGACCGTGCACGTGCAGACCGTGCCGGACATCCAGGACATCGTCGGCGGTCGTGCCACGGTGGGCGACATCCGCAGAGTCGACACCAGCGACCTGCTCGGCCGCGACCCGGTACCGCCGCAGGAAGAGCTGTTCGGCGCCTGCGTGCGCGGCAAAGGTGATCATGGTCACCGGCGCGGGCGGCTCGATCGGGTCGGAGCTCTGCCGCCAGATCGTCCGCCTGAGTCCGTCACGGCTCGTGCTGTTCGAGATGTCGGAGCTCGCGCTCTACAACATCGACCGCGAGCTCAGGTCACTGGTCGCGCATGAACGGCTGACCGTGGAGATCGTCGCGCTGCTCGGCAACGCCCATCCACAAGAGCCGCGTCCGCGAGGTCCTGCACGCCTACGCGGTGCAGACGATCTATCACGCGGCGTCGTACAAGCACGTGCCGATCGTCGAAGCAGAACATCGATCGAGGGCATTACACAACAACGTGTTCAGCACGTGGTTGCGGCGCGAGGCGGCCGTCGAGTGCGCGAGTCGAGACGTTCGTGCTGCATTTCGACGGACAAGGCGGTCAATCCGACCAACGTCATGGGCGCGACCAAGCGCCTTCGCCGAGATCGTGCTGCAGGGTCTGCACGCGCGCGGAACGTGCACGCGATTCTGCATGGTCCGCTTCGGCAACGTCGCTCGAGTCTCCGGGTCGGTCGTCCCGCTGTTCCGCGAACAGATCCGTCGTGGCGGGCCGGTGACCGTCACGCATCCGGAAGTCATCCGCTATTTCATGACGATCCCGGAGGCGGCCGCAGCTCGTGCTGCAGGCCGGCGCCATGGCCAGAGGCGGCGATGTGCTCGTGCTGGACATGGGCAAGCCCGTGCGCATCCAGGATCTCGCACGAGCGGATGATCCAGCTTGATGGGCCTCACGATCCAGGGACGAGCAGCATCCCGATGGCGACATCGAGATCGTGTACACGGGTCTGCGGCCCGCGGAGAAGCTGTTCGAGGAGCTGCTGATCGGCGGAACGGTCACCGGAACCGAGCACCCGATGATCCATGCGTGCCGTCGGAGCATTCGTTGCCGTGGCCGGCCGTCCAGTTCCTGTTGACCGAGCTGCTGGAAGCGTTGAACCGCTTCGACTGCGCGGCGGCGCGGGACCTGCTCAAGCAGGCCGTCATCGAATACCGGCCCGTGCAGGCATCCAGGACCATGTGTGGCAGCGCAAGCTCTCGACGACGGCGCTGCAGGACGTCAGCGCAGTTGACCGACCTCGCGGCACGACGCGCGCGCACGCACGTCCGCCTGACTACGCCGCACGCTGATTCGCACAGCCCCGGAGCGGTTGCGATCTCTGCGCCCGGTCACATATGCGGAACCCGCAGTCCCGCGGCGGCGAAACCGTGACTCATCGCAGCAGAGCGCGGTGGCGGGACTGGCTGGTCCGTTTGCGGTTCGGCGTCGTGTCCGGTAGTCTTCGACAAAATATTGACTCTTTTTATTCAGGCACTTACGGCGTGAAAGTTACGATCTTCGGCTCCGGGTACGTCGGCCTGGTTACCGGCGCGTGCTTCGCAGAGGCGGGCAACACGGTCGTTGTGCGTCGACATCGACGCGGCAAGGTCGCGCGCCTGCAGGCGCGGCGAAGTCCCGATCCACGAGCCCGGTCTCGATGACGCTGATCAAGTCGCAACGCTCGCGACAGGGCGCCTGCAAGTTCACGACCGACGCGGAGGAGGGCATCCGCCACGGCCTGTTCCAGTTCATCGCGGTCGGCACGCCGCCCGACGAGGACGGCTCGGCCGATCTGTCGCTACGTGCTCGACGGTCGCGCGAGACGATCGGCGCGCACATGACGCGAGTACCGCATCGTCGTCGACAAGTCGACGGTGCCGGTGGGCACAGCGGACAAGGTGCGCGAGCGGATCGAGCAGACGCTCGACGCAGCGCGGCGTCGAAGTCGAGTTCGACGTCGTCTCGAATCCCGAGTTCCTGAAGGAAGGCGCGGCCGTCGACGACTTCATGAAGCCGGATCGCGTGATCGTCGGCACCGACAACCCGCGCACCGCCGAGCTGCTGCAAGGCGCTCTACGATCCGTTCACGCGCAACCGCGATCGCATGATCGTCATGGACGTGCGCTCCGCCGAGCTGACCAAGTACGCCGCGAACGCGATGCTCGCGACCAAGATCAGCTTCATGAACGAGATGGCGAACCTCGCCGAGCGCATCGGCGCCGACATCGAGAAGGTGCGCGTCGGCATCGGCTCGGATCCGCGCATCGGCTACAGCTTCATCTATCCCGGCGCGCGGCTACGGCGGCTCGTGCTTTCCGAAGGACGTCAAGGCGCTGGTCGCACAGCGCGAGCGAGCACGGCGTTCGACGCCGCAGCTGCTGCAATGCGGTCGAGGCCGTGAACAAGCGCGCAGAAGCAGCTGCTGTTCGACAAGATCAGCGGTTACTTCGGCGGCGAGCTCGCAGGCAAGACGATCGCGCTGTGGGGCCTCGCGTTCAAGCCGAACACCGACGACATGCGCGAAGCGCCGAGCCGCGACCTCATCGAAGCGCTGTGGGCCGACGGGGCGCGATGTGCGCGCCTACGATCCGGTCGCGATGAACGAGAAGCGCGGCGGCATCTTATGGGTCGACGGCCCGATCTCGCGCGGCGGCCGACAGCGCGATGGCGGCGCTGCGACGGTGCCGACGCGCTCGCGATCCTTACCGGAGTGGCAGGAATTCCGCAGCCCGGATTTCGACGCGATCCGCGACAGCCTCGACGCGCATCCGGTCATCTTCGACGGCCGCAACCTCTACGACCCTGCGCTCGTGCGCAGCTTCGGCTGCGTTACTTCACGATCGGCCGGTCGGCGCTCTGGGTGCTAGACCTGCACGCTCGCAGTAGCCACGCCGTGCGCCGGGCCGCTCAGCCAGGAAGCACGGTGATGCTCGATTCCGGTCGATCCTGTCGGGCGGCTCGGGCACGCGGCTCTGGCCGCTGTCGCGCGAGCTGTATCCCGAAGCAGCTGCTGCCGCTCGTCGGCGAGCGCACGATGCTGCAGGAGACCGTCGCACGCGTGCAGGGTCTCGACCGATCTCGCGCTCACCGATCGTCGTCTGCAACGAGAGCCATCGCTTCATGGTGGCCGAGCAGCTGCAGCGAGCTCGGCGTCGCAGCCCAGGCGATCGTGCTCGAGCCCGTCGGTCGCAACACGGCGCCGGCGGTCGCGGTCGCTGCGTTGCTCGGCATGTGCGAGCGCGCCGGCACGTGCGGACCCGATCCGCTGCTGCTCGGTGCTGCCCGCCGATCACGTGATTCGCGACGCGCAGGCGTTTCAGCGACGCCGTGCGCGGTCGGCCGCGCCGCGGCCGAGGCGGGCAAGCTCGTCACGTTCGGCGTCGTGCCCGACCGTGCCGAGACGGGCTACGGCTACATCCAGCCGCGGCGCCGGCGCGGGCCCGGTGTATCCTGTCGCAGCAGTTCGTCGAGAAGCCCGCGGCTGCGGCGGCCGCGGCGCGTACGTGAGCGTCAGGGCGAGTTCTACTGGAACAGCGGCATGTTCATGTTCCGCGCCAGCGTCGTACCTCGACGAGCTCGCGCCGCACGCGCCGGCGATGCTCGAGCGCGTGCCAGCGCGCGCGTGCGCCGGCGCGCAGCAGCGATCTCGACTTCACGCGCCTGCCGACGCGAGGCGTTCGCAGCGCCTGTCCGAGCGACTCGATCGACTACGCCGTCATGGAGAAGACCGCACGCCGGCGTCGTCGTGCCGCTCGATGCCGGCTGGAGCGACGTCGGCTCGTGGTCGGCGCTGCAGCGACGCGCTGCCGCGCGATGCGGCACGGCAACGTCACTCGCGGGCGACGTGATCGCCGAGGACACCGAGCGGCTGCTACCTGCATTCGACGAGCCGCCTGGTCGGCGACCGTCGGGCTGCAGGATCACGTCGTCGTCGAGACCAAGGACGCCGTGCTCGTCGCGCCGCGCGACCGCGTGCAGGACGTCAAGCAAGCTCGTCGCGCAGCTGAAGGCGCGAGGGTCGCTACGAGACGTCGCTGCACCGCGAGGTGTTCCGTCCGTGGGGCAGCTACGACAGCATCGACAGCGGCGAGCGCTTCCAGGTCAAGCGGCTGATGGTCAAGCCGGGCGCCTCGACTGTCGCTGCAGATGCATCACCACCGCGCCGAGCACTGGATCGTCGTCTCCGGCACTGCCGCGCATCACGCGCGGCGACGAGGTGTTCCTGCTCAGCGAGAACGAATCGACCTACATCCCGATCGGCACGAAGCACCGCATCGAGAACCCCGGCATGATTCCGCTGCACATCATCGAGGTGCAGTCGGGCAGCTACCTCGGCGAGGACGACATCGTGCGTTTCGAGGACCGCTATGGTCGCGACCGCCAGTAACGCTGCCTGCGGCCGCGGCTGGCGCCGCACCGTCGGCAGGAAACGGGCGCGCAGACCGGCATCCCGCGACAGCGTCATCATCCTGACCGGTGGACTGTCGGGCAGCTCCGCACTGGCGGGGCTCCTGAGCGCTGCCGGCTACTGGTCGGGCGAGGACACGTTCAGGAAGCGCGACTACAACACCTACGAGAACGCGGAGCTGATCCGGCTCAACCGGCAGCTCATGCAGCGCGTGGCGGTCGGGGAAGACACGCGAGGCGTTTTGCGGCAAGAGGCCATCGACGACATACGCGGCGCTGGCCGGGCGCGAGCACGATGCCGAGTATCGCGCGCTGGTGGCCGAATGCGATTCGCACGCGCCGTGGCTCTGGAAGGATCCGCGGCTGTGGCTGACTGATCCGCTTCTGGGCGCCACTGCTGCCGTGGTCGCGCATCCGCGTGCTGCTCCTGGGTCGCGACGCGATGCAGTCCTGGATTTCCTGCACGCAAGCGCCGCCAGATCCAGACGCTGGAGCACTCGCGGCGCTACAACGAGTCGATCCAGGCGTCTCTGCGCGCGTTTCTCGAGACAGCACGGCATCCGCTTCCTGCCGGTACTGTTCGAGGACCTGATCGTGACACCGGAACGCGAGATCGCGCGTCTCGCCCAGTTCCTCGACGCCGAAATCTCCCTGGAACACCTGACCAGCACCTACGACGGCGTGCTGCGGCGCAAGCCCAAGACCCTGCGCGACGCCGTCGAGGCGGGCCTCATCTACCTCAAGAACTATCCTGAGCGCCTGCGCTGACCTCGTGCCATCGGCGCACGGCAATCGATGAGCGAGCCCCCCAACAGACCCCCGATCGAGGCCGGCCGAGAGCTCGCGCGCGGATCGTTCTGGATGATCTCGATGCGCTGGGTGATTCGCGGCATCGGCTTCGTGAGCACGATCGTTCTCGCGCGGCTGCTCGCGCCGGACGATTTCGGCGTCGTCGCGATGGCGATGGTCGGCGTGGCGATCCTCGAGGTCTTCACGCGAAGACGGGCTCGGACCTCGCGCTGCTGCGCAATGCGGAGCCGACGCGCGAGCACTATGACGCGGCGTGGACGCTGGAGATCATCCAGGCGTGCGCGCTCGCGGTGTTGCTGTTCGCCACGGCCCCCGTGGTGGGCGGGCATTTCGAGGATCCGCGCGTCACGAACGTGATCCGGCTGCTGTCGCTGCGTGCCGTGGTCGGCGGGTTCCAGAACATCGGCGTCGTCACGTTCCGGCGCGAGCTGCGCTTCGGCCGCGAGTTCCAGTTCGGGATCGTCAAGAAGTCGGCGACCTTCGTCGTGACGCTGGTCGCCGCGTTCGTGCTGCGGAGCTACTGGGCGCTCGTGATCGGGCAGGTCGTCAGGCGCGCATCGTCGAAGTTGGCGTGAGCTATGCGATGTCCGACTACCGACCGCGCCTGTCGCTGCGCAAGGCCGGCGACCTGTGGGGATTCTCGCGCTGGCTGATCCTCGCGCGGTTCTCGCGGCTCTTGAACAACGGCAGTTCGACCGCTGGGTCGTCGGCTCGATCGCGGGCGCGCATGCGATGGGGTACTACTACGTCGCGTCGGACTTCGCCTCGTCACCGTCCGACGAGGTCGTGCTGCCGATGTCGCGCGCGGCGTTTCCCGTCTACAGCCGTCTGCGCGATGACCCGAAGGCGCTGGTCGATGCGTTCACCGCGCGTGCTGAACTCGATGACGTCCATCAGCTTCGTCATGGGTCTCCGGCATGGCGGCGGTCGCGCACGATTTCGTCAGCGTGGTGCTGGGCCCCAAATGGCTCGATGCCGTGCCGCTGATCCCGTGGCTGGGCGTCTTCGGTGCGTCCTACGGTGTCGCGCACTCGCTCGATGCCTACATGCTGGCGACCGGTCGCGAGCGGCTTACCTGCGCTCTTGACGCTCGTCAACGCGGTGCTGATGGCGCCCGGTGCTGATGGTTCGCCGGACAGCGTTACGGCATCCAGGGTGTCGCAGCCGCCAAGGCGGCGATGGCGATCGTGTTCGTGCTGACGCTCGTCGTGGATGTGCCACTCGCCGTGGGCCGCTGACGGCGAAAGCGGTCTGGCGCTGCGATGTGGCCGCCGCTGGCGGCCTGCAGCGCGATGCTGGCGCTGCGTCAAGGGCGTTGCAGGCCGTCGCGGTCGCCCCGGCGCCGTGGATCGGCCTGCTGCGGGATGTGGCGCTCGGCGCCATCGTTCATATTGCCGCCACGCTCCGTAATCTGGTGGCTGCGGGGTCATCTGACGGTGTCGAGCGGGATGCGCTGCGTCGCGCCCGGCGGCTGTTGCGCCGCTGAAGCGTCAAGGCAGGGTGAGCCACATGAGCAGGATAGCGATCAGCGGTTTCAAGGCGTACGACCTGCGCGGCCGGATGCCGGGGAGCTCGAACGACCAGATTGCGCTATCGCATCAGGCGCGCCTATGCGGAGTTCGTCGAAGCCGCGCAAGGTCATCGTCGGCCGCGACATCCGCCTGTCGAGTGAGCAGCTCGCCAAGTCGCTCGAGCAGGGCCTGCTCGATGCGGGCGTCGACGTGCACGACATCGGTCTGTGCGGCACCGAGGTCGTCTACTACGCGACGTTTGCGCACGAGGATGGACGGCGGCATCATGGTCACGGCCAGCCACAACCCGCCCGACTACAACGGCATGAAGTTCGTGCGCGAGGGCTCGCGACCGATCAGCGGCGACACGGGCCTGCAGGATATTCGCGCGATTGCCGAGGCGGGCGAGTTCACGCAGCCGGCGCGCGACCGGCGACCGTTTCGCGATCGACGTCGATGCCCGGCTACATCGAGCACCTGCTGTCGTACGTCGATCGCACGAAGCTGAAGCCGCTCAAGATCGTCGTGCATGCCGGCAATGGCGGCGCAGGGCTGATCATCGACAAGCTCGAGCCGTACCTGCCGTTCGAGTTCATCAAGGTTCATCACGAGCCCGACGGGCGCTTTCCGAACGGCGTGCCGAACCCGATGCTGCCCGAGAACCATCGCGCGCCGGTCGAGGCGCCTCAAGCAGCATCGGCGCGGATCTCGCGATCTCGTGGGACGGCGACTACGACCGCTGCTTCCTGTTCGACGAGCACGGCGGGTTCATCGAGGGCTACTACATCGTCGGCCTGCTCGCCGTCCGTGTTCCTGGCGCGGACGCCCGGCAGCGCGATCGTGCACGACCCGCGTCTGACCTGGAACACCCTCGATATCGTCGCGGCCGCCGGCGGCAGCGCGGTGCTGTCGAAATCGGGGCACGCATTCATCAAGCAGCGTGATGCGCGAGGCCGACGCGATCTACGGCGGCGAGATGAGCGCGCACCACTATTTCCGCGATTTCTCCTATTGCGACAGCGGCATGATCCCGTGGCTGCTCGTGACACAGATCATGAGCGACACCGGCAAGACGCTGTCGGAGCTCGTGGGCGAGCGCATGCGGCTCTACCCGGCGAGTGGCGAGATCAACCGGCGCGTGCCGGATGCGCAGGCGACGCTCGCGGCGGTCAGCGCGCGTTATGCCGGGCGCCGTGTCGCGTGGACCACACGGACGGGCTCAGCGTCGAGTTCGCGGACTGGCGCTTCAATCTGCGCGCGTCCAACACCGAGCCGCTGATCCGCCTGAACGTGGAGAGCCGCGGACAGCCGCGCGCTGATGCGCGCCAGGACCGACGAGCTGCTTGCCTCGATCGGCGGGGAGCCCGGCTGACGGCGCATCCGCCGGGCCGGCGAGACCGTCGCGTGGGCAGAAGTTGCGCTGACCCGGGTCGCTGCCACTCCTAAACTACGCGACCCTTCGGGCGGTTAGCTCAGCGGTAGAGCACTGCTTTCACACGGCAGGGGTCGATGGTTCGATCCCATCACTTCGCCCACCAGATCGTCACGCCGGTCCTCGAGACCGGCGTTTTCTTGCACCAGTCGAGGCCTGCGATGAGCGTCCGCACCTGCTTCGCGCCCAGTCCGACTGGTATTGCTGCACATCGGCGGCGTGCGCACGGCGCTCTTCTGCTGGCTCTATGCGCGTCGCCATCGGCGGCCAGTTCATCCTGCGCGTCGAGGACACCGATCGCGAGCGGTCGACCGACCCGAGGCCGTGCAGGTGATTCTCGACGGCATGCAGTGGCTCGGGCTCGAGCACGACGAGGGGCCCTACTACCAGATCGCAGCGTATGGATCGTTATGCGCGAGGTGATCGCGCAGTTCCTGCGCGACGGCAAGGCCTACCACTGCTATCTGCAGCAAGGAAGAGCTCGATGCAATGCGCGCGGCGCAGACTGCGCGCAAGGAGAAGCCGCGCTACGACGGTCGCTGCCGCACGCGAACCGGCGCCAGTGCCGCGGTGTCGCGCCCGTCGTGCGCTTCCGCAATCCGGACGCCGGCAGCGTCGTCGTCGACGATGTCGTGCACGGCCCGATCGCGCTTCGACAGCGAGCGAGCTCGACGACCTGATCATCGCGCGCTCGGACGGCACGCCCGACCTACAACTTCTGCGTCGTGGTGGACGACTACGACATGCGCGTCACGCACGTCATCCGCGGCGACGATCACATCAACAACACGCCGCGCCAGATCAACATGCTGCGCGGCGCTCGGCGTCGAGCCGCCGGTCTACGCGCACGTGCCGATGATCCTGGGCCGGACGGCACGAAGCTTTCGAAGCGCCACGGCGCGGTGAGCGTGCTGCAGTACCGCGACGAGGGCTTTCTGCCGGAGGCGCTGCTCAACTACCTCGGCGCGGCTCGGCTGGTCGCACGGCGACCAGGAGATCTTCACGCTCGCGGAGATGATCGCGGCTACTTCGACATCGCGCGACGTCAACAAGTCGCGCGTCGGCGCTCAACCCGGACAAGCTGCTGTGGACTGAACCAGCAGCACATCCTGCGGGCAACTCCCGGAGCGGCTCGCCGGCTACCCGAGCCGCAGCTCACGGCGCTGGGTCTGCCAGCTCTGATCCGTCGCGCGTCGTCGCGGTGGCGCGCGCCCAGCAGGAACGCGCGAAAACGTTGCTCGAAATGGCGCGCAACAGCGAGTTTTTCTTCCGCGACACCGTCGTCTACGACGACAGGCCGTCCGCAAGCACCTGGGTGCCGAAGCCTTGCCGCTGCTGACAGCTGTGCGTGCGCGCCTCCGCCGGGCTCGTCGCCTGGCAGGCGGCGGCGATCCACGACACCATCGCCGCGCAGGCGGTCGGAGCAGGGTGTTGCGCTGGGCAAGGTCGCGCAGCCGGTGCGTGTCGCGGTGGCTGGCGGACCGGTGTCACCGCCGATCGACATCACGCTTCGAGATCCTCTGGCAGGCCGTGTCCCTCGAACGGCTCGGACGCGGCAATCGAGCTCGCGAAGCGCGCGGCGTGACCGGCGGCTAATCGATCGTCTTGCTGACGACGTTCGACGGCCGCGCTTTCCGGTGCCGTCGTCCGCATAAGCGCGCACGGAGAAGTACCACGTCGCAGGTGGCAGTTCTTCGACCGTTGCCGAGGTGATGCCCGCGTCAGGGATATCGAGCCGGCTCGCGAGGTTTGACTGCTGCTGGCCGTAGTAGACGCGATAGCCGCGCAGGTCGGTCAGCGGCGTGCCATCTTCGTTCGTCTCCGGGGCCGAATCAGTGCAGCGTCGCCGACCCCGTCGGTGTGTCCTTGACCGTGATCGTGAACGGACCCAGGAGCGTCGTCGAGTTCGCCGTCGGAGACGGTGATGGTCACGCCCGAGAACGCGCCCACGTCGGTTGCATCCGGCGTGCCGTAAAGGCGTCCATTCGTGCTGCTGAAGCTGGCCCAGCCGCGCTTGCCGCTGATCGAGTAAGTCAGCGCGTCACCGTCCAGATCCTGTGCCGATGGTCTGAAATCGCACGCGACCCTGGCTGTCACGCTCGTCGGCGGAGAGCCGCTCAGGACCGGTGCGCGGTTCGCGGCGATCACTGATCGAGGAACGTCCTGAGTGTGCGCCTGGGCAATGCCGTCGGTGACCGTGATCGAGATGTTCGAGTACGTACCGGCCCGAGCCGACGTCGGCGTGCCCGACAAGCGCGCCGTTCGCGGCACTGAAGGTCGCCCAGGCCGGTTTGTTGGTGATGCGGAATGTGAGCGCCTGGTCATCCGGATCGGACGCCGTCGGCTGGAACGTAAGCCGTGTCGGCGGTGACGCTGCGCTGACGGACTGCCGCTGATCGTCGGGGCCGTGTTGGCGGGCAGCACCGTGATCGAGAACGCCGGACAGCACGGCGATCGCGGTGCCGTCGCTGACGGTGACCGTGATGCCGTCGTACACGCCGACCTGGGCGACCGACGGAGTACCGCTCAGCAATCCCGTGGCCGTATTGAAGGAACTCCAGGCCGGCTTGCCCGTGATCTAAAGGTCAGGGTCTGGCCATCGACGTCGTCGGCGGCGGGCAGAAACCGATAGCTCTTGCCCGCGACGACCGGTGCGCGCCGGCACACCCGAGATCGTCGGTGCCGTATTGGTCGGCGGGTTCGTCGCGCCCGTCGTGACTTCGATCGAGAATCCCGGCAAGCGACGTCGTCTCGGTGCCGTCCGTCACGCGGATGACGATGTCGCGATAGGTGCCTGCGTCGTCGCTCTGACGGCGTTCCGTGCAGGCGCCCCGAGTCAACATCGAACTGCAACCAGTCGGGCAGAACCGCTCACGGAGAACGTCAGCGAATCGCCGTCCGTGTCGCTGGCTTGTGGCTGGAATGCGTACGGCGTGACCGGCGACCACCCTGGTCGCGGGTGTGCCGCTGATTGCGGGCGCGGCGTTCGGCTCCGTGGCACCTTCGATGGCGATGTTGAAGGCGGGCAATGCTACGGTCGACGTGCCATCGGTCACGCTGACCTGGATGCTTCGTAGCGCGCGGCGGCGCTTGCCGGGGGCATGCCGGTCAGCTTGCCGGAGCTGGCGCTGAACGTGGCCCAGCCCGGTCGATTCGCGATCCTGAACGTCAGCACGTCGCCGTCGGCGTCGGTGGCCGCGGGCTCGAAGGTGTAGCGCTCGCCCACGGCCGCGGTCGATGCTGGCGTACCGGAGATCTCCGGAGCGGCGTTGAGCGTCGCCTGGCCGTCGTCGGGGACGCCGTCGCCGTTCGTGTCCTCATCGCTGCGGCAACCCGCGAGGGACAAGGCGACGAGCACCGAAAGCGCGGCTGTCCGATACGTTGCGATCATCACTCCCACGGCCCTTGCCAACACAGGCCCCGGGCGGAGTGGGTCGCAACAGTCCGGCGAAACAGTTGAGGCGCGCTTGAGCTGCGCACCGGCCGGTACTGGCAACCCCGCTATCCTGCGTCGACTGACGTCGAGGACCGGAGGCTTTGCGTCCCCGTCTTACGACGGGTTTGCCCGAGACAGTATTTCCTGATGATCGATTATGGCTGCGGGGCGCTCGTCCGCAAGCGAACACTCGCGAACTGTGACCCACGCCCGCACGCCAATCGCGTGCGAGCGTGGGCGCACGCGCATTCACGGGATGAACTTTGAGACCTGCTTCGAGAACGTGCTCTCCTGGCCATCCGCCGCAAGCGCTTTGACGGCGAAATACCAGGTGCCGGTCGCAGAGTCCTTCGATGCCGACGGTGGTCAGCGACGGACTCGGCAGCGACAGCGTGCGCGAGTACTGGCCGGACGTCTGACCGTAGTAGACGCGGTAGCCCGCAAGATTCGTGAGCGTCGTGCCATCGGTATTGCGCGCGCGGCGGCGCCCACGACAGCGTCACGTCACCGTCCTTCGCGGCGCTGCCGACGTTGATGGTGAACGGCGCAAGCGTCGAGGAGACCTTGCCGTCACTCACGCCGATCGTGATGTTCGCAAACGATCCGGTGCTGGCGGAGGACGGAGTTCCCGACAAGCGTCCCGTCGTCGAGCTGAACGCAGCCCAACCCGGCTTGTTCTTGATCGTGAACGTGAGCTTGTCGCCATCCGCATCGCTCGCAGTCGGCTGGAACGCATACGACTGGCTCACGACCGCGCTCGTCGACGGCGACCCGCTGATCTTCGGCGCTGAGTTGCCGCCGGTCGAGGTACGTCTGCCGCGGTCACAGTGATCGCGAAGATATCGAGCGAGCGGTCCGCGATGCCGTCGCTGACCCAGATCTTGATGCCTGGGAATACGCCGCCGACATGGTAGCTCGTCGGCGTGCCTGACAGCGCGCCGGTCTTCAGGTCAAAGCTGAGCCAGCCCGGCTTGTTGGTGATGGAGAATTTGAGCGTATCGCCGTCGACATCCTTGACGGTCGGTTTGAAGTAATACGGCTTGCCCGCCGCAACAGTAGTGGGTGGCGATCCTGATATGGTGCGGCGCCGTATTGGCGGCGGAAGCTACGCAAGGGTTTACGCAGACGAGGATGGAGAACGAAACGAGCAAAGGCGTGAACGCCCGGCGCAACTCGGTCACTGACATTACTTTGAATACCCCTGATGCGACCGCACGCGGCCGCATCGACACACGGTTTGCCCCCAACGGCAAAAAGCACGACGCGCCGAAGCGAGTCGTTTAGCCGACGATGGCATGCTGCGCAGCGACGCTGTGTGTCGCTGTAACCGCCGGTCCGGGTGCGAGGTGCTGGGGTTTGCGGGATGAACCCTGATGGGTCAGATCCCGCTACTGCCGGCAGCCCCGCTATCCTGGAAGAGACTTCCGAGGACCGGAGGTTTTGCGCCCCGCCTTTCGGCGGGTATGCCCTTGTCAGCATCGGCCTTGTGGGCCGCGGTCCTTCCTGTTGTTGCTGGACCGACGTTGCGCTGTGACCGGAGCAGTTCCCCTCAACCCTGGGGTCGATCACCAGCCTGGCGCAACGTGGGTCGAACTATAACGACCGAGATCACCGTGACAACCCTAAATCTGTCGCCATATGGTGACGTTCTGCTGTCGGAGAGCAGAACGTTTCCGTGTCGGTCGCGAGGCCGGGACTACTGGACGTTCTTGCTGACTTCGCCTCGAATAGTCGCTTTCGACGCCGGCGCTGTTGACGGCTTTGACCGCGAAATACCAGGTCGCGGGCTCGAGCTGCTCGATCGTCACCGACGTGAGATCGAAGTTCATCACCGGCAGAGCTGCTCGTGTACTGCCGCGAGGCCGAGTCCGTAGAACACCTTGTAGCCCGTCAGCGTGCTCGGTAGGTGTGCCGTCGGTGTTCGTTGCCGGAGGCTCCCACGAAATCGACACCGAGCCACTCGCATCCTGCATCACGGTGATGACGAACGCGGGCAGCCGCGACACGAGCGCGCCGTCGCTCACGCTGATGCCGACGTTGGCGTAGTTGCCGACGTCGCCAGCGTCCGGCAGTACCGCTCAGTGCGCCGGTGCGCGTATCGAACGTCGCCCACGCGGGTTTGTTCTGGATGGCGAACGTCAGCGTATCGCCATCGGCATCTCCGGCGGTCGGACGAACACGCGTACGATCTGTCCGATGCGGGCGGTGTCGGCCGGACTACCGGCGATCGTCGGTGCGACGTTTGCGGGAGTGGCTCACCTCGATCGAGAAGGCCGGCAACGCCGCGGGTGTCCTTGCCGTCACGTGACACTCAGCTGAATGTTCGCGTAGGTCCCGACTGCCGTCGCACCGGGTGTTCGCATAGAGCTTGCCGGTGGCGCTGTCGAGATACGCCCACGCCGGCGCACGTTCGCGGCCGAGAACGTCAACATGTCCCCGTCAGCGTCGTGTGCAACCGGCAGCGAACGCGTACAGCTGCCCGGTGACTGCGCACTGAGGCCGGCGTGCCGGTGATCGTGGGTGCGGAATTGGCAATCGATCCCGCTGGCGCGAGGACGGTGATCGAAAACGCGGGCATGGCTGCTCCAGCGATTCCGTCGTCGACGCTGATGGAAATATTCTGATACGTGCCAACGTCGCCCTGGTCTGGCCGTCTCCGCTCTAACGAGCCCGTGGACGTATCGAACGAGGCCCATGCGGGTCTGCCGCGGATCCGGAACTGCAGCCTCGGTCCGTCATCGTCAGCCACGGCCGGTGTGAACAGATAGATCCTCGCCCGCGCTCACGCTGGATGCGGGTGCGCCACTGATCACGGGTACTGTGTTCGGCCTCGACGAGCCCAGCGCGACGCGCCACTGGCGTCACTGGCGATCGTCAGCAGGCTTGCTGCGAACAGCGCTGACGTCACGCGCAGGGGCGCTCTGCAACGGAGTCCTGGTCTCGTCATTCGAGCCACTCCCCGGCGTCCTTGCCGTCTGAGGGCACCCGCGCACGGGCGCCGTTGACCGACCGGATCGTTACGATCCGGTGCGCAGTGCGGTCCTTGACGGGCTCAGGATAGGGGAGGGATGACGACCTGCCGTGCGTCACGAGTAGACACACGGTCCGGACCGGCAACCCCGCTATCCCGGGATGTCCTGGACCGGAGGCTTTGCGTCCCCATCTCGCGATGGGTTTGCCTTTTTCAGCTGTCGCGCGCCGATTATCGTAGGCAGCGCACGTTTGCCTAGAGGGCAGAGTGTCTGTATTGCGCGTTCTGTGAACGGCTGCTCACGAAATGGGCGGATGGCGTGCGTGGGCGCGCAGCTGGCCGAGCCGCCTGTTGCAATGCGAGCGTGCGCGTTCCGCGCGCGTCGCTGCGCGCGTAAGTCGTTCGCGGCATTAAAGTTTCTTGACACGAACGCGTGCCTGACCTAATGTTCGCGCCCTTTCGTGGGGCCATAGCTCAGCTGGGAGAGCGCTTGCATGGCATGCAAGAGGTCGACTTGATTCGATCCCGTCTGGCTCCACCAGTACCAAGCCGATGCGCGTTTTGGGCCCCGTGTTTATCCGTCCCCATCGTCTAGAGGCCTAGGACACAACCCTTTCACGGTTGCGACCGGGGTTCGAATCCCGTGGGGACGCCACTACTCTCGTCTGCGCGCCGCCGCGATCGCATCTGCAGCGCACGCTTTACATATGCGTGAGCGCCGTCACACGACGCCGTAACGTGCCTGCGGTAGGGTTCGACCGCGAGTGTGTTCGCAGCCGTCAAGTTGCTGGCGGTCTCTGGAGATATCCTCGGCTAAGCTAGCGGCGCAGGGAGCGACCCGGTTCTGCTCGGCATTGGCAGGTTGCGGCCGCATCGCTCGAGGCTGACGCGACGCTTCGGTCAGACAAGGGAAGGTAGCGCGTCGATGTCGTTTCGGTTCTTCCGGATGTATCTGAAGGTGCCAGTGGTTCTGCTGGCGCTGATCGAGGCTGCGCTCTTCGTCTTCGCGCCGTACCAGGCCGCAGCGCCCGCGGTTCGGTTCCGCCGTCGCGGAGAATGTCACGCCGACCGGGCAGCTGTGGCCTGACTGCGGTGCTGTTCTCCGCGGTGACGGTGCTGTCGCTGTTCGCGATGGGGCCTCGTACACGACCGCGGCAGAGGTCCACGCGCACGGGCATGGTCCTGCGCATCGTTGCCGGAGTGTTGAACGCGGCGGCGCTGAGCGCGCTGCTCTACTACCTGGTGCCGAATCTCGAGATCGGTCGCGGCATGCTCGGGTCTGACCGCCGCGGTCGCGATCGCCGGCAGCATGATCGCGCGCATGTTGTTCGATCACATCGTCGACCAGGATCTGTTCAAGCGGACGCGTGCTCGTCTACGGCGCCGGGCGGCGCGCCGCGCAGCCTGCTCGAGCTGCGTCGGCGCTCGGACCAGCGTGGCTTCAGGATCGTCGGCTTCATCGTCACGGAAGGCGACGATGCGCGTCGACGCCCGTCGAGCGCGTAGCGCTGCGCGCGGCCGGACGATCTCTATTCGTGGGTCAGCGCAAGAACCCGATCGACGAGATCGTCGTCGCGATGGACGACAGCCGCGGCGTGGTTTCCCGATGCACGAAGTTTCTCGAATGCCGGCTCGCCGGTATCGAGATCATCGAGCTGCCGTCCTTCCTCGAGCGCGAGACCGGCAAGGTGCGGCTCGACGTGCTCAATCCGAGCTGGATCATTTTTGGCGAAGGCTTTCGCGCATCGCAGGTCGAGCGCATGGCTCGAGCGGCGGCTTCGACCTCGTCGCCGGCTTCGCGTGCTGCTGATGCTCGCATTGCCGATCATCGTTCGCGACGGCGACTGCGATCAAGATCGAGGACGGCTGGACGTCGCCGGTCCTGAACTACCGCCAGCGCCGCGTCGGTCAGCATGGACACGTCGTTCGACGCTGCTCAAGTTCCGCAGCATGAGCGGCGTCGACGCGGAGCGCACGGGGCCGCACTGGGCAGTCGCAGGACGATCCGCGCGTCACGCGCGTCGGTGCGCTGATCCGCAAGACTGCGCATCGACGAGCTGCCGCAGCTCGGCAACGTGCTGCGCGGCGAGATGAGCTTCGTCGGGCCGCGTCCCGAGCGGCCGGAGTTCGTGCGAGCAGCTCGAGAGAACGCATCCTGTACTATCGCGAGCGCCACTGCGTCAAGCCGCGGCATCACGGGCTGGGCGCAGCTCTGCTACCCGTACGGCTCATCGGAGCAGTGACGCGCTCGAGAAGCTGCAGTACGACCTCTACTACGTCAAGAACCGCAGCCTGCTGTTCGATCTGGCGATACTCGGTGCAAACGGTCGAGGTCGTCCTGTGGGGAAGGGCGCGCGCTAGCGGTCCGCCCCGAGCGCCAGCGGCGCAGCAACAGGCACTGAACCGTGTCATTCGGCTTCGTCTCGTACCCGCTCGCGGCAGTCGGGCTTCCTGATCCTGACGTTGCTGCTCGCAACGAGCTGGCAGGGCCGCTCGCAGGGCGCGCGACTGTCGTCGTCGCGTGCGGCTTCACGACCGCCTGGGCTGGCGTGCTCGCGCACGCCGCCTGGACGCAATCGGATCCCGTTGCCACAGTCACTGCTCGCCGAGTTCGTGCGCGATGCCGCATGGCTCGTTGCGTGCTGAGCGGCCTGATCGACCGCGCCTCGCTGCCGCCGCTCCTGTCGCGCATCGCCGAATCCTGCGCCGCGGGCGCGCTGGTGTCTATCGGCTGCCGTGCTTGCCTCGAGGACCTTCGGCTCAGGCGCTGACGCTGCCGCCGGCTGCGTGCTGATCATCGGCGGGCCTGCCGATCGCGCTCGCTGGTGCTGATCCTGCTCGAGCAACTGTTCCGCAATGCGACTCCGGCCGGCGCTACGCGCTCAAGTACTTCGCGATCGGCGATGGGCGCGATGTTCGTCTACGACCTGTATCTCTACGCCCAGGCGCAGCTGCTGAAGGGTGTCGAGGCCGTCCGCGTGGGAGGCGCGCGGCAGTCATCAACGCGCTGGCGGTGCCGTTGATCGCGCATCGCGGCGCGCAGCAATCCGCAATGGTCGCTCAACGTGTTCGTCCTCGCGGCAGGTCGTGTTCTACACGACGACTTTCCCGGCCGTCGGCACCTACCTGATCATCATGGCGCTCGGCGGCTACGTGATCCGTATCTACGGCGGCACGTGGGGACGCATCGGCCCAGCTCGTGTTCTCACAGGTGCGGCGCTCGTGCCTGCGTCGTGCTGCTCGGCCTCGCAGCCTGCGCCGGCGGCTGCGCGTGTTCCTGAGCAAGCACTTCTACCGCAACAAGTACGACTACCGGCTCGAATGGCTCGCGTTTCATCAGAGATCGCTGGTGTCGACGTGCCGGAGCCCGGCGTCGGGGTGCGTGATCAACTGCGCGCGTGCGATGGCGCAGATTGTCGCGCCAGCCGTGGCGGCACGCGCTGTTCGCGCCTGCGAGCTGGGGTGCGGGGTGACGGCCTGGTGCCGGTTGGCGAGCTGGCCGGAGCGGCGCGCATGCGTCGCGGCGTGCACCGTGCCACTCGGCATCACGGACGACGCAGTCTGCCGCCTTCACGCGCCGCAGCCAGTGTGGGTCGTCAGATCTCGACGAGCATCGGCGAGATGCCGGACGGTCTCACCAGAACGTCGCCATACCGCAGCGGTGCTCGCCGGGCTATTCCGAGTGGCGGCTCGCCGTGCCGCCGATCCAGCAGCGCGCGAGATGCTCTCGGCCTCGGTCGCTCGCTGGACCGGCCTCCCGACCTGCCCGTTCGAGCTCACCACGAGGACCGGCGACCTGCCCAAGACGGTGGGGCAGCACGTGGCGATCTCACCTGGCGCAGCACGAAGCTGGACTTCGATCGGCTCGCCGAGAGCCGGCAGCGCCTGCGGATGACCGGCCACCACCGTTCGCAGACCGCGTTCGTCATGCACGCACGATCTCAAGAACCTCGCGGCAGCAGTCTCGCTGCTGGTTGCGAATGCCGAGAAGCAACGCTGCAACCCGGATTTGAATGATTGATCGCGATCAGCGCACCGATCGCGAATTCATTGTGCCGGATGAGTGGCTCATCAGCCGGTCAGCAAAATCCAGAGCGTGAACTGCCATGTCGCCTCGCGGACGTCGCGCCAGGCCAGCGAGCGCACCTGTGTCCGCCGACCTGTCCCAGACCCGCCTCGACACACCGACGAGGTCTGTGCCGAAGCCGATCCGGAACGGCTGGTGCATCAGTGGCGGAGCACCTGGGATCGCAAGTTCGCAGGATGCCCGCGGTGACAGGCAGCGTCATCGTCAGCGTCGAGGGCGGCGAGGGCTGGAGTTTCGCCGCCGAGGACGACGGGTGCGGCATGGATCCGAATTCGTCCGCGACCGCCTGTCTGACCGTTCGATGACGAGGCGCAGCAAGGTGAGCGATGTGGACCGGGCGTACCAGGCATGCGGCGTGAGTACCGTGACCGGTTCAAGGGCGGTCGGCCTGATGCGGCGGCAGCGAAGCGGCGGCGGCACGCGAATCTCGCTGCGTTCGCCGAGAGTGGCGGTGTCGGCGGGCCGGCCAGACCCTGAACCCCATTTCAAAATATGCGCTCTTTCAGCCCTTGTAATCGCTGATAAAAAGGTAACCTTTACTGACCCCAGGGGAGGAGATTGGTGCGGCCGAGACCGCCCGCAGCTGCTGATCGTGGAAGACGACCCAGGGCTGTGCAGCAGCTCAAGTGGTGCTTCGACGGCTACGACGGCAGGCGGCGATACGCGGTTTGCGGCCACGAAATGCGCCGGGCACGGTGAGCTGCCCGTGTTCTCCGTGGATCTTCGGGGGCTGCCTCCGACCCACAGAAGTGCGTCGGAGGGGTTTGCTACCTTGCCGGAGACCCTGCGCTGGCACCCCACACCGCTATCGTCGTGACTGGCCAGTCGGATAAGAGAACGCGGTGTCAAGGCCGCTGGTCTGGGCGCTACGATTTTTACCAGAAGCCCATCGATACTGACGTGCCGCGCCTTTCGATCGCAGCGCGCCTTCTCCAGGATCTGCTGACTGGGCTGCAAGATAACCGGCCGGGTGCGTTCGTGTTCCAGCGTCCGGATGCTTGTCAGATGGCGTATCTGCCAATGAGCGACCTTCGGATGATGAAGCATTCGCTGGATGATCGAGAAGCAGGTCGACGAACGCCTCCGCGCTGCTGCTGGGCGAGCGGCACGGCAAAGGGAACGCTGGCGCGCGCATTGCATCGCGTTGAAAGCCCAGGCGCGCGAGTCGCGAGTTCATTCGCCATCAACTGCGCGTGGCGATCCCCGACACGCTGCTCGAAAGCGAGCTGTTCGGCTACGAGAAGGCGCCTCAGCCGGAGGTTTCTGGCAGACACCCGGCAAGTTCGGAGCTCGCCGATACGCTGCGGTGAAATGCTGTTCCTCGACGAGATCGGCGAGACATGGCCCAGTCGCGAACTGCAGGCCAAGCTGTTGCGTTTCCTGTGCAGGACGTGCGCGGTCGAGCGCGTCGGCGACGAGGGCATCGCGGCGGACGTGCGGGGGGCGGTCTGTGACCATCGCTGACCCTGCCGACGCGTTTCATGGAGACCGGGGCGTTTCGCCAGGATCGCCACCGGATCAGTGGAGGTCGCTGGCATCCTGGCTATCGGTGATCGTCCTGGTGATGCCATCGTGACGCGGCAGACTGTCGGAGCGCGCGCGCGAGCACAGCCGGTCGCTGCGCGATTCACGCCGGACGCGCCTGCGCCATCCACCAGCTACCCGGCCCGGCAAACATCCGTGAGCTCAAATCGCGTGACCAGTGGCGGTGAATCGTCCGAGGGCAAGCACATCGGTGGTCGACGAGCCGGCCCGTAGACGGCCAATGCCGGGTCGACTGGTCAACCTGCGGGCTCGCCCGCGCAGCACCGTGCCGAATCAGACGCTATCCGACAGTACTGGCCCAGGTACGGCGCAATCTGTCACGGGCCAGCCGAACTGTTAACATCCACGCGGCCGACGCTGTACAGATCGTCTGCTCGAGAAGGTCTCGATCAGCGTAACCGAACGGGCTTAGTAGAAAGCCTGAAATGACGCGTGGCGGCATGCTGATGGGTCGCGCGTGCCCGGCTGGCTGTGCGCGCGTTGACCGTCGGGTGGCTGCTCACGATGGTGGTGGCCTGCTGCTGGCGTGCGGGTGCGAGTGGCGAGGATGACCTGGGCTTGAGCACAGCCTCGAGCGGGCGAATATCGCGTGGCATATCGATCTGTGAGAACTACCCCAGGTGGAAACCCTGACGATGCGGGTGCGCCTGCAAATTCTGCTTGGTGCCTGGCGCTCGTGGAGCCAACGATCGACCGCGCCCAGGGTGGAGGTGCGTCGCGCCACGGAGCCTGGCGCCAGCGTTCGCGAACTGACGATCACCCCGAGTGTCGCAGCCGCCGCTAAAGCGGGAGTTCGACTGGCTCTGACGTGCAGGCCTGACGGGCACCTGAGCCGAGTGGCGTCGACCGCGTGATCCGGGCCCGAGTCATGGTAAGCAGGACTACCCCGCGGCCCGCCGATTTTTGCAGGCGTCTGCGTCGCTAATCCGGAAGGCGAGAACAATAAGCCTGCCGGTGCCGAGCTCGGCAATGGCGGTGGGCGATGTGGCGCGGGCGCTCGCGCCGTCTTGGCGCGCCTGCAGGCGTTGGGGCAAGCAGCCGGCCTATTCAGCGCAGGGTCTTGCTACTGAGCTGGCATCGGCTGTCCGGGACAAGTGCCAGGAGTCGCAAATTGGGCAGGCCGTCGCCACCTACGACCCTAAGGACGACAGCGGGCGACGTCGCCTTTAGCGTCTCGCGCAACTGACCGAGGTGCAGCTCAGCCCAACAGACCTGACGCTGGTGATCGCCGGAGTATGAGTCAGCTTTCGCACCCGGTTCAGTACTGCGCAGTAATTACAACGGTCTCCCGTCGCCGCATAGGCGTCTCGAACGCGCCCGCTTCGTGTTGTTCGAACCAGCGGCACCGGCTCGGACTGGTCAGCGCGTCGCATCGCAACTGGCGCGCGTCAATTTGAACCTCGGCAATGCGTCAACCAGGCTGAGTCGACGCTCTTCAAGGAAGTGCTCGCCCAGGAGTTGACACGCGAATGTCCAGGCGCAGGCGCTGATAAAACGCAGGTGAACGACCGCAGTCGCGCCTGATAGATGGCGCTGCAGCAGTTCTGGTGGCGATCGATTCAAAGGCAATCCTGCCTGAGCAGCTCGGGTTTGAATCCTGAGAATGAAGAGGTGGTGGTGACGACCCGGCGCGCGTGGCGACTTCGAGCGTGCCGGAGAACCGGGCAGTTATTTGATCTCAGCCCTGACGACTGGACTGGCTCGCCGCGGGTACCTCGGTCGCGTGATCCTGATCACGCACTCAGGCGTTGCTCGAATCAATGGGCGGATGCGTCGGGTTACTGAACTGGTGCGGCGGAATTCGCTGGCGGTCATCGCACCAGCAGTGCAAGATCGCGGCGGTTGGCGAACGCGTGACGCGATGGTCGCGAAGGATCCTGCGATCAATGACGCGGCGCCGTGCGGGCATCTTCACGCAGGCCCGCGCGGATTACCCACGTGCGCGCGAGCAGTACGCCAGCATCCTGCAGGGAATTGAACCCGAACGATACCGGCAGCGTGCGCCTGCTGTCGGAGTTTCGAGCTGCGTGCGGGCCAATACGCGGCGGCCGGCAAGGAGCCGTGGTGGCGATACGACGCCGACGCACTAACGAACCGCGACCTTGCAGATGGCGCCTGGAGCTGAGTGCGACGTCGTAAGGAGATGGAGCTGGTGGGGTCAGGCGATCGAGGACCACCGAAGTCGGCGGCTTCTGCGCAGCGCCCGTCTGTTGCAGATGCTGGTACGACGAGGCCGTGCGAGCCGCGCAGGCAGCGGCGTAGGCCCCAGCAGCGCAGACCGCCCCGCTGGAGCAGTTGGCGCCGCACATGCCGGTGTATGATCTGAGGCCAGCACTGCGACCTTCCGGTAAGGCCGTGACATGGAACCGGACACGATCGGTCACCGGTCTTCAACCTTGGCGCGCGCGCTCAAGCTGCGGTGCACGCCGCCCGGAAGCGTGCCGCAGGTACGAGATCGACAGGATTGCAAACCCAGCCCCGGAACGCCGACCGGGCTCGGCGTCGCGGACGATGCTGAGTCTGAAGGTAACGCTGCCTGAGCGGGCTGCCGGTTACCGGCGCGCTTCTGAGCAAGCGGTTCCGACGCGCCCGCTACTCGCGGCCAGTGTCGAGTGGTGCGCAGAAACGCACCGTGACGCTGTTTGGTACCCATGGATATATGCGGGCCATGGTCCCAGATCTCGTGTCGCTCATCGTCGAGCGCCGCTCAGGCCGCCCGCCTTGCAGACTGGCGGCAGCAGTGCAGCTCGGAACAGTGCTCAGAGAAGCATCCGGACGATAATCGGAAGGTGCGCGTCGCTCGCCGAGCAACTGGGCGCCAGGCAGACCGCGGCGGCAGTCAGCAAACAGCTCGGTGCCAGCGAGCGCCGAACTGCTGGTTGCGCCCAACGGGTGATCTACCAGCAGTAAGATTCCGCGCGCGTGCTCGTCCGCCACCGCTATGCGTATGTGGCAGCCTGACAGCCGCTGACGCCGATGCCTGCCGTGGCTGACGCTGGTTCGACCAGTGGCCCCACCAGTGGCATCGAGATCCTGGCGCGAAGCGAAAGAGAAGAAGATGCCGGGCGTTGATTTCAGGTTCGCTATCACCTGGCTGGCGCTGGCGATAACAGCGCGATGGCTTCGGAGATGGCGCGCGCAAGCCTGTCCGAGCGCGGCACGGTTACGAAACGACGCCGCTGAAGTCAGATCGCCTGCTGGCGAGCGCGCGATGAACAAATGCGGTCTGGCGCGTGCGTGCCGCAAGCGCGCAGGGAGTTTTTGCGGATGAAGAAGGGAACCCGGACGCTTGCAGCTTCGCGCATCGTCGTGGCGTCGCTGGCTGCGATGGCAGTGTCTGCGGCGGCAAGATCGAATCAGCGCCGGGCTATGGAGCCATGGTGGCAGACCAGAGTGGCCGCCAGACGGCCCCGGCAGACGACCTGCAGGTGTTCGTCGTCTTTGAAAACGATCAACTCTACCGTCACCGTTCCAGGGCGTCGACGTGAAGTTCTGATCCTGACACCCCCCGTCGAGACCACGGCCAGCAAAGACGCTTTGTTCATTGTCGCGCGATCTCGAGAAGGCGCGGCCGAATACCGCACAGCTCGCCGACCGTGGGCACCGTGATCGCGACGACTCGCAGGCGTTCAGCGACCAGGCGCGCCGTGGGCAAGCGCATAGCTGCGCAGTCGCCAAAGCCAAACCGTTCAACATGACGCTGCTCGACGTCATGATCGCGCTGGCCTGGCGGGCTGCCGAGGCGACGCCTCGCAACGCGCCAATGGTGCGGTGGCGCAGCTCAGGTACCCAAAGCAGCTGCGTGTATTCCGTGCGGCCCACCGACCTGTCCAACGACGGAAATAATGCGCCGGGTCAGATGGACTGGCGGCCTGGGGAGACGCCGATCATCCCTGAGTCGCGATTCTGACGAGGGTGATGCAGGAATTACTCGCCCAACTATTCGTACCTGCGCGGCGCGCGTGTGGCGCTACCGCTGGGCCAGCTTGCGCTGACCTGGCGCTTCGGTCGCCGGTGGATCATCGTCGCGACGATCCCGACCAGTTCGAAAGGCACGCGGTGCATTGAAACATGATAATCGACGCTGCTTGAAGTTGCCGTTTGGAAGGCACGTGGTCAATCGTGAGTTACCTGGCAGCCAGGTCGAGAGTTATTTCGGTGGTGACGATGAAGGCGCGAGCCGCGCTGGAATTTTCCGAGCGGTGGTCCGCAGAAAAAGTGACCTGCCGTTGACGGCGCTCCGGTGCGGCGCAGGAACAGGTCAACACGACGAGCTGGGGGAGCGCGCAGCGTGATCGAGAATCCACATGCGTCTCGCTCACGCGATGCGCGGCCGGCGCGGCGGCTGTCTGGAAGTGCGGAGATTTGCCGACAGCAACCCGAAGACGGCATACCGCGTCAGCGCACGCGCAGGCTGGAATCATGTTCTGGCTACGGAGTACAGCCTCGGTCCTGGCGCGAAGGCGACTGGAATGGTCGTGCAGCGCTTCCTCCAGCAGCAGGTCGCCGATGAGCGCAGCTCCGCGAATCGGAATCACGGCTCGCCGAATCTGGCGAGTTGCCAATGTCGGTCGCTGATGCCCGGTGCCGAAGGCGATCGACGCCCGCGCCTGACGGCGTGATGGATGGCGCTCGAGATTGATGCGCGGCGTTTCTCGATAGGTGCTTGATGGCACCGAGCTGTAGCGGCAGATCGACGGCGAGCGGAGCCGACGTTCGGGCCCTTCAGTCCCGGCTGGCGGCTAACCTGATCGACGCAGATCGCGGGGTACCAGGCCCGCATCGACCAGCCAGTTGCGCAGTACACCGAGAAACAAAGTCGTGGCGCTTTCGCGACATGATCGTGTAAAGGTCTGCATAGCGAAAAGAGCAAAGCGTCGCGCGCACGTCTCGACGACGGTGCGCCCGCCGACGGTGGTGGCGACGACTGAAGCGAAAGCAGATCCTGATGCGCAGTCTCTGGATGATGAACCCTATTTACCAGAACCCTAAGATCTCGCTGAGCCAGGTGACGCCGAGCTGGCTGAACCTGCGGGCAGATATCCTCGCAGGAGCAGGTCGTCGGAAACCGGTATTGGGGCCGACGCCATCCCCGAGAAACGAGGCCGAGTTGTCGCGGCTGGAACCGCGGATACGAGGTGAACCGCAAGCAGTACGAGCAATACGTAACTGAACGGTGGCAATACC